>Ga0137394_10000678_pt1 | contig 23736 bp, 20 predicted proteins | sample czobulk116metaG_FD_108278 | JGI IMG/M metagenome (GOLD analysis project Ga0137394, IMG submission 108278) | Vadose zone soil microbial communities from Angelo Coast Range Reserve, California, USA - czobulk1.16 metaG | ecosystem: Environmental > Terrestrial > Soil > Vadose zone | place: USA...
CAAGACCGAAATCTATCTGCAGGCCATCTCCCACGCCCTCGCGAAGGGGCAGGGGGCCATTGTCCTGGTGCCGGAAATTTCGCTTACGCCCCAAACCGTCGAGCGGTTCAAGGCCAGGTTCAGTTCCGGGCCAGGGCAAACGTTGGTAGCGGTATTGCACAGCCATTTATCCGCCGGCGAACGCCACGATGAATGGCACAAGATCCGGCAGGGCCGCGCCCGGATTGTAATTGGGGCGCGGTCGGCAATTTTCGCGCCGGTCGAGCCGCTGGGGTTGATCATTGTGGATGAGGAGCATGAAAACTCCTACAAACAGGAGGAAGCGCCGCGTTATAATGCGCGAGATGTCGCCGTCGTTCGCGGCCAGATGGAAGGGGCCACGGTTGTGCTCGGTTCCGCCACGCCATCGCTGGAAAGCTTCTATAATGCTAAGCGTGGAAAGTACACCTTGCTCGAACTCCCCGCGCGCGTTGACGACAAACGAATGCCGATCGTTCGCGTAGTCGACATGCGGAAGGAAAACCGCAAACAAAAAGGCACGCCCGTTTTCTCGCAGCAACTCAAGGACGCAATCACTCACCGCCTCGAGCAGAAGGAACAGACAATTCTCTTCCTGAATCGGCGCGGCTATTCCACATCGCTTCAATGCACCCAGTGCGGATACGTCGCTGAATGTCCCAACTGCAGCGTTTCCCTCACGTATCATCGCCAGGCCCAACAGATCCGCTGCCATATTTGCAATTACGAGGCGGGCGTGCCCAAGGCCTGTCCGGAACCCAAATGCGGCAATCCCGCCATTCGCTACTCCGGCCTGGGGACGGAACGGGTCGAAGATACGTTGACCAAATTATTTCCGCGCGCCCGCATTCGCCGCATGGACTCGGATACGCTCAAGCGCAAGGACGATTACCGCCGGGTCCTGGGCGATTTCCGAATTGGCAAGATCGATATCCTGGTCGGCACGCAAATGATCGCCAAAGGCCTCCATTTTCCGAATGTGACGCTGGTCGGAATCATTTTCGCCGACCTGAGCCTGCATATTCCTGATTTTCGGGCGGGGGAAAGGACGTTCCAGTTGCTCACGCAGGTCGCCGGTCGGGCCGGGCGCGGTGATGTCGAGGGGGAGGTGATCGTCCAGGCGTTCACCCCCTTTCATCCGGCCATTCAATATGCCCGGCGGCACGATTTTATCGGGTTTTACGACCAGGAAATCGAGTTTCGCGAGCAACTCAAATATCCGCCCGTCAGCCGCGTGGCCCTTCTGACTCTCAAGGGCCGAAACGAAGATAAAGTGCAATTCTCAGCCGCTCACGTTCGCAAAGAGGTCGAGACGATTCTTCAGCCCGTCGCCGACCTCATCGTCTCCGGCCCGGCTCCGGCCCCTCTGGCACGCGCCGAGTCGAACTACCGCTACCAACTCATGCTGCGGACTCGCAAGATGGCCCAAGCGAGCGAATTCCTGGCGAAACTTCAAGCCAGCCTCTCCCTGCCGGACGATGTCACTCTCACGATCGACATCGATCCGGTGAACCTGGCTTAACGTTGCCGCGAGAAGAAATGATCGAAAACGTCCTTTCTCCCTCGCGACATCCTTCAGAAAGTTCTTTTCGATCAATCGATAAGAGAATTCCTTGGATTTTCCTCACGCGAGCAGTTCTTTCTTCACTTCCGCATCGGTCACCGCGGTATCTGTGAGGGTGTCCTGCCGCCCTTCATGCGGAAACGTCAGCTTGGTATGATTCAACCCGAGCGCCTGCAACAAGGTGGCATGCAGATCGTAAACTCGCACGGTGTCCTGGACAGACTTGCCGCCAAACTCGTCCGTCGCGCCATGGACATACCCCTTCTTGAATCCGCCGCCGGCGATCCACAATGAGAACGCCTGGCGGTTGTGATCCCGGCCATCCTTCCCTTGCGCCAGCGGCAATCGGCCGAACTCGCCGGTCCACAGCACAATCGTGGAATCGAGCAACCCGCGCTGCTTCAGATCGAGCACCAGCGCGGCACTCGGCTGATCAGTCATCAAACAAAGGTTCTTCAGCTTCTGCGCATTCTTCTCGTGCGTGTCCCACGGCTGCCCGCTGAGATAAATCTGCACAAAGCGGACCCCCTTCTCGACCAGGCGCCGGGCCATTAAACAACGCTTGGCGTAGTTAGCGGTTTCGGCGTTCGCATGGTCCAACCCATAAAGCTTCCGGGTCTCCGCTGATTCCTTCGATAAATCGAGCACGTCATTGACCGAACTCTGCATCTTTGCAGCCATCTCGTAATTGCTGATCCGCGCCTGCAATTCAGTGTTTTCCGGATGCCCGTTCAAATGCGCTTGGTTTAATTTGCGCAGGAACCGTAACTGATTCTCACGCGCTTTCTCCGAAACATCGCTCGGCGTCTTCAGATTGAATACAGGCGAACCAGTCGAGCGGACTTGCGTTCCCTGGTAAATGGCCGGCAGCCAACCCGAGGACCAATTTCGGCCGCCGTCCACGGGCAATCCCGCCGGGTCTGAAAGCACTACATAGGCAGGCAAATCCTGTCGCTCCGTGCCCAGACCATAAATCACCCACGAACCCCACGTCGGACGGCCTGCCTGGAATTTGCCCGTGTGGATAATGCGAAGCGCCGACTCATGATCGATCGAATCGGTGATCATCGATCGCACCAGGGTGATTTCATCCACGATCCCACCGGTGTGTGGGAGCAGTTCCGAAAGCTGAGTGCCGGCCTGGCCGTGCGGCTTAAAGGTGTAGGGCGATTCGAGCAATTTTCCGGCCTGCTTATCGAAATGCACCTCCAGGTCTTTATGCGGATAATCTTTCCCATTCCATTTGTTGAGTTCCGGCTTTGGATCGAAAAGATCCATCTGGCTGGGACCCCCATGTTGAAACAAGCAAATGACCGCTTTCGCCCTGGCCGCATGATGCGGGGGCTTGGCCGCCAGCGGATGAAACCCGGTGAGAGGTGCGGCTGTTTCCGCGCGACCTTCTAATCCGAGCAAATGGTTCAGGGCCAAATACCCGAGGCCTCCCGCGCTGTACCCGAGAAACGAGCGGCGGTTAAAATAAAACGGACTCTTATCACTCATACACAAATGTCTATTTGCTCATTCGGGCCTTAGTCATTCCTTTCGTCATTGGTGCTTAGGAATTAGTCATTTGGGATTGTCGTTGCCAATTTCCGCTTCATTCGACGAACAAAAAGGCATTACTCGCGAAAATCATTTGGCAAAAATCGTTCCACTTTGCCGACGACTTTCCCGCCGCCTCGGATGTTGGCGGTTCAGCGGCAAGAAATTCGGTCGCGGCCTCGCGTTCCGCCGCTGTCGGACCTCGTCCCATCCCAAGTCGAAACGCCAGCTCAACCCGTTCGTTCTCGCTGGAAGCTTCGCGCAGCAGACGAGCCGCAAATGCCTTCGACCGCGCGCGGACGAAGTCCGAGTTCAGCAACGCCAGTGACTGCAAAGCCACCGTCGAACTGGTTCGCTGGACACAGTTCGGATTCATCTTTGCCCCATCGAATACGTCCACAAATGTTACCGGCGTGGTGCGGCGCTGTTGCAAATACAGCGACCGCCGGGTTTGTTCTCGGCAATCACATACTGTCCTTCTTCCGTTTTATCCTTCGCTACGAACGGTCCACTAATGCTCGGGTCGATCTCCCCGCTTACGGCCAGCATCGCATCGCGAATCGATTCGGCGTCCGACCGTTGCATGGCAAATCGTGAGAGCCATTTATTCTCCGGGTCGATGCGTTGTGCGACCTCGCGGTAGGCCGAAGCCTGTCTGTAAGTGGCCGAATTGAGAATGAGCCGGTGCAGCGGTTTCAACTTCCAGCCAGTGCGGACGAATTCGCCGGTGAGATAATCGAGCAACTCCGGATGACTCGGCTTCGCTCCCGTGACGCCGAAGTTATCTGCTGTCGGCACGAGTCCTGTTCCAAAATGACGCTGCCAGACCCGATTCACCATCAACCGGGCCACTACCGGATTATTCGGCGAGGTCAACCAGTTGGCCAGGGCCAGACGCCTTCCCGAACTGCCATTGCTGCACTTGCCGAGGACGTATGGGTTGGCGCTTGTGGTCTCGATGGCCGGCACACCCGGTTGCACCTCGCGCCCTGGCTTCCCGTAATTGCCCCGCACCAAAATGAAGTGGGGCGAGTTTGTGTGCCCTGGTTCGACCAAAGCCGAGATTTGCGGTAACGGCGCAGGCTTCTCCCGTTCCCGCTTGGCGATCCCCGCCTGTACGTTGGTCAACGCAGAGCCGATTTCGGGAAAGCGCTTCACGAGCGGCTCATCCTTGATCTCCACCTGCGCTTCATATTTCTTGAGCAGCTCCTTCATCTCTTTGCTGCGATCCTTCTCTTTCGCATCGAGAGCTTTCTGGATTTTGCTTCGCTCGGCTTCAGGCAGGGACTGCAGGTTTTCCTGGACGATCAGTTTGCGCAGCGGCTTGACCAGCCCATCGAGACTTTCCCTGGCTGCCTTGATCTCTCGATCCGTCCGCTCGATGTTCGCCACGTTCTTTTCTCGTTCGATTCTGGGGCCACCAGTCACCAGCCGCTGTTTGGGCAAAAGCCAATGATCTGGATCATAGGCCGGGCGCAGGATCGCTTGCAGTTGATAATACTCCTGCTGGCTGAACGGCTCGAACTTGTGATCGTGACAGCGCGCGCATTGCACCGTCATCCCCATGAATACCGAACCGAGAAGATGCACATTTCCTTCCAGGACCGAATAACGGTCCACTCTCAACTCCTGCGGATTCCCATCACTTTCCCCGGTCCCATCCGGCGCATTGCGCAGGAAATGTGTGGCCGTGAGCAACTCCTCCATTTGCGGAGTAACATCGGCATTCGTGTCATAACCGGCCAATTCGTCGCCGGCAACCTGTTCGCGCACGAACTGATCGAACGGTTTATCCTTATTTACCGAACGCACCACATAATCGCGGTACTTGTAGGCTAGTGGCCGATCACTATCGGCGTCGAAATACCCATTCGAATCCGCGTACCCGGCCGCATCCAGCCAATGACGTCCCCATCGCTCTCCGTAATGAGGTGAACTCAAAAGCTGCTCGACCAACCGTTCGTAGGCATCCGCCCGCTTATCCTCCACAAATGCGGTGACTTCCTCGGGCGAAGGCGGCAACCCCACCAAATCAAAATAAACGCGCCGAACGAGCGTAGTCCGGTCCGCCTCGCCGGCGGGCGCAAGCTTCCGCTTCGTGAGCTCCTGCGCAACGAAGTTATCCACAGGGGTACGAACCCATTTCCCGTCGGTTTTCCCTGGCCGGGGGACACTGGGTCGTGCGACCGGTCTGAACGCCCAATGGTTCGTAGCCGCGGTTTTAGCAGGCTCCCTGTTTGTAGTCGGCGCGCCGTTTGTAGTCCCGGCTTCAGCCGGCTTCGCTACGTCAGTCCCTACGCCGGCCAGCAACAACGCCGTCCCCAGTCTTACGAACGCGGCAGCGAGTTTTTGGTGTAGTCGGGCCATACAGGTTGGTCCTGCTGAATCTACCTTCTCTGGCCTCTTGAGCCAAGGCAAGACAGCGGGCGTTTGGGCGGCGGAAGGGGCGCCTCTCACCTTTTTAGATCGCGTAACGTGCTCTCTGATCCCGGAGGGATTCCCGACAAAAGCCCAACGTTTCAACGTTGGGTCCGCAGTTTCGCATTGGCCAAGTCCCGAAGGGACGGCTGAATTCGCGCATGTCAGTGTCAGCAATTGCAGAAGTTCCTGGCTCTGCTCAAAAAACACCAGATCGCCTACGACGAAGGATATCTGTGGGAGTGAATTCAGCCGTCCCTTCGGGACTGATCCGTAAGGCGATTGGCGTCCCAACGTTGAAACGCGTTGAAACGTTGGGCTATTCTCGCAAATCCCTCCGGGATGTTCTTAACGAGGGAACCCGGTGCTCAAAAATTGAGATGCGTTTGGCGGAAGTTCGGGATTTCGGACTTCGGAGTTCCGGCAGAATTTGAGGGTCCGAGTGGGTGGGGGGGTTCCGGACTCCCCACAAAGGTCATGATAGGCGCGTTGCTTCGAGCTTAGTCATTCCTTTCGCCATTCGGCGCTTCGTCATTAGTCATTGTCCCATCATGGCTTCGCCGAATCTCGCTCTGTCCAGATCGCCTGGTCGGTTTCTTTCAGCAAGTCGAGTTTCGAGGTATTGAGTGTCGGCAACACGAGGAGGGAATTGGCAGGCAGGATCAGACTTGATCAATTGCACGCTTTGCGGAGGCCGTTGCGGTGAATCCTGAAGGATTACAAGAACGATGGGAATGATAATGAGGTGCGCGACAACGATAATGAGATGCCAGGGAGTGTGCGATTTCCCGGAGGAGCCGCTCTCATCATCGGGTATCTGATCGCTCATTCGCCTCGTACTCCGAAATACGGGCAGTTGAACTCGATGAAACTTTCTTCCGCCATTCGGCAATCCTTACGCCCTGCGCGGTTAAAGGCAAGGCCTGCGCATTCCGAAATTGCCTAATAAGGCCCGAATCAGGAGGACTCGCCGACTTGGAAGCGGACGAAGCGGCGAATCTCAATCTTGTCCCCGAGCTGCTTCTCGATTGAGGAGAGGTGCTCTTTGACGGTGACTTCGGAGTTGCGCTTGACGAAGCCCTGATCGAGCAGGCAATAGGTTTGATAGAACTTCTCCAGCTTGCCTTCAACGATCTTGGCGATCGTCTGGGCGGGCTTGTTCTTGACCTGTTCGGCGGCAATTTCCTTTTCCTTCGCGAGCACGGGTGGATCAACCTGATCACGGGAAACCGAGGAAGGATGTCCGGCGGCAATTTGGAGCGTGATGTCGCGGACCAATTGCTTGAAGTCATCGTTCGCGACCGTGGCCTCTTTGCCCGCGCCAACCTCGACGAGCACACCGACTTTGGCGCCGGTGTGAATATAAGCGGCGACCATCCCGTTGCCCGAGACTTCCATGCGATGGAATCGGGAAACGCGAATGTTCTCACCAATTTTGGAGACTTGCGCGACGCGGTCCGCTTCCAGGTCTGCTTTGGGATTGGCAGCTAGTCTTTTGGCCACATCTTCGCAAAAGGCCCGGAAATTCTCGTTGCGAGCGACGAAGTCGGTCTCGCAATTGACCTCGACCAGGATGCCGATGCGCGATCCAGGCTGGATGTACTGGACGATGACGCCTTCGTTGGCCTCGCGTCCGGCCTTCTTGGCAGCGGAAGCGACGCCGCGCTTGCGGAGGAGGTCTACCGCGCTATCGAAATTTCCATTGGCCTCAGTCAGGGCCTTTTTGCATTCCATCAGCCCGGCATTGGTCATTTCCCGAAGCTTGCCAACGTTTGCTGCAGATATTTCAGCCATAATTCAAATATTAACTCGTTTTTACAAAGGATAAAACGGGCAGGCCGCAGCGGAGTAGCTGCGGCTCCATCAAACTACCCGGAAGCACTAGGCCGGCGCCGCTGCTGCCATGGGCTGTTCTGCCATGGCCGGAATCACCGGCGGGATGGCTCCAGGGGGCGCAACTTCGACAGCCATTTCCGCTGCTTCGGCGGCTTCCGTTTTTCGGCGCGCATATTTGGCCTCGTACTCAGCCCGAGCCTGCGTCACCACCTGCACGACAGTCGTGAGGATGAGGCGCACCGAACGGATGGCGTCATCGTTGCCCGCGATTGGGTAGTCTACGAGATCGGGGTCGCAATTGGTATCGACCAGCGCCACCAGCGGAATTTTCAAGCGGCGCGCTTCGGCGACCGCGTTATGCTCGCGCTTGATGTCCACGACAAACATCGCCGCGGGAAACTTGTCCATGCTGCGGATTCCATCGAAATACTTCACCAGGCGGGCAGCCTCGCGGCGGAGCATCGATTGCTCCTGCTTCACGTAGACATTAATGCTGCCGTCCGCCTCCATCTTTTCGATCTGCTTGAGGCGGGCGATGGAGCGCTTAATGGTGGCAAAATTGGTGAGGGTGCCGCCGAGCCAGCGCTCGGTGACGTAATACTGTCCGCAGGCCTTGGCCGATTCACGGACTGCTTCCTGGGCCTGCTTCTTGGTGCCGACGAACAGCACGTGGCCGCCTTTGCGGCAGGTGTTCGCAAGGAAATCACAGGCCGTTTCCAGTTGCTTGAGCGTCTTGCTCAGATCGATGATGTGAATGCCATTGCGGGAATCGAAGATGAATTGCTTCATCTTTGGGTTCCAACGTTTGGTTTGGTGGCCGAAATGGACACCGGACTCGAGTAATTCCTTAACGCCAATACTAATCACAGTTTTCCTTTTGTTATCAGATCGTGGCCTTTGGCCGTGACCCATCCCGCGGAAGTCGGGATTCAGTTAGTTGTTATTATGGCCGAACGACTCGACTCAGAGCCGTCAAATAATGGCCGTTTTGTCCCAATTGAAAGGCGCCAACCGCAAACCGGAGGCCACCTCCAAAAGGGTGGTCAAAATAACAACGTTTCGGTGTTGCGCAACCTTTAAGTGCCTTTCGGAGCAGTGGCCGGAGGTGCGCACGTTTGGGCGAGAAGTTGACGGCAAGGACCCAATCGCTTATTGTGGTTCTGTGAAGAACATCACAGTTTCTGTGGAAGATGAATTGTATCGAAAGGCGCGCGTCGTTGCAGCCCAAAGGGAAACGTCCTTGAGTGGTTTGGTCCGGAACCACTTGCAGGAGCTTGTCAAGGAGGCGGAGATGGGGCCCGAACAACAAAAACGCGAACATTTGGCAGCAGTCTTTGATAAGCTCGCCAACGGGACTCGCAAACATCCGCCGTTGGGGAAATTGAAGCGAGACGAAATATATGCCGACCGACTTAAGCTTCGTTGATACGAATGTTTTTGCGTACCGCGCTAGTGATCAGGACGCAAGGAAGAAAGAGATCGCAACCGATCTATTGAAATCAATTACGACTGCTTTATCCACTCAGGTTTTACAGGAGTTTTACTCGGTGGCGACTCATCCGAAGAAGTTGGCATTCTCGCATGCAGAGGCAGTTGAGCTCCTCGAACCCTTGCTGGCGTTCGCGATTCACACCGTCGACGTACCCGCGATACAGCGGGCCTTGAAGTTGAAGGAGCGGTATCAAACGAGTTATTGGGACGCAGCGATAATCGTCTCTGCTCAGTCGCTGGGCTGCCGTACCATTTACAGCGAGGACTTGAGCGACGGACAGAATTACGACGGAGTCCGTGTCGTAAACCCGTTCGCGTCGTCGTCTTAGAAACTATTTTTTCAACTGCTGTGGCGTCGGCGAGAAGAGTTTGATGCCAAGACCTTCGGAGGTAACGGACCCGGCCCAAACCGTGAAGGAAAAGTACTTCGAAATCCGGTCGAAGCTCGGGAGAAGGCTGAAATCGACCCACTCTTTAATTTTGCTTTCCCCGTCGTCGGCCGGAGCGTCGTTGGCAAACGGAGATTTAAACATGTTGGCCAGCGAACCTGATTCCTTCTTCAACGTTTCGAGCGTCGCCCTCATGGTTTCCGCCTGGTTTTCGTAGCCGAACAGGCCTGTGCTCAGGCCGCCGACCTTTTGGGCGGCGTCCGCCAGGCCGGGAGCGTCGCGCAGCGAACTGGGCGTGTTACCACGCAGATATTCTTCGAGAGTCGCGACGTCCGTGGAAAAGACGACATAGCCGCCGCTGGCTGCATAACTCATGGTCCGGTCCCGTTTCGGTTGTGGTCCGCCGGTGGACGGGAGCGCCATTGCATAAACTTTTCGCCCCAAAAACTCGCGCTCTTTGACCTTTGCGGATTGAGGCATAAAAGCGCTCAGCGCCCGGATGGAGCTCGCCAGAGTCTCAGCTTTGGGCGAACTGACCATGAACAGCGACGGCGGCGAACTCAGCTCGACCAACGTTCGTCCGCGCGGCGCTTTCTGATAAGAGATGATATCGTCACCCAGATTTGCGATCAGGCTTTTGCGCAAGTCGAAATCGGGATCTTTGTCTTTGCCCGCGAGGTCGACCATCATTTTTATGCCGCCGGCAAATTGGGGATTAATCTCTGAGAGCATGCTCTCGAGGGTATTCCAGGCCTTATTCAGGTCCAGGCGCCAACGGCTGAATTTGACGGCATCTGCCGGGATAAATGGGAGCGGCCCTGCCTCTTTGGCCTCGTAGGAGAGAATCTTGAACAGGCCCTTACGATTGGATTCGGGAACATTGAGCTGACCCTGCATCACCATGCCATCGGGGCTGTCGCTGGTTGAGAGCGCGAGGGATTGCACGGCAGTTAGTCCAATTGCGGAAAGGAGCTTCTCAGAGCTGAGGCCAAGGCCCGCGGTGCTTTCCGGTTTGGCGCTTTTGCTCCAGGTATCGATCAAGACTTTCAAATTAACCCAGGCATAAGAGGTCGCGTCACGAAACATCTTCGTGTGAGCGGCGAAAGAAGCCTGTTCGGTCAGGCTTGGGACTGAGCCGCCGCTTTGGCGAATGAGCACTTTTTCCACGTCCTTCGCGGAGGTGCCAAGAACGAGCAATGATCCGGATTGGCCAATGAGCAGTTCGACATTGCGGGCCGGAGGTTTTGGGGTGTCGGCGGCTGCGTCGGGTTTGTCTTTATTATCCTTATCTTTGTCCTTGTCTTTCTTTTTGGGCGCGGCCTTCTCGAGGGCCTTGGAGAATTCGTCTGATTTGAAAACGAAGGTGGTGAACTCGATGTCCCGAATTTTATCAGTGCGTATCGGCTTGCCGCTCTCTACCCACTTCTTTCGAATCTCACCGAGTTTCGTTTTGAGCGTATCGCTTTTATCACCCGAATCGACCAGGAAAAGAAAACCAGGCGTCTTATCGGACTTTCCGTCCCACTCATTCTGAGTGATCGCAAGGGTGACCTGCCCGCGCGCCAAATCGGTGTAGTCTTCGAACTTGATGCCGAGTTCGCGTTCCATCGGTTCGATATATTCGGTCTTGAGCTTGGTGGTCAGCTTTTCTTTGAAAGGCTTGATCGCGGCGTCATTCCACAGGCGCGAAGCCGGTGACTCCTTCCAGGTCGTTTTGGCTTTCGTATAATCAGGAACCGTCAGGACGACCAGAGTGTCACTGGCCAGCAAGCCGTCCGGAGGCGGGACCGCCGCGAAGGCGGTCGCCAGAGTGCAGAACCAGGCCAGGATTACCGTGGAAAGAAATCGTTTCATAAGTGGGCGGTAGAATGGACGACTGACTCGCGCGCGCCAGCGATTTTTTCAGCGTTTGCGGACCGGGAGAGCACGCTATTTCTTGGTCTTTCGATTGACGGTCTGTGTTTTGGGCGGCGGGCTGCTGCTCTCGGGTTCGCTCTTGCTCAAACGCGCGGGTGGCGGCAGGTAGCGATACGGATTGCTCGGGTTGTCATTATCGTAAGCGAAGGAGTCGCGATGTTTGAGAAAGTATTTGACGGCTTCGACCGGGATGGCGAAGCCGAGCCCTTCCCCGAAGGCGAGTTTCATGTTGGTGACCCCAATGACCTCGCCGCGCAGATTAAAGAGCGGGCCGCCGCTGTTGCCTGGGTTGATTTGCGCGGTAGTTTGCAGGTAAAGCGAGCCTTGGAACTCGCGGGTTTTGGTGCTCACGATGCCTTCGGTCACTGTCCGTTCGAGCCCGAGCGGGCTGCCGATGGCAAAAACCCTTTCGCCCACGGCTAAATTATCTGCCTCCCCGAGCATAACTCGCGAAAAGCGGGGAGCGTCTTTGTCATCGATCTTGAGCAGGGCCAGGTCTTGAAATTTGTTCATGGCCACGATCCGGATTTGTTTGAAGGTGGATCGTTCGAGCTGGCCATTGCGTTGGTGATAAACTTCGACCGCGATTTGCGTCTCCCCCTCAATGACGTGAAAATTCGTAATGAGATAGCCGTCCTCGTTGAGAATAAAACCTGAGCCCAGTCCGCTTGGGGCCCGCACTTGCACAACCGCTTCGCCTAGCTGATTCACCAGGTCGCGCACCGTCTTTTCAGTCAATGGTGTGCGGGAGGTTTGAAAAATATCATTCGGCGTATCGCCGGGCGAAGTCAAGACGGCCGACAGCGGTGGAACAGAAGGTGCCGAGTTGTTTTTGGAGGAAGAAGTCTCCTCCCGCGAAACCTTTTCGTCCCGCGATACTTTTACTACCTCTTTGCGCGGCACGACCAGAACAGTAAAGCCAAGATCCACCACGAGTTGGTCCCGCTTTTCCGCAAGGACCTTGCCCGTGATTGAGCTCTTGTCTCGCAACTGGATAGTGTCGGCGAATCCAATCGTTAGGCTGGCTAGCAGCACCAGGGCGGTCGTTTTCCAAGCGAACATGCGAAGACCATAGCCTTATCGGGCTCATTTACAAGCAGTGGCTATGCTCAATTTTTCGGCTCAGGCGCCCAACTTATCCAGCTTTTGGCGCGCCGTCTCCAGGTCGGCCGGAGTATTGATGTTGAGCACCTGGTCCAACTCTCCGCGCCTGATCGCGACAAAACTGGCCCCGAGCTCAGATGCCAGGGACTGAAGCGAGTACTCTCCAGCGGTGAGGAAACGGTGCACTGCTTCCGCACAGACTCGGGGCAACAGGCACGGAAACCCCGATCTTCGGCCAGCTCGCGTGAAGACTGGTTTACCGGTTTTCCTGAACCGCTCTGCGACCTCAGCGATAAGAGCCAATGAAACGAAAGGCATGTCGCACGCCAGAAACAATTCTGCCCTGGCAGCGGTGGTGAAGAGGCCAGTGTAAATTCCTCCAAGGGGCCCGCACCGGGACACTAAATCCCGCCGAATAATCCGTGCGGGCAGACCGGACTTGCGCGCAGTTCTGGTAACATGCTGCAGGAGTGTGACACCTCCAAGTCGCACTGCCGCTTTGCTGCGACCCATACGGCTGCTTAAGCCGCCAGCCAGGATGCAGATACCTATAGACCCACGAGAGATCGGCGATTTCCTGGACTGTCTCTTCTTGACGGGACCTCTCCTGCTCACCGGTCAACCGCCTCGTCCTTATTCCTGCGGATAAACAAGAATCCGATCATGCACCACTACCACCAGATCGTTCTTCTTGTCACCCGTAACATCAACGATCAAAGCCTCGCGCGGTTCGGGTTGGTCGCCGCGCCGCCCGCGAAAGGTTCTCTCTTCAAAGACCTGCCACCGCGTTGCCGGAACCAGTTTGCGGTTCGCGTCGAAGATAACCAAATCAAGGTAGTTCTTGGAGGTCTCCAGAAACACCAGGTCTTTGCGCTTGTCCTGGTTTAAGTCACCCGAAACGACGTCGTGCAGTTGGCCATCTTTAATGGGTGTCTCATAGCCGTCCAGTTCCACGAAGTCCCAAACTTCGCCGCTGAGGGGCATCCAGGCCACGGCATTCGGTCCGATGAATGCGATGCTTTTGCTGCCTTTGCCGCCGAGCGAGAATGGGCGCAGCTCATTAAACTCAGTATAGGGCAGGAGAATGTTGCGCACCACTTGCCAGGCCCCGTTCGTATTGCGCTCCGAGAGGGTCAACGATTTTCGCTCGGCATCGAGCATGAAAAGTGACGCGACGGCATTGGTGCCGTTTCGAATGGCCGTCGCGCCGACGATGCGCGAATTCAACGCGGTTCCGTTAATCTGGTCCTTCACAAGGAATGACCAGGTTTTGTTCGTGCTACCCTTCTCTCCTTCCGATTTGAGGACCACTGCGCGCAAAAAATTCTTCTGTGCCAGGAGCAATTCCGCTTTGCCATCACCATCGACATCGGACGCGGCCATCCACGGTTGTTCGGCGCTTCCGCCCGGGGCGGCAATGTCCTGCTCTTCGAAATCCTTGCCGTCCACCTGCACCAGCACTTTGATCTTCTCATACGGGATGAGCACGATCAGGTCAGCCAGTCCATCCTGGTTGGCGTCGTGGAAATCGAGCGAACTGGGATTGGATTTGAAATTTTCGCTCAGCTTCTGAGTTTTGGTTTTTCCATCCGCGTTGCGCGTAAAGAGAACCCGTTTGCCGTCCTGGTCGAGAATCACCGCCAGCGTCGGTTTGGCTTTCGCCTTCAGCGCTCCCAGCGCCATGGCCAAAGGCCGTCCCTCGGTCGGAATGATCGTGGGAAAGGCGACGCGGCCCTGTTTATCGTAATGTGTCACGCCGATTTGCCGCTCGTCCGGGCTCATCAAGTAGATATTCGCCGGCGAATCCGCGGTGGCCTCGACGACCTCAAGGTCTGTGACCCCTGTCAGGGTGGAAAACGTTTTCGCCTGGGCCAGAGCGCCATCTTTCTCTTGCAAGTAGATTGTGAGCTGCCCGACATCAGGCTCGGCGACCAATAAATCGGGCAAGCCATCGCCATTGACGTCGCCCCAGGCGACGCCCCGGCGCGCTTTGCTGGTCTTATTGAGCGGTAAGACCTGGAATTGGCCCTGTTTGAAATTACCGGCCAATGGCTCGGCTGGTTTCTTTACGAAATTGGAGATCTGGGCCCGCCCTGAGTTTTGGGCGATGGTGATCAGCTCGTTCTTGTGATCACCGTCCAGGTCATCCGCCCAATATGAGCGAATTGGAGGCAGTGCGAAGTGGATTTCCGGCCCGAGTTGCCCCATCGAGTTCTGGAGGCGAAATCGAAATGGATTGGGGCTGTCCCAGTTGACTAACATGAGATCATCCCGGCCATCGCCGTCGACATCGAGGATTTGCACCGATTTGACCGCGCCGGCGTAGGGCAGCTTAGTCGGTTCACCGAGAGTTTTGTCCGCGTCCTGGCGAAACCAATAGACGCTGTTTTCGCCCAGCAACAGCAAATCGGTCCGGCCATCGCCATTAAGGTCGCCCGAAGTGAGGGCATTGGGAGTCAATTGGCCATCGTCGATGGCCCAGCGCTTGGGCGAACTCCAGCCATTGCTTCCCTGGTTATATTGGACAACTAGCTCTTTGGGCTCGCCGTAATAGGCGATATCTGGCCGGCCGTCGCCATTCAGGTCAGCCACCACCAGCGCGGCGATTCGTTTTTCTGATGCAATCGAGTCGATCCGAAAGCGGGCGTCGGGAGGCAATTCGTTCAACTCGCGCTTCACGGGGAAGCGTGGCTGAGCGATGTTGGTCTTGCCGGTTTGATTGTAGAGCAGCGTGATCTTGGAGCGCGAATTGTTGACGATGATCAAATCGTTGAGCCCGTCGCCGTCCAGGTCAGCCGCGCGCAACTGGGAGATAAAAGGGTCGATCGGGTAGGTTTCTGGCCCTGTAAATCCAAAGGTGCTGGCGCCCGAAAGCGTGTCATTACTGCCTCCAGAGGCGCCGGCTGCGGATGCAATCAGGAAAGAAGCAAAACAAAGCGCTAAATTATTTAAGCAATTCCGATAAACGTTCACGAGGCGCAAAGTGCCATCGACATGCGGCCTTTGCGAGTATTATTCGGAAAAACCAGCTAATCGAAGAAGCGAAAAATCCGTTCCAAACCGCGCGAGCGCAGCGGTTGCTCGGCCGGATCGAAAAGATTGCGATGCGCCCGTTCGAGGTCGAATTGCAGGAGAAGGCCAATGCTGTGAGCCCCGCGCCCCTCACTTCGAATGGCGTCAACTCCGTAAGCATATGCCACCAGAATCTGCCAGGCGTCTTTCGGCGAGCGATAGCTGATGCCTCCGCCTACGCCCGAATGCCACTGTCCCGGTTGCTCCAGGCCCCGCAAGTAGCGAACGGCCGCGGTCGTTGCCACCGCGGTCACGGCCCAGTTCTTTTTTTCATCGAGCGGCAGTGAATACTGGGCGCCGAAAAGCACAAACCTGCTGGCGGTGATTTCCTGGAAATAATAGCCCGGCAGCGTGAGCGGAAATTCCGAAGCCAGGGGCAGGATGCCGCCCAGGCGGTAGGCGCTGAACCGGTCCTCGTTCGCGCTGGTTCCAGCCGTGAGGTTGACGCTGAAACTGTGTTTAATCTTCGGGAACGTGTAAGCAAGGAGGGCTCGGGCCCAAAAAAGATGAGAGGTCTCCTTCAGTTCGCGATCTCCGTTAAAGCCGTAAACCGAAGGTTGGAAACGCAGGATATTCTCGTACCACGCGGAAATTTCCATGGCCACGTCCGGAAGCATGAGCGGTTCCCTGCCCCCCAGCCTTAGCCCGGTGCGGAAGTTCATCGTAGGTTGGTCCTCAGGCAGGGCAAATCCCGGAGCCGTTTCTTTGTCGCGGGAAAAAATCGCGTAATGAAGCTCACTCCGAACCAGACCGTAGAGAGGCACCCGTTGCCCGGGGTTGAACAGGTGATAGACACTGGCTGAAGCTCCCCCGCCGTGGCCAGTGAAGGATTCTTCCCTCAAATATTTTCCGCGGCGAATTTCCGAATAGCTGTCGGCGAAGCCCCCTCCGGCCAGGCCAAGCCCCACGTCTGTGTTTTCCCCCAGCAAATGAGCGAGCCCAACTTCCGAATCGAGATAGACCGGCGCAATGGCCAGGCGCAGGGTCAGGTTGGTTCGATAAAAGTTCGGCAGGTTCGCATAATAAAATGCATACGCCGAAAGCGGTCCGTGTCCCTGCAATGGATAATTATAACCAAGCTGAATTAATTCCCGCTTGGTAGGATCGAGCTGCGCTTGTCCGCAAGTAGCGCCCCAAAGCAGCAATAAAACCGCCGCCATCCATGATCGCATTGCGCAAATTCGTAGGGCACCGGCTCGCCGGGCGCAATACTTGTTTACGACCATCAGCTTTTGGAGTGCGGACGGCTTGCCTCCGCTTTTCTTCCGAACGCCCGTTTTCGACGGTTCAGGGTGAGGAGTGAGACGAGCCCAGCGCGCCCACGATGCATCACGTCTCCGTCCGCCCGAAATCTTTCCGTCTCGCGAGGCCCCGGAGGCCCCGGCTTGTTTCTTGACTGACCGCCGCTCGCTTTTATGATGCGCCCGCCTTTTAAGTAGAAAGTCGTACCTATGAGCACCATTGCTGACATCCGCGCCCGTGAAATCCTCGATTCCCGCGGCAATCCCACCGTTGAAGTCGATGTTCTTCTCGATTCAGGAGCCACCGGACGGGCTGCCGTCCCTTCGGGGGCAAGCACCGGCGAACATGAAGCGCTTGAGCTGCGCGATGGGGACAAAAGCCGCTACGCCGGCAAAGGCGTCTCTAAAGCGGTCAAGAATGTGACGGAAACCATTCTCCCAGCCCTGGCTGGCATGGATGCGCTGGACCAGCTCACCGTCGATCAAACCATGCTCGACCTCGACGGCACCGAGACCAAGTCGAAGCTCGGCGCGAACGCCATCCTCGCGGTTTCCCTCGCCAACGCCAAGGCCGCCGCCGAAGCCGTCGGTTTGCCGCTCTTCAAGTACCTCGGCGGCCCCAACGCCAAAGTCTTGCCCGTCCCGATGGCCAACGTGATCAACGGTGGCGCCCATTCCGATGCCCCCATCGATTTCCAGGAATTCATGATCGTCCCGAAAGGTTTTGAGACCTTTTCTGCCGGTCTTCAGGCCATCACCGAAATCTTTCACGCCCTCAAATCGGTCCTGAAGAAAAAAGGGCTTTCCACCGCCGTCGGTGACGAGGGCGGGTTCGCTCCGAAACTCGATAGCACCGAGGCCGCCATTGAAGTCATTTTGCAGGCCACCAAAGATGCCGGCTACCAGGCGGGCAAGCAGATCTTCCTCGCGCTCGATGTCGCCTCGTCTGAGTTTTATGACGCCAACAGCGGCAACTACATTTTCAAGAAAAGCAGCGGGAAAAAACTCTCCGGCGAAGAGTTGGTCGCCTTCTACGGCGAACTCACAGGCAAATATCCCATCGTCAGCATCGAAGATGGTTGCGCCGAAAACGACTGGAAAACCTGGAAACTTCTCACCGACAAACTCGGCCGCAAGATTCAACTCGTCGGCGACGATCTCTTCGTCACCAACGTGAAATTCCTCCGCAAAGGCATCGAGCAGGGCGTCGCCAACTCCATCCTGGTCAAAGTAAACCAGATCGGCTCCCTCACCGAGACCCTCGACGCCGTCGAACTCGCCCAGGCCAACAAATACACCGTGGTCATCAGCCACCGCTCCGGCGAAACCGAAGACGCCACCATCGCCGACATCGCCGTCGCCACCAACGCCGGCCAGATCAAAACCGGCTCACTCAGCCGCACCGACCGCGTCGCCAAATACAATCAGCTCCTCCGCATCGAACAACAGCTCGGAAAAAATGCGGTTTACGGGAACCAGTGATTGAAAGACACCGTCCGCCACGACCTATCCGTACCAAAGATTCACGGTTCACGCTTTGAAAGTTCGTCGTGAAGCATCTCTAACTCGGACTGGGAGTGTTTTTGTCCGGATTGTATGGCATCAAGACGCCGGTCCAATTCTTCCTGCCAGGCAGGGTCCTCAGCTCGATTTAAATGTGCAATGAGTGCCGCCAATTCAAGCCGCGCCTCGATGCTCAGAGTTGCGATTCCTCTTTTGATTTCGGCTAAAGTCATAATACGAAGTCTAGTTGTCGAGACTCGCCCCGCAAGACCCGCTCATCGCCCTCGCAGCCAGCAATTATTTGCCTATGCGACTCGAATCATATAATTTGCCACCCGGTTATGCCAGAGTAGCTCAGGGGTAGAGCAGAGGACTCATAAGCCTTTGGTCGGGGGTTCAATTCCCTCCTCTGGCACCATTGCAACCCCCCCCGAAGTATCGACCTTTGGAGAGATACCGTCGAATCGGAGCACTTACTCAGGCGTAAGCGTTTTGACCAAATCACGCACCCTGTTGCCCTTTTTGGCGCAGCCATCTTGAGATCACTGCCCACTACTGGCCAAAAAGCCCATATCCTCGGCATCTTTCCGGGGTTTATTGTTGACCTGTCTGGCTGCAGGGCTGAATTTGCCGGTCTGAGTCCATGGGCCTGAATAAGTCACGTTCATTTGCCATACAAACAGGCCGCTGCCCGGAAAGTGCTGGTGAGTGCCAATTTACGATCTCGACGGCGCGGATCATGCATTTTCACAAATACGGTCCAGAGCACGTTTATTACAATTTAGCGAACCTTCCCTTTGCAATGACTACGCCTGCGGTCATATTTAGGGGGTTAGATCGCCAGGGGCACGAGCACAGTTATTGCTAAGTTGCGAAACCAATGCGGCGGTTTGTAGCAGATGGTCAGAGTGTCCCACTTGAAAAGGGATTCGTTTTTGCGGTATTCGTAAAGAAGACGCTTGAAATTTTTGATTGGCGTTTCGAGCGATGCGACAGTAATAATGCCAAATATCCAGAGAACCATAAAACGCGATTCGGCACAGTAATATGGGAAACGTAAGCAGCCTTACAGCCTACATGGATTCTTTGGGGCCTCCCAAGGCCTTCACTCCAGAACCTTACCTCTGTGCGGAAGCTGATACATTGACGATGTACTTCCAAAATACGCCGTCCAGAGCAGAGCGGGTTAACAACTTCCTTACAGTGTTTAAAGCATTCGACTCTGACGAACTAGTCGGCTTCGAACTCAAGGGCATCCTCAAAAAAATGGAGGAACTCGGAAGCATGATCAGCGTATTCACCGCCAAGACGCGGAAGGTTCACATTAAGCTCATCTTAATGGCTTACTTAGCGGAGGCGAAAGATGATCGAGAGCCGTACGACGGCCTAATTGAAAAATCCTCAAAGTTCGACGATGCAATGGTCCAGGTTCCGGCGTAATAAAAGTTCACGTCGGAAAGTTTCACGTTTAGCCGCCGCCGACGCTCTGCGCAGCCGCCGCAGTTCTCAAGCTGGGGGCCGAAAACGAAATCAATCACGAGTGCTGCTTATTGACCCAACATGGGCGCAACGTGGCGATTTCGGATCATGCGGCAGGATGGCACTTCGAGTTTTATTCGCAAGGCAGCAGGCAAAGTTTTGTTGGGAGCATTGACCAGGCGCTGGCGTTTGCTCAACGCATTCAACGGCACTTCGACCAGATTGCCCGGCGGGTCGAGGCGTGGAGCCTTCAACAGGTAGAACCGCAGGAGCAATCAGGCCGCCAATTGGTTTGCATCCAGCGCCACGAGAACCCGCGCGGCTGGCGTTGTCAAATCGAAGCTCACGCACGCGGCATGGTTCCTCAAGCTGACGCACGCCGTTGATTACGCGGCTTTTCGTGGCCGGTGCTACGAATTGGCAATGCGAGCCGGGTCTAATGGTTCAACCGAGACGCTGATTGCCTTACGCCAAGCCGGGGAGTCGGTCGCGCCTATTGCACCGGGATGGGGGCCTTACAAAAAACGTGGCCTTTTCTAGCAGCGCGTCCGGTTTGTTCGGCGGTAAGGTTTGGCCGTTGGCAACAAACCCAAATATGGAAACAACAAAGCAAAGGAAATCGAACGTGTTAAGAGTCGCTGTTATCGCTATTCTTGTCTTCCTTTGGATTGCAGTCGTTGTTATTCTGGGGAAGTGGATCAGTGGAGGCAAGGCCACGGAACGGAAGGTCGCGGCTGTGCTGCAAACAAACGAATTTATGGTCCGCGCATTCCAAGGTTCAATAACAAAAATCAAGGCTAGCGATGGGCCATCGCAAGTGAATTTTCAAACATACCCGGCTGAACGCCATGGATTACGCAGCGGCTTCTATTCGTTTTTGGTGAAAGGAGCAAAAACAAATGGTGAGTTCAAAGTTGAATGGTCGGAAACTCCCGCCCGAGCTGTACAAATACTAAGGATATCTCAGTGCGCGCCATGGCAGCAGGATAAGTTGGTTTGGGAAAGACCACTCGCCGACACGAAGAACGATAAGCAGTAGAATGTCGGTACCCGGTCGGTGACGACTAAATACGCTGGTGAGACTGTCGCCGTCCGTCCCCCTGTGCAATGGTCTGGCCGTGGGCGCAACGTGGCGATTTCGGATGGTTCGGCAGGATGGGATTTCCAGTTTTATTAGCAGGAGGAGGCAAAGCCATTTTTCGGCAGCGTTGACAAGGCGCTGGCGTTTGCTCAACGCAGTCAACAGCACTTCAGCGAGATTGCCCGGCGTGCGTGGAGCCTTCACCAGATAGAGCTGCAGGAGGAATCAGGCCGCCAAGTGTTTTGCATCCAGCGCTACGAGAACCGGCGCGACTGGCGCTTGCTCGAATCGCAGCTCACGCACGCGGCATGGTTCCTCAAGCTGACGCACGCCATTGATTACGCGGCCTTTCGTGGCCGTGGCTACGAATTGGAATTGCGGGTTGGCTCCAACGGCGCAACCGAAACCCTGATCGCTTTGGGCAAAGCTGACGACCCATTCGCGCACATTGCGCCGGGCTAATTGGATTCACGCTGGCGTTTTTCTTTTCCAATAGCTACGGTCGCGCCATGCCGAATCCACAAAAATTCTTTGAAGAGAACCTAAGACTTCTTGGGCCAACGCCACAAGTCCAAGTGAGTAAAGACGGAGAAAAGTACAATCTATATTCCGGGCTGGCGGAACTCGCAGACCTTCTTTCGAACTTGCACAAAAAAGTGGATGATTTGAACGCAAAACTCGACCGGCTGAGTTATGAAGTGCGGAGGCAAGCAAAGTGAGAATGATCGCAGAAACGATCAGAAATCCATTGTCAGTTATCGCAATCTTTGCTGGTCTAGCCGACATAGCCGCGACGGTCGTTCTTCCTATGCTAAAGGACGGTGCGCAGGAGCGTTTCCTATGGTTCGTAATTGTATTTCCCATCTTGCTGGTCGTCGCTTTTTTTCTGACGCTTAATTTCAACCCGACTGTGCTCTATGCACCTAGTGACTTCAAAGACGAAGAAAACTACATGCGGACAAATAAGCGTCCGACCGCAGCGGAAATTGAGGAAGGATTCGATGGCACTACTGCAAGGAAAGAGCGACGGTTGTTTCCTGCTCCAGCGGAGACAGCCGCGCCTAATGACAAGCCGGAAACACGACCGTGAGAAACTCTGATTCCACAATCTGCTTTTGCAGTGCCGTGAGCAGTTCGAGCAACCCGCCCTCGGTGATGTTCTTCCGGAGCTGGACCAGCTCTGCTTCTACGCTGCTCAGGCGCATCCAGTTGCTTGACGTCTGTTTGAACGCCAAAGGTGACCCACGTCAAACGGCAGGAATCGGGCTGGCCTTCTGCAATCAAACTGAGCGCGGGTACGCCTACCTATTGCGCTGACCTGGAACGCGGCAGAGCTATTCGAGTGGCGCATTCCACACATCGGGCGCACGCCAGCCATCACCGGCCCAATCCGAACCAATGAAGGGGCTTATGAGCCGCCGCCGAGTTGTTCACATTGGGCATTCACGGACATCTGAGGAACGTTAACAACTGTGTCCGCAACGAGTCGCAGTTAGTCTCACAGAGCGCCTTGATCTATAGGTGCATCTGTAACTATCTCGAGCTCAAGAAGCTCATCCGTGCGCGAAGAGAGAGTGTGAATAACCGGTGAATAAAAACCAAGAGAGAATTTTTTTTTGATGGGGAAAGCTCCAACCGCTTTATCTGAAGCGAAATGCGCGCGGTGAAAAATGTCAGAAATCCAGTCGCCAGGCCCATAAACAGCTTTATCCAAGAATCAAGCTCGGCGATCACGCTGGAGCCCCTTTTACCCCAATTCGTGGGCGGTGTCAATGCTGTTCCCCGTCAAAGAAAGCTAAAACTACCTTCACCTAATTCACACGCCCACGCCTTCCTGCCCTCTGCAGCGCAACTCTTCCCGATGGCTCAGCTTCCTCTAAGGCCATTCGGGTCACCAACAATCCAACTTTTGGGATTGAAAGCAATTGGGATCTGAGAAGGGAGAAAAATAGTTTGAGTGTTGAGAACCGACCGATTATCCATTATCCGAAGGGAGGAAAGCGACAGTGAAAAAGCATCCACCCGTCCGAATGGGAACGATCCTGGGCGTATGGGCGGAGCACGCACTCTACGAATCGAACGACAAGATACCGGGCTCTGGTGTAGTGCAGGCTCTACCGAACGCGTTCGGTGATACACTATCGGAAATCCTTCGGTGAGAGTCGGTCGTCGCACCATCATTACCGTTGTCGTGGTTATAGCACTTCCAATTGCTGTGTTTGTTTCGTGGGTATCTGATGTGTAGTGACGTGGTAGTGGCTGAGTTGGAGGCGAGGGTCGGAATCGAACCGACGAATGCAGCTTTTGCAGAGCCGTGCCTTACCACTTGGCTACCCCGCCCACGAGTCGATACTCAGAATAAAGGCGCCCCGAGTACGTGCAAGTTAATCTTTGGCAGGATTGATGCCAGACCGGTATTTGCCCGCCAATCCATGAGGATGAGAAGGGCAGCCCATGCGCGAAAATCAGGAGGCGGAGCGGAGTTTGGCGCGGTTTTTCCAGAGGTCCCGCGGGTGGAAGATGCCGACGGGAGTGATGATTCCGGTAATCAAATCCGGCGGGGTGACGTCGAAGCCGGGGTTGCGCGCGGTGCTCGAAGGATTGGCGACACGGACGTATTCGTGTTTGCTTTTGCCGTTTGCGCCCCACGCGCCGAGAACTTCGGATTGGTCACGCTCTTCGATGGGAATGCCGCGCCCGGATTTCAAGTTCCAATCAATAGTCGAAAGCGGGATGGCCACGTAGAAGGGCACTCGGTGGCGTTTGGCCAGGACCGCTTTGGTGTAGGTGCCAATCTTGTTGGCGACTTCGCCCGTGCGCCCCAGGGTGCGATCGCTGCCGACGATTACCAGGTCGATTTCGCCCCGTTGGAAGAGGTGTCCGGCGGCATTGTCCGCAATTACATCGTGAGAGATGCTTTGCTGGGCGAGTTCCCACGCTGTAAGCGTCGCGCCCTGGCAACGAGGACGTGTCTCGTCGCAGAACACGTGGAGTTTCTTGCCTTCGGCTTGCGCGGCGTAGATCGGCGCGGTGGCGCTGCCGATATCGACGAACGCCAGCCAACCGGCATTGCAATGGGTC
>Ga0137394_10000681_pt1 | contig 23699 bp, 21 predicted proteins | sample czobulk116metaG_FD_108278 | JGI IMG/M metagenome (GOLD analysis project Ga0137394, IMG submission 108278) | Vadose zone soil microbial communities from Angelo Coast Range Reserve, California, USA - czobulk1.16 metaG | ecosystem: Environmental > Terrestrial > Soil > Vadose zone | place: USA...
CATTCGGTTGACCATCGAATCGTCATTTCTCGTGGGTGAAATACGGCGTTCTGGTGCGTGAACGCGGTCAAGGGAGACGACTGCACGGCACGATCCGGGACCATATTTTGGATATCGGCAGTACTAGTGCGCACAAGGTCCAGATGGCATATCACAGGCGCAATATATATATATTTTAAAGTACGAAATAAATCACAAAGTCAAGGTCCTACAGGCACATCACGGCAGAGGAGGCTTTGTTCTCTGCCGCGCCCTCATAGTTGCTTCAGTAAAGCCGCCTGCTGCGCGGAGAGCGTTGTCGACACGGCAGGACACCCTTTTCCTGGGCCAAAAAGGTTCTGCAGCGTGACGAGTGCAGTGTCGACCCGCGCGAGCTGCGACTGGGCTGAGTTGTCGAGCGGGAAAGACACTTTCACGGACGGATTATTCACCGCCTGCCCTGCCATCACATCCGCAACAAGATGCTGAGCCACGCGTTGGCGTTCGGGGAAGCAATTAGTACCAGTCTGTGGAGAAGGTTGTTATACAAAGGGTCACACACCTGGTTGAATGTCGCCTCGTCCGGAGGGCAGGAGCAAGGGACCTTGATCGGCAGGCCATTCGCGCCGTTCACCGCACCATCGCAGTCACCCGTGCCTGAAAAGGTTGCAGTTTAGATGCGGTAAAGAGATAGTTATAGAGGGCATAAAGCCCACCGGTCGGGTTCTTGCCGGCAGTGAAACCAAGCTGAGGTGCCAGAGCATCGACCTGTGAGACAGTCGGTGGTGCGCTTGGAGTAGAAGATGGCGCAGGAGACGCGGGGGCCGGCACGGTCGTCGGCGCTGCCGAAGCAGAGGATGTCGCTGGTGGCGATGGGTTGGTGTTAGCGTTGATAGCAGCCGCCTGAGCCTGGAAAGTGGTCGAGACAACGGGACAACCCTTCCCTGGCCCATTGAGATTTTGCAGCGTCACAGTTGCGGCATTGAGGCGGGCGAGTTGCGACCCTTTGGAGTTGTCCTCTGGAAACGAGATGGGGACAGACGGGTTATTGAGAACGTGACCCGCCGCAACGTTTGCGTTCAAGATCTGAGAGTCGGGTTAATGAATCACTTTCGTCAGGATCCGGTTGGTGTGAAGGAAGAACACGTTTGTCCTTACTTGGATAAAACTAGAACGATCGGGGGGGCAGGAGCAGGGGACTTTGATGGGTAGACCGTTGGATCCCGTCACGGCACCATCACAATCACCAGTACCTATGCACGCACCAAGAATCGGATTAGTGAAAACAACCGTAAGATGAGTGAGGACGTGCCAGTCGGGTTCACCCCAGATGAGAAGCCGAATTGGGGCACCAGGGTTTCATCTACGTCCCTTTGAGCGACCGGAATGGACGACACAGTCGTAGCGAGGACGCCGAGAATGACAAAGTTAGATGGGAATTTCATCGCAAATCGTAGTGGGCGAAAACACGGGATAAGTGGAACTATGGATCAGCAGGCAATTGAGAGCAAGCTTGTTGTAGATCAAAGCGCTCAGCGCAAACTGGAAAGAACAACCGACCCTGTCGGTATTAAGGAGTGTGCGGATGGAAAGAAAGGATGAGCAAAGAGAGGATTGAACTGAGTGTAGTAGCTGGGGGCACCAAGTCGCCACAGGACCGTTTTGTATCATCATTGTGGTGCAGAACGTTGATCCGGGCGGGGACAATTGTCTCCATCGCAACAAACAACAACGCTGGCGATGACCGTCGAAGGCGGCGAAGAGGCGGCGAGGTTGCGTTATTTGTACTACGTGTACCCCCAAAGCGGGTTAATGGACCTTTGTGGCTGACCGTCAATGTCGGGCAGACTGATGAGTCTACTCCTGGCAGGGGTAGAGACAGAGGAAACCTTCGATGAGATCCCAATAATGTGAGCTATTTCACACAGCTTTACAAGTTCAATCAAGTCCATCACACACAGCGACCTCAAGGGTGCAATTTCAGACGACCCAACTGTCAAGCGACACATCGCAGGCCAAATCCGTGACGCATCAATAAATGTTGGGTTCTTTTACAGTGTGTATATACACAGTGTTGTAACGACGTGCATCTGAGTCAAATCTCCCAGTTACAGGCCATGGCATACCAGATCCAGCTTTATCTGGTGCCTTCGCTGCTGCCCAGAACTATTTTGCTCTCCCAGAGTCGACGAAATTGGAGGTACGAATACCCCATCCGTGCGCAAACGGCCATTCGATGACAGTCATCGACACATTGCTATGCTTTGTGATTTCTCAGTTGGACATCCACAAGAGTAAGAACTTCAAGGGGTACACTGCCCTACTCGGTGAAAACACCAACCCGGAGAATCGCGGGGACCTCCACGAGGGTTTTGACTTGGGATGGGAAGAGCCTGGGTCGGGCGTGGTTCGGTCGTCGGAAGAAGATGGCGCAATGGCAGGCGAAAACGTATGGCCTGACGACACACTCCTCCCTGGCTTCCGACGAGCCGTACTCGAGTATTAGCGAGTCCTATTATCAGCTCCTTCTCTTCTCCTGCGGACTCATGTTGGCCATTTTGAGACAGCCACGCAGCTGTGCGCCTTGGACAGTATCTGTTTCCCTTGTTCGCTCTCGCGTTGGACTTGCCTGAGGGTTTCTTCGCCGATAAGGTCAGTAAATTTCCATCATTCATCTAATGTACATGGAAATGAGTGTTTGGGCAGATCACAAAGCCTGCGGCGATTATGCGCTTGCTATATTATCCGCCTCAAACAGGGGTAGTTGATGATCGCACAATTGGCATCGGCTCACACACCGAGTACGTGGAATGACAGGATAGAAGAAGAGAAATTTGACCAACTTCTCTAGCTACGAGGTCATTTCTTTTTCGAGCCTGAGCACCAGAAGGGTGCTGATATTCACGGCAGTGCTTCACGATTCTGTGGCAGCAAGATGATACCAATGCGCTACAGGTTCTGAATACGGCTGGAAAGTGGATCAATGCTGTTCCCATTCGCGGTTCCCTGGTCGTCAAGTGTGTGGATTTTGTTCCGTATTCCACGTCACCTGATCGCTTCAGTCTCGGCGACCAGTTTGCACGCTGGACAAGTGCGTGGGGTATCATCTCATCGAGTTGTACATCCAACGCTGATCGCGTGCACAAAGACGACGTATTCCGATCTACAGTGCATCGTGCCATAAATCGCTCCGGTGTTGCGCGCTATTCTATTCCACTGTTCTTTGGCACCGATTATAATGTGTCCCTCGAGGCAAGTTTTAGACGTTACCATGATGAAGATCTCGCTGATGGTAGCCACTCAGGCACTGCCCAGCTGCGTCTCGGATGACTTTCCTGGAAAATACGAGGTGGTGACCGCAGGGGATTATGTCAAGTCACGACTAGAGGCAACGTATTCCCACTCGAGATGATTAGACGAGACGGAATTAATATTTAGGGGGATTTGATTACGTAATGTTCCGTTTGGTAATTTGCATATGTTTGTGTTCATCCGACCGACACCGACGACTGCAACGGCCACGACAGCGGTCACAACGGCATCGCCACCACCCATATCTCAACACAATCCTACTTTACTTCCAAAATGGCTGCAATAGAAGAGGCCTCTCGTCCTCTTCGGGCGGCACAGGAGGCATACATTGAGCAGAAAGACCGGTGCGTGTTTCTGCCGTCTGTGCACTCCACCAGTGCTTAACCCATATTCCTGCAGTCTACTCGGCGGGCTGGGCTCCGCAAAATCACTTTTATCTGATATCCGAGTATTCAATAAAGATTCTTGGACCATCCGCTATCCAACGCTGCGCGCCAAGCCCGATGTCGTCGAGCCCTCCCCCAAACGCCGCGGCGTGCGCCATTCTCTTTCCTTCGCGGATGATCCGTCATCAGAGACCGATGTTGTCCTCAAAAAAAGCCTTACCCGCTCTCTGACCCTTGCCTCTGTATCGGATGCTCAGGAGAATGACAGTGACGAGTTTCCGACGGATTCCGACGCCGTCGAGCGGCTCACCCCCGAGTCGGGGTCTCCTGACTTCCAGATGTTTCGTCTCGACCTTAACCTCGGTATTCCAGGCTCATCTGCACGAGCGGGAGCTCTGGTCTCGCAACTTGAGAAAGTTTCTATCGCGAATCTCGTGGATGAACGCATAGCCGCTTCGGCCCAGCACATCGATAAGCTGCGTGTCCGCGTGGAGGATACGTCGTCCAAGGTCCTCGTTACAGGCGATCTGAATGCCGGCAAATCGACCTTTGTCAATGCCCTCCTTCGGCGTGCCGTTATGCCTGTCGACCAGCAGCCCTGTACGACGGCGTTTTGCGAAGTCCACGACTTTTCGGAGAATGTCAACATAGAAGAAGTGCACGTTGTCAAGGACGCAGCTGCCTACAGAATCGACGATGAGTCGACGTTCAAGCGCGCCAGTCTCAACGATCTCGACAGTATCATGGACGACGATCCCACTTCACGGGGATTACTCAAGCTTTACCTCAATGATTCACGACCGCTTGGTCAATCACTCGTGAACAATGGTGTCGTGGATATCTCCCTGATAGATGCCCCTGGCCTTAATCGTGACAGCGTCAAAACGACCGCATTATTTGCTCGGCAGGAGGAGATTGACGTCATTGTCTTCGTCGTTTCCGCGGAGAATCATCTCACAGAGTCGGCCCGGAGCTTCCTCAGGAATGCCAGCAACGAGAAGACCTACCTTTTCGTCGTGGTTAACAAGTTCGATCAGATCAAGAACAAAGACAAGTGCCGACGTATGGTCCTCGAACAAATCAGGGAACTCAGCCCTCGCACTTACGAAGATGCAAATGACTTGGTGCACTTTGTCGACTCGCTGATAGGCAAGGATGACCCTCCGTTCGAAGATCTCGAGGCTGCCTTGCGATCTTTCGTGTTGGTCAAGCGCGCCAAATCGAAGCTCAACCCCGCCTCCACATATCTATCTAACCTGCTCTCAGACATAGAGCTCCTCGTGGGTGCAAATGCCATTCAAGCACAGGCGGAGATCGCGCGGGCCAAGGGCGATCTAGATGTCGCTCTCCCCGTGCTGGAAAGGATGAAAAGCAGTCGCGAAGCTCTTGAAGACGCATTGGAAGTCGTCGAGGAGCAGGGTGCGCGTTCAGCAAGTAGCAAGACCCAGTGCGTCCTATCGGATGCGCTCGACCGGATCGGTCAAGGCCTTCCCGGAGTAGAACTTTCTTCAGCGCAGATGCCTTCGTATCCCGGCTTGCTCAACCTATGGGACTACGTGCGGGACGTGCGCAAGGCACTCCTTACGAGCCTTGACGTGGCAGTCAAGCTCGCGGAGGACGATGCACGTATAATAACCACTGCGGGCGTTCAACAGGTCCTCGCCTTGGGCGAGGAGTATCTCCCACCTGGCGTCGAGCGCTCTCGCCGCGTCTTCATGCCCGAGGCAATGTTCAGCACCCGTCGTACACGTGACGGCAGGCGCAAGATTCGCCGAGACAGCTTCGTCGTCGCCGGCGGCACACTCGGCCTTGGCATCGGCCTTGCCTCACGCCCAGAAATGAGCCAGCCAACCGTTTTTGATCTATTCGATGTCCCGCACCATTTCTGGGTATATTTCGGAGACGGCAAGGAGAACAGCGAGGACGAGAGCGGGCCCAACGCACTCAGCATCATGTCCGTCGGTATTGGCGTGGTCACGATGATCGGGGGGCAAGCCGTCGGCGTTCGTGCATTTGTGGAGGGTGCCGTACGCGTCGCGGATATACTTTCTAACGAATCCGCGCGTAAGTGGGCCGCACCGGTATTCGGCGCGGTTGTCCTAGGCGCGAGCACGTACTTTGTCCTCGATCTGCCAAGTTCGGTGCCCCGCACAATCGGCAGGCGTATTCGGAATCCCCTCGTTAAGCCCGGAAGCAGTCAGGTATCGCAAGACGAGCGGTTCGTGGATGCCCACGCCGCACGGGTCGCGCGCGAGACACGCAAGGTGCTTCGCCTCGCGTCATGGGATCTGAGAGAACGGTTTCGTGCCGCCTTGGACGAGCGTTCGCGTGAGGTGCGGGGCGCGGAAGAAATGGAGCGCCGTGCCGTCCTCGCGAAGGATTGGTTCACCGCGGTTGGGCAGAGGACGGCGGATATTCGCGAGAAGACGGGTTTGGTCTCAATGCCATAATAGCAAGTATTTCGTGCAGATGCGCTATCAGCAGACCCCCTCCCGCGTTGTGATTTTACCTGGCTAAGTGTCGACAACACAACAGGCGTACACAATTTACGCTTTGTCCATTCCACACTTTGCATAGCAGCCCGCTTGCCGTTTTCCATATTTCCATACATACGCACTTTCATACTTCTGTCCTCACCTTTTGACTAGAATAGGAGGCGCTAATCCTCGTTACACTCATTCTCTTTATGAATTCTCTTTATGCCATCTTCGTCTTATGTTTTCGTTACGCAATGATGTACGAGTTTCATCCTGCCCGAGAGCTGTATCGTTGTCGTAGGTACTCGTAGGGGTACTACGGTGATATATACACAGCATGCCAATCACTCTAGAGACCTACAGAAATTTTATGGTGGATGTACAGTCAGATGATGTTGGTCAAAGCCTGCCAGTGACCGGTGCAGTGACCCTTGCATGACTCATCGCTAGGATAGGACAAAACCGCAACCAGCACCAGATACCATTGACGAACGGGGTTACTGTACTAGTACTAATGCCTTTGCAGTGAGATAGCTTAATATCCGAATATTTGACATTGAAGAGACTTTGAGCCGTCCGCCTGGCAGTCATCCGCCTCTCGCAAGCCTCTTTTTTTTCCCCAACTGGTGGGTTTACAGCGTGGAATCATATACAGTATCTGTCGGCTGTCTCTGTCTCCCAACTTGTGTCCTTCCCTACTGCATCATATCAACTATCTTCTTTCTTTTTCGATCCGCCCATTGCTGATTGATGCAACCAGCCCGGCGGAGGGAACTCGGTCGGTCACAAGTCCCGACGACGTGGCTCTTCGGAGTCCGGTACTTCACCCCCAACCCTGATTGCATCCTGTGATTCCCTTCGCAAACCCCCTGATTCCAGCTTGTGCGCTCCCGTTCGGTCGTTGATGCGGCAACGCGCTCATGTTGGACTTCCACGACACCATCATGTTGGTCGGTTTTTCTCGACACCGGAGACTTTTCTAATCGCAGCACAGATTTGACTCGGGGCGCTTCGACCGTAATTAAGGCCATCGTTTACGGAAAGCAGGCATCGTATCAATCATACCTCGGTCGAGCCTGCGCTGCAGGCGTCTGTGCGTTCGGCGTTAATGTTGGACGTCCCTGGCATTCGTCAGGTTTGTCTCGCGCCACTAGTTTCCTGCCTCCGCCTTTTACGGCTTCGAGTTCCAGGGCTGCATTTTTCCGTCATCGAAGTCCCGTCTTTTCCCTCCGGTTCTAGTCCGCCTGCGTCCACCTCGGCCATCGTTCACGACCTCTTGTTATCGCCGTCAACTAGCGCCGCTTCCTCTGCTCTTTCATGTGGTCTTCTAAGGCCAAAATCATTGCCCTAACGCCACCCTATAGTTTGAAAACCGTCTAGGATCCCTGAAAGGTATGGCTTTGTCCAAACCCTATCTCTCCAATTTCACTGATACGTATAGTACGAAAGGTACCGGCAACTGTGATAGTGCCGTCGATATTTAGTACTAGTCGGGGGCTCATCATGATGCCTAGATGCAGCCACACGATCAGATAGAAATTCAAATCCGCAGCCGATCGTTTAAGCTACGCTAGGAGCGCGAAGCCCAAATGTCATCTTCTATCTCCACTAGCCACTCACTGCAAATGGCGACGGGCACGCCCAGAATAACCCGCCTTGCAGCTATTCCACCCACCGGCCGATGGTGCGGGGTCACGACTTGCATCAGCCGGCCGTTGCCCTGCGTGATTCTGACCCTGAATCACCCTACTCGTAGCACCTAGGATTACCTCTCGGCAAGCCACCTTTTCAGTGGCTGCTTGTGACGTGCGCGGGTATGTGTATCTATGGTACGTCTGCGGTCGTTGTCCGTTCATTCCTAGGCTGAAAGTAGGGCCATAGCCGTGGTGCTGCGGGAGTCATCTCCCCACTCAGGAATAGCATTGCTTTGTGTACAAGTCCCTACTCTACTGTCGAACTCTAATACAAAATTCAAGTTCTTTACTCGCTGGATGGTATTCGGCCAAACGTTTCATGTGGCTTTACCCTCTCTTGAGCTTTGATTTTGTCATATCTCCTAGGCCCCTATTGTTGATATATGGTGAATGTATCGATGGACTCCTGATACCTCTGAGGGCAAACTTACCATTAGTGTAGCTAGTAGGCGAATCGGCAAGGCAACACCTGGTTCGGGTCTGACCCACAAGCAAATAATCAAACCTTTACTGTCACAGATCATGATCGTACTTCTTGTCATTTCCATTTCCTAATCACGGACCACGCTCCTCAAACGAGCTATGGCGAAAATGCAAGTAATCCTTAACAAGGACGAAAAGGATCCTCTCTCGAAATCTTGTATATCGGCGAGACGGCCATGCGACCCCGAGGTCGCAGGAGGGTGCTGGTCAAGGCACGTAAATGCAGAGCTCTGAGTGAACGTGCCCTCCACTCACCATCACAGCGTGTGAATTACCTCAAATTGCGGCATTTGGATTGAATCGCATGGATATTTCGCAATGTAAGGGCGATTATCCCCTTCCGCCAGGCGCGTCAGAGATTCTGGGCGTGAAATTCTCTGGACACATCGCCGCGCTAGGTCCAAACATGTCAGCGAACTGTCAGTGGGCGATAGGCCTCACATCCGGGGTAAGTCGGCACCAACAAACTGCCGGTCGGACGACTGACTGAACGCCAAGGTCATCAACGTTGATTATCCAGCTTAAGAGCGCTTATGCAGGGTTCCTTGAAACACAAATTCTTCGCAAGCAGCCGTAATTATCATGGGGTTGAGGTCGCAAGCATCCCAGAGACTTTCATCACAGGCGAGTCTCAACTTGGTTCACAGAGGATCCCCCCCTTTCCGGTTCGGCGCTGAACGAGCGCTTGTCACGGCTGGCGACATCAAACGCGGAGACGATGTCCTCGTCCATGTAGCCGCCTCAGGCGTAGGGTTTGCTACGATCCAGCTCGCGCGCTTCTATGGGGCGTAAGTTCGCCTCCAGTGTCAACAACTGTTCTTCTCCTCCAGCTTCTTCTATGCCACTGTTCATATCAGGCGAACTATCACCACGACGGCATCTACGACGGAAAGCTCGACCGGCCGGTGCTACTCGTGCTGTAAATTAGAAGTCACAAGATTTTGTCGAGGTTACGATGGGCGCGACGGGCGGAAAAGACGTCGACCTGATCGCTGATGCTGTCGGGCAGGCGCTTCAGCCGCAACCTGGATGCATTGGTAACTGATGGTCGTATAACGATGCTCTCACTCATCAGCGGTTTCACGTGAGCTGTGTAGTACTGATCCCTCATATCCAGACACGTAGTTCGGCTCAGAAGTCTCAAGTCTGAACCTTCGCCCAATACTGGACAAAGTGCCTGCGCATCCAGGACTCTACTCTACGCTCGCGGTCGGCAGATTACAAACTTACTCTGGACCCAACGACACTAGGCGCATTCATATACTGCTTTAAATTTGCCGAGCGGCTAAGCTCCTTCATGAGGAAATGGTCCGATACGGACGTGCATCCACAAGGCAAGCTGAATGTTAGCATCTCATCACACTTGGAGAAGCGACATTCGTTTTGATGGCTATCCTACTAGGTCTACCCATAGACGGAAATTAGAGAAGCCATACGGGTGATGGAGGAAGAACAAAATATGTATCTATGTATCTTTCCAACCGATTCTGGAAAGCTTGTCATTAAGATTGTCTAGCCACCTGCGGTGGCTTTAGTATTCTGTAACTGTAACCGCCTTCTCTGTATTACTTTTTTTTTTTTTTAATTGCTCTCATGGCTAGAATGCACCGCGCAAGGCGGTCGTCACAGGCACTTCCCACGGCGGATGACACTGCCAACTGAACGTTCTCGACACTTACACGAGTTTGGCCACGTGAAATTCCAGTTGGCATAGCGCGCCACTAGTAAGATTTTTTTCAAAAGAAAATCGCGGCATTTGCGCCATTGTACCGTTCTTCAGACGCCATGGACGCAAAAATTGCGACGTGAGGCTCGCGGCGTTTGATGCCGATGTGATGAGTGTCTCCTCTTACCTACTTGGTCGAGAGTATTAGTAGCGCTTGCCGACTCGTAGTCTATTCCCATGTACAGCTAAATCAATTCGTAATTTGTGACTCGTTGAAGAAGTGCAGTGAACCAAGATCTCAAGCAAGCCCGTTGAGTGTCGTGCCACACTAATGACAGCGCACACTGCCAGGGTCTGGACCTTGACATGCTTGACACCCTGAAAATGGGAACATCCGGATGATTCGCGAAAGTCGTGCTAGCACTAGCACTGTACCTGTCAGCGGCTTGTCTGGACTTGCTGCCAGAGTTCACGCCATAACGAATTTGTTCTAGTTTTCGGTACGACTGCGGCGTCGTGTCTGTCACCTTGAATTTCTTGTCAAAGCATATTTATTTTCGCTGCACGTTTTACAGGTGCGGCAATCGGGCTAACTATAGGTGGTATTAAGGTCGCGCAAGCCGCTGGGCTATTCCTCCCCCCCTTTTCGGAAACAGGGACCAACATGTTTTGTGTCTCAGATTTTTTACGCCACACCAAGCATGGAATGAGACGAAACGAAACGTTTTAGACCACAACACACCGACAGCACGCACTCAGCGAAACCACAATTTGACAGGTTCAACGCAGCGTTTGACGGCGCGTGTACGGCACAGGCGGGTGTTTGGTTTTAGATATGGAGGATACGATTCATTCCGCCCGCACCGGATCTTTCCTTTGAATCTCTTTGCATTGCAAGGTGGCACGCCCTGACGCGGATTCGAACCTCTGCCTCGTGCCTGGGTCCTGGCCACCACGCCAAACAAAGCGAGAGCGTAAACAGTCTCGTTCCCACCACCACCGCCAATGCCACATCTCTAACCTGACTATTATCCTCTGCCGGCAGAGGCGGTGTTAGTCCTGTCTGTGTGGCATGCCTTAAAGCTTACACTAAACGCCCAGCATCATTTCCCGCCCTACATAAAGCCCCGCGCTCTTTCATCATCCCATTCCCAGTCATCCTATCACCTGCTACAAAGCCTCCACCTTTTCTCGCACGTCCAAACAAACCACTCCCTCTATCATGCAGCCCACCTTTCCCACCAAGGTTTTCAAGGACCCTTCTCCAGCTTCTGGAAAGCCGTCCTCTGGTTCTCAGACGCAGACCTCGACACAATCCACCATCCGCGCCAGCGCGAGCAGCCACGGAGCAGTTTTTTTCTAAACAACAGGGGGTGCCATGTCCGCTGGTTCGCCAAGACTCTCCTAGACATTTTCACGGCATTCACATGTTGCATCGTCACTTTTCACCACCGCCGCCACGATAACCAAGAACGCCTCCCTGTGCACTCTCCATTCGTCGGATCCCAATGCAAAAGGACCCAGTTGGTCCCAAGGCTAGCGCTTCCTGCTGGCGTCGGCGCGAGCGCCATAGAGTTGCCATTAGACACGAATTACTCATAGATATACTTCCCAAGTTGTGTACCATCTGAGACTGTATCCCCCGCGTCGTCTTAAATCTTTCTAATCTTGCAATTCATCATTAGAGTACATCTTTATCAACCTGCACTTTCGTCAATCCATCCACCTACCATATCTTACCCTACCGTATCTTACCTACGTTATTATCTTTCCGCCTCCCACTGCATCCCTCATCTACTCCATTGCTATACACACCCATTTTGCATACGGTCTGCTAATCCTAATCTTGACCGCCACATAAAATCTTATTCACGCCGACTAGGCTGCTGATTATAACCTCCTCACAAGGGTGACTCCGATAGGTGCCATGGTTCATACCCGATTTGTACATGGGTCGATGTGAGGGTTCGATATACAGTACTGAATGAAGGTGCAAGGCATGTGTCGGCGGGCGCTATGCTCCTGATGCATGGCATACCTAACTATTAATATGATGCTTCTTTGCTGCTAGGTTGTGAGTCAGCGACGGCACGTTGCAAGTATGATCAAAGTGACGGCAGTACTAGTGGTTGCCGTGACCTCATCCTTGTTTATCCCGAAGGGCCGGGTAGCCGACAGGGCGTACTGCGGATATATCGGGAGAGGGAGTCGGTGTTACACTGATAAGGAACGCAAAGCTACAGCGCACCGGCATGATATGTGGACAAGCTTACAGGAAATGTGAAGACCACTCAAACCCTTCCGACGAGAACGCGCGAACGCGGTAGTAAGTGTATGCTCATGGGGCGACGGCAAGTGATTCGTTCAAGTCCTGTAGATTACTTACAGTGATGTATACAGTGTTGATACAGTGGGAAACCGCCAGTCTGTCAGGTTCCCACGTAGGGTAATGCGTATTGTGCCCCAAACGTGTCGATCGCGTGGCTAGTAGGTGGCTAAAACCGGTCATTCTGATACGGTGGGATCGGGAAATCATGAATCGATGACAGGCGCAGGTACACACTGCGGATGTGATGAGCGCAGATCCGATGACCGGCTGGCGGTGAGTTCGGAATCGGAGGAGTGAGGGTGGGGATTCACGGACTGGAAAGGAGTCCCTTGAGCAACGTTGCCTGGACCGTTCCTAGTAGTAAACCGTGAGTCCGTGACGTGCAAGTCGAATACCGTACTGTATCACGACTCAAAGCGCAGTTTCTGATGAGAAGGTCATTTGTGCCCGCGCGAAGGTTTAATCTCGTACGTTGGCCTGATGCTCCAGTGTGCGGCGGTGACATTGCATCAGCATGGCAGGAAGTCGGTCGATCTCGTCACGAATGATGTAAGAGCGGCGCAGAGCAATTGCCATGATCGGGGTTTCCTTTTTCTTGCCATGATTTGGCGGACCCGATGATGGATGGCGCTCTGACCGAGGTATCATTACAGTAAGCATATGATCTCGTGAAAATGCGATTTGGCGCTCTCCCACGGACTTGGTGGCAGGCGCAATTCTGGCGCAACCCTTTACTTAATTTACCCAACGTAGTGTGCAGACCCTAGTCAGACCTTGACCCTAGTCGCCAGGAGGCGCAGCTAACGAAACGATAGGTGCACGGAGATTTTAATACTATGAATCGAGAGATGACGTTCATGCGAGCCTGAGAGTATGCGCGGCGAGTGTGGGACCGCAAGGGTAAGGAACGGGCATGCTCGACCGTTGATATCATACTCGGCTGCGCAGTTGACTCGGATATAGAAGTTTCGAAGAAACTGATCAACGGGATGGCGGTCAGGGGCCCAGGGTGTGTAGAACAGAACGAGATCTTATAGGTCGCCCGCCAATGACGGAGCCACGTCTACATCGTTCTCTCACTTATCATGGGAGAAATAGCTCGCGCTGCGAACTTGGCGCAGACGAGAAACTCGCAAGGGTCAGTGAGGTGGGCCGAGGGGATATCATATCACTGGCATGGTCCGAGTCTGAGCTCGACGTGCCAGTGGCTGTCCTTAGTAGTCTTCACTATAAACCGTATCCATCAACAAGAAACAGTGCAGCGTTTGAAGACATGAAATTGCATGAAACGAGGCAACAACATACTACAGGCAGTATACTCCGCCTGCGATGTGGTCGGGAGCCTCGGAGGGCATGAGGCATGAGGGACCACAACTTGAAGGAGTGCCGGGATCTGTGCCAGAGCGGACGTGCCGTGATACCCACTCGTAACTCTCGGTAGCCAGACCCCTCCCTTGACTCGCATGGAGGCAATCAATTTCATTCCTCGTCACCAGGGGAACACGATGCGATCATAACACACTCGGTTTTGGCATTGGCAGTGTATGCATAGCGCAAAACCTCTCGGATGGTTTGGACCTTGGCCGAGACATGACCCAGCAAGACAGCATTGGGGTTGCCAGGCGCGGGGTCGCTACAAAGAAACACGGCGTGTAAGGAGGTCGCCCTGTCAATGCGGAATGAAATTGGCTGGTATAAGGGTTCCCATTTCAAGTGACGACGACGTAGCCAGCTACTCGTTGACACGGAAAGCTTACAGCTAGCCTGAGGCTTTCACTTCGGCAATACTCGTAGTAAAGAGGCCAACGACACAAATACCGTACCCGCCGATCTCCCCTATGCCATCTCTGATTGAAATTTTATGTTGAGCTGACCAGGATCGCCCGACCCTGCTGCGTGGCATAGTCTGATAGATCGTTCGCATCGCACCCCTGTCCCTACTGACAATCATTTCCGGAGAGTAAGATGACCTAAGTAGCTTTAGCTGCTGTCGGGTTTTCCCTCCGATCAGGAGGCTGCTTGGTCTTGGATATTTTCGCTTTGCGGGGAACTTCCGGTGTCGTTGTCTCCTCATCATCTTCGCTCTCATCATCTTCAATAGCGGAGCCATGCCAGCGCGCGCCTTCTCCGGTACCAAGTTTACACGACCAAATTGGTAGAGAGGTACTTTTCGTAGACTTGATACTGAGGCTTTGCACGTTGTCCCAGCCACCGCGGACGGCGGCGATAACTGCAGGGAGCGCGGTTTCAAGGTTTGCCAGGACTTGGGCCGGTGTTTGAGAGAGGGTACCAACCTTGACAGACCTGTGTCGTCTTGGTCAGTCCAAGGAAACACAGAAAGATGGTTGCGACGCACGTGCAGGTCCCGCGGTTTTGGTGCATATAGGTAGAGTGAATGGCACGCTCCAGTTCACCTTTGAGATCTTTACGCTTGAGGCATACGGGGATGGGCTGCCTGTAGCCAGAGCCAGATCATTCAATCAGGCCAGCTTCCAATTCACTGAACGATACCCACTTTTTCGCATTGAAAAATGTCTTCCCGAGTAGACGTGGGAGGAGAGGAATGACACGATCGTCTGCTAGGAAGAGCGCGTTTTCGTGGAGCAAGGCACGACGTGCCTCGAACGATTTGAACTTTCCCTTGAGTTTCTCGATGCCGACAACGCGATTGATGAATCGGACGCCCGCCTTTTCAAGGAGATCTTTGTACTCTCGTTGTGGGTCCTTCGTAATGAGGCAGACAGCAGATGAACGAGGGTCGACAAGAGGATATTTGATAGGACTATGCGCAACGTAAGCTCGAGGGCATGGAGAAATCGGAATTGACGCACATTCTATGAGGTTTCAACTTTGCTTCTGCGTGAACCTCCTTGACCGCAATCTGAAGCCAGATGTTCTCCTCCTTTCCCGGAAGTAGCTCGTTTTCCTCGCGTTTTTGTTGTTGTTTGAGGGCATATTCCATCAAAGCCGCGATGGCACGCATGCATTGCTTGGCTGATACATGATCGTCAATAAGCTGAGCCATGCTTCTTGAGCGTCGGGCACGATAGTACAGAGTGCTGTGGTCGAGCGGTCGAGCGTCGCGACTGAGCGGTCAAATTTTGAGACAGGACCCGAAACACCCACGCACTTAGTAAGCCACGCCGACACAGGCGCCTCAGGGCTTGTGCCACCATCACGCCTCCCAACAAACCTCTCGCATCTTAAGACCCCTAGTGTGATATTTTGCGTCAGAAAGCGGTCAAGCACCCTGAGAATTTGACAACCGGACATCTTTCCACCCCTGGCCTGTCGCTTGTCGGACAAACGGCGCTTGGGGCTCTGATGGGAGGTAAACAGTAGCCGGGCACTTGAGCGCATCCACAAGCTGATACAGTTGTTATCAGAAAACGTCCTGACTCATGCGTGGCCAGCAATGTGTTGCCCGTACGTTTTTGCAATTCTTACATCTATGCGGTAACACTCATCGTTTTAATACCCTATTTTTGCCGTGAGAGAATCTTAACCACCACCTCCGGCTATGAGATTAGCGCGAAGTGCACTGATCCATCTTTGTGGGACTAATAGAGGTTGGCGTTGTCGATGCGGTGTAGTGGTGGTGAAAGCAACGAATACGCGACGGACTGGGTTCTCATCAAATCGTCCTCCAGAGGAATTATGTTCAACCCGCCTGCAGATTCCAGGTCGTCAGCTCAGCGCTCATCTACCATAAGGACCCTCGAACTGGCCTTGTGATCGCGTCACTTTCCTCACTTTCCACGCATGGAATCCATTTATGCACATCATTTGGTGAGATATTATCGTATTTATATGATGGTGGATACAGAAGCTCACCTGGTGGTACCGTATCCGGATGAAGGATTTGGAAGGTGGAAGGGTAGTGCCAATAAGTAGTGTGCCACATTGAGGTTGATCAGCTCTATTACTGATTAAGCTTCAGTTCCAAACTTTAGGAGAATGTGGGTCCTACTCGCTTTTTGAGGTGGGTCTCGGTCGCTCAATTGCAATATGGGTCATCTTATGGCGTCATAGTGGTGAGTGAGGCGCTAAGAAGATGGCAAATATCACAGATACTATTTGGAACTGAATTGAACACTCACTACTGTCTTGACAGTGTCCTGAAGCGCGCCGGCCTTTGTCACGGTCGTCATCCATCAAGGAACTTACTTGGTCAGATAGCCCCACACTAATGTTAGTATACCCTCGACCCGGACAGCCGGAATTACGCACCAGAAATGAATTCCGTTTCAATTACTGTATGACTCGGATTTGATCACGTCAGCTGAAGCTGAGAGACTGTGGCTGGGCTCGTCTGCAGTGGCCATGGCGACAACAGGCTGCCAATGGAGCCTTCAAGTTGGTGTCTCCCTCGGCCACAGCTGCGGATATCTTTTATATATCAATTGGAAAGCTATCCAAGAGGCTGTATAATATACCTCGTATTTCTCGTAACATTTTCTGCTGAGCCTATTTTTGTGGCTGTTGCCTTTCTTTTTGGAGTTGCTTTGACGGGGTTTTCGAATGCAGTCCTGCTCAGCCTGAAGTTGTATGCGCCAAATGTTCGTCTCTCAACGTGGCACTGCCGTGAATTGACGCGTTCAAGCTGTCTTCAAACTAGCCATTCAACGCTGATTAAGAAACAGCCGCACTCTTCGGCGGCGAACGCAGACAACTTCAGTTAGGACGCTCGGCTCCCACTGCCAGTGGCATGTAGCAAGTTCGGAGCATTTTTGTGTCATAGCATACTACTAGTACACCTCAGGCTTTCTTACGCCGCGGCAGGGGGCGCCTTGGGTCTCGGCATTCTATGTATCATTTCAGGAGTTTCAATGAGGGTCTGGTGTCGGTGTACTAGTATCAGTGTCTAGTTTCAACGCATTTCCGTTCTTCATGCTTCATGGCTCAGCGCTCAGACACAATCAATACGCCCACTCTTCCACCCACCTCTCCCGCAGTAGTACCGCGATTGGAAGCACATGGACTACTTGTTATCATTTTCAGTGTGTAGGGCCTGATTTCGACTGATCCACATCTCTTGAAACCTAACAACCCGCTTGGCCAAGATATGATTCGAAGAGACTATCTCAAGTCGGGATTTCTTGTTCTTCAAAGGGCAACGGATACGAATACAATTGCAATCAACCTCACTAGTATGTGCGAGTACCATCATCACTCTTCCATCACCATGCACTGCCACTCCGAGTCGTAGGTCCGGTCCTACCGTCCGGAACATATTGCTCGCACACCGCCCACCACAACCGAAGTGCTGCGCCGCGGCATGACTCGAATGATACTCAACCTCCAAGTAGTCGGAACTATTCAGGGTTTCGCCACTCGATCACCCTAACCGTCCGCTGCGGCGCGGTCAATGTTTGACAGTGATTGCCTTGCTTCTGAATGGGTATCACATGGGGTTATGCACCTCCCCCGCTTCTAGTTTGCAGTTGGTCGAATCGCGTGTACCCTCCTGCGACCGCATCACTGAAACGCTAGGTAACTGTTGACCATCACTGGATCGAAGGGAGAAAACAATAAGGCAGCGTTCGCGTTCGCCAGGAACATTCATGTTGCATATACTGCCAGGGGGCCCCTGTGCACCGCTTATTTAGTTGGATAAGATGGGCGGAAGTGGTTCCCGTCGTTACCGCTCTGTTTGTGAACGTGGGGTCATGTGTACAATTTACCACCGTCGCATGTAGTGACTCTACACCGAATGGCGGGTGGCTGGAACAAAGCATCCGGGTTGGAGAGCTCTAACATTACACATAGAACCGAGAGATAAAGGGTATTATACGTAAGGAGCATGAAAAAGTAGTCCACGCGCTGCGCGAGGGAAATTGATAGTATGCTACGTCTAGTGTGACAATCAGGTAACCGAGATGGTTTGGGCTAACGATACAGTAAGAGTTGTGAGGAAAAACACACAAAAATTGTGACGAGACAGTAATTAAGGAAAACGGACGCGAGCAAGCAAAAATAACCGACTTGTCCGTACATAGGTAGGTTTGGCCAACTCAGGGTCCCATTGGAAGCGATCTTCCATTGAGCTCACGATACAAGCGTTCGATCCTGCGTTCGGCATCGGCGAGCTGCTGCCTGAGATCTTCTATTTCGTTGTGGCGTATAGCCTCGCTTTCACGGACTTGCAAAAGCTCATCGATGCTCTCTATCGCTATATGTAGTGAACAAGGAGAGGTTAGTGCGAGTTTCGTGGTAGTAATGGCGAAGCACGCACCTCGTTCCAAACACTCGCTACGTTTTGCGTGTGGATCTTGTGGGAACAGGCGATGACGCAGCTTCTCAAACAACTGCTTTTCTGTGTCCCGAAATGTCTTGGCGTAACGACGCTTCTTGTCCCGTACGTCGCGCACGCTTCCATCCGAGTCGCGTTCTTCGTCCCCCTCGTCTGTCAGCGGCTCTGACGTGGCACCAGACCGCGAGATAGTGCGGGGATGTCTGCCCACGGGGTCATATCGTGCACTGCCACGCGTCGACTCGGAGGGCGAGCGGCGTTGTACTCCCCCTCTTCCTTTCAGATTGTCAGGGAATGAAGTCGCGACACCGATGGTAGAGGCGACCGGGCTGACACTGACATTCGCGCCAGCGGAAGGCCAGATATCCGGGGAAGAAGTGAATGGCTGCATGGGGCGTGCCCTGCGATCAATGGCACGAAGTGGGTGGGGCGAATGAGCGCTTACATTAGCGCCGAATGGCAAGGAGCTCTCGCGTAGGTCGCTCGGTGAACCTGATGTCGGCGAAGTCGGGAAAGAACACCTGTCGGAAAGTAGGCGACGTAAGCAAGGTGCCGAGCGTGTGACGAGAGTGACGACGATGAGTTGAACGGCCTTACGATTGGGTAGCGCCGAGGAAGTGATTGCGGTTTTGCACTGCTCTGAGGGGCGGTAGTGGTGGCGCGTAGGAGCTGCCCTCGTGGCTGGGCGAGACCATGCCGCTGAGGGGGTGTATTGGGGTAGAAGACGGGTTCTCGGAGGAAGCACCTGCGCCCAGAACGGAGTCCCATGGCGCGGCGTACTGCCACGATACAGAATCTTGGTAGGTAGATGTGCTGAGATGGAGTGTGACAAAAAGGAGAATCGTCAACTGTTATGGGTGGCGTGTGGGCAGGGTGCGGATATGTGCATACCTTGAGAGCGAATGGTGGTCTACTGGCTGGTACGACATCATGGGACCGGTCAAACGTTGGTCTGTGAGTGGATTCATGGAGAAGAAAGGAGGCGACGAGGACACTGATTCGGGTGTCTGAAAAGAACTGGGTAGGGCGGTGTGTGTGTGCGAGCGATCAGTGGGGGAGGGGTCTGCTCCGTGCGGAGGTTGTCCGCGAGAAGACTGCATGGAACAGAAGTTTAAAAGTACGTCGGCAAGGGGTGATTATGAGAAGAGAAGGAAGGACCATGTGCCTGTAGCTATATAGGATCAGGGGAAAGATGAGAAAGGCGATGGCAAGAGGTCAAGACGGCGTGAGATGGCGACGAGTAAAACGGTTCAGTTTTGGTAGGTTTTGGGAGGGGGATTAGATCTAAGCATCGGGCTATGTCAGCCAAGTGATAGAGTGCCTCGCTAGGGACACACATGCTGTTCGATTGGGTGTAACCAGGCTGCTGGTGCTGTCCGTGTTCGAGATAAAACACAGTCGTTTGAGGAATTTGACCATATCTCGATCTAGATTTGCGGTGTCCAATTGCTCCGCGCGGCGTCAAAGGCCAACCTTTGGATAGTTGCCGGGCACCGGTGTGTGCCGGGAGTTGATCACGGTAGCCCTTCACAGCACGGCCCGAATGTGCGACCGACGACCGAGACAGGCAACGGACGGCATGGCATGGGTCCCCCTCCCAACTTGTTACCACAATCGTGCCTCTCGTCTGGATGGCGAGCGCAGGGACACTTACCGGTCTCAACAGCTTTCGTGTTTCATCACCACACCACACCACACGAGTGTGGTTTTGACGCCCGTTTCATCGCGTAGCACTCTAGTTGATTGATTCCATCCGCAGCGTTCCAGGCATAAAGTAAGGGTTAGGGTATGCATGATGTCCAACCCACGAGAAAAATTATAAGGAACAACAAAAAGAGATCCAGGCCAGACAGAGGAGAAGAGGAAATACAAAAAAGAGTGTGGGCATGCACCGAAACGGAACCGAGAGGGACGGGATCAGACGAGGACGTGATCTCGATGGTCATCGATCGGTGGTACTACGAGCGTCTACTAAATTTGGACCCGTGAGAATAAACCAAGATGATCCCAACCCCCCACGTGGCGATGGCTGATTCGAAAGCGAAAATGATATGATTACAAGACATGAGCCGAGTGCACGGCAGACAGTCGAAAGCAGGGGTGCATCGAGCGGCATCAAGGGTAGGAAGGGCGAACAATGAGGCCAGGGTGGGACGGGCTGGTGCAAGGCCCGAGATGTACAAAACAGAAAGTGACATACGATCGTAGGCGCTGGCACCGGAGAACACTATGATTCAACGCCGGTCGATGGGGCAACTGGCTCGATTTGCGCTTTCTCAGCCTTGGAATCGGCCTGTCCTTACCACCGCTTTCGATCACATGATGACGCACTTGCAGCATCCTTCCCTCGGCTCGTCTTCACCATGAACAGTACGCCTTGGCACGGCAAGTGCCTTGACATCGGCCGTTGTCAAGCCTGCTGGTAACCTTGATCGTCCCTCACCGTCCTCGTGCTCAGCCGTTTGATATCGCGAGAACGGAGCTGGAGAAGGTTGGATCCGCGTCCGCACATGCCCCTCTGACCCAAGTCTCTTGCTCGTCGCCTCCTTCATTTGCTTGCTCACGCCATTGATCTGGGGCTCCGAGGTGGGCATGTCACGTTCTGCAGGGGGGTCGACTTCTGCATTGCGACCGACGCCCATGTCGGTCATCGGAATGATGCCATTCTCCAGCCGTGGGCGATACTTCGAATGGTCGTACCCAAAAGTGCCTGGCGCCTGTGTTAGGCAGTTGACAATCGGGAAGGAGGGCGTGACCGCGAAGAGCCATTATCAGCATGGTTTTCCTTCCCCTCAACGTAGGTAAATTGGCATGAGATCAGCACTTACCGGCTCCGGAATTCGTGCAACGGGCTTCTTCTGCTGTCTCCCACCCGCACTAGTGTAAAACTCATCCATACCTTTCTTGCGGGCCACCACTGGTACCACTACCTGAGTGTGCATGGAGAAAATCAATTCACGTTCAGATACACAGGAAGGGTACATGCGCACATCGTCCCAGTTACCGCCGGGCGACACGGGTTGCGTCCAGGTGGGGATCGCATCGGCCATGTCCTCGTCCGCTGGCACTGGATATTCACCAACCGACTGCCTGCGAGAGGTATCATGATTGGACCGTGGTTGGCGTACAGGCGGCGCGCGGGATCGAGACCTCTTCGTTGATGGTGATTGGGCAGTCGCGGAAGGACTCTTCGCGCGCTTCTTCGGCGTTTGTGGCGCAGTGGCGGGTGCTCGCGGTGGTGACGGAGGGATAGCGTTGTCTCGACGGGGCTTGTGGGGGACCGCCTTTGGTGGTGACTCGGGCTCGACGGGGGCCGACAGAGTCCTTTGAGTGGGGGTCGGCGTCCTCGGGGGATCGGATAGTTGGCGAGACGTTGATGGCGTCGGAATTCGGGAAGGCTGTGCCGTGCGCGACGCGCTCCGCGAACGAGGGCCACCGCCACCACTTTCAACCCCAGAAGCATTCGTTCGGCTATCAACTCCAAGGCCTGGATACTGGTGCGAAGCAAGGGAGGACGCCGGGTGTGCACGGGCACGCGTCATGCTTTCGGTAGACCGCCTTTCAAAGTCGCTCTCAAAGTCCATGCCATCCTCAAAGTCCGTCGGGGGAGCCTCATCAAGTACTCTCGCGTGTTCACTGTCCGTCTCCATGTAGAAGCTACCACGCAAGCGTGCATCGGTACTGCCAGCACGTCGTCGGCGCACGCCCGCGCCACCGTTCCGCCAATGGTCAACTGGGCGCGTTGACGCATGACCATAACTAGCAATCTCAAGCATCTCCATATGCCGCCCGACGCGCAGTTCGCCAACGCCGCCGTTGCGCGAGACTTCACCTCGATACCAGTGTTCGAACGGTCGTTCTTCAGAGTCGACAGACGGTCGTGGAGCTGTGCTGTCGATTGAGGGTCCGCGCGTTCGGGGACGCAGCTGTTGCTGAGTAACGTATTCGAGGTGACCATCGGGTAGTAGATTATGATGTGAACTGTGTTCGTCGTTATGGCTTTCGCTCCGAGCCACACCTAGGATTTGTGTATGGCCGGAGGAGCTCGGTGTGCGCGTACGCGGCATGGGTATGCGCGTCGGCTTGACGTCCGAAGGCCGAGGTGTATTTGGTGACGTTGCACGGGCATCAAGGCGTGAGATGGTGGGGATGTTAAGGTCCATGAACTTGGGCTGCGATAAAGTTCGTGTCCGCTTAAACGGTGAACCCGATTTTGTGGGTGTTGTTGGGCGGTTGTCAGAAATCGAAGGGCGCGAGGACTGAAGGCTAGGCCTGGGTATTCCGCTGGGTCGTGGAGAGAGAGAAATGCCGGGGGCATCCTCGCGATGGTAGTGTGTGTGTGAATGAAGTGATTGAGAAAATTCAGGCGAGCTGTCTTGGATTGAGACAATCGAAGCGGCAGAGATTCGCTTGGCAAGAACGCGACTTTCGTTCTCGAGACCTGTTGATTGCATAGAAGCGTGTATAGCGAACACGATAGGGAAGTGAACGTACGCTTTCGAAGAGTTGGAACGATGGTCTCGCCCCATGAAGGAACTATTGGCAGAGCAGATTGCGCGGTGGCGGTCAGAGCCATACAAAATTGGGAGGTAGGAGTATAAGGGGAAAGAGTTAGTAGGAAAAAAATGGAGGATATCTCATGAGAAACGGAAGAATGAACGGGAAAGGATTGCAGTTGGTTGGCAGAACTCGAGCTGGGGCCCGTGCTTCCGTTACTTAGCTAGCGTCAAGAGGTGACCGGTGATCCTTACCAACTTGGGCGGCTGACAAACTCGACGGTGACGCCCCACTGTCCGGGGTCCTCATATATCCTTGCTATCTGTACCCTATTTTCTCAAATGACACTGGATTTTACTATAATCTAGCCATTGTATTCTGTCTGCAAGGCTTGTGTACCACCACATGGTGTGGTTCCCTGTTGGACTGCAGTGATGCAGACACATCAGGAAAACTACATTTGAGTTTTCATGTCTTTTTGCATCTTATTGTGTCTTTTCACACCTTATTGCAGATATAAGACCAGATAAGACAGAATCTACATATTGCATGTCTTATCACATAAAAACATAAAAAAAAATTGAAACTTTTCTGCATCAAATGAGCAAAAATAAGGCAGAAAA
>Ga0137394_10000682_pt1 | contig 23697 bp, 22 predicted proteins | sample czobulk116metaG_FD_108278 | JGI IMG/M metagenome (GOLD analysis project Ga0137394, IMG submission 108278) | Vadose zone soil microbial communities from Angelo Coast Range Reserve, California, USA - czobulk1.16 metaG | ecosystem: Environmental > Terrestrial > Soil > Vadose zone | place: USA...
CATGACATTGAATTGTTAACTAGAAGCGTCCCCGACGCCAGCTTCATCTTCCGGCGATCCCTGCCAAGCCGGGCCTGGGAGGGAGTGCCGTCGCTCGGGATGCTACCCACGGAAAGGGTGGCGGCAGCGGGTCGCATGGTCTTAGGCTGACGGCGAAATTGTTAGGTACTTGTAATCTTTTTTCTGTTCGTCACGCTTTGGTTCGCAAATTGCTTCACAAGACGCGTGGAAACTCGCCCCTTCCCACGCACAGGCAAGCAAGGAGAAGACTTGTGACTACCGTTCCTACCCGCCAGAATAGAAATGCCAATCAGCGGCGCAGCCATCGTGTCATGCTCTCCATTGGAATCGTCATCACCGGTGATCGGTCCAATGGACACCGATTCTCCGAGGAAACCCTTACGTCCGTGGTCAATGCCCATGGCGCGCGGATTCTTCTGCACGAGGTCGTCACGCGCGGCCAGCTGGTTACCATCCGGAACGTCAAATCGGGCGAGGAACTTCAGGGCGAGGTCGTTGAAATCGGGGAGTCCCACGCCGGTAAATCCGAGGTAGGCATTGAGTTCCTTGAGCCTTCCCCTCGTTTCTGGCGCATCGCCTTTCCTCCCGAAGACTGGAGCGCTCGCAGCCCCGAAGCCAAAGGTTTTGTCACCCAGCCCGTCTCACCATTAAAAGCTCGCCTGCCCAAGTAGTCCGCCGCCCCTCGCCGAGTGCCCAACCATTCGCTTGTACAGGTGGGGTCTTCGGCCCTGTTTCTTGCGGCTGCCGCTCCCATAACATCATTCGTCGCGGCGTGCTAAAATGCAACCTCAGTCCCCAATCTTCCCAAGGGCAACTCGTTACTCGACTAAAGAACGAGGTCCCATGAACTGCTACTCCGCCAAAGAATTGGCCGACAGTTTCCGCACCGTCCGTAAAAATACTCTCGTTATTGCGCAGGATCTTCCCGAAGAGAAATATACCTTTCGACCGGCCCCCGATACCCGCAGCCCCGGCGAGCTTCTGGCCCATATCGCGCTGGCGCACGACTTCCAGTACCAGATTCACGCCACCGAACGCAGAACGACGCTCGCAGGATTCGATTTCCCCGCGATCATGAAGCGCCTGGCGGCAGAGGAAAAGGAACCCCGCACCAAGGACCAGATTATCGAGATGCTCAGCAGCTCCGGCGAGAAATGGGCCGGATGGTTACAGGGGCTCACCGACGATTTCCTCTCCGAGCGGGTGCAGATGGCCCCGGGCATGACCCCGCCAGCCAAGTGCCGCTTCGAGATGATTCTTTCCGTGAAAGAACACGAAATGCACCACCGCGGCCAGCTCATGCTCATCGAACGTCTCCTCGGCATCGTCCCCCACATGACGCGCGAGATGCAGTCCCGCCTGGCCGCTGCCGTGGCGAAGCGGTAACTTCGCGCAACCCGGCCAACAGTAAAAGAGAGCCCCAGCTCTCGATGAATCGGGACGCGCAAGAATGCGCAAAATCTTAGGAAAAAAGGATATGGCAAGAAGATGGAGGAAAAGTCAAAGCCCCAAGCGGAAAGACTCCCGGCGATCAGGGCTTGTGCCAGTAGATGTCCCAATGCAGATAACGTGTTGCCGCTTCGTGGACGGCAGAAGCGACGGTAGAGAAGTTGGCAGCAACGTGATGCTCGAAGCCGCGCTCGCAAATGAAGCGCAGCAGCTTTTGCAGCTCGGGGATGCGGACGACGCCGGCACCACCAAACGTTTCCAGGGAATCCTCGGTGAATGCGCCTTCGCCGACATAGCCGGAGATTTTTCCTTCGCGGTCGTTGGTGGAAAATCGTGCGAAGCTCATCGGGCCGCTTTTCACACGCCCCACGACGGTGCCAAAGGTGTTCTCTTTGCCGACGGTTCCGGCGATGATTTCCTGGAAGTCCATGCGGAATTCCTTGAAAAAATGTTTCGGCAGGTTGCTGCAGTGGAAGCACACCGCTTTGTCCGGATCGTCGGCATAATTGTTGTTCCAATCCAGCAGCGCGCTGGGCGTTTGCGAAGCCAGTTGCAAGGCGTGCATTCCGATCACCCCCGCGACGTCCACTTCGCACGCGCTGGAGAGGCCCTGGTCGCTCATCATGCTCATGACAGTGCAGGGGACCACGCCGAAATATTCTTCGAGTGAGGTCCAGCACTGAATGGCGCTGATGTTCACCTCGGTGTCGCGCATCCAGGTGTCGATGACCGTGCCGAGCTTGGCCATTTTGACGAGCGCGGCGTCCGGAATGCTGTTTGTCGAGACGTACTGGCGAATGCCCCTAAGGCGCTCCACAACTTTGCCGTCGTCGTCCTTGAGCCGGCCAATCCTCCCCATAACTTCCGAAAGGTCCAGGGTCTCGACGGAGATTCCCGCGGACTCGAGAATTTTTTCGCTATAGCGCACGGTGTTGAAGGCCGCCGGGCGCGCGCCGATAGCGCCAATTCGTAATTTTTTGAGACCTTTCACGACGCGGCAGACGGCAAGAAACCAATCCAGGTCCGTGCGAAAGATCTCCGAATCCAGGGCTTCGGTGTGCAGCGTCGTCAGCGAATAAGGGATTCCGTACTGTGCGAGGTTGTTGCAGGCGGACATCTTGCCGCAAAAACTATCCCGGCGGTCGCGGATGGTCATGCGCGAGGGCGTATCCGGCGTGGCCTGCATCAGGATGGGAATACCAAGATTGGCCATGCGGATCGTTTCCGCAATGGCGCGCTCGTCGCCGAAGTTCGGTAGCGTCACCACGATTCCATCGAGCTGCTCGCGATGCTTCTTGAAAAGGTCGGCGCAACGCGCTGCTTCCTGGCGGGTTTCCACGGCGCCAAACTTGGAATCGCTCTCATCAAGGATGATCGGCCGGATGCCCTTGGCGGTGAGGGCGGCGACGATGTCCATGCGTCCGGAACGCGCGAGATGATCGGGGAAAAAACCGCGGTTTCCGACGATGACGCCGAGTGTCATAGGGGTATTAGAAGTTTGGGCCATGGCTCCACTTAAAATATGGGATAAATGCCGTAAACGTTTACTTTGCGCACCTTACTGCGCTTTTTGGAGTTATGCAAGGCCCCGACGGCTGAGATCTCGCTAGCCGTAACCGGCCTTGAATTCTCACGTCAAACGCTGCCAGCCAGGCGCCGCCCGTCACTTTTCGACGGAAAACTTGTAAGTGGTGATGGTGTGGTAGCGCTCGCCGGGATTCAAGACCACGGACGGGAATTTGGGCTGATTCGGAGAATCAGGATAGTGCTGCGTTTCCAGGCAGAATGCGTTGCGGCGCGGATAGGTTATGCCGCCCTTGCCGGCAGTTTTTCCGTCGAGAAAATTGCCGGTGTAAAACTGCACGCCGGGCTCGGTGGTCCAAACTTCCAAGACGCGGCCGGAGGCGGGCTCGAGGACGCGCGCGGCCAGGGATTCCCCGGGGTCATTCGAACGCCGCAGGACAAAGTTGTGGTCGTAGCCGCCGCCAAGTTTCAATTGCTCCTCGTCTTGATCGATGCGCGCGCCGATGGCCAACGGTTTGCGAAAGTCGAACGGCGTGCCCGCGACGTCGCGGAGTTCGCCGGTGGGAATCAACCCGGCATCGACGGGAGTGAACTTGTCGGCCTGAATCATCAGCAGGTGGCCGAGAATATCTCCGGAGCCCTGACCGGCGAGATTGAAATAAGAGTGGTTGGTGAGATTGACGACGGTTTTTTTGTCGGTGGTCGCGGAATAAGAGATCCGCAATGCGTTCGAATCCGTCAGCGTGTAGATCACACTCACTTTCAAATTTCCAGGGAAGCCTTCCTCGCCGTCCTTGCTGAGGTAGGAAAGTTCCAGCGACTGGCCGTCTTTGGCGGGAATAACTTTGGCGGTCCACACGGCCTTGTTGAAGCCCTTGATGCCGCCGTGCAGGCTGTTTTCACCGTTGTTCTTGGCGAGCGTGTACCCTTTGCCGTCGAGCGCGAACTGCGCGTGCCCGATGCGGTTTCCGTAGCGGCCAACGAGCGCGCCGAAAAAACTCTTGTCATTCACGTAGCCATCGGCGGTGTCGTAACCGAGGACGATATCCGCCAGCTTGCCGTTGCGGTCCGGTACCTTCAGGGAGACAACCGCTCCGCCATAGTTGGTGATGGAGGCTTCCGCGCCGCCTTTAGCGGTCAACACATAAAGATCGACGGGCTGGCCGTCCGGAGTTTTCCCGAAAGGCTTCTTCGTTGCGGAACCGGGCTGAGGAGTTGCGCCAATCGGCGCCAGAGTGGTCATAAGCATTGCTCCCGTGAAGATCATTAACATTATCATTCGTTTCATTCGAATCCCCCAGCCGCAAGTCTTTCGAATCGCAACACGCAGAAGCCCCAGTAAGTTTACTTGGTGAGGCACCCTTTCGCTCGCAGAATTATTCATCGGCCGGATCCCCGTGGAGTGAGTTTTTCGATCGCAGGGAACGGCGAGGAAGTGGTGAAGAAATGCTCGGGAACGGTGGTCCCAGAGCGCAGCGCTTTGGTCATTAAGGTCATAGCTTCTCCAGTGCTGGGCGGCACAACTATGGTGGCAGCCAATTGCCCGGCGCGGACCCACGTTTGGCCCGTTGTGGGCACACCATCACAACCGGTGATGGGAATACCGAGCCAGTGATCACGGTCCACATCGACAATGGTCTCCTCGATGGCTTTCCGCGCGCCGATGCCCATAGCATCGTTCTGCGCAACAATCAGATCAATGCGCAACCTCTGGGCGGCAGCCAAATGGAGCCAGGAGCAAACGCTCTGGTGGGCGCTTTCCTCGGTCCAGCGGCCCTGCAGGCTGGTGATATGCACGTGGGGCGGGAGCAATTCCTGAAGTCCAGTGTGACGATCCCGTGAAACGGAACTGACACCAGGTCCCTGAATGAGTAGCACGGCGCCGCCCCTGGGAAGAAGAGCAGCGATCTGCCGGGCCTGAATCCGGCCAACTTCCACCTGATCGGCGCTAACAGAAAAAACGGGAGAGCGAGTAGCCTTGCGAAGTTCGCCAGCGTACTCCGCTTGCCGGCTGAGAACGGCCCAGCCGATACCGACGCCGGCGGCAGCCCTAGCAACTTGCGGAAAAGAAGTGGCCCCGACGGGCTCGATAAGGATACCGCTTGGCCGAAGGGAGGGTTCCGTCTGGATGGCTTTGAGTAGCTGGGTAGTTTGCGTGATTGGATCGTCGCGGGCATAAACGATCTGAACCTCAACGCCGAGTTCCACAGCGGCAGATTTCGCGGCCGCGGTCTGTTCCATCTGGTAGTCGTTGTCCTGGGTGATCAGCGAGACCAGGAAACGTAGCTCGGTCATCCATTGCCTCCGGGGTCCAAGGAACCCCAAACTCCCCGCCTGAAGCCGGAAGGAAGATTTGCTATCCCAGCCATAGATGGTTTAGTGGGCGGCATCAGCATGCGCCGACTCCGACAGTCGGATCAGGCCGGGGAGCAGATTTCCAAACTCGGCCGTTTGGGGGCTGCCAAAGGCAAAATAAATTTTGCTGTAGAACGCGTAGAGCTTGTCGTAGACCCCCTTCGCGGGGATCTCGGGTTTAAAAGCCTTATATTGAGGGCAGAGCTTGTCTTGCGCTTCCTCGATAGTCTTGAATACACCGGCGGCCAGAAAAGCGAAAATGGCCGAACCGAGGCTGACGACGTTGCCCGCGGGAACGAGCACCGGCCTCCCCAGTACATTTGCATAGACTTGATTGAGAACATCGTTTTTCTGAGGAATGCCGCCGGCGTTGATGACGCGCCGGACGATGACGCCGTGCTCTTCCATGCGATCCAGGATGACCCGGGTGTGCAAGGCGGTACCTTCAATGGCGGCGAACAATTCGTCCTGCGCGGTGGTCTGCAAATTCCAACCGAAGGTAATGCCGCGCAGATTTGGATTTACGAGCACGGTGCGGTCGCCATTGTCCCAGGTGATGCGGAGCAGGCCGGTTTGCCCGGCGCGATAGTTCTCCAGTCCACGGGAGAGAGTTTGCACATCGGTTCCGGCGCGGGTAGCGATGGCTTGAAAAATATCGCCGACGGCAGAGAGGCCGGCTTCGATGCCGGTTCGCTGCGGATGCACGCTGCCCTGGACTACGCCGCATACACCGGGAACAAGACGCACGGACGGAGTGATTCCTATGATGCAGGTCGAGGTTCCAACAACGTTAACGATGTCTTCGCTGCGGCAGCCGGCGCCGATGGCATCCCAGTGAGCATCGAAGGCGCCGACAGGAATGGGGATACCGGCCTTCAATCCAAGTTGCTGCGCCCAATGCGGCGAAAGCCTGCCGGCGAGCTGATCGGAAGCCGCGAATTCACCGTCGATTTTTTCGCGCACGCCTGCCAAAAGCGGATCTACCTTGACGAGGAAATCCCCTGGTGGCAAACCGCCGAGCGACTGGTTCCACAGCCACTTGTGGCCCATGGCGCAGATGCTGCGCTTCACCCGCTTTGCATCGGTGATGCCACACAGCGTTCCGGCGACCATATCGCAGTGCTCGAAGGCCGAGACGAATTCCGCGCGCTTCGCAGGATTGTGGCGCAGCCAATGGAGAAGTTTCGAGAAGCCCCATTCCGAAGAGTAGACCCCGCCGCACCAGTCGATGGCGGCGAGTTTTTCGCGGTGCGCGGCTTCGGTGATTTCCGCAGCTTCGGCTTTCGCGCGGTGATCGCACCACAAATAATAGTCATCCAGCGGCTGGAGATTCTTGCCTACCGGAATGACGGAAGAACCTGTGGTGTCGAGAGCAATGGCAAGAATCTGCTCAGCGGGGACGCTGGATTTCCGGACGACTTCGCGAGTAGCGGCCGCCAGGGCGCGCATATGATCTTCATGAGACTGCGTGGCGTATTCGGGATCTTCGCGTTTGCGATGGAGCGGATACTCTGCGGTGGCGGAAGCGAGCAGCCCGCGCTCGCTGTCCACGATGGAAACGCGAACGCTTAACGTTCCAAAATCAACGCCGGCGACAACTGCCATTTACCTTCTCCGTTGGGATGCTTTGCCCCGGTTCAACCCAGCAGCCAAAATCGTCATGCCTTGCGTTCGGGGGAGAACTTGATGCAATAAATCAGACCCAGAACAAGCATCAGGGCGCCCCACCACACCGGAGCGTGCAGCTCGGCTAATACTATGTTGGGGGGATGCGACCATTCCGCCAGTCCGCTGGCCAAAATCAGAAAGCCGTATACCAGCAGGAGAACGCCGACAAAGAACCATACCTGAATGATGTGATGTTTTTCGCTCATGGATTCTCACCAGAAAATGATTTGCAGAACCGCCAAGATCACGAGGGCTGTAATTCCCCAAAAGAGCGGCCGGCGCAGAAAACTGGTATGCCCTTCCTGCGCGACTTCCGTCAGCGCATAAACAAGCCCCTTCAGTTCCTCATCGGGCCGCGGCTTAGTCACCAGCGTCACGAGCACGGTTACTACCACGCAGGTGACGCAGGCCCACAGCGCCTGGTACATGTCTTGCGCGAGTCCCTGGGCCTTTAGAGACAAAGCGAATATGCCAACCCAGCGATGATCCAATTTCATCAACGTAAACATAGTGACGGAAGAAAGCGTTCCCGCCAGCAGCCCCAAGAACCCGGCGGCACGACTTACGCGCTTCCAAAGCATTCCGAGCAATACCGTGCCGAACAGAGGCGCGATGAAGAAGCCGAACAGTGCCTGTACGTAATCCATGATGCTCGCAAAGCCCATCGCCAGATAGGCAGTTCCGATGCTTACAATCAGGCCGATCAACGTGCACCAGCGTCCCATGGAAACGTAATGCTGATCGGGCGCGGTCTTACGCAGAAATGGACGATAGATGTCGTACGTCCAAACGGTGGCAAAGGCGCTCACATTGCCCGCCATGCCAGCCATAAATCCGGCGACTAAAGCAGTGATGCCAAGCCCCAACAAGCCGGGCCCGCAGTAGCGGGCCAGCATGAGCGGGAGCACCTCGTTGTAACTGTATTGCCCGGGCTGTAAGCTGCTCGCGGGAACCAGGTGCATCGGCAGTACCGCGAGACCGAGCAACCCCGGGAGAATCACAATCAATGGTACAGCCATCTTGAAAAAGGAACCGATGATCGGCGCCATTTTGGCTGAGCGGATGTCCTTGGCCGAAAGCACGCGCTGCACTACAAGGAAGTCCGTGGTCCAATAGCCCATCGCCTGCACGGCGCCAAGGCCGAAAACAATCCCAGTCCAGTGCATCCCCATCGGATTGTCCTGAAAGCGGCCAAGCGTGCTCCATGCGTGAGTGTAATCCTGACCCGGGAAATTCTGCTGAATGCGCGCGACCATGCCCTTCCATCCACCCGTTTCGATCAAACCCAGGATGGGGATGAGAAGCGCGCCGAACCAGATTAGGAAAAATTGCAAAACTTCGTTGAAGATGGCGGAAAACAGCCCGCCGGACGCAACGTAAATACCTACCGTCAGCGATGACACCCAGATGCTGAAGTTGATGTTCCAGCCGAGGACCACCTTCATCACGACAGCCATGGCGTACATGTTCACGCCGGACATAAGGATGGTCATGATCGCGAAGGTGACGGCGCTGAGCGCGCTCGTGGCCGAACCGTAGCGCAGTTGCAGATAACCGGGGACGGAATGAGTCTTTGAAATATAATAGAAAGGCATCATCACCAGTCCCAGAAATATCATGGCGGGAATGGCGCCGATCCAATACCAGTGTGCGGCGAGGATGCCGTATTGGTAGGCGGAACCCGCCCAGCCGAGCAGCTCCAAGGAACCCAGGTTGGCCGAGACAAAGGCCAGCCCGGCCACCCACGCGGTCATCTCGCGGCCGGCCAAGAAGAAGTCTTCGCCAGTGTTGGCGAAGCGCCTCAGATAAAAGCCGATCCCCAGCACTAGAGCAAAATAGAAAGCGATAATGCCGAGATCCACTGCGGACAGATGTACGAGAGTTGTCGGCGCAGTCCACGCCATCACGGAGGTCATATTTTCTCCTTGGGCTGCCCGTAGTAGGCGGCCTTTCCATGTTTCCTAAGGTAGTGCTGGTCGTGAAGAAAGCGTCCAATAGCCGCGGCTTGCTGATTAATGCCAAGAGTGAAGTAAGCCATGCGCGCGACGGATTCCAGGATGACAGCATTGTGAGCGGATGTTGCGGGATCGGGTCCCCAGGCAAACGCTCCATGATTGGCTACCAACACGGCCGGGACCGCGGAATAGTCCACGCCGCCAAAGGCGCGCACGATGGCGTGTCCGGTGTTTTCTTCGTATCTTGAGGCAACTTCCGCGTCCGTCATTTCCTGGGTGACGGGTACTGCTCCGTGGAAGTAATCGGCGTGCGTGGTTCCCAAACAGGGGATGGGCCGGCGCGCCTGGGCCCATGCGGTCGCGTACTCCGAATGTGTGTGACTGATGCCGCCAATGGAGGGGAATGACTTGTACAAAATGAGGTGCGTGGGCAAATCGGAAGAAGGGCGCAGCTTGCCTTCCACAATCTTACCGTTCAAATCCGTGATGACGAGGTCCGCAGGTCTCAATCGATGGTAAGGAACACCGCTCGGTTTGATGACCACCAGCGATTTCTTGCGAAAAATCGCACTGGAATTTCCAAAGGTATATAGGACCAGGCCCTTGCGCACGAGCTCAAGGTTTGCTTCCAGGACCGCTTTGCGAAGATCAGGGAGCAGCATCGTTTCGTTTGTGGGCCTGCAAAGTACGAGTAACCGTTTACTCTAAATCGCCGGATACTCCAAGATACTTCAAATCGCTTTGGCACTTCCCGGAGACCCACGGTGCCAGCGTTTCCGGCACCCTCAAGGGGGCAGCGCGAGACGTTAACACGTCCCCGACTGGGGTGCCAAGCGTAATCGTTTACGAAACTGTTTTTCCTGGGTGCGAGGGAATCGCGATCTAGGGATTATCCGCGGCCCGCTCCAGGTAGTGCGTCTCTCCTGCTTCCACGAGGTGTACCGCGGCGCGCTCTGGCGTGACGTCGCGCTGGGGAGAGCCGAGAAGTTCGTAACCAACCATGAATTTCTGAATCGTGGCGGAGCGCAGGAGTGGCGGAAAGTAGTGCGCGTGCAAGTGCCATTCTTCGTAGGCTGCGCCGTCGGTCGACTTCTGATGGAATCCCATGGAATACGGGAAAGCAGTCTCAAACAAATTGTCGTAACGAATGGTGATGCGGCGCATGATGTCGCCCAAGTGGTCCCGCTCTGCGTCGCTGAGCTGATCGATGGAAGCGAGATGGCGCTTGCTTAGCACCAGCGATTCGAATGGCCAAACGGCCCAGAAGGGCACGACCACGGCAAAAGCATCATTCTGGCAGACCACCCGCTCATTTAACTCCAACTCCAACTTTAAGTAGTCGCAGAGCAGGCAAGAATGTTTTTCAGCGCGATATTCCCGGAAGGACGCCAGCTCCCGAGTTGGAATGTTCGGCAATGATTCATTCGCCCAAATCTGGCAGTGCGGGTGGGGATTGCTCGCGCCCATCATCTCGCCGCGATTTTCGAAAATCTGCACGTGACGAATCCAGGGAATTTGCCCAAGTGCGGAGTACTGCTCGACCCAGCCATTCACGACTTCGCGCAATTCCTGCGGGCTCATTCGTGGAACAGTCAGATCGTGCCGCGGAGAAAAACACATCACGCGGCAGATTCCCCGCTCACCGTGTCCCACGAGCAAGCCGGCCGTATCCAATTGGAGAGGCGCGACCTCCGGCAGCATCGCGGGGTAATCGTTGTCAAAAACGTACGTTTGCGAATACTGCGGCGTCTGTGCTCCGCCCGCGCGGCGGTTTCCCGGGCACAAGTAACAGTTAGGATCGTAAGAAACCGCGGGAGGCGTGTGAAGCATCTCGACCCTTCCCAGCCACGGGCGCTGGGTCCGATGGGGAGAAACCAGAACCCACTCGCGCAGGAGCGGATTGAAACGCCGGTGTGGAACTCGATTTAGCTCGTCGAAACTCATACGCAAGGTCGCCGCTTGACGGATCTTAGCGACTTGATGCAGTTCCCTTCTCCGCCCGTTCCTGTTACTTGGCGGGCCTGTTCTTTTCGAGGGCCATGTGCTGCGCGCCTTCGGACGCCGGAGAAACGTAAATCTCAGGAGTAAGACCTGTCTTGGAGGAATATTCCGCCGCCACGTTCCTCCTGAATTCGCTCACGGCCGCGGACTCCACCAAATTGATGGTGCAGCCGCCAAATCCTCCGCCGGTCATGCGCGCGCCAATCAGGCCCGGTTGCGCCATGGCAATTTCCACCATCAGATCGAGTTCCCTGCAACTGACCTCATAGTCGTCCCGGAGACTGCGATGCGAGTCCTGCAGTAATGGCCCGAGGGCTTTGGTGTCTCCGCTGTGAAATGCCTCGACTGCGCTTTTCACTCGCGCGTTTTCTGTAATGACGTGGCGGCAGCGGGCAAACACCTTTGCGGGCAGGATTCGAACGTGCTTCTCCAACTGAGTGAGCGTGACGTCACGAAGCGCGCGAATCTCCGGCAAAACTATCCGTAAGATTCGAACGCCTTCTTCGCACTCCGCGCGGCGGGCATTGTACTCGCCGGACGCCAGTTCGTGGCGAACCATGGTATTGCAAATCACCAACTGGAGGTCCGGCGGAAGTTTGACGAATTCATACTGGAGCGAGCGGCAGTCCAGCAAAAGCGCATGCCACGCGCGCCCAAAGCAGGAAACAAACTGATCCATGATTCCAACGTGCGCGCCCACGAATTCGTTCTCCGCTTTTTGGCATAGCCGGGCCAGTTCCGCGCGGTCGACGGCTAGCCCGCTCTGGTCGAGCAAAGCAAAACCAATGGCAACTTCAACGGCGGCCGACGAACTCAACCCGGCTCCGAGCGGAACCTCGCCGGAGATATAGAGATTTGCTCCCGTGAGCCGCTTTCCCGCTTGCGCGAGCGCCCATGCTACGCCCAGAGGATAATTGGCCCAGTGCTTCTTCTCTAAGGGTGACAAGGAATCGAGGCCGGCCTCGACCGTTTCATTGAAATTCTCGGAATGGATGACCAGGTTCCGGTCACGGCGTGGAGCAACTGCTGCCCAGCAATAGAAATCAATCGCGGCTGGCAGCACCAAGCCGTCGTTATAGTCGGTGTGCTCGCCAATCAGGTTCACGCGGCCCGGCGCCCGGTAAATGCTCGCGGCCGTGCCAAAACGCACCTTGAATTCGTCCAGAAGTTGCAGGGGTGTTTTCAATGACCTGCATTATCCCAGATTTGCTTTGCGTTCCGCCTGAGAATTTGCGAGGGAAAACCGGGGCGTCACGGGGGCATTGGGAGTTGAAGTTGGTTGCGGTACCCTTCTGTGCGTATTAGTCCCGTAGGCGCGGAACATGAGTCTCAAAGCTTTTCTCTCTCGGCGGGTAGTGACACCGGACGGAATCAAACCGGCTGCTGTGCTCGTCCAAGACGGACGAATCCTCGATGTTGTTCTATCGGATCAGCTGCCAGCGCAGATTTCCGTGAAGGACTTTGGCGAAGCCGTCCTTCTGCCGGGGCTCGTGGACTCTCACGTCCACATCAACGAACCCGGGCGGACGGAATGGGAAGGATTCCGGACGGCCACCCGCGCCGCTGCGGCGGGTGGCTACACGTTGCTGGTGGACATGCCACTCAACTGTTTGCCAGCAACGACGACGGTAGCTGCACTCGAAGCGAAACGCGCAGCCGCGAGCGGCCAGTGCTACGTGGACTGGAGGGCATGGGGCGGAGTTGTGAGCGACAACCAGGAGCACCTCGAAGGATTGGCAGCCGCGGGCGTGCCGGGATTCAAATGCTTCCTCATTCACCCTGGCATTGATGGTTTCACCATGGTCAATGAGCGGGAGCTCCGCGTGGTCTTGCCGCATCTCGCGAGGACTGGCTTGCCTCTGCTCGTGCATGCGGAACTGCCCGGGCCGGTGGACGCCGCAACGCGCCGATTAGCGGGAGCGGACTGGAGCAAATACACGACGTATCTGCAATCGCGGCCGGATGAAGCGGAGCTTTCCGCGATTCAGCTGATGATCTCCCTGTGCCGCGAATATCATTTCCGTCTGCACATTGTGCATCTGGCGACGAGCCAGGCGCTGGACATGTTGCGGGCTGCAAAGTCGGAAGGTCTCCCCGTCAGCGTTGAAACTTGTCCGCACTATCTGCATTTCTCTTCCGACAAAATCCCGGACGGCCAGACGCTGTTCAAGTGCGCGCCGCCGGTTCGCAGCCAGGAGAATCGCGAAAAACTTTGGCAAGGGCTTCAAGAGGGAGTCATTGATTTGGTGGCGACGGATCATTCTCCCTGTCCGCCCGAGATGAAGCGGATTGACGAGCGGAACTTTCGGTCGGCCTGGGGAGGTATTTCCAGTCTCTCGCTGGCGCTGCCGGTGATGTGGTCCGAGGCCAGTGGCCGCGGATTCACGCTGATAGATATCGCGCGCTGGATGGCGGAAGGTCCTGCGCGGCTTGCCGGGTCTGAACCGCAGAAGGGACGCATCGCAAAGAATTTTGATGCCGACTTCGTGGTTTTTGAGCCGGAAGCTGAATTCACTGCGACAGAGGACCGTCTTTTCTACCGTCACCGCGTTTCACCCTATTTGGGTGAAAAACTTTGCGGTGTCGTCAAGGCAACCTATCTGCGCGGAGAATGTGTATTCGCCGATGGGAAATTTCCAGGAGAGCCAGGCGGGCGCGAATTGCGGCGGCAACTGGCGTACTGAGGCTTCAAATAGAGATTTGAAACTCCTGCCATTTCATACAGAATACGGCCAGCAAAGAAATTTATGACGGTCCATCACATCGTCGGGGCATCCGTGCCGCGCAAGGAAGGCGGGGACAAAGTCACCGGAGCGGCGCGCTACGTCGACGACATGGTTTTGCCCGGCATGCTTTATGGGGCGACGGTGCGCAGCAACATTGCGCGCGGAAAGATCAGCAAGATTTCATTTGATCCGGGCGTGGCCTGGGACGAATTTATCTTGGTAACGGCCAAGGACATCCCCGGAAAGAATTGCATCGCTCTGATCCTCGATGACCAACCTTGCCTTGCCTCTGAAACAGTGAATCACCCTGAAGAGCCGATTCTGCTTCTAGCTCATGCAGCCCCCCACAAACTTCGAAAAGCAGTTGAAGCCGTTGCAATCGAGTACGAGCCGCTTCCGCCCGTGCACTCCATGGAAGAAAGCGAGCGACAATCCACAATCATCTGGGGCGCCGACAACACCTTCAAGCGCTACGTGGTTGAAAAGGGTGACGTGGACGCCGTCTGGAAAGAAGCGGCGCACATCGTCGAAGGCGAGTATTTCACCGGCGCGCAGGAACAGTTGTATATCGAAAACAATGGAATCATCGCGGCGTTCGACCCGAAAAATGGAGTCACCGTCTGGGGCTCGCTGCAGTGTCCATATTACGTTCACAAAGCGTTGATGGCGCTGTGCGGCCTTCCCGAAGACAAGATTCGCGTCGTGCAGATGGAGACCGGAGGCGCCTTCGGAGGAAAGGAAGAGTATCCGTCCATGATCGCGGGGCATGCGGCACTGCTCGCGATCAAGTCCGGCAGACCGGTGAAGATCATCTATGACCGCATGGAAGACATGGTGGCAACGACGAAGCGGCATCCTTCGCGAACCCGCCATCGCACCGCGGTTAGCAAAGATGGGAAAATTCTCGGAGGCGAAATCGAGTTCACCATCGATGGCGGAGCGTATGCGACATTGTCGTCGGTGGTTTTATCGCGGGGCACCATTCACGCGGGCGGTCCTTATTACTGGCCGAGTGTGCGCATTCGCGCGAAGGCGGTGGCAACGAATACGCCGCCTCATGGGGCTTTTCGCGGATTTGGCGCGCCGCAGAGCCTCTTTGCCATGGAGCGGCACATGGACCGCATCGCCCAAGCCGTGGGGATCTCTCCAGTCGAAATCCGCCGACGAAATTTCCTGCAGCCAGGCCAAACTACAACGACGGAACAGACCATTCGAGAAAATATTGACCTAGATCGTTTGCTCAACCGGGCGCTGGAGTTGTCTGACTATGCCGCAAAGAAAACGCGTTTTGCGCAAGAAAACAAAAGTGGAATGCGCAGAAAAGGAATTGGGATCGCAGCTTTTTTGCATGGCGCGGGATTCACGGGCTCCGGCGAACGCTATCTGAATTCGCTGGTCGGCGTGGAAGCCGACGCCGAAGGCCATGTTCGAGTGCTGGTGTCCAGCGCGGAATTTGGCCAAGGAACCAATACCGTGCTTTGCCAGATTGCGGCCGAGGCGCTGGGGCTTCCTTATGAGAGCGTCGCCATCGCGCAGCCGGACACGACGGTGGTGCCGAACAGCGGCCCGACCGTGGCATCGCGCACGGCGATGATTGTCGGAAAACTAGTTCAGTCGGCGGCTAAGGGAATCAAAGAAACGCTCACGAAGACCGGACTTCTTGGTGACGAGTACACTCCAGAACAATTTCGCGCCGCGTGCCGGGAGTATATCGCGGCGCACGGGGCGCTGAAGTCTTATGCGCGGTATGAAGCGCCTGGCGATGTTTACTGGGACGATGAAAAATATCACGGCGAGGCCTACGCGGCCTTTGCGTGGGCCGTATACGTTGCGGAAGTCACGGTGGATCTGACGACTTATGCCGTGGCCGTGGACGACTTCGTCGCACTGCAGGAAGTCGGCAAGGTTCTTCACCCGGTTTTGGCGGAGGGACAGATCACCGGCGGAGTGGCGCAGGCGATCGGCTTCGCTCTCTACGAAAAAGTGGTCTGGCAGAACGGCCGCATGATCAACAATCAGATGACGAATTACATCATGCCGACTTCGGCGGACTTGCCGCCGATCCGCGTGTTTTTTGAGGAGCTTGGCAACGCTCACGGCGCGCATGGCGCCAAGGGCATCGGAGAACTTCCCATGGATGGACCTGCGCCGGCGATCGTAAACGCTGTGGAAGATGCGACCGGTATTCGCTTCCGTTCGATTCCGCTGCTGCCGGAAGATTTGTTTGAGGCGCTGGGGCCCGCGCCTCTCGAGCAAGATGCTCCTTCTTCCACGCGAGGGACAGCATGAAACCCTCACCAGCGGCGAGCGCCAAGTGCGAGGTTTCGTTTATCGTCAACGGCGAGGCGAAAAAACTTCTCGCCCACCCCATGGAAAGATTGTTGGACGTGCTGCGGAACGACTTGAAGTTAACTGGCACGAAAGAAGGGTGCGGCGAAGGAGAATGCGGTTCGTGTTCCGTTCTGTTGGACGGCATGCTGGTGAATAGTTGTCTCGTTCCCGTTGCGCAAGCATGCGGCGCGAGCATCGATACCATCGAGGGAATCTCGGCGCATGCCTCGATGCATCCTCTGCAAGAGGCGTTCCTGGAATGCGGTGGCGCGCAGTGCGGCATCTGCACGCCAGGGATGATTCTTGCTGCGGTGCATCTGCTGGAGAAAAATCCGGAGCCCGCGCTGGCAGAGATACGAGAGGGACTTGCGGGCAATCTTTGCCGCTGCACGGGTTACATGCAGATTTTCGAAGCGGTGGCGAGGGCAGCGCGGCGAAGAGTTCGAAAATGAGATCCGATCCAGCCGACTATAAACTCGTTTCGCCCGGTAATTTGCAGTCTGTTCTTTCCCTGCTGGCAAGCGAGCCGGCTCAATGGCTGCCCATTGCGGGCGGGACGGACGTGATGGTTTTATACTCGGCTGGAAAGCTGCCCAACCGGAAATTGATCAACATCTGGAATGTTCCCGAGCTACGGCAAATCGAAGTTTTTCCGGATAGTATCCGCATTGGCGCCGCGTGCACCTATACCGCGCTGCGCAAGCATGACATCGTTTCGCGGGAATTCCCGTTGCTGGCCACGGCTGCGTCCTGGACTGGCGGAATAGCCAATCAGAATCGCGGAACGCTTGGGGGCAACATCGCGAACGCTTCTCCTGCAGCCGATTCCCTGCCCGCATTGCTTGTCTACGACGCCGAAGTGACTCTGATATCGGCGCGCGGCGAGCGGCGAGTGGCTTATCGAAACTTTCACTCGGGCTATAAGCAGACAGCTCTGGCTGCTGACGAATTGATTCGAGATATCTCACTGCCGCGCCGATTTTCCGGATATGTTTCGTATGCGCGGAAGGTGGGAACCCGCAACGCGCAAGCGATTTCCAAGGTTTGTCTCGCCGCTTTGGGCCAAATTGCAAGCGGCGCAATTCGGGATGTGCGTCTCGCGCTTGGAAGCGTTGCTCCCATTCCGCTGCACTTGATTGAAACGGAGCAGGCGCTCACGGGAAAAAAGATTGAGCCATCGCTGATCGATACGGCAAGAAAAAGCGCAGTGAAAGAGATTCGGCCCATCGACGATATTCGCTCTACCGCACGATATCGGGCTGCCGTGGCGGGCAATCTCGTCGCCGAGTTTCTCGAGAAGCTTGCCGCTGCGGGGGCGAACGCGTGAGCGAGGTGCTCGCTCGCTGGAACGGCTTGCCGCAGGAGGAAGCTGCCCGCGAGATTCTTCCCTGCTGCGGCTCGAGAACTTGGGCCACGAGCATGGCCTCGAAAAGGCCGATCCAAGATGAAGCCTCGCTGGTCGCAACGTCAGACGCGATCTGGCGAAGTCTTGGCGAAGCGGACTGGCTCGAAGCGTTCCGGAGTCATCCGCGAATCGGCGACCCACGCGCGGAAGAAGATGCCCCTGCGCAATCTTCGGCCTGGTCCGCACAAGAACAACAGCAGGCTGCAACGGCCGACGAGGCTGTAAAGATGGCGCTGAAGTGGGGCAATCGCGAATACGAGCAAAAGTTTGGGCGGATTTTTATAGTTTGCGCAACCGGAAAATCCGCCAGCGAAATCCTGGAGATTCTGCGGCGGCGGTTGCACAATGATGAGGCAACGGAACTGCAGCAGGCAGCCGAGGAGCAGCGGCAAATCATGGGCATCCGCCTAAGAAAATGGATCACGGGATGAGCCAAATTTCTACGCACGTTCTGGATACGGCAAAGGGCAAGCCTGCCTCTGGTGTGCCGGTGCGCCTGGAACGTCAGAGTTCTTCCGGCAAATGGGTGTTGCTTGCCTCCGCGCAAACCGATCAGGACGGAAGATGCAGCCAATTGTTGCCGGAAGGTGCAACGCACAAGGCAGGAACGCATCGCCTTACGTTTGACATCGCGAGCTACTTCGCCGCTTGCGGCGTGGAAGGATTGTATACGGTTGTGGAGATCACGTTTCAAGTTCGGAGCGGTGAATCGCACTTGCACATTCCGCTGCTGCTGAGTCCCAACTGCTACACGACGTACCGAGGAAGTTGAGATGAGTTCTTCGATCCGAGAATGGCTGAACCTCAGCGTGCGGTGGTTTCACGTTTTCGCGGGAATCATGTGGGTCGGGCAGACGTACTACTTCACGTGGCTCGACGGCCAGTTTGGAAAGCTCGAGAAGAAAGCGGCCGCGAACGGGACGGCTTCGGCGGTGTGGATGGTGCACAGCGGAGGCTTTTACACCGTCGAGAAACAAAAGTCGCTGGGCGTGGCGCCGGAGCAGGTCCACTGGTTTCGCTGGGAAGCGCTGATGACGTGGGTGGCCGGCGTGATTCTCCTTGTTCTTGTGTATTACCTGGGGGATGGGCTGATCGATCCGGATGTTGCGGACATTTCCAAGACGGCGGGCGTCGCGATCGGAGTTGCTGCAATGATTGTCGGCTGGCTGATTTACGATTTCGCCGTGCGGTCACCGCTCGGAAAGTCGCAAGCTGCGTTCGCGGGATTTGGTTTGGTGATGACGGCGGCGGTGGCCTGGGGATTGGTGCACGTGTTCAGCGGCCGCGCCGCGTACATCCACGTGGGAGCGATCTTCGGGACCATCATGACTCTGAACGTGTGGATGCGCATTCTTCCGGCGCAGCGCGGGATGATCGCGGCGGCGGCAGCGGGCGAGAAGTTCGATGCGTCGCTAGGCGCGCAGGCCAAGTTGCGGTCGAAGCACAATACGTTCATGGCCGTCCCAGTCGTCTTTCTGATGTTGAGCAATCATTATCCGGTCGCGACTTATGGAAACCGGTACGGCTGGGAAATCATGTTGGCTCTCGTGGTTGCGGGATGGGGAGCGGCGAAATTGATTCGCGAGTTTTGAGTTCGGCGAACCTCGTGTTGTGAGCGAAGGCAGAGTTCAGTGCTGACGACCGGTGGATTTACACAACTCGCGGAAACGGTGATCGCGCGCTGCCGAAAGGTGGCGACGTTTTCAGAAGACGGAGGAGGCACACGGCGGACATTTCTTTCGACTTCGATGCATGATTGCCACCGGGAAGTTTCTTCCTGGATGAAAGCTCTGGGCATGAGCCTGTCGGTGGATGCGGTTGGAAATTTGCGGGGATTTTATCCGGGAGTGTCGCCGGGAGTTCCGCGGATTTTGGTGGGATCGCATCTGGACACGGTGCCGAATGCGGGAGCTTTCGACGGGATATTGGGTGTCGTGCTCGCGATTGGGCTGGTGGAATCTCTTGAGGGGATGAACCTGCCGTTTGGGATCGAGGTGGTGGGCTTTTCGGAAGAAGAGGGAGTGCGGTTTGGAGTTCCGTTCATCGGGAGCCGCGCGCTGGTGGGTCGAGTGGATGAGGAACTTCTCGACCGCAAAGATGAGCGCGGAATTTCCGTTCGGAAGGCGATTCAGGATTTTGGGTTGAACCCGAATGAGATTTCCAAAGCGGTGCTGAGAGATGATGTTTTGGGATACATCGAATTTCATATCGAGCAAGGACCGGTGCTGGAAAATTTAGGGCGACCGCTGGGAGTCGTGGAAGCCATCGTTGGACAGAACCGTTTGGAGTTCACGTTTTCCGGGCAGGCGAACCACGCCGGCACGACGCCGATGAATCTGAGGCACGATGCGCTTGCCGCGGCTGCGGAGTGGATTCTTGCCGTCGAGAGCCTGGCACAGAGCACACCAGGGATCGTGGCGACGGTGGGATTCGTTGAAGCAAGGCCCGGCGCGACGAACGTGATTGCTGGAGAAGCGCGCGCCACGCTGGACATCCGCCACGCTTCGGATGGTGCGCGAACCGAAGCGCTGGATGAGTTGATTCGGCACGCGGAGTCAATCGCCGCGCGGCGCGGCGTGACCGTGAAGTGGCGGACGCTCCTCGCCCAGCATGCCGTGGCAATGGATCCTTTTCTGACGGAGCAGATCGAGCATGCCATGCAAAAAGCGGGTTGCGAGCCCCATCGCATGGCCAGCGGCGCGGGACACGATGCCATGATCCTGGCAGAAAAATTTCCCGCGGCGATGATTTTTTTGCGCACGCCCGCGGGCATCAGCCACGATCCGGCGGAATCCGTGCATCTGGACGACGTCGCGAGAGCGCTCGAGTGCGGACAGCATTTGCTGACGCAGCTGGCGGCTTCGCAGGAATTTCTGGGAAGGACGTGCGATGCATAATCTCGGTCAAACGCGCAGCTCTCATCAACGCAATCACCTGCTACTCACTCCCGATACTTTTGTGCGCACCGCTCTGCCCGGCATGAAGAATGCTTCCGCGATCGTTCACGTTGGCCCCGCGCTTGGTGCAGGGTTCACGGAATACACCGTCGAATTTGAACCGAAAGGCGAATTGGGAAATACGTCCGCGCAGCGTTTTCTCTATGTGACGGAAGGGGTGGTGACGCTGGAAACCGAAGGCAAGCGGCACGAACTGGGCGCGCGCGGCTATGCCTATTTGTCCGAGGGTTTTTCCCACCGAGTGGCCGCCAAGAAAAAGAGCCGTGTTGCCGTCATTGAAAAGCACTACGAGCGGCTAAAAAAAACCGAGCCGCAACGTCTGCTGGTTTCCAACGAAGATGCGGTTTCTTCGCACGCGCTCGATGGCGATTCCGATTTACAGGTCAAGTGCCTGCTGCCCGACGAGCCGCAGTTTGATTTTGCGGTGAACACCATGGTGTACCAGCCTGGCGCCTCGCTCAGCATGGTGGAAATGCACGTGATGGAACACGGACTGATCATGCTCGAAGGAGGCGGCATCTACCGGCTGGGCGATTCGTGGTATCCGGTCACCGCCGGTGATTTCATCTGGATGGGACCGTGGTGCCCGCAATGGTTTGGGGCTATCGGGAAAGTACCCGCAAAATATTTGATTTACAAGAACTGGAACCGGCATCCTCTCGCGAATCTAAAAAATGAAATTGGAAATTGATCAGCAGCGGCTGAGATCAGAAATTGAGACGTTGGCCGCCATTTCGGACGCGGAGCCTCCCGCGGTCACGCGAATTGTTTTCACTCCCACGGATCTGAAGGCGCGCGCCTGGATGATCGCGCGCTGCCAAGAAGTCGGTCTCGCCGTGCGACAGGATGCCATCGGAAATATTTTCGCGCGGTGGAGCGGAGCCGATCCTGCGGCACCTGCCGTCGGCACTGGTTCGCACATTGATGCGATTCCCAATGCCGGCAAATACGACGGTGTCGTTGGAGTTCTGGGCGGACTCGAAGCAATTCGCGCGCTGCAGCGGGGCGGATTCCGCGCCAAGAACTCGATTGAACTTCTCATATTCGCCACGGAAGAGCCGACGCGATTCGGCATCGGCTGCCTGGGGAGCCGATTGCTTTCGGGAACTCTCTCGGCTGATGCCGCTGGCAAATTGAAGGATGGCGACGGTGAAACGGTGGACGAAGTTCGCCGGAAAGCGGGCTTCAACGGAAACCTTCAGGATGTGAAACTCGCAAAAGGCTATTACAAGGGATTCGTGGAGTTGCACATCGAGCAAGGTCCGCTGCTCGAACGCGCGCGGACTTCGCTCGGAATTGTGAAAAGCATCGCAGCGCCGGCGAGCCTTCGCATTTCGATAGCAGGTGCGGGCGGGCACGCCGGTGGAATGCTGATGGCGGATCGCAAGGACGCGCTTTGCGCGGCGGCCGAGTTGATTCTCGTTGTCGAAAATGCGGCGCGCACGAGCGGCGCAGCCGATACTGTTGCCACTGTCGGCGTTTGCGACGTTTTTCCAGGTGCAGTGAATAGTATCCCGAGCCGCGTGCGAATTACGCTCGACGTTCGCGATACCGATCTCACGCGGCGCGATGCAGTGATGCAAACGATCGAGCGTGCATCGCATAATATTGCAGTAGAGCGCCATGTCTCGATTCAATCTGAGATACTCAACGCTGATGCACCTGCGGTTTGCGCTCCTGAAGTGCGGGCGGCCCTTTCGGATTCCTGCCGACAACATGGATTCCCTTTTCTGGAAATGGTCAGCCGGGCGTATCACGATTCCCTCTTTATTTCGCGGATCGCTCCGACTGGGATGCTGTTTATTCCCTGCCGGAATGGTTACAGCCATCGGCCGGATGAGTACGCTGCGCCGGAAGATATTGCGCGAGGGACCCTGGTGCTGGCGGAGGCGCTGGCGAAGCTGTGTAGCAGTTCTCAGTGATCAGTTGTCAGTGTTCCGTAAGAGAATAAAATCCAGATTACATTTCGCCCATGATTGTAGTTCTAGGCTAAACGAGTGGCGGCCGGAAGAAAAGGCGGAAAGCCGCCGCACTCCAAAGGGGTTTCTAGTTGACCATAACCGGGTAACCCCCAATGTTTTTTGTAAGTGTTGCATCTAAAGGAGTTAGAGTTTACATAAGTTCTTTATTTTCAACACTTACGAGAGATCCCGTAAGTGTTTATTCTAATGGTAGTTCGCTAACGCCGGGTGCCGAAACGAGTCTACTGTGGCAGGCAAGCCCGGCCTCTAGCAGGTCACTGCCTCGCAGGACTATGACCCACTTGTGGCATCCCCGCACAGGCACCACTGTTTTTCTGCCGCGTCTGGCCGCGGCGACAGAACTCTTGGTAATCGATCTGCTCGCGCAACATGATCCACAGCCGGATCCCGAGCTTGCGAGCTGCGGCGACTCTCGCCTTACCCCATCCCTTCTGTGCCAGCTTGCGCCGGTAGAAGCGCTGCAACTCTGGATCTCGGCGTACGGCGTGTACGGCTGCCTCGCACCAGAGAAACCGCAGGAATGGGTTACCTTGCTTGCTCAGCCCGCCGAGCCGCTGCTGACCGCCGCTGGAGTATTCGCTCGGAATCATCCCCACGTAGCTCACCACTGCTTTGCCATCAGCGAACCGCGCTGGGTCACCCAAAAACACATCGGTGGCCAATGCCGTGACCGGTCCCACTCCCGGGTGGCTCATCAACAGCTTGGCCCCAGGACGGTGCAAGGCTTGGTCGCCCACGCGCTTATCCAGTTCCTCGATCTGCGCGTCCAACTTTTGATACAAGTCCTGCAGCTCGGTGCGCCGATAGGCGGCAACGGCAACGATTTGATCGCGTGTTGGCCTGTTTGGCTCCACAGGGCCTTGCCTCGCCGCAGGCCGCGACCGATGGCCATGGCTAGCAGCGTGTTTCTGCACTCGCGTCCGCATACGCACCCACTGGTGACGGTGCATGAGCAGCGTGCGCAGATCTCGCAGTTCGCTCGAAGGCATCCAAATCGAGGGAAAGCGGTTTTCTATTTGTAACTTCAACACCAAAGCCGCATCCCGCCGATCGTGTTTCTGCTTGCGGTCTCCGCTTGCGGATCTCCGATGGATGGCCTACCTGGTGATCGAGGCCTCCTTCGGCTCGAGCGCTGTTAGGGTGAACACCGAAACAGTCTACTCGGGCCATTGCGAGGCCGGCGTCGTTATGACATCAGTATCCGATTATGCGTGCGGGACTTAACCGCGTAATCTGCCGATTAGAGTTCCGAATGGTCAGCCATCCAACCAGAATGAGGAACTTCGTGGTCGCCAATTGCGTACCATGAGCATGCGTTTGTTA
>Ga0137394_10000683_pt1 | contig 23688 bp, 17 predicted proteins | sample czobulk116metaG_FD_108278 | JGI IMG/M metagenome (GOLD analysis project Ga0137394, IMG submission 108278) | Vadose zone soil microbial communities from Angelo Coast Range Reserve, California, USA - czobulk1.16 metaG | ecosystem: Environmental > Terrestrial > Soil > Vadose zone | place: USA...
CGCTGGGCATGGAGTTCACCCTGCGCCATCCCTATCCCCTGGAGGCGCTCATGGCATGGCGCCCCGCGCTGATCGCACCCGACGAGGCGCGCTACCGGCAGGTGCTGGCCGATCCGAGCTTCCGCCGCGCCCTCACCAGGGAGATGGGCGAGCCCGGCGTGCCGAACCGCATCAGCAACGCGAACTGGGACTACCTGACCATCGCGGAGGCGAAGAAGCCCGAGCACCAGCATCTCGAGGGCAAGACCATCGGCGAGCTGGCCCGCGCGCAGAAGCGCGAGCCCTTCGACGTCTTCCTCGACTTCGGGCTGGCCGACGATCTCGAGACCATGTTCGACTGCCGGCTCTTCAACACCGACGAGAAGAAGGTCTCCGAGCTCCTGCGTCATCCCTGCGCGGCGGTGGCGCTCTCGGACGCGGGCGCGCATCTCTCCTTCCTCTGCGACGCGGGCTTCGGTCTTCATCTCTTCGGGCACTGGGTGCGCGAGCGGGGCGACCTCACGCTTGAGCAGGCGGTGCGCGCGGTGACGAGCACGGTGGCCGACGCCTACCGCATCAAGGACCGCGGACGTGTCGTGCCGGGCGCGTGGGCGGATCTGATGCTCTTCGATCCCGCCCGGGTCGGGCGAGGCGCGAAGCGTCGGGTGAACGATCTGCCCACAGGCGCCGCGCGTCTCGATACGCCCGCCGTCGGCCTCCACGGCGTCTGGGTCAACGGCGTGCGCACCGCCGACGAGCGCGGCGTGATCGCCCACTGCGGCCGCCCCGGGCGCGTGCTGAGGGAGTTCGCGGCGTAGGGCCGGGCGCGTGGCTCGGCATAGAATGGGCACATGGGGTTCTCCTGTGCGTAGAGCGGCACGGGCGCTGGCGTGTCTGCTCATCGCCGGGCTGATTGGCTCCGCCGCTCCCGTCCACGCCCAATCCTCCACGCCGCGTCCCGTCCGCATCGGCGTGCTCTTCCCCGATTCGCCCGCGGCCCGGGCCTCCATGCTGGACGCGCTCCGGCAGAGCCTGCGAGAGCTCGGCTACGTCGAGGGCCGCCACCTCACCCTCGACATCCGCTACGCTGAGGATCGCGAAGACAAGCTGGCCGCCTCCGCCCTCGAGCTCAGCCGCGAGCCCGTGGATATCCTCGTCACCGCGGGCACGGGCCCGACGGCAGCAGCGCAGCGGGCGACGGCAACCATCCCCATCGTGATGGTCGGTGTCGGCGATCCCGTCGCGCGGGGGTTCGTGGCGAGCATGAGCCGGCCGGGGGGGAACATCACGGGCTCGTCGGACACGCTGCCGAACGCGGCCGAGCTGCGCTTCGAGCTGCTCAAGGAAGCGATCCCCAGCCTCTCGCGGGTCGCTTTCATTCACAACTCGGCGGTGACGCCGACCGCCGCGGTGGAGGAAGCCGCCCATCACCTCGGCCTCATCCTTCTGCCGCTCGAGGCGCGCGGGCCTGTCGACATCGACCTCGCCCTGCGGTCGGTCCGCCGCCATCGACCGGATGCCGTGGTGGTGGTGCCGAACCCGCTCACCTTCGCCGCGCGACACCGGATCGCCCGGCTGGGGCTCCTCGACCAGGTGCCGGTCGTTTTCGGCTGGCGCGAGTTCATGGATGCCGACGGCTTCATGGCCTATGGCGCGAGCATGGCCACCCTCTACCGCCGCGCTGCGGGCCAGGTGGACAAGATCATCAAGGGAGCGCGGCCGGGCGAGCTGCCCGTCGAGGTCCCGCGCTTCGAGCTCGTGATCAATCTGCGGACGGCCAAGTCCCTGGGGATCACCGTTCCGCCCTCGCTTCTGTCCGTCGCGGACCACGTGATCCAGTAGAGGCCCGCGCTGGCCACCATCCTGCTCCTCTACTCCGCCACCATGTTCGTGGGGGCGACGCTTCTCTTCGTCGTGCAGCCCATGGTTGGCAAGATGGTCCTCCCGCTCCTTGGCGGCACGCCGGCGGTGTGGAGCACGTGCATGGTCTTCTTCCAGGCCGCCCTCCTCGCCGGCTATGCGTACGCGCACGCCAGCACCGCGTGGCTTGGCACCTCGCCACGTCAGGCGCTCCTGCATCTGGGGATCCTCGTCATTCCCCTGTCCGTGCTGCCCCTGGCCGTGAACCCGCACTTCCTGCGGGGCGGCGAGGCGAATCCGGTGCTGGACGTGCTCCTGCTGCTCTCCGTGTCCGTGGGGCTGCCCTTCTTCGTGGTCAGCGCCACCGCTCCCCTGCTCCAGAAATGGTTCAGCCACACGGGGCATCCGGCGGCGCGCGATCCGTACTTCCTCTACGCCGCGAGCAATCTCGGCAGCATGCTCGCCCTGCTGGGCTATCCCACCCTGATCGAGCCGCGGCTGCACCTGCGCGGCGAGAGCTGGATGACGCAAACTCGGCTGTGGAGCGTCGGCTATGTCGCTCTCGCCGCCCTGATCGCGCTCTGCGCCTTCGTGCTGTGGCGGCGCGCGGCGGCGCCCGCGCCCGTGGCCTCATCGGATACGCCGCCCGGCCCGGAGCCGGGCGGGCCCGCGCCGATCGAGTCATCGGTGCCGCCGGCGCCCTCCGCGTCGATCCTTGATGATGAGCCGCCGAGCATGAGGCGCCGCCTCCGCTGGATCGTCCTCGCCTTCGTGCCCTCGAGCCTGTTCATCGGCGCCACCACCTACATCACGACAGATGTGGCCGCCGTGCCTCTGCTGTGGGTCTTGCCGCTCGCCATCTACCTGCTGAGCTTCATCCTGACCTTCGGCCATTGGCCCGACCGGCTCCACCGGCTGGTCACGACGGCAACGCTGCCCGTCATCCTCATCGTCCTCTTCCTCATGGTCTCGGCGTTCAAGCAGCGCATCTGGATCACCATGCTCTGGCACTTCCTGCTGCTCCTGCTCGTGGCGCTCGCCTGCCATGGCGAGCTGGCGCGGAGCCGGCCTACCTCCCGATATCTGACCGAGTTCTACCTACTCCTCTCCGTGGGCGGGGTGCTGGGCGGGCTCTTCAATGCCCTCATCGCCCCCGTCGTCTTCCGCTCGCTCGTGGAGTATCCCCTGGTCATGGTGCTGGCCGGTGTGCTCCTGAGCGCTCGAGACCGCGACCCCTCCCGGAGGCTTCGCGTGGATCTGGATCAGGCCCTCGCCGTGGTCGCGCTGGGCCTCGTGCTCTACTCCGACTCGCTTTCCGTGCGGATCGATTTCGAGTTTCTCTCCGGTCTTCTCAAGATCCCGTCCGACACGGCGGTGGAGTGGCTGACCCCGATCCGCCGAGCCGTCAACAAGGTCCTGATGTTCGGACTGCCGCTCGCCGGGGTCTTCTTCCTGCGGCGGCGCCCCTGGGTCATGGGCCTGGCCCTGGGCTGCCTGCTCCTCGTGTCCGGCTACATGGACGCGCGGCGAGACGATCAGATCCGCCAGGCGCGGAGCTTCTTCGGCGTGCTCCAGGTCTCCCGCGACGAGAGCTACATCGAGCTGCACCACGGCACCACCCTGCACGGCCGCCAGAGCCGAGATCCCGCGCGGCGCGGAGAGCCGCTCTCGTACTACACGCGGGAAGGTCCCATCGGGCGACTCTTCGCCGAGCTGGACAGGCGGAGCATCACGCGGCGCAGCGCCGTGATCGGGCTCGGCACGGGGACGCTGGCCGCGTACGCGCGGCCCGGTGACGCCATCACCTTCTACGAGATCGATCCGCTCGTTCGCGACATTGCCTTCGACCGCAGGTACTTCACCTACGTGTCGGATGCGGCCGCCCGCGGTGTCTCCCTGCACATGGAGATGGGCGACGCTCGCATCCGTCTCGAGACGGTGCGGAAGGAGCGGCCCGGGGAGCGGTACGACCTGATCGTCGTCGATGCCTTCAGCTCCGACGCCATTCCCGTGCACCTGCTCACGCGTGAGGCCCTGCGTCTCTATTTCGACATGCTCAAGGTGGGCGGCCTCCTCGCGCTGCATCTCTCGAACCGCTATCTCTCCCTGGAGCCGGTGGTGGCCAATCTCGCCGAGGAGGCACGGCTCGAGGGAGTGATCTGGTCGGACGATGCACCTTCCATCGACGGCGCCACCAGCTCGACCTGGGCCGTGCTCGCCCGGACGCGCGAGGCCCTGGGAAACATGGCGCGCGACGAGAAGTGGAATGCCACGAAGCTCGAGGTGGACCCTCGCGTGGGCGTCTGGACGGACGACTTTCACAACTTGCTGAGAGTATTTTCCTGGTGATGCGGCAGGCCACCGCCGGACAGCCCCTCACCACGGGCTGTCCGGACCCGTGTTCAGCAGGCTACTGCGTCTCGGCTGTGGGGCGCACGGCCTGCACCTGGACGGCGACCGCGCGAGCTCCCTGCGGCTCGGTCGTGATGGTGACGAAGTCGCCCACCCGGAGGTCGGAGGGCTCGAGCGAGCGCTCCGTGTAGGCCCACGGCCACCCGAGGTTTCCGTCCGGCGTCCGCTCCGCCAGGCCGAAGCGCGTGCCCGGAGCAATCTGGAAGACACGACGGGCGGGGGCGGTGGCAGGACCATGCCAGGGTCCCATCTCCTCGATCGTGATCCTGCCCTGGCCCGGATCGGCGGCCACCACGACGCCGGAATGCCGTTCGCTGCTAGCGGCCCAGATGGGGGACGCCGTCAAGAGCAGACCGAGCAAGAAACCGACACTGGAGTATCGCATCATGGTCATCCTCCTTGTCGCCCGACTGAGCTGCGCCGCCGCCGTCTACCAAGCCTAGAGGCGCCGGGGCTCATCTGGCTAAGCAAGTCCAGCATGGGATGTGCCACCGCATCGCCAGGCCCGGCCTTACTCGTCCTCGGGAGGTCGCGAAGCCCGAATCGCTGGTCCCGGGCCTCGAATCCGCGGAGGTGACGAGGAAGTGGGCGCATCGCACAGAGCCCGAGATGGGCACCGAGAAAGAACTTCTCAGGAAGAATTTCCGGTGGGCTGAAGCAACAACCGGGACGAGAGGAACCCAACGGGAAGGAATCGCAGACGACTAGAGCTTTTTCCAGGTGCTGTCGGGATCGAATCTTCTCATCGCCCGCGCGATGTCGGCGGTGTGCGGGCCCAGGTCCTTCTGGTACACGACGCCCCCATGGTTCACGATGAACGTCATCACGCCGGAGGACCTGTACTCCGCGGGATACGCGACGAGGGCGAAGCCTCCGATCATGTGTCCACGGACCACATAGTCGTAGGCGCCGTCCGGCGCATGGGGACCCTGGACCGTCAAGATTCGGTAGTAGTAGCCCCAGTACGGCTCGGCCCGACCGCCCACTTCCTTGTAGCCTTCACCCTGGGCCTTGGCTACGAGCGGGCCGAGCGGGCTCGGCGCTTCGCCCGGCTGCGTCTCCCAGTAGAGGCCGTCGCGCTGGCCCGGGCTCGAGGCGAAGTGCCGGGCGTATTCGAGCAGGCGGTCCCGGTCGGGATCGCGCGCGTAGTACTCGCGCTGCGCATCCACGTAGGCGAGGCAGACCTGCATGGCGCTGAGCTCATTTCTGCCGATACGCCGGTCGAGTATCTCCTCCTTGCCGCGCGCGGTGTCGAAGCGCCAGCCGGCGCCGTCCTGCACGAGGGGAATCGGCGAGGGCCAGTCGTTGGCCCCGACCAGGAGGGTGACCTGAGCTTCACCCACGCTGACCAGCCGATGGGCCTCCTCGTACGAGCGAACGAAGCGCTCGCGGCTGTTGCGGTCCGCGACCTCGTCACCGGACGAGACGAGCCGCCGCGCGTCCGGGCCGAGAATGGTCAGCATTGCCGTCTTGTCGGCGGCCTTCACGGCATCCACGAGCGCCGTCACAGCGGCCTCGGGCGACGGAAAGCGCTGTTGCTTGACGCCGCCCGCGAAGGTGGACAGGGCAAAGGTCAAGACAAGAGCCAGGCCCATGCTCGTCGCCATCCAGGAACTCGCGCGCGAGGAGAATCGCATCGGCGGCGTACGGCTCACGACCGCTTCTCCCTACCTGGAGCGCCGCCGTGCGGCCGCTGCGCGGGAGGACCTGCGGGGGCGGGGGCGCTCGGACCCGGAGGCGGACTCGGCGGAGCCACTGCTGCCGGTGGACGGGCTGGAGGGCTCATGGGTGGAGGCGCGGGACGAGGGGCGGGAGCGGGCGGAGCGACGGCCTGTCGGCTCTCACGGCCGCGTTCACCGTGGGCACGAGCATCACCGCCATTGCCCATCCCCTGAAACATTCCGGGCTCCCGTCGCTGGCCGGGCGACTGTCCAGGTGACGGGGGAGCAGTCTCCACGCGTGGCACACTCCCGAGCTGAGCCCGCCCTGCCTCAGGACGAGCCGGCGCTTGAACACTTGGCCGAGGCTGCTCGGCCGGCGGCTGCACTCGTCCCTGCGGCACGCGACCGGCCCAATCTGGCTGCCCTCGCTCCTGATCGGTCCGTCCCGGCTGCCGTCGTCCAGGCTCCACGCGCCGTGATTCGCTCCGCTCGGGCTGCGCTCGCCCCTGATCGACGCGCCTCGGTTCCACACCGGTTTGCGGCGCCCGACCTTGATCCCCGCGTCCCGGCTCGATCCGCCCTCGGAAGGGCTCCCGCGGCGCCGTATCCGCCGGTCTCGGCCCGCCCACACGCTGCTGGACGGACGCATCACGATAGCCGACACCTCTCCGGTGAATGACATTGTGCTCCCAGGAGAACCGATTGCCCTCCACGCGCACAGCCCTCACCCGCTCGAGCTCGTCACGCCGCGCCTCCACATTCACCACCTCGGTGAAGCGGCGGTATCGAGGAGCATCGATGACCACGTGGTGGCGGTGCCAGTCGAAAATTCCCCACAATCCGATCCCCACGAAGATGCCCGGGCCGAACGAGAAGAAGGCTCCACCTACCGGCCAGCCCACCGGGTAGTAGTAGTACGGCGGATAGGCCGGATAGGGCCAGGGGCCATAGACCACGATGGGATTGTAGACGGGCACGTAGATGACCTGGGGATTGACGGGCACGATCTGGATGATCGGCTGGGGGGCCTGCTCCACGACCACGGTTTGCTGCGCCGTGGTGGCGAGAGTTCCTTGAGCCTGGGCCCGCGTACGCAGCCGCTGGACGGCATCCATCAGGTCCTGTTGCTGGCCCAGGAAGGCGTCGCCGAGCTTCTGCATCCAGTCGAGCCTGTCATTCATCATGGCGAGCACCTGCGGGAAGAGGACGAGCGACTTCACGCTGTCATCCCACGGTTGCGCTCGCAGCGCGTCATTGAGGGGTCCGCCCTGCAGATTCGGGTTGGCCTGGACGAAGCGCGCCGCCTGGACGACCTCGAGAGGATATGTGGCGGCCATCAGGACCTGCGCCAGCAAGGGGTCTGGATAGAGGGCGATCGGGGCGGCGATCTGCTCCAGCTGCTCGGACACGAAGAGCGCCGGTGGCGCGGTCGGCGGTGGAGGTGGGATCGGTACCTGGGCGAGCAGTGATGCGGGCATGGCCATGAGAAGCGCCAGCACACCCGCCAGAGCTTGCTTCCAGAACCTCATCGCGTTTCGCAGCCTCCTCTGTTCGTTATCGACCCGCCCCCGCCCCTGGCGTCAACGAGTAGGCCGGACCAGACCCCCGGCGCCCTGGCCACCTCCGGACGGAGAGCCCGTGGCGGTGGTAGGATAGGCGCCGGCATCCACCCCAGAATCCCAAGGAGCCCCGAGCGTGAGCACCAGAGACCGCATCAGCGGTGTCCTCTCCCCTGTCGTCACGCCCTTCAAGTCTGACCTTTCGACCGACCCTGACCGCTTCGTCCGGCAATGCCGCTGGCTGCTGACTCAGGATGTAGGACTGGCGGTGTTCGGAACTAATTCAGAGGCGAACTCACTTTCCACCGAGGAGAAGATCGAGCTTCTGGACCGCCTGGTGGGGGCGGGGCTCGATCCGGTCCGCATGATGCCCGGCACAGGGTGCTGCGCGCTGCCCGATTCGGTGCGGCTCTCCGCCCACGCCATGAAGCTCGGCTGCGGCGGGGTGCTGATGCTGCCGCCCTTTTACTACAAGGGCGTGAGCGACGATGGGCTCTTCAAGAGCTTCGCGGAAGTGATCGAGCGCGTGGGCGACCGGCGGCTGCGAATCTACCTTTATCACATCCCGCCCGTGTCTCAGGTGCCCATCACGGTCGGGCTGATCGAGCGGCTGCTCAAGGCATATCCCGGCATCGTGGCGGGGGCCAAGGACAGCTCGGGCGACTGGAACAATACCCAAGCCTACCTGGCCAATTTCGCCAGTCAGGGCTTCGACGTGTTCGCGGGGAGCGAAACCTTCTTGCTGCAGAACATGCGCAACGGCGGAGCCGGGTGCATCAGCGCCACCGCCAACATCAATCCCGGACCCATCGCCCGGCTCTTCGCCACGTGGAAAGAGGCGGATGCCGATCAGCAACAGGCCAAGCTCGATCAGATCCGCGGCATCGTCTCGCGCTATCCGATGATCCCTGCGCTCAAGGCCACCATCGCGCACCATGCCGGCGATGCGTCATGGGCGACCGTGCGGCCGCCGCTGGTCGCCCTCACGCCCGAGCAAAGGGCGTCGCTGGTCAAGGAGCTGGACGGGGCCGGCTTCACCATGCCGGGCCTCAAGGACTCGGGACTCAAGAACTAGGGGGATCCATGATCACGCTCACCGTGAACGGGAAGAGACGGCAGGTCGACGCCCCACCCGACATGCCCCTGCTCTGGGCCATCCGAGAAAAGCTCAATCTCACGGGGACGAAGTTCGGCTGCGGCGTCGCAATCTGCGGCGCCTGCACCGTGCTCGTGGATGGCTCGCCCGTGCGCTCCTGCATCACCACGGCCGGCGCCGTCGCGGGCAAGAAGATCACCACCATCGAAGGTCTCTCCGCCAAGAACGACCATCCCGTCCAGAAGGCGTGGATCGAGCTCGACGTGCCCCAGTGCGGCTATTGCCAGTCGGGTCAGATTCTCTCCGCCGCGGCGCTCCTCGCCCAGAAGGCCACGCCGACGGACGCGGACATCGACGGCGCCATGGCGGGCAACATCTGCCGCTGCGGGACGTACCAGCGGATCCGTGCGGGCATTCACCGGGCTGCCCAGATCAAGAAGGGAGGCGCATGATGGCCACCCTGCGGACGACCCAGGCCAGGATCAGCCGACGCGCGCTCATCAAGGGCGGTCTCGCGCTGGGAACCGGCCTCGTCGTGGGCTTTCGCCTGCCCGTGACGGGGCGGGACACGGCGCTGGCGCAGACGACCGGTGTCTTCGCGCCGAACCAGTGGATCAAGATCGATCGTGATGGCCTCGTCACCATCGTCAACTCCGTCGTCGAGATGGGTCAGGGATCGCTGACGACCATGCCGGCCATCGTGGCCGACGAGCTCGATACGGATCTGGGCAAGGTCCGCGTCGACCAGGCTCCGGCCAATCCCAAGCTCTACGCTAACCCGATGACGAACACCCAGTCCTATGGCGGCAGCCGCGGCGTGCGTGATCACATCACGATGCTGCGCAAGGCGGGAGCGGCCGCGCGCGAGATGCTGATGCAGGCGGGCGCCAACGAGTGGGGCGTGCCCCTGGACGACGTGACCACGGAGCCGGACGCGGTCATCCACAAGTCGACGGGTCGGCGGCTGCCCTACAGCGCCCTCGTCGACAAGGCCGCCAAGCTGCCCGTGCCGCAGAACCCCAAGCTCAAGACGCCGGATCAGTTCCGCTACATCGGCAAGGCCATGCCCCGTCGCGACACGCCGCTCAAGGTCAATGGCGCGGCCATCTTCGGCATGGACGTGCAGGTGCCGGGCATGCTCATCGCCTCCATCGAGCGCTGCCCCGTCTTCGGAGGCAAGGTCAAGACCTTCGACGCCACGGCGGCCAAGCGCATCCGCGGCGTCAAGAACGTGGTCCAGGTTTCCAACGGCATCGCGGTGGTGGGTGATTCGTTCTGGACGGTGACGCGCGGGCGCAAGGCGCTCAAGGTCGAATGGGACGAGGGTCCGGTGGCCGCCGTGAGCAGCGCGAGCATCAGCCAGGGCTATCAGGCCGCGGCGGGCCAGACGGGACAGGTCGCGCGCAATGACGGCGACGCTGACAAGAGCCTCGCCGCGGGCGGCAAGACGGTGGAGGCGATCTACCAGGTGCCCTTCCTCGAGCACGCGTGCATGGAGCCGATGAACGCCACGGCCCTCGTGAAGCCCGATTCCTGCGAGATCTGGGCGCCCACGCAGAATCCGGGCGGCACGCAGATCACGGGGGCGCGCATCTCGGGCGTGCCCGTGGACAAGGTCGTCGTCAACACCACTTTTCTCGGCGGCGGCTTCGGACGGCGGGGCGAGCAGGACTTCATCGTGGACGCCCTCGAGACATCCAAGGCCATGGGCGTGCCCGTAAAAGTGATATGGACGCGCGAAGACGATCTCCAGCACAGCTTCTATCGTCCCGCGACCTACAACGTCTTCAAGGCCGCCCTCGATGACAAGGGTCAGCCGCTGGCGTGGTGGAATCGCGTGGTCGGCCCCGGCATCCTCATCCAGAAGGGCCGCGCGCAGGCGGGGACCATCGACGCCTCCGCGATGGAAGGCGCCCGCAACATGCCCTACGACATTCCCAACGTGCGGGTGGAGTGGGTGGAGAAGGACTACGGCATCCCGCTCGGCTTCTGGCGCTCCGTCGGCCCCTCGCAGAACGCGTTCATCGTCGAGAGCTTCGTGGACGAGATGGCGCACGCCGCGGGCAAGGATCCCTTCGAGTTCCGGCGCAGCCTGCTCGGCAAGGCCCCGCGCCACAAGGCCGTGCTCGAGCTGGCCGCGAGCAAGGCCAACTGGGGCTCCCCGCTTCCCGCGGGCCGCGCGCGGGGCATCGCCGTCTGCTTCTCCTATGCGAGCTACGCGGCGCACGTGGCGGAGGTGTCCGTGGCGCCTGACGGCAAGGTGCGCGTGCACAAGCTGGTGGGCGTCATCGACCCGGGCCTGGCCGTCAACCCCGACCAGGTCAAGGCCCAGATGGAGGGCGGCGCCATCTACGCCCTCACCGCCGTGTACTACGGCCAGATCACCATCGATCGCGGGCGGGTGAAGCAGACCAACTTCACCGACTATCCCATGCTGCGAATTGACGAAGCGCCCGTCATGGATGTGCATATACTGAACTCCGGGGAGGCGGCGGGCGGACTCGGTGAGCCGGGCGTGCCCACGGTCGCCCCGGCGGTGTGCAACGCGATCTTCGCGGCCACGGGCAAGCGCATCAGGCAGCTTCCGATCCAGACCGACGCGCTGAAGCGAGCCTAGCGCGAAGGAGAAAGCGCACATGAAAAAGGCCCTGGCGGTTCTGGGATTGCTGGCGATTCTGACGGCCCTCGTCCCGATGGCCGCAGAGGCGGGCGGGCGCCACCATCACGGCTTCCACCGTGGCGGACGAGTGTTCGTCGGGGTCGGCGTCGGCGTCCCTTGCTGTGGGTTCTATCCCTGGCCGTACTACTATCCGTACTACTACCCCGCCTACTATCCGGCGCCGGCGGTGGTTTACACCGTTCCCGCTCCCGCGCCCACCTACACGCAGCCGCAGGCTCCCCAGGTCGAGCGCGAGGTCGTCTTCGCGGAGGGGCGCTACATCCTCCAGGGCGACGGGGTGAGCACGCCCTACAAGTGGGTGTGGGTGCCCAATCCACCCGCCCCGCCGTCGGGACCGCCCCCGAGCGCTCCGCCTCAGCCGCGCTAGTAATTCGGAGGGGGGCGGCGCCCCCCTTCCGAGCCTCCCCCCAAGCAGATTGCGCCGGCAAAGCCGGCGCTCGAAGCGGACCAGCAGGTCCGCATGGCCTGCTTCAATCGTTTGCCGGCACTACTCCGACAAGCGCTCGTCGACCTTCGGATGCCGCGTGTGCCAGTCGGTGAGCGACTGGTACGCGCGGGCGGCGTCGAGCACGCGGTTTTCCTCCCACGCGCGTCCCATGAACTGAAGGCTCGTCGGTAGCCCGCGCGCGCCCACCCCGTTCGGCACGCAGACCGCGGGCAGGCCTGCCCCGTTGCCCACCGCGCCCATCACGTCCTTCGCGGTGGCGCGGATCGCGCTCCTGAACTCCTGGCCCAGCCGGGGCGCCTCGTTGATCCGGCCCGGGGCGACCAGGGCGTCGTAGCGGCTGATCACGCGGTCGATCTCGCGCGCCATCACACCGCGCAGCCGCACGGCCTTGAGGTAGTCGTGGGCGAGGATGGCCTCGCGCGCGTAGGGGGTGAAGCGATCCTCGGGGGCGGTCAGCTCCGCGATGCGGCCGCTCTCGATCAGATCCTCGAAGGCGCTGACGGCCTCGACCTGGAGAATGGTTCGCGTGATCTGCTCGTAGGGTAGATCGGGCAGCGCCACCTCCTCCACCGTCCCGATCTTCCGGAGCTCGTCGAGGGAGCTACGGAAGTTCGCGATGACTGCCTCCTCGCAGCCATCGGTGACGTCCGGAATCACTCCGAAGCGAAATCCCCGGCGATCGGCCACTTCGTAGCGATAGGGGCGCTCGCTCGCCGTGGGATCGGCGGCGTCAGGGCCCGCGATGGCCTCGAGGACGAGCCCGCAGTCGTCCGCGGTGAGGGCGAGCGGCCCCAGCTTGTCGAGCGTCCAGCACAACGCCATGGCCCCATGTCGGCTCACCCGACCGTACGTGGGACGCAGCCCCGCGAGACCGCAATAGCCCGCCGGCGAGAGAATGGAGCCCCAGGTCTCCGACCCGATGGCGAAGGGCACCAGTCCTGCCGCCACCGCGGCTCCCGACCCGCTGGAAGAACCGCCCGTCCAGGCGTCCGTGTCCCATGGGTTGACGCAGGGCCCGGTGAACGAGGCGATGGGCTGACGATAGCCCATGCCTCCCGCCAGCTCGATCATGGCGAGCTTGGCGCAGAGGACGGCGCCCGCGTCTTCGAGCTTGCCGATCACGGTGGCGTCGAAGTCGAACCGCTGCTCGCGATAGGGCGCGGCGCCCCACGTCGTGGCCGTGCCCGCGGTAGCCAGGAGATCCTTGGCGCCATAGGGAATGCCGTGAAGGGCGCCCCGGTACCGCCCGGCCGCGATCTCCCCTTCCGCGCGCCGCGCCTGGCTCAGCGCGCGCTCGCGGGTGATGGTGACCACGGCGTTGTACTTGGGGCCCAGGCGCTCGAGCCGATCGAGGTAGAGCTCGGTCAGCGCCACGGGCGAGAGCTGGCGCGCGCGCACGAGGGCGGCCAGCTCGCGCACGGGCTTGAAGAGCAGATCGGAGCTCACGGCTCACCGCGGTACGCCGTGAAGCCCTGAAGGGGCTCGTCGGCATTGGTGAGCCTCACCGCGCGGAGCGCGCGCGCCGCCTCGACCTGGCCCTCCACCATCTTCCTGATCTCGTCGAGCTGCTCCGTGGTCAGGCGGCTACCGTAGCGATTCGCGACCAGCGCGAAGAGCGCCACGGCCTCGGGATTCGGTGTCTCGGGCATGGTCACCTCAGCGGAGGCGGGGGTCGAGCGCGTCGCGCAGCCCGTCGCCCAGGAGATTGAAGCCGAGCACGGTGAGGAAGATGGCCATGCCCGGGAGCGCCGCCACGTGCGGCGCGACGTTGAGATACTGGCGGCTCGCCGACAGCATGCTCCCCCAGTCGGAGGTCGGCGGCTGCACGCCTAGGCCGAGAAAGGACAGCCCGGCCAGCGCCGTGATCATCCCGCCCACGTTGAGGGTGATGGCCACGATGAGGGGGGCGAGGCAATTGCGCAGCACGTGCGTGAGGGCGAGGCGCAGCTCGGAGATCCCGAGGGCCCGCGCGCTCTCGACGTAGTCCGTCTGCTTCACGGAGAGCACGGTGGCCCGCACGATGCGCCCGTAGAAGGGAATGTTCACGACGGCGACCGCGACCATGCCGTTGACGAGGCCGGGCCCGAGGGCGGCGATGATGGCCACGGCGAGAAGAAAGTACGGGAAGGCGAGCAGCGTGTCGATGGACCGCATGATGAGCTGGTCGACCCAGCGTCCGATGAAGCCGGCGAGGAGCCCGCAGAGCGAGCCCACGAGGGCGGCCAGGGCCGTCGCGGTCAGCCCCACCACCAGGGAGATGCGCGCCCCGAAGAGGAGCCGGCTCAGGAGATCGCGCCCGAACTCATCCGTGCCGAGCAGGTGCCCGGCCGTCAGGATGGGCGAGAGGCGCCGCGCCGTATCGATGACATCGGGGTCGCGCGGGGCGATCCACGGCGCCAGCACCGCGAGCACGGCCATGACGGCCACGAGCCCCAGGCCGAAGAGGGCCGAGCTGCTCTTGCGGAACATGCGGACGAGATCAGTCATAGCGGATGCGTGGGTCGAAGACGGCGTAGAGGAGATCGACGACGAGGTTGACGAGCACGAAGGTCGTGGCGATGAGGAGCACGCCGCCCTGGACAAGCGGATAGTCGCGTGCCTGGATGGCGCGCACCATCATGGAGCCGAGCCCCGGCCAGGAGAAGACCGTCTCCGTCAGGATGGCCCCGCCGAGGAGAAAGCCCACCTGCAGCCCCAGCACCGTGATGATGGGATTGATCGCGTTCTTGAGCACGTGCCGCGTGATGACGGCGCGCTCGGCGAGGCCCTTGGCGCGCGCCGAACGGACATAGTCCTGCCGGATGATCTCGAGCACGCTCGAGCGCGTGAGCCGCGCGAGGGCGGCGGCGGAGGCGGTCCCGAGCGTCACCGCGGGCAGGACGAGATGCCACAGCACGTCGGCCACGCCGCTGCCATAGGGCGAGCTCATCCCGCTCGAGGGGAACCAGCGGAGCTGGAGCGCGAAGAGCAGGATGAGCATGATCCCCGTCCAGAAGACGGGCAGGCTCACGCCGGTGACGGCCACCCCCATGCTGATGCGATCGAGCCACGTGTACTGCTTGACCGCCGATACGATGCCCGCGGCAAGACCCAGAAGGATCGCGATCAGGAGCGCGCCCGCCGTGAGCACGAGGGTGGCCTTGAAGCGCAGGAGCACCTCGGGGAGGACGGCCCGGCCCAGCGGGATGGAGCGACCGAGATCGCCTTGAAGGACGTGGCCCATCCACCGCACGTACTGGACGACGAGCGGCTGGTCGAGGCCCAGATCGCGATGGAGGCGCACGACATCCTCCTTGGTCGCCTGGGCGCCGAGCATGATGGCGGCGGGATCCCCCGGCGCCAGGTGCAGGACGGCGAAGACGAGCACCGAGACCCCGAACAGCACGGGGACGGCGAGGAACAGGCGGCGGAGGGCGTAGGCGGGAAGCCCGCCGCCCCCTACTGCAGCCACACCTGCGTCAGCACGAGATCGAAGTTCGGGTGGAGCTTGAAGCCCTGGACGCGCTTCCGGTGGATGATGATCTGGCGCCCGTGGTCGATGAAGATCCACGGCGCCTCGTCGCTGATGATGCGCTGGGCCTCCTTGTAGATGGCCGCGCGCTCGGCGTCTCCCACCGTGGTCCGCCCCTTGCGGAGGAGCTCGTCCACTCGAGCATTCTGATAGAAGCCCGCGTTGAAGGCGGGCGGGAAGCGATCCGAGGAGAGGAGCATGTAGGTGACGTGGTCGGGATCACCGATGGAGGGATTCCAGGACATCTCCGCCATGTCCGGGCCGTCGAGGTACTTCTTCAAGTACGCGCCCCACTCCATGGTCTGGATCCTGGCCTTGATGCCCACGGCCTGGAGCTGCGCCTGGATGACCGTGCCCATCTCGACGGGCTGCTGCATGCCCGAGCCCGACTCGGGGACGAGAAAGATGACCTCGAAGCCACCCGGGTAGCCCGCGTCCTTGAGCAGCGCCTTGGCCTTCTCGGGGTCGTACGGATAACGCGTGGTCTTCTCCTCGTGGAAGGGGCCGTAGACGGGCGACATCGGCCCTGAGGACACGATGGCCGTGCCCTTGAGGATGTCGCGGATGATCGCTTCCTTGTTGATGGCGTAATTCATGGCCTGGCGCACGCGCTTGTCCTTCAGGACGGCGTGACGGGTATTGAGGGCGATGTACCACACGGCCGAGGAGTTCGACTCGGCCACGGTGATGTTCGGGTCCCTGCGCAGGCTCTCGAGGCTGTCGGGGGGCACGTCCATGGTCAGATCGATCTCACCCGTCTTGATGGCGGCAAGCCGGGCCTGGGCCTCGATGATGGGGACGTAGATGGCCTGGCGAACCTTGGGCGCCCCGCCCCAGTACTGGTCGTTGCGCGCGAGGACGACCTTGACCCCGGGCTCCCACGTCTCGAGCTTGAAGGGACCCGTGCCCACGGGGTTCTTGACCATGTCCTTGCCGTGCTTCTTGAGCGCCTCGGGGCTGTAGATGAAGAGCGACTGGTGCGCGAGGTATTGGAGAAACGGCGTGAGGGGCGCCTTGAGCTTGATCTGCACGGTGAGCGGGTTGACGACCTCGACCCCCTGCACGTTGCCGAGGAACCCCTTGACGTAAGGATACGTTCCCGTCTTGTAGTACGGTCCCTGCTCGTTGAGCTGGCGCTCGAAGCAGAACTTCACGGCCTCGGCGTTGAACGGGCTGCCGTCGTGAAAGGTCACGTTCGCCCGGAGATTGAACGTGTAGATCAAGCCGTCCTTGGAGATCTCCCAGGAGCGCGCGAGCCCGGGCACGAGCTTGTAGGAGCCCAGCTCCTGGGCCACCAGCCCCTCGAAGATGCGCTTGGTCACCCGCGCCGAGTTGAGATCGGTGATCTGCGGCGGATCCATGGTCACGGGCTCGGCGAGAAGACCGATCACGATGGCGTCCTTGGGCGGGGCGGCGCCCGCGCCGGAGACGAGCGCGACGGCCAGGATCAGCGCGGCGATCATCCAGGTTCGGCGAGTCGTCATGGGCTACTCCTCCGTTGTCCGGGCACTCGAGGTCTGCTCCTGGCGTCGCCTCTGACCCGACTCGATGACTGGCCGGCATCTTGCCTCAACCGGCCCGCGCGCGCAATCCCGCCGCCGCGATTGCGCACTGACTCGCAAGCCACGTGGCCGCTCGTAACGGGCCACGAGACTATGGGTGTGTGCTTCGACGGCGCGCAGAAGATATGGGTCCGGGGAGGGAAGCCCCCAGCCCGCCCTCGCGCCTCCTCGACGGGCTCGCCGCGCGGAGTGCACGTTCTCACTCGGCGGCCAGCGAGGGCGGCGGGCGGGGCCGGGGGCATTCCCGATCTCTACGAGGGTGTCACCCGAGCGAAGCCCGAGGATCGCTACTCGAGGGCGTCGCTTCCACGCAGCGGCTTAGCCGTCCAGCACTTCGCGTACCTTCCGCGCGAGCGTATCCGGCGCGAAAGGCTTGGGAAGAAACGCGAGCTCCTGCTCCGAAATCCCGTGACGCAGGATCGTGTCGTCCATGTAGCCAGACATATAGAGGACCCTGATCTCGGGCCGCGTCACGGAAAGGCGATCGGCGATCTGACGACCGCTGGCTCCCGGCATGACGACGTCGGTGAGCAAAAGGTGAATCGGCCCTGGATGCGCCACAGCGATCTCCAGCGCTTCGCTCGGCAAGCCGGCGGCGAGGATCCGGTAGCCTCGCGCCTCGAGCACCTCTTGGGCGAGCGTTCTAAGCTCGGAGTCGTCCTCGATGAGCAGGATGGTCTCGCCACGCTCGGGGAGGGGCGAGGGCATGCGCGTATCCTCGGGCCTCACTTCTTCGTCGACACATGGAAGATAGACACTGAACGTCGTCCCTTCCCCGACCCGACTCTGTACTTGGATAGCACCGCCACTTTGATGCACGATACCCCAGACTGTGGACAGCCCCAGGCCGGTGCCCTTCCCCGCTTCCTTCGTTGTGAAAAAGGGCTCGAAGATCCGAAGCCGGGTCGCCTCATCCATGCCCGTCCCAGAATCGGTGACCGCCAGCATCACATAAGTTCCCGGACGAATGCCCGGGAGGGAGAGGACATCTGTTTCGGTGAGCTCGGCAATAGTCGTCGAAATGGTGAGCGGGCCTCCTGTCGGCATGGCATCGCGCGCATTGACAACCAGGTTCACAATCACCTGCTCGAGTTGGCTGGGATCGGCCTTGACGCGTCCAGCTAAGGGATCTAGCCGAGTCGTCAGGCGGAAATCTTCCCCGATGAGCCGTCGCAAGAGGCTCTCCAGCCGCTGCACGATCTCATTGAGAATCAGCACCTTGGGCTGCAAGAGTTGCCGGCGGCTGAACGCCAGGAGCTGCGTTGTCAGAGCCGCGGCCCGCTGGGCGGTATCGTGGATCAATGTGAGATTGCGATAGATCGCATGCTCAGGGGGGATGCTTCCCAAGAGGAGGTGGCTGCGCCCGATGATCACGGTCAGGAGGTTGTTGAAGTCGTGGGCGATGCCGCCGGCCAGCTGGCCGATGGCTTCCATCTTCTGCGCTTGGCGGAATCGCTCTTCAAGCTCTCGGTGGGCTGTCGTGTCCACCATGGTGGCGAGCGTCGCAGGTCTACCTTCCCACTGCAGGGAGGTCAGGACGCAATCGAAGGAGACAGTGCTGCCGTCTTTTCGGAGCGCCCGGAACTCATAGCGCGAGGACGCGGGGTCTCCGCGCAGACGGTCCTGACGGTACCCCTCGAGCCGCTCCTGATCGTCAGCGTGCACGACAGACATGCTCGACTTGCCGAGCAATTCCTCCTCGCGCTCATAGCCCAGGAGCCGAAGGAGAGCCGAGTTGACGAACCGGATCACTCCATCGGCTTGCACCAGGATGCCCTGGATCGAGCCCTCTATGATCGCGCCGTAGCGCTCCTGGCTGTGCCATAGCTCGGCCTCCGTCCGCCGGTGCTCGCTGACATCCAGCAAGGTCCCCATGAGGGCCGGCTGGCCACCCCACGAAATGAGCGATCCCAGGACTTCCACCCATACGCTTTGACCGTCCCGCCGTCGCCCTTCGAACTGATAGCGCGCGGGTACGGGCTCGCCCAGGAGCCGGGCCACGGCGAACGCCCGGAGGCGCTCGGCTTCTCGGGGAGCAACGAACCGGCGGAGGTCCTCGCCGACGAGCTCTTCGGGGTCGTCGTATCCGAACATGTGGGCAAAGGCGCGGTTGGCCAAACGGATGACGAAATCCTGATGGATGAAGATGCCCTGGATCGAATGCTCGATGAGACCACGGTATCGCGCTTCACTGTCCCGCGCGGCAGCCTCGGCCTCCTCTGCCTCTCGACGTCTCGACTGTGCTTCCTCGAAGAGGCGCGCGTTCTCCAGCGCCACCGCTGCCCCGTCGGCAAAGGCAGAGGCAACACGAACATCCTCGCTGTCGAAGATCCGGCCAGTCCGGTCACTGGCCCACAACGCGCCGATCACGCGGCCATGTGCGGTCAAGGGAAGGCCCAGCACGGCACGGTACGGTATCTGCCTGATACGAGGAAGGATCCTCGGGTCGTATGTGATCTCGGGATCCGCGAGAGCGTCGGCGGAGACGATGGGCCGCCCTTCCGCCGCCGCGCGCCCGCTCACCCCCGATCCGGCGGGAAGTACGAAGGGCGAGGACGCGTCGGGCCTCATGTCGGGCACCGTGTCCCCTGCTTCGGCCAGCGCCACGAGATCGCCGTTTGCCGGATCCAGGCGAAACAGCCGTACCGCCCTTACCTTGAGAAGAGACAAGACACTTTCCACGATGCGCTGGGCCACTTCCTGCTGATCAAGCGACTGGACAACGCCACGCTGAACGGCGGCGAGGCTTTCCGCCGCCTGCCGCCGGTGCTCCATGTCCCGGTACAGGCGAGCCTGCTCCAGCAACATGGCTGCTTGGTGGGCGAAGAGAGCCATGTGGCGAAGTTCCCCTTCGTCGAATACGCGACCGGTGACATCCCGCACCGACAGCACTCCGATGACACGATCGCGAACCACCAAGGGGATGCCCGCGACGGCCCGATACTTCATGTCGGCGGCCGGGACGCGGAGCTCCTCAGGCAGCCTGACTCTGCGATCATCGAGGAAGTCCGGGGTCCAAATCAGCTGACGCTCGGTCACGGCGAGACCAATCACGCCTTCCCCGACGTGATCCAGGACGTTCGGCGCTTCCTGCAATGCCTCCGGCTCGCCGGCGGCGACAAGCTGACGCAACTCCTGCGTGCGGTCATCCAGGACACGAAGCGCGACGGCGCGAGTGGGAAAGAGCCGCCAGACTGAGTCGACGATGAGGCGGCCCACACGCTGGACGTCAGGTGTACCTAGCAGCTCCTCGCCGATCAGCGCGAGTGCGTTAGTGACGGCTTTGGCGTGCCTGCGCAATCGCTTCTCTTCGATGGCACGCGTGACCGCAGGTCCCAGCCGAGCGAGCCGGTCCTTCAGGAGGTAGTCGGCCGCACCTCGCTTCATACAGTCGACCGCTGCTTCCTCGTTGATCGTACCGGACACCACGATGAACGGGATGTCCAGGTCCCGCTCCTGGAGCAGCTCCAGCGCGTGGGGTGCATCGAACATCGGCAAGTGATAGTCGGCGAGTACGACGTCGATGTCGGCAGCCAGATTGGCGAGAAAGTCGGGCTTGCTCTTGACAAGCCGCCAAGCCGGGGCAAACCCAGCTCGCCGGAGCTCGTGAAGCATGAGCTCGGCATCGGAATCCCGGTCTTCAAGGACGAGCACCCTGAGCGGGATAGGCACCGAGGCGCTCCTCGTCAGCCTCCGGAAATGCCAAGACAACCTGCTCTTGTGCCACGCATCCTTGTGATGTTCCAGGAACTACCGTGCGAGCGCTATTCGTACACGTACGGAGGCAAAACCAGGTGGAGCGGGTGGGATCGAGCTCGTGAGCTGAACTCTCTCAGCGGAGGCGATCCGCGATCGTCTGTATCTCGGGCGCCCGTCCGTCTCCACTGTCTCCTGTTTCCGCGGCCACAAGCCCCCGCCCGAGCGCATACCGGACCAATCCGGTCTGATTGCGCAGGCCTAGTTTCCGCATGAGGTTCGCCCGATGGCTCTCGGCAGTGCGGGCGCTGATGGATAGCCGGTGGGCGATCTCAGGGTTCGAGAAGCCGTCGGCCGCCAGAACAAGCACTTCTCGTTCTCGCGTCGTCAGGGTCTCGTAGCGACCCGACGAGGCCGACGGAGTCCTCCGCTCGAGAATCTCCCACTTTCCATGTCGCCTGGCGATGGCAAAGCCATGGGTGCGCGCCACATCGAACACATCAGCCGCTCCCCACGTGGGGACGAAATAGCTGCACAGAATGATCACAGCCTTCCGTGCGAAAGACTTGGTGAGCGCCCGTTCGTATGCCCCAAATCGCTTCCAGTCCTTCCGCCTGAGCCATGCGGGGTTCCCGGCCACTCTCATCCCCGCGTACCCTCGAGCTGATGCTTGCTCGAGCTTCTGGTTCCATCGGCGGAGTGCCCGCTTCGGCGAAAATGCGCCTCTATCGAAATGCCACCTCTGGGCCGACACAATTTCCATGCTCCCGTCAGCCAGGTATTGATCACAGTGGGGGATAGCCCGTCGTAGCAACCTCCTGGCTTGGAATTCCGTGAGCGGCTGGTCGACTATCCATAGGCAGAACTCTTTGCCCTCCAACCCGGCCCTGAAATAGGGGATCAGTGTTTCCCGCAGATCCTTTTGCGTCTGGTAAAAGTGACAACAGTGGGTTCCCCAAGGCATGTCGCGCAGGACGCCGAGTCCTGTCTTCCTCAACTGTGGTGTCGTCCCCCCGCTCCGCGATTCAGCCTGCCCGACCCTGCGCGCACCACGCCATCCACGGTCGGCGCGTTTCATTGCTCATCCCTTCCATCGTCGGAGCCCCGGTTGTTGGCCTCGAAGCATTCCCCTGATCTCTCGATGACTCCCACGGGCCCGGAGAGTTCTCGTCGATTCATTTTCGCAAGATCACAACAGTCGGCGGGAGCGATGGCCGCCCGAAGGGGCCTCCGTGGGGAACCGGAGGGGGAAGCCGCAGAACTAGGGCCTCGTGACATCGAGAGGCAGGAGTCCCCGCTGGACCGCGTACCGGACCAACTCGGTTTGATTGCGCAAGCGAAGCTTTCGCATCAGGTTTGCCCGATGGCTCTCGACCGTCCGCACACCAATGGATAGCCGGCGTGCGATCTTTGGGTTCGTATGGCCCTCCGCGGCCAGAAAAAGCACCTCACGCTCCCGGGTCGTCAGAGTTTCGTAGAGGGCGGTCGCTACTTCTGCGGCCCGCTTGCGCTCGCTGATATCGCGGGCCACGGCGAGACGGCCGACCAGCTGGTTATTCTTCATGACGTTCGCGATGCTTGCCTCGATCCAGACCTGACCGCCATCCTTTCTCGCCAAGGAAGCCTCGAAGAATGGCTGGGTCGCCTGACCTGCCTGCACTCGTGCCATGAGGGCGAGGGCCTTTTCTCGTCCCTCGCGAGCGAACAAGGAGACGATCGACCGTCCGCGAAGCTCGTCCGCCTCGTAGCCGGTGACCGCCGCCGCGCGAGAGTTGCAGAAGACCAGCCGTGCCTCCAGATCGAGAAGAAAGACCGCATCCATGAGGTTCTCGGTGATCAGCCGGTAACGCTCCTCGGATTGGCGAAGAGCGTCGGCGAGACGTTGACGCTCGCGCGCCTTGTCCAGTGTGGCGAGAAGGTGCTCGATCTCGAAAGGCTCTATGAGAAGAGCAAAGGCGGAGCCGTTGATTGCCTCCAGCGCCATAGGCAAGGAGGCGTCGGCCGTGATGAAGATCACTTCGGTCCGGGGCGAGAGGGCCTTGATGGCCTTGAGGACATCGATCCCCGACATATCGGGTTGCTTGACGTCGACGATTGCCGCGTCGAATTGCCGACGGGCGATTTGCTTGATCACGGGAGGCCCACTGGCAGCCGTTTCGACTGAGTAACCCCGCATGCGGACCGCGTCGCTGATCGTCTCGCGGGTCCCGGGGTTGTCCTCGACGATGAGGATAGTCCCAGAGTCATTCATCGGGAACATCTCGTACTGGACCGTTGCACCGTCGCGGATTCTGCTCGAAACGACCCTCACAGCGCTATTCGTACACATACGGAGGCTCACACGGTCCTTGACAAAAGGCATGGACCGGTCTCGGCAAGGGACGGCACCGCGGTTGAATCCCCGCGAGAGACCCGCTTCCTCCCGGCCCTAAGGACTGCCCGAAGCTTCAGCGGTTTCTCCGTAGCTGTAAGGAGATAGATCATGGTGTGTCAGGGGAAGCAAAGGGAACTCTCGGGAATGCCCTGTGGAAGCCTCGCCCGCCGGCGAGCGAGGGTGGGAATCGATTACGGGTTCGAGGTCTGCTGCTGCTTCCTGGTCAGCCGGCACGCATGCTAGAAGATGAGATAGCCGCCGTCGATGACGAACGTGTCGCCCGTGTGATAGCTGGAGGCGGCGCTCGCGAGATAGACGGCGATACCGCCGAAGTCGCTGCCCACGCCCCAGCGGCGCATGGGCACGCGCGGCAGCACCTTGTCCGTGAAGGCCTCGCCGTGGAGATGGCCCGCCGTCATGGGCGTGTCGATCCAGCCGGGCACGATGGTGTTCGCCCGGATCTGGTGGCGCGCGAGCTCCACGGCCATCGAGCGGATCATGGCCATGAGGCCGCCCTTGGTCGCCGAGTAGTGCTCGTTCCGCGCGGCGCCCATGACGCCGGCGAGGCTCGCCGTGGCGACGAGCGAGCCCCCGCCGCCACGCTCGATCATGTGCCGCGCCCCCGCGCGCAGCGTGAAGAAGGCACCGTCCAGGTTGACGTTCATCACGCGCCGCCACTCCGCCGTAGGCATCTCGGCAAAGTTTCTCGCGCGGCCGCCGCCCCCCGCGCCCGCGTTGGCGAAGCACGCGTCGACGCGGCCGAGCGACCTGACCGTCTCCGCGAAGCATCTCTCCACCGCCACCTCGTCACTCACATCACACCGGAGCGCCAACGCCTTGCCGCCATGGC
>Ga0137394_10000684_pt1 | contig 23681 bp, 14 predicted proteins | sample czobulk116metaG_FD_108278 | JGI IMG/M metagenome (GOLD analysis project Ga0137394, IMG submission 108278) | Vadose zone soil microbial communities from Angelo Coast Range Reserve, California, USA - czobulk1.16 metaG | ecosystem: Environmental > Terrestrial > Soil > Vadose zone | place: USA...
CTCCTCGGGAACCAACCTTGTTGAGGGCACTACGAACTCTGTCGTCGAGTACCATCGCAATCTTAAGTCGGTCGTCAGCAGAAATCTTGCGGGTGGACTGATCTTTAAACCGATTTCGGTCCTGGGCAAGAACGTCAACAAAACTCGAGTTGGGGCGCAACGGCAGCTATTCGAGGCGGGCGTCCTCCGGCCCCTGGTCCGCGGCACGCAAGGCAAGATGCAGAATATCGAGCCCGCGGATTCCGCGGCTTTGGCGCGACACAAGGAAGCGTGGCTTGCTTTATTGCGCCTGGAAAGGGACGGCATTGATCCGCGCGCGCCAGACTCCTTTACAGCGAGTCCCACAACCGCGGACAAGAACCTGAAAGCCTTTTTGAACTATCTCACCGAGGCTGATTACGCCCGCACTGATACGAATATTGTGGACGCTTTCCTGGCAACCTATTCCACGCCCGAAAGAAGCAAGGCGCAGTGGCCGCCCAAGTCCTTGCTCGCGGGCAGTACACTGGCAAGCAACCCAGCCCTCGGCAATGGATTGGAAAAGTTCCACACGTCGAGCATTCGAGCTCAGACGAACATCGATTTCCAATTAACTCTCTTGAACGACCTCACCGATCGGCTCAATGAATACTACCAAAAGGAATCGCCCTGGCTGGTCAATCCGGCGGACGCCTGCGGGGTGCTCAGCCGCACGTTGCTTCCGCTCAAGGGCAATGCCGATGCAAGCTTGTCCAAGCTTCGAGCCATGACGAACTTTGTGACCGGATCATTGACAAACCTCGCTTCGCTCTACGGACGACTGGAAACCAACGCTGCCGAGGCCTCTTCAAAGGCCCTGGTTCGGGACGTTCAATACATTGCGCTCCAACTCTCGCTGACAGCGAAAAATAAAGGCCTGATTTCGGAGATTCAGACCCGGTTGAGCCAATTGGCAAGCCAGGCCGGCAGCAGCGTGCGATCCAATTACAATCTTCGCGCCCGCTCAGTGGCGGAACTGGACACCAACTGCATCGCCCCCAGCAGCAGTCCGGCCTACCAATTACGCTGGCGCATTTACACAAATGCCTGCGCCCTTGCCAACACCCCCATGGCTGTATCGGACGGCGACCTCGGCGATGATTGGAGGCAATTCAGCAAACTCAAAGGTTTGGTCGACCAGTTTCGTCTCAGCCTGGCGAACTACACCGGCCCCCTGGCGACTTTGACGGCGAAGGCTTGCAACGACATCGCCCAGGAAGCTTCAGAGCATCTCGAGACCCGATATGTCAGCAACTATCTACAATTCGCCGAGCGAAAGCTGGATAACTGCGCCACGCACAGCCCATGGGCGGCGGGGGATCTTGCCACTTGCCGGGTGCTCTTCGAGAAAATCGATCACGATAGCGCCTCGACCAATGCTCCGGCGAACCAACAGGCAAACCTGGCGACGCTGCGCAAGTTGGTTGTCGATTCCAGGAAGAAGCTCCTTCTCGGGATAGATCGTCATCTCAAAGTGATCGTTAAATTCCCCGTTCTGCTCAATCGCGCTTCGGACGAGCCAATGAGTTTGCAGCAGTTGAAGGATCTGCGCCTGGTTCTGGATGATCTGAAAACCGAACTGCAAAATCCCATTTGGAAGTCTGACTCATCCGGGTCGATTGACGTCTTGCAAAAAAGTTGCAGCCGATATACCTCGATTGTCACTTTGCTCACGAGGGAGGACGGGAAACCGGCCGACTGGGAAATCCGCTTTGTGGGCACCAAAGCCGGGACAGACGAGCGCCAGATAGTGGGGTACTTCAGGCAGGTGCGCGTTTCGCTCGAAGAGACTAAATCGGAGCCCGACCTTTCGCGAATTTTCGCCCCGGACACAATTAGCCTCGGCAAGGGGAGCATCGACCGGGGAGTGGCGATTTCGTTTAAGAAGAATGAAAACGCGGCCCCAGTGGACTCAGTGCAGTTTCGCGATTGGGGCCTGCTTCGATTGATTTGCGACGCTAAAGCTCGCCGGTCCGAAGATGGTTTTGCCTGGAGGATACCAATTCAACTCAAGCATCCAGAGACCAACAAGGGGGGCGATGCCGTTTTCGAGGTGCGACCAGTGTCTGACCCCCCGAAGCTCCTCCCCAAATCGGAGGATTGGTGGCAGTAGAGGACGAGCATAATCGCCAATGAAGGGCATATTTCAACGGTTGCTGGGGGGCGGCGAGCGAGCCCCGAGGAAAGGCTCTCTCCGCGTTGCCGCGTTCGGCAAGCACCCCGGATGGGACGATCACATTCCGGGCATCGGCATAGAATCGGAGGTCCTCGCAGACATCAAACAAGTGCTCTATGTCCGAGGCATTGGTGGGCAGATCGACTCCGGGGCCTGGGAAAAACCGAAGCTTGAACTGGAAAAGCGGCTGGAGGGCTTTGACCACACTTTTCTTTGGCTCACGCAAGGTCATTCCATTCTAGGCTCCATCTGGTCCTCCACAGATCGCAAGGGTCGGTCAAAATATCCGATGGTCGTCTGCGTCCAGGCAGATGGTTTATCGCCTGAATTTCTTTTGGAGAACGTCCGGCCCGAGTTGCAACGGCTTCGCGACGCGTGCAAAGCCACCGCCTCGGCCGAGCAGGTCGCAACCGAGTGCAACACGGCCCAGGCGCGGCTGCAGGCATTGCTGGGTGACGCCAGTGAACGATCCATTGAAAAGAACTCTAGAACCGAGGCCAGGCAGAGGTTTTTGGATTGTCCGGACCTGGGACCAGACCGCCAAGGCTTGGTCCGGATCTTGCACGAGCTGAATAACGCGATGGGGCAATCGGGCCACTCCTCCAAAGCAGCCAAAAGCGCAGACTTACGACCTCGTCATCTCCGAGTTCCATTATGTGCCGATCCTTCGCGATCCAGCAACCAGGCGCTCTTGCTGTGGACGGCCTTCCTGCGTTGCGCACTCCCGCAAGGTTCGCCATTGCTCATGCTCAGCCGGAACGGTGTCGATTGGCTCGATGCAGTCATCGGCGAACCGCTGAGTGATGACTTTTTCTGTTTGCAAGCCTCACCCAAAGCGCTGCCGCTTGCTACCGCCATTCCTTATGAGGTTTCGCCGGAGCTGAAGCCGCGCCTCCAGGAGTTGGAAACAAAATTTTTGGGAAATACTGCGCCACCAATTGCGCCCGATTCTTCACCTGTGCGAGCGGCGACCCGTGCCGCTGACAAAGCAAGTGACGGACCGGCGGCCGTTCCATCGGTGCCGCCGCCGCGGTCCAGTCGCGATGCCTCGGGACCGCCGGAGCCTCCTCGCCCGGGCCGTAACTATGCCGTCTTCTTCGGCAGCGCAGCTTTGGTTGTGATTATTGGAGTGGGTGCTTACCTGTTCATGTTGCGGCAGCGAGAGCAAGGGACAAAGCTGGCGGCTGCGCCAACGCAAGCCGCGTCAAGCAACGCGAGTGCCGCTTTACAGGCGGCGCCCACAACCGTCGCCTCCACGACCAAAGCCACCGACAACCAGGAGCGAGCGCAACAATTCCGCGATTCGGTCACCGCCGGTAAAAAGGCGCTCGAGCAAAAGAATTACAGCCAGGCCACCCAATCGTTGACCCATGCGCTTGCGCTCGTTCCGGAGGACCCTGAAGCCAGGGACCTGTTGCGCAAAGCGCAACAGGAAGAACAGCAAGCCAGGGCCGAATCCGAAAAAGAGTCGAATTTCGCTCAGGCGCTTGCCGCTGCGAAACAGGCTTTGGAAGCAAGGCAACTCGACAACGCTCAAACACAGTTGCAGAAGGCGCTCGCCCTCAAACCTAACGACCCGCGGGCCCTTGAGATTTCGACGCAGATCACTCAGCAGCAGCAAAACCTTAAAGCGCAGGATTTCAACAAAACTCTCGCCGCCTCACGTCAAGCTTTCGCAAGCCAGAACTTCGACGAAGCAATCACGCTCGCAAAGCGAGCGCTAACGTTGATGCCGAACCAACCCGAGGCGACTCAATTACTGGCACAAGCCTCCGAATCCAAACAATTGGACGCTGCCTACAGATCTGCCATGGGCGCAGCCAGGCGCTCTTTCGCTCAATCGAACTACGACGATGTTGTAAAGCAGGCGAATCTCGCCCTGAAATCAAAGCCGGACGATGCCGGCGCTAAAGAACTGATCGCGCAGGTCGATCAAGAGAAGACGCGATTGGCTAAGCTGGAAGCGGTCCGACAAGCTGCCAAAGCCCGGGAGCTCGCCGCTGCTGCCAAGCTCGCTGAAAGCGAGCGAGACGCGATCAGTACGACCCAGGTGAAGAAAGATGACGCCATAGCCCAGCCGATTACCGACCCGACACGCGCCACCTCCTCTGTTGCTGCCAAAGCCGCGGGCGAATCCCCTGCGACCTCGTCATCCAACGATCTTGAAAAGTACGACATGCTCTTGAGAAACCTTCTCATTGAGCTGCACGTGAAGCCCCAGGGAAAGAATATCGTTACGAATCGCGGCACTGCGACCCCACTTCCAAAGGGCATTCTCTCCCGGAGCAGCGTCGACCAATATCTGAAAGCGGTGGAAACGCTCCGCAACGCTTACAAGGCTCGCCAGGCGCTCGATGCTGAGCGGACAAGGAACCTGGACAAACTGAAGGATGCGATCCTTTACTGGAATTTGTGAACCAGGAGAAAGAAGTATGAGCGAACTCATTGAAAAATTACTGCTTCCGCTCTCCGCCGAACAGCCGTGTGGTCCCGACCTCTCCTACGACCCGCGCCTGGAAGAATTGGAATCTCTTCTCAAAGGCAAGCCCGAGATAGACATCGGGTCGGTTAAAAAACCGGCCGAACCTCCCGAGTGGCGCGAACTGACGGAGAAGAGCGCAAAATTGCTCGAGCAATGCAAGCACTTGCGTCCAGCCGTGATTTTCTGTTGCGGCTTGCTCAAAACTCGAGGTATTGCCGGGTTCAGCAACGGTCTGCGATTGGTGCGAGGTCTGGTCGAGCAATATTGGCCGACCGTCTATCCGGCGCTCGACGCCGAGGATAATAACGATCCCACCCAGCGACTCAATACCCTGAGCGCACTCACCGCGCCGCGAGGGTCAGTCGGAGGCTGGCTGACAATCCTCGACTACCTTTACACGGCTCCCTTATGCCAACCTAAAGGAGCGCCCCCGATTAATTTCGAACACATCGAGGTCGCTAAGAAAAAAGAAGCGGGCGGTGACGCTGCTTCCACGCCGGGGCCGGACCCAAAGAAACTCGCTGAAGCCATGCGTGGTGCTGGAGCGGACGAGATTGGCGGCTCACTCGGTAACCTCAAGAACGCGCTGGAAGCCATCCAGGCGGTCGATTTATTCCTCACCACCACCCTGGGTGCGGACAACACCATTAGCTTCGAAGTCCTCGAAAAAACCCTGCAGAAAATCATTGCAGACGTGCAGTCTTACTTGCCGGGTAGTACCGCGGAGAGCTCGACAAATCAGACCTCGGGCACTGCGCAGACCGCGGCTGACCAGGTCGACGGAATACCCGTCAGCGGATCGATCCGTTCGCGCGAACAGGTGGTGCGTGCCATCGACTCCATTTGTGAATACTACCGGCAGGTGGAGCCGTGCAGTCCAGTTCCTTTCTTGCTCCGGCGCGCCCAGAAACTTGCTGTGATGGATTTTGTGCAGGCGCTACAGGAACTCAACCTGGCGACCGTTGAGGCCCTCCGACCCAGCATGGGCTCTGCGGTGAACCCGGCGACTCCGCCCGAAACGACCGGCTCCTGAGACTGAACGCATGTCCGCAGCCGCAGCTTCCACCAATGTTCCGTTGCGCATTGGACGCCCTGACGAATTTGCCTCCGTTCGAAATTTCTTTCAGCAGTCGAGCTTTGACGATGTAACGCTCTGTCGCCTCCTCGGCATGGACGACATGAGCGATCTCGGCCGCGTCCAGTGGGACGAAATTAACATGGATACCTGGCAGGCATCATTGCGCTGGTGCGTTCAGGTCTTTGTGCGCGGCCTGCCGGCAAGCGGAAAGGAGTCTCGGAGAGCCTGCGGTGACGCAGTATTTGCCGCGTTCCAGTCCCTTGGTCTCCTTCGGCCGGCCAAGAAGGATACGACGTCGGTGCTCTGCCCGGTTTGGGTGTACCCAGCCGACGGGTTCATCGTGGTGTCAGACCGGCGAGATGATCCGGACGGTGATCCGTATAACCCACCAGAAGACGTAGTCTTTCCGGCGATCTATGCAGGAACTTTGCGGTTCTTGCGCCTCTTGCCGCAGGACGGCGCCGGGGAAGCACTTGATCTTTGCGGTGGGTCGGGCATTGGCGCTCTTCGACTTTCGCGGTCGGCGAGCGTAGCAGCAACTGCGGATCTTACGGAACGATCCGCTTTCTTTGCCGAGTTTAACGGCCGCTTGAATAATGCCTCTGTCACGAGTCTCTGCGGGGATCTCTATACTCCGGTCGCCGGACGGCAATTCGACTTGATTACGGCGCACCCGCCCTTTGTCCCCGCCACTGGCCCGAATATGGTTTACCGGGATGGAGGCGATACCGGCGAGGAGGTCACGCGACGGATTATCGAAGGACTGCCCGCCCATCTGCGCAAAGGCGGGACGTGTGTCATCCTCTGCGTGGCGCGTGATACGAAGGAGAAAACTTTCGAGCAGCGCGCGTATGATTGGCTGGGGGCGGCTGCTTCTGAATTCGATGTTGTCTTCGGCCTTGAGAAAGTCTTGTCCGTGGATGGTGTCGTCGAATCGATGCGCAAACGCGGTCAGCAGATAGCGGTGGAGGAGGCCCAGGAACTATCCAGGCGGCTTCGATCGCTGGGAACTCACCAGTTCGTTTACGGCGCCCTCGTGCTCCGTCGTTGCACGGAAGCAGGTGTCCAGCCGCCTTTGCGCGTTCATCTGAGTCCTGGAGGCTCCGCTGAGGACTTCCAGCGCTTGCTGGCCTGGCGTAGCCACTGCCGAAAACCTGGGTTCCGCAAGTGGCTGATCACATCACGACCGCGTTTCTCTCCCGAACTGGAGTTGACAGCTCGTCATACGGTGCAGGATCGTGCGCTTGTCCCGGCCGAGTTCGTCTTTTCCATCCAGGGCGGCATTCCCGCCGCATTGAGACCGGACCCGTGGGTTGTTCCTTTAATCGCGCGGATCGAGGGAAACCGGTCGGTTGAGGAGATTTTTGAGGCGGCGCGCTCGGCGGATGAACTGCCGCAGGGATTTACTCTCGATGCATTTGCGGATCTGGTGCGTGGAATGATCGAACGGCGCTTTCTCGCCGTTGACTTACAACCGTGAGGATCCGCCGGTTATCCGACCAATAATCCGAGACGGGCGATCTTTTGCAGGTTCTTTTCCAGCATTTGTTCCGTTTCTCTGTCACCGCCATCCTGTCCGCGCAGCACATCGCTGGATTTGAGCAGATGCCGAACTTTCTCTGACAATGCCTTACGGTCTGCGGTTCCGTCCAAAGACGAGAGGAGCGATCGGCCGATTTCGTCCTCAACCTTGACCGTCATATGAAAGCCCGAGGTGACAAAGTTTCCCTGTTTGATTTGCCAGCGTGCCACGGGGGTTGCAATGGGATGTTCAGTTACGACCGGCGTGATTGGGGGCAATGAAGTGCGTAATTCTACCATGCCAGCTCCGTAGAGGCGCAGCAAAAAGCCGCATAGCGCCTGGCGCGACGCCGAATCGTCATCACCGTCGCCAGCACCGCCTAAGGCCGCCTTCGCCCGTCGGAAAAGTTCTTCAAAGGCCAGAGGAAACCCATGCGCCTCTGCAAGTATGGCGAACGCCGCTTTTCCCAACCCGAAGTCCGTCTCGAAACTTGAACCTTTACGGCTTTCAAAAGCGCTACTCACGCCCGGACGCAAGTCTGCGGACCCAGTGTTGAATTCCGAAACCGACGAAATCAGGAAGTCAGCCACTCTTGCAGCCTGCGGCTCTCGAAGCAAAGCGGGCTGCCGGTGGCATAACAGGGTCTGGCGAAAGCGGCGGCACTTCAGAAAATCCAGGTATTGCTCGCGCAAGATTCGATTGTGCGCCAGATCCTGCAGGGTCTGCCGCACCGACTCGCAAAAGATATGATCGGACATTTCGAAATAATCGGCTTCTCCCACATAATCCAACCCATGCGCGGCTGCCTTCTCCATGAATTGTATGAAGTAGAGCGGCTGATTGACTTCTCCGAGTTCATCGTGATAAAGATGCCCCTCCGCGTGCTCGATGATCCGGTCCAATTCGGCCTTCATCCAGAGCCGGTATTCGTCGCGCGTTGCCTGACCTTCAGCCAGGAATCGGACGAGTGCCAGGGCCTGCTTCACACGTTCCTCGGGGGTCTGGCAGCCCCGTACATGAAAAAGCATCATTTCGCGCAACATGTTCCGAAGGTGACATCCCGGCAGGGCATTATAGCTGACGAATGCAACACCTCCTGCCGATAGCCGAGCGCGACATATCGCCAAAAGGCGCTCTTGAATCTCAGGTGGGACCCAGGAATAAAACCCATGGGCGATGATGTAATCGAAGACCCCCCAATGCTCATCGACTTCGGTAATACTTCCATGAACGAGCCGAATATTAGCCAGCCCCAGGTCAGCGATCATCCGCTGTCCCTGGGCGATAGGTGCGCCCGCGAGATCGATCCCCAGAAAGTCGCTTCCAGGCAGTTCCCAGGCCATTGGCACGAGATTAGCCCCATTGCCGCAGCCTAACTCCAGCACCCGGCAACCTCGCATCGGGGCCGGTTGGAGCCCGAAAAGGGCGCTGATTACCGCCAGTCGGTCCGGATGCGATTGGGGGTGGCTATAGCTGGGATAAAGAACCTGATCATAGTTTGAAAGCTTTCCTTCCATGTTGCGTAGAATCTAGATGAGTCGGAAATCGGATGGAGATGCCTGCCAGGCGATGCCGACTGAGAACTAATAATCTATGAAACGGCTTGACAAGCAATGACGATTCTTTAATCTCAGAATCGAGCGTTCAAATAGCAATCCCGAATCCATTTTATGGCAAAATCCAGCAGCCAAAAATTCATTGCCCGCAACCGGGCTCCCCGCGTTCAAATCGAATACGACGTCGAAGTCTATGGCGCCGAAAAGAAGGTCGAACTGCCCTTTGTCATGGGCGTGATGGCCGACTTATCGGGCAAGCCCGCTGAGGCGTTACCAGCCGTCGGCGACCGCAAGTTCCTGGAGATTGACGTCGACAATTTCGACGACCGGCTCAAAGCCTGCAAACCGCGCGTGGCATTCCAGGTCCCAAACACGCTCACTGGGGAAGGAAATCTTAGTGTCGAAATGAGCTTCGACAATATGGACGATTTCTCACCCGCTGCTGTCGCTCGAAAAGTCGACGCTCTGAACAAACTTCTGCAGGCTCGAACCGAGTTAGCGAACCTGCTCACCTACATGGATGGCAAGGACAAGGCCGAAGAGTTGGTTGGTAAACTTCTCAACAACCCCGAATTGATGAAGTCCTTAACCGCCGCGCCCAATCCCGAAGCTCAAGAGGCTAAATAACCAAACCCCGAGAAAGAGAGAACCATGTTGCCCCCAGAAACCGCTGCCCAACCTTCCGGTCAAGCCGCCGCACCTGCGGAAGTCAACGAGTTTGAATCACTGCTCAACAAAGAGTTCCGAGCTCGCGACCCGCAAAAACAAACTGCCGTCCAGAGCGCCGTGCGTACCCTGGCTCAGCAGGCCCTTGGCGCAACCAAACTAATCTCGCCGGACGTCACCAAGACGATTTCGGCCATGATCGCCGAGATTGACCGCAAGCTCTCCGAGCAGATCAACCTCATCATGCATCATGAGGATTTCAAAGCGCTGGAAGGGACCTGGCGCGGTCTGCGCTATCTCGTTAACAATACCGAGACAGACGAGATGTTGAAAATCCGGGTGCTCAACGTCTCCAAAAATGATTTAAAGAAGACGCTGAAAAAATTCGAAGGCACGGCCTGGGACCAGAGCCCGATCTTCAAGAAACTCTACGAAGAAGAATTCGGCACACCGGGCGGACAACCCTACGGCTGCCTGCTCGGCGACTACTATTTCGACCATTCTCCGGAAGATGTAAAAATGCTGGGCAATATCGCCCAGATCTCTGCCGCCATGCACTCTCCGTTCATTGCGGCGGCTGCGCCGAGCGTCCTCGCCATGGATTCCTGGCAGGAATTGAGCAATCCGCGCGACCTCACCAAAATCTTCCAGACTGCTGACTATGCTTCTTGGCGCTCCCTCCGCGATTCGGACGATTCGCGCTACATCGGCCTGGCCATGCCCCGTTTCCTCTCGCGTCTTCCCTACGGCGCGAAAACCTCGCCCGTCGAAGAATTCGCTTTCGAGGAAGACACCGACGGCGCGGACCACAACAAGTATGTTTGGTCGAATTCCGCCTTCGCCATGGGCGTAAATATCACACGCTCCTTCAAGCTCTACGGTTGGTGCGCGCGCATTCGCGGGACCGAATCTGGCGGCGTTGTCGAGTCGCTGCCCGTCCATACCTTCCCGACAGACGACGGCGGCGTGGACATGAAATGTCCCACAGAAATCGCTATCACGGCCCGGCGCGAAGCCGAACTGGCCAAGAACGGTTTTATGCCGTTGGCTCACTACAAGAATACCGATTTTGCGGCCTTCATCGGCGCCCAGTCACTGCAAAAGCCGGCGGTTTACGACGACACGGACGCCACGGCCAACGCCAACCTGAGCGCACGTCTCCCTTACCTCTTTGCCACCTGCCGCTTCGCGCACTACCTGAAAAAGATGGTTTACGACAAAATTGGGTCGTTCAAGGAGCGTGAAGACATGGAGCTTTGGCTCAATAAATGGATCAACCAATACACCTGCGATTCCAAGGCCGACGAGGAAATGAAAGCGCGCTATCCGCTCGCTGAAGCCAAAGTCGTAGTCGAAGAAGTGAAAGGCAATCCCGGGTATTACACGTCCAAATTTTACCTTCGTCCGCATTACCAATTGGAAGGCCTGACCGTTTCCTTGCGGTTGGTGTCGAGGGTACCGTCGGTTAAATAGAGTTCGGTCTGCATCAGAGTCGGATCAGTCCCGGGCTTGTGCCGCCCGGGGAAAAGGTGGAAGCGAAAACACCGGAACTGGGGCACACAGTTCCGACTGAACAGAAATAAACAAATCGTATGGCGCAGGTAGACTACTTCTTGAAGATAAAGGACATCGAGGGCGAAAGCGCCGATGCCAAACACAAGAGCGAAATTGACATCGAGGCCTGGTCGTGGGGTGAAACCAACGCGGGCTCTCACGGTTACGGCGGAGGCGGCGGGGCGGGCAAAGTCTCCATGCAGGACTTCAACTTTACGATGCGCGTGAACAAAGCCAGCCCGAAACTTCTCTTGGCGTGCGCGAACGGCCAGCCTTTCAAAGAGGCTCTCCTCACTTGTCGCAAGGCCGGCAAAGAACAACAGGAGTACCTGAAGGTTAAGTTTACAGACCTGCTCGTATCCTCCTTCCAAACTGGCGGAAGCAACGGCGATGTCGTCCCCATGGACCAGATCAGCCTCAACTTCTCCAAGATCGAATACGAATATTATCCACAGAAAGAAGACGGCACTTTGGGTTCAAAAGTACCAGTGCATTGGAACCTCAAAGAGAATAAGGGCGGCTAGGCATTGCTCTCCCTGGTGTTTTTATAAGCACGTGCCTGGCTCCATTTCGCCAGGCACTTTTTTTGTATGACTGCGGTGGACTTCATTCGAGCGGGTCTCGTCTCTCAAGGATTAGACGCACTTCACGGAGAAATCCGAGAAAATCCGGCTGACCCGCGGCTGCGCGTTTTCCTCTTCCAGTTGGATTGCATCCTGGGCCGCTGGGAGAAGGCTTTGACCCAATTGCAGGTCGTCGCCAGTCTCAATGCGGAGACGATGCTTCTGGCGCAAATCTTCCGGCCGGTGATTGGCTGCGAAATGTTGCGCAATGAGGTCTTTGCCGGGAAGCGTACCCCGCTGATTTTTGGCGAACCCGAGGAATGGATCGGCCTGCTCGTTCAGGCGAGCATCCATGTCGCCGAAGGCCGTTTTCCTGCGGCGGCTGAGTTGCGCAGCCGGGCTTTCGACCTTGCGCCGGCTTCTGCTGGAAAGCTCAACGACCAGCCATTCGAGTGGATCGCCGATGCTGATTCGCGCTTCGGACCTGTCCTGGAAGTCATTCTCGAGGGCAAATATTATTGGGTTCCGTTTTCCCGCATCGCCAGGGTAGAGATTGAAAAGCCGGTCGACTTGCGTGACCTGATCTGGGTGCCGGCTCGGTTCACCTGGACCAATGGAGGCGCTGTCAGCGCTCATATTCCCGTCCGTTACCCGGGGAGCGAAAACGCGACCGACGACGCCCTTCGCCTTTCTCGCAAGACCGCCTGGAACGAACCGGCACCCGATTGCTTTCTGGGTCTCGGCCACCGGGTGTTGACTACCAGCGCGGGCGAATACCCGCTTTTGGAGTGCAGGACCATTGAATTAACCCAGTAGGAGGCGTCGTGGCGGAACAAACCCCAATTGAAAAACTCCAGCCGTGTCTCCTGGACCGGTTGACCGACGACGAACCGACCAAAAAAGAGGAAAGCCGTCTTCAGCGTGTGGTCTCTCATCAAAAGTACCGAAGAGGCGTGCTGCGCGATCTGGAATGGCTCTTTAACTCCGAGGCCTACCCGCATCTGAACGGTCTGCAGTCCTTCGACCTAAGGGATTATCCTGAAGCTTGCCGATCCGTGATTAACTTCGGGACCCGGCAGCTTTGCGGCCTCACGGCGCCCGACATGGCGCGCCTTCAGGAGGAATTGGGCGAAGCCATCCAGGTCTTTGAACCTCGCGTCACGGCGCACAACCTGACCATCCATGCCGATATCGAGCGCAACGTAGTCTCGTTCGACGTGGAAGGCGAGCTCTGGGCGAACCCTTTGCCCGAGCATTTGCACCTCAAAACCACGGTCGATCTGGAAACCGGACAGTGCCTCCTGGGAGATTCCCCTCATGGATGAGCGCTTACTCGATCTTTACAACACCGAATTGCGGCATCTCCGCGAGACGGCCGCGGAATTTGGCCGTGACTTTCCCAAGATTGCGGGACGTCTGGCGCTCGACCTCGATGCGAAGGAAATCTGTCCCGACCCTTACGTCGAGCGTCTCATGGAGGGATTTGCCTTTCTTGCGGCGCGCGTCCATTTAAAGCTCGACGCAGAATTCCCACGCTTCACCCAGGGACTCCTCGAGACCGTTTATCCTGATTACCTCTGTCCGGTCCCATCGATGGCAATCGTAAAATTCGAACCGGACGAAAAGGACGGTTCCCTCGCGCCCGGCTTCGTCATCAAACGTGGCACGCTCCTGCGGAGCCAGTTGGCCAAGGGCGATCGCACGGCCTGCACGTTCAGCACGGCTCAGGATGTGCGACTGCTTCCGCTGGCGGTCACGGAGGCCAGATATTTCATTCGCGATCTGGGGGAACTGAACCTGCCTCGTGAAGTTGGCGCTCGCGCGGCCTTTCGCATTCGCCTGCGCAAAACGATTCCCAACCCTTTTAAAGAAATCCGCGCCGATCCACTCGTGTTTCATATTCGAGCGGCGGGTGAGTTACCCGGCCAGATCTACGAACAGATCTTCGCTCACAAAACTCGCCTCGTGATTCAATCCCCGACATCTGGTCAACAAAGCGGGATCGTTTTAAAGGCAAATTCCATCCGCCGCGTCGGCTTTGATCCCGAGCATGCGCTTTTGCCGAACGCTCCTCACGGTTTCGAAGGCTATCGCTTGCTGCGCGAGTACTTCGCCTTTCCCCAGCGCTTCCTGTTTTTCGAACTGACTGGATTCCAGGATGCGATCTCGCGAATTGCCGGTGACGAGGTGGATTTGGTGATTGTCCTCGACGAACCCGACACACGCCTGGAAGGCCCGCAGGTCAACAAGTCCTGTTTCGATCTGTTCTGTGTGCCGGCAATTAACCTGTTCGAGAAAACGCTCGACCGCATCCTTCTCTCGAATCGTTCGTCCGAGTTCCACGTCGTGCCGGACCGTAACCGTCCTCTTGATTTCGAAATCTATCAGCTCACTTCGGTTACCGGCCACGGAGAGACGCCCGATGACGAACGCCAATTCCTCCCATTTTACCAGGCGCGAGACACAGATTTGGAGACCAGCGCGTTCTATACCGCTCATCGCGTGCCCCGCTTGTTTAGCGATCGTGAGCGGCTGACTGGGCGTCGCTCTTCGTATGCCGGAACTGACGCTTTCATTTCCATTGTGGATGGCGACATGGCCCCTTGTCGCACCGAACTTAGGCAACTGGGCATCCGCGCGTTGTGCACCAATCGACATTTGCCGATCCAAATGGCCAAAGGAGGTCGCAGCGACTTTACCATGGACCTGAGCGCGCCGGTTAACGCCATTCGTGTAATCGAAGGACCCACATTACCGCGTCCGAGCCTCGTGCTGGCTGGACAGAACCCGGAAAAACCGCAGGTCGCCTCGGGGCGGTTCGCCTGGCGCCTGATCAGCCACCTCTCCCTGAATTATCTCTCTCTGCTGAACGCGGGTTCGAACACCGGCGCGGAGGGTTTGCGTGAGATCCTCAAACTTTACGCCGATCCCAACGACCGGCAGACACTCAAGCAGATTGATGGCATCCGCAGCGTCCGCTATCAACCGATTATTCGTCGGGTGGCGAGTCCGGGACCAATTACTTTCGCGCGCGGATTGGAAATTACCCTGCTGTTCGACGAGACTGCGTTCGAAGGGCAGGGCGTTTTTGTGCTTGGCGCTGTTCTCGAACAATTCTTCGCCAAGTACGTTTCCCTCAATTCGTTCACAGAAACCGTGATTACCACGCAGCAGCGAAAGGAGATCATTCGATGGCCGGTTCAAATGGGCAAACGACCGATGCTTTGATCGCAGAGCTGGGGCGTGAACCCTTCGCCTTCGATTTTTATGCTCTGGTGCGGCTGTTGCAGAGCCGTTTTCCTGATCACCCGCGCATCGGGCACTCCTCCTCCCCGGCGCAGGACCCGGTCCGATTCGCGCAAAGTCCTTCGCTGGAATTCGCTCCATCCACCCTCGAGGCCGTCAAACGTAGAGACCCGAACAGGCCACCGGAAATCTATTCGAGGCATTTCGGCCTCTTTGGTCCCAGTGGGCCGCTGCCCCTTTGCCTGACGGAATACGCGCGTGAACGGATGTTGCATCACGGCGACGTGACCTTCGCTGCGTTCTGCAATGTCTTCCATCATCGGCTTCTCTCGTTTTTCTTTCGCGCCTGGGCCGATGCGCAAAAAACCGTCGATTTCGATCGACCTGGTGATCAGCACTGGTCCCATTTCGTTGGCAGCCTCATCGGCATCGGAATGGACAGTTTGCTGGAGCGGGACAGCGTTCCTGACCGCGCAAAACTTTACTTCGCGGGACGTCTGGTTCAGCAGAATCGCAACGCGGAAGGTTTGCAGGCGATCATCCAGGATTTCTTTGCCATCAAAACCGAGGTTTGGACTTTCGTCGGTCGCTGGCTGAATCTTCCTCCCGGTTCCGAGTGCAAACTCGGTGATTCATCGGAGACGGGCAGCATCGGTGGAACGCTTATCCTGGGTTCCCGCGTCTGGACGTGTCAACTTCATTTCGGCTTGCGGATGGGACCGATGAAGTTTGTGGAGTACGAGCGCATGCTGCCGACGGGCAGTTCCTTCCGCAGGCTGCGCGATTGGATCCGCCAATACGCAGGCGAGGAATATACCTGGGATGTCCGGCTGGTTCTTCGCAAAGAAGAGGTTCCCGACATTCAAATGGGCAAGGCCGGTCGCCTGGGCTGGACCACATGGCTAAAAACAAAACCGTTCGAGCACGACGCCGAAGATCTGGTTCTTAACTCGCATAACTGACGACGCATTTATGGCTGAAATCAAACGCTCCACCTTGTTCGGCAAACTCAATCCCATCGGATATAAATCTATCGAAGGCGCTACCGTCTTCTGCAAAATGCGCGGCAACTCCTTTGTGGAGACGGTCCACTGGCTGCACCAGCTCTTGCAACAGCAGGATTCCGACGTGTTGCGCATCATCAAACATTTTGGTCTCGACACGTCGCGCCTCGCCGCCGACCTGGTCGCCGCCCTTGACCGGCTCCCCCGCGGTGCCACTGCCATCAGTGACTTTTCGCCTCATATCGAAACGGCCCTTCAGCAGGCGTACCTTTATGCAACGCTGCTTTATGGCGAATACCAAATCCGTTCCGGGTATCTGATCATTGCTTTTCTCAAAACCGATTCGCTACGGAACCTCTTTCTGGGTCTTTCCCGAGAATTCGCCAAGATCAAGGCCGAACAACTCTCAGACGATTTCGCAAAAATCGTCGGTGGCTCCCCGGAAGATGCCATGCGTGCCAGCGACGGTTCCGGTCTCAGTGGCGGCGCTTCCCCCGGCGAAACCAGCGGCGCGATTCCACCTGCTGAGATGGGAAAACAAGAGGCGCTCCGGCGCTTCACCACAGATCTGACCGAGAAGGCGCGCAAAGGCGAGATCGATCCTATTGTCGGCCGCGACGAGGAAATCCGCCAATGCGTCGATATCCTCATGCGCAGGCGTCAGAACAATCCCATTCTCACCGGTGAAGCCGGCGTGGGCAAGACGGCGGTCGTCGAAGGCTTCGCCCATCGCATCCTGGCTGGTGACGTGCCGCCCGCGCTCAAGGATGTGACGCTGCGTGTGCTTGATGTCGGGTTGCTCCAGGCGGGCGCAAGCATGAAAGGCGAATTCGAACAGCGCCTTCGCGGCGTCATTGACGAAATCCAGGCCTCCCCGAAACCGATCATTCTTTTCATCGACGAAGCGCATACCTTGATGGGTGCTGGCGGCAGCGGCGCGAGCGACGCCGCCAATCTCCTGAAACCGGCCCTGGCTCGCGGCACTCTCCGCACCATCGCTGCGACCACCTGGGACGAGTACAAACGCCACATCGAAAAAGACCCCGCGCTCACGCGCCGGTTCCAGGTCGTCAAAGTCGAGGAGCCCGGCGAAGCCAAGTGCGTCCAGATGATGCGCGCCGTCATGATTCCGTTTGAGAAGCACCACAAAGTCCAGGTCCTCGACGAAGCCATCGATGCTTCCGTTCGACTTTCCCACCGCTATATTGCAGGGCGTCAATTGCCCGATAAAGCTGTGAGTCTCATTGACACCGCCGCCGCTCGCGTTGCCGTCAGCCAGCACGCGGTCCCGCCCAAAGTGGACGACTGCCGCCGGCGCATCCAGGCGCTCGAAGCCGAATTGGGCATCCTTGGCCGGGAAACTGCCACCGGTTTGGATCATCGGGCGCGCTCGACCGAAATCGACGAAACGATCGCCAAAGAGCGTGAAGGTCTCGCGGGGATCGAGAAACATTGGAACGAGGAGAAAGAACTTGTCGGCAAAATCCTCGACCTGCGCGCCAAACTTCGCGCCGCTGGTTCCACTATCGAAGCCGCGCCCAATGAGATGAAGCCCGCTGACCCGAAGGACGCCATCACGCCCAAAGAGCGCGAGAAGCTCCTCGAGGAACTGAAGACGTTGCAACATAAGCTCGCGGAATTTCAGGGCGAAACACCCCTGGTCTTTCCGAGCGTCGACCAAAACGCCATCGCCAGTGTTGTCGCTGATTGGACCGGCATTCCCGTTGGCCGCATGGTGAAAAACGAAATCGAGCAGGTGCTCGGCCTGGCGAACGTCCTCGAGCGCAGGGTTATTGGTCAACGCCACGCCCTTGAGTTAGTGGCGCGCCGGATTCATACCAGTCGCGCCCGGCTCGATAACCCCAACCGCCCCGTCGGCGTTTTCATGCTCGTCGGCCCGAGCGGCACAGGCAAAACGGAGACCGCTCTGACCCTTGCCGAAGCCCTTTACGGGGGCGAGCAAAACCTGATTTCGATCAACATGAGCGAGTTCCAGGAGGCGCACACCGTCAGCACGCTCAAGGGCTCGCCGCCCGGCTATGTTGGCTACGGCGAAGGCGGTGTCCTCACTGAAGCGGTGCGCCGGCGCCCGTACAGTGTCGTGCTCCTGGACGAAGTCGAGAAAGCCCATTCCGACGTACACGAAATTTTCTTTCAGGTCTTCGACAAAGGCTGGATGGAAGACGCCGAAGGCCGCTATATCGACTTCAAGAACACGATTATCATCCTCACCAGCAACGCGGCCCAGGATGTCATTATCAACATGTGCAAAGACCCGGAGTTGATGCCCTCCGCGGAGGGCCTGGAGAAAGCCATGCGCGGCCCGCTCACCAAAGTCTTCCCAGACGCATTGCTCAACCGCCTGGTCGTCGTGCCGTACTATCCGATCAGCAAGGAAGTCTTGCAACGAATCATCAAACTGAACCTCTCGCGTGTCGAAAAGCGGGTGAAGGAGAACCACAAGGTCCCATTCACCTTCGACGACAGCGTGCCTGAACTCATCGGCCAGCGTTGCACCGAACTGGAGCGCGGCGCCCGCATGGTCGACGCCCTGATTACCAACATCATCCTGCCCGAAGTCGGCCGCGAATTTCTCACCCGCCTGGCTTCCGGCAACGAAATCAAGCGCGTCCACGTCGGCGCAAAGGACGGAAATTTCTCATTCGGATTTGACTGAACGATTCACACGCAAGGAAAGGACATATCTATGGCAGCTACTTTTCCTATCATAACGAAGAAGGTTGGAGACGGTGGCCAAACTCACGGCATCGAAGTCAAACGGATCCAACAATTGCTCAAACTCGCGGGATACAACTCGGTTGGCACCCCGGACGGCGCGTGGGGGAAGAACAGCCGGAACGCCTTGGGCGAGTTCATGGAATGCGCCGTTGGAAAATCCGCTGCCTTCATCGAGCCCAAGGATAGCAACGATACCTTGTTTCAACTCGCGGACGAAGCCGGCGTGCTCATTCCCATTCCGGCCGGCTATCGCAGCATGACCGCTGCAATGCTTCTCTACGATACGTGCCGGGAAGCACAAATACCTTATGGCTGGGTTGACGGTGGAACAGTTCACGGTGGCGGCACTCGCATGATATGGGGGTTCGCGGACAGGCCCGGCTACGCCATTGCGACCACCGCGACAAATGCCCCCAAGGATTTCGATCTCAAGGTTCCCGTTACCCTCAACTGCACCGGGTTCGCTAATCTGATGATGTCCCTCTGGTGCCAGGGCAGTGCCCACAGCCAGCCCTATACCGCCAGTCAGGATGTGGGTGGTTTCAATCCTCTCGGGCGGCGCTACAACTATACGCCGCTCGCCCCTGCTCCTCTCAAACAGAAGGTTGCAGGCATGTTCGAAAACATTGATACACTTGAGTCCATGCTCGAGCCCGGCCGTATCTACCATTTTGCACCATGCCTTCCCAATGGCTACATCAAACACGATACCGTCTTGATCGATGACACAGTTTACGAATGCAACCTCGATAAAACACCAGCAGTTTACGAGACCGCTCTGCGCGATCGCTGGGATCGCCTGCGGAAACAAAACAAGTTCGCCGTCGTTTACGGCCCAGGGCCATTTTGAAAAGAACCGCTGACGAATTAAAATTTGGGCCCACTACTAACCACGCATAATGCAAATGACCCCCTGTCTTTCCCATTGAACATTGTGAATCCTTCGTCCTAAAATGAGTGCGAGCTAAACCCCTTTTATGCCAATAAAACAACAAAACCGCTTTATCGGGATCAAGACTGCCCTTGGCCCTGATGTGTTGGGCTTGCGCTCCTTTTCACTGCAGGAGCAAATTAGCCGCCTCTTCCAATTAGAGGTCGAACTCAGCAGCGAGAAAGGCGACATTGACTTCGATAAAGTCGTCGGTCATCCAGCGACGGTCCGATTGGACATCGCCCAGAAGGATAAGCGCTTTTTCAACGGAATCGTTAGCCGTTTGGTTCAGGTTCCCAATCGCGGAGGGTTTGCTCATTACCGAGCTACGATCGTGCCCTGGCTGTGGCTGCTCACCCGCACCTCCGATTGCCGCATTTTCCAAAAGAAAACTGCTCCCGATATTATCGAAGAGGTCTTCAAAGGACACGGCTTCAATGATTACAAGCTCAAATTGTCCGCAAGCTACGAGAAAAGAGAATTCTGCGTTCAATATCGCGAAACGGATTTTAATTTTGTCAGCCGGTTGATGGAGCAGGAAGGCATCTACTATTTTTTCCATCACGAAGACGGCAAACACACGCTCGTCCTGGCCGACGCGATCAGCGCGCACAATACCGCTGCCGGTTATGCCGAGGTAACCTTTCATGAATTGGACAAGGGGCCAGCCGAAGGCAGAGAAGTGATTACAGATTGGATCGTCCAGAAAGAAGTGCAACCGGTGGCTTTCGCCCTGAACGATTTTGATTTCAAGAAACCCAAAGCATCCTTGCGCGCTTCTTCCAACGTCACTCGCAAATATGGCAAGGCCCAGTTCGAAATTTACGATTACCCGGGCGAATACGTGGAGCACGGAGACGGCGAGCGGTTGGCGAACGTCCGCCTCAATGAGTTGCAGAGTCAATGCGAAACGTGGCATGGCGATGGCAGCGCGCGCGGCCTGGCCGCTGGCTCGACCTTCAAACTTAAAGGTCATCCACGCGGCGATCAAAATCGCGAATATCTCGTCACCGGAACCACCATTCATGCCGACAGTGACGAATTTGCGAGCACTCCCGGCGCTACGGCATTCCCCGAGTTCTTCTCCTGCAGCTTTACCGCGATTGACAAAGCCCAGCAATTTCGCGCTCCACGTCACACGCCAAAACCGGTCGTGCAAGGGCCGCAGACCGCGATCGTGGTCGGGCCTTCGGGCGAAACCATCCACACCGATGAATTTGGGCGGATCAAAGTGCAATTCCACTGGGACCGCCACGCCAAGGGCGATGATAATGCTTCTTGCTGGATCCGTGTCACTCAACCGTGGGGGGGAAAAGACTGGGGAGGTATGTTCATTCCTCATGTGGGCCAGGAGGTAGTGGTGGGGTTTGAAGAAGGCGATCCAGACCGGCCTCTCATTACTGGGCGCGTATATAATCCCGACCAAATGCCGCCGCTTCCACTACCAGCCAATAAGACAGCAAGCGTGATCCGAGATCATGGTGGAAACCACATACGGCTGGAAGGCAAGGCCGGCAAGGAACAAATTCATCTTTACTCTCCATTTGCGAATACAAAAATATCGCTGGGGGCACCAAATGACGGGGACGGAATCCTTGAAAAGACCGACGCACACAAGAAGCAAGTGATCGGCAAGAACAAGGACCAGGAAGTAGGCGGTAACTGCACTGAGAAAACCCATGGAGATGAGGAAAAAACGGTCCTGGGGACCATGAAAGAGCATTATAGAGGTTCAGACCATTGGGAGTGGACGTGGGGAACTATGAATGAAGCGTTCTTTGGAGAAAAAGGCGAACTCAACGCCGGCATCTTACTTGAGATTCGTATCCTAAATAAGACAGAAATAATCAAAGGCTCTCTAGTTGAACTCCATCAAGGCCAAAAATACGAATACTACAATAAGGGTGCAAAGCTTCTAGGCAAGACCAAGGAAATAGCCAAAAAGGAAACGGTAGAGCTCATAGTCGAAGCCTGTAAGGAATGGACCAAAAAAAAGAACGAAGAAATTGAAGATTACCGACAAGCTGCAAAAACAGCCAAATTGGAATCCGAGAATTATCAACTTCAGGCAGATGTGTTTAAAGGCGGGGGAAAAAATTATGATCTCGACTATTCTCAAACCATGGCCGTAAAAGCGAATATTTATAAGGAGAAGGCGGATACGATTGAAGCAAATGCGAGCAATGAATTTAAGGTCATGAGCGCTCTTATCAAGCTTGGATGACGAAGATCATGATCATCGTCGTCCTTGGCGCTTATCCGACTTTGAAATCGGCGTGACGACTACAAATGCAAGTGGTGACAGAAAATCCGATCAGCGTTGGTTGGCTCCCTTGGCGTCTTTCTGGCGAGGGCATGAGTCTGGCCGTGGTGCTAAAGGGAACATTCGATCTATCTCCAAACCAACTAGCGAAGCCTGCGGAAGAACCAGCAATCCTTATGGGAGATGTGCTCTTTGACGCGGAACGACGTCAAACGATTAAATATCCGTCGGACTTCATTTCTTTCAAGCCGCGCGTAGATATTCTATTGGTCGGAAGTGTCCACGCTCCAGACGGAAGGCCTACAACCCACTTGCGCGCCACTATGCAAGTCGGTCACTTTAAGAAAACCGTCTGTGTGACCGGAGATCGCTTTTGGAAACGAAAATTTCTAGCGTGGAGCGTCTCGTCAGAGCCCGCCGAATTCACCTCGATGCCGCTTGGATACGAGCGGGCCTTTGGAGGGAGAAAGTTTAAACGAAACCCTGTCGGAATCGGTTGTGACAAGAAGCGGTTGCCCAATATCGAATCTGAAGCTCACCCGGTTCGCAAGCGGAGCGATCGGCCCCTACCTACTTCGTTCGGTCCTATTTCTCCGGATTGGGAGCCGCGAAAATCAAAAGCGGGTAGCTATCGCCACAAGTGGCTCCAGGAACGTTGGCCATGGTTTCCCGAAAGCTTTGATTGGAGCTATTTCAACGCCGCTCCGCACGATCAGCAACTGAACGGATATCTCCGCGGGGATGAAGAAATGGAGTTTCACAACCTTCATCCCCAACACCCAATTTATCGGTGTCGGCTGCCGGCTCTTCGCGTCCGTGCGTTTGTCCAAGTTGAGAAGGGGGATGCGACGCCTGAGTTTCGTGAAGTCACCCTTAACCTGGATACTCTCTGGGTTGACATGGACGCCGAGAAACTCGTCCTCGTCTGGCGCGGACTAACTCCAGTTCGTTCCGTCAAGTTCAAGGAGGTGACCCAAATCGCAGTTCTTACTGAGGCCCTAGGATCGTTGCCCAAGGCAGTAGCCGAGATTCGCTATTGCTTGCAACAAAGGCTTCGGGCTGAAGCAGGCGAGGAGGGGCCCGTTCCGAAAGAGTCCTTCGCTCCGGAGGGGTTAGCACTGGCCAAAGAAAAGGCTGAACTCGAGAAGGATTTTGCCGCCCTTGAGCAAGATCTCCTATCCCAGCAGGATCACGCAGTCGCGCAAATGGTCGCTCGGGGAATCGATTCCAAGATGCTCGATAGGTCCGTCCAAGCCGGAAGCACGAGCGAAATCGAAGAACAACTTTCCGCGCAGATCGCCAAGATGGCCGAAGCCCATCCTCAACAGGCGTCAGAGTTCGCTGCCCTTGGGAACGAATTGGGCGAAATCGGGAAGATGGAACAGGAGTTTGCTGCGCTCGAAGCAAAGGAGCCTGTCGCACCGAGCCGTCCGAGCGTTATGGCAGCCCTAGCGGGTGGGGAATCCCTCAAAGGCGCCGATCTATCTGGACTCGACTTCTCCAACTCGGATCTTTCGGGGGCTGACCTTTCAGGTGCGGACTTTTCGGGCTGCAATTTAAGCGCGACGAAACTTGTGCGGACGCAACTGACAGCCGCGAGGCTCAATGGAACCAATCTATCAGAGGCCGATTTGTCGCACGCGATTCTCGACGATGCAGATCTTTCCGGAGCCAATGTTGAAGGAGCGAAGTTCTCTGGCGCATCGATCCAGGACACGACGTTTGCTAAGCTGCAACTGTCAGGCGCGGATTTCTCCGGTTGCAAGGGACGGCATCCGAACTTCTCGAGGAGTAACCTTTGTGGGGCCAATTTTGCGCAAGCAAAGCTTCCAGGGGCAAACTTCTGCCACGCCAATGTCAATGGAGCAAACTTTGTTGAAGCC
>Ga0137394_10000685_pt1 | contig 23659 bp, 31 predicted proteins | sample czobulk116metaG_FD_108278 | JGI IMG/M metagenome (GOLD analysis project Ga0137394, IMG submission 108278) | Vadose zone soil microbial communities from Angelo Coast Range Reserve, California, USA - czobulk1.16 metaG | ecosystem: Environmental > Terrestrial > Soil > Vadose zone | place: USA...
AAAAACCTTTCTTTGTGCCCTGCTTTTTTACCCTTTTCGTTTTTTTCATAGGCATCCTTTGTGACCTACTCTGGTCTGATCCGGACGAAAACATCATGGAGTGGTCGGAGAACGATCGCGGCGTATCGTTCGCGTTTGGCCCAGACGTCGTATCTCGGTTCTTGCAAAAGCACGATCTGGATCTAATCTGTCGAGCTCATCAGGTGCGTGTCCTTTCCTTCCTCACCCCCGTTAGTCTCGGTCTCCGTTCCCGCACATCTAACTTTTGACTTTGCCTTGCCTTCCATATAGGTCGTAGAGGACGGTTATGAATTCTTCGCGGATCGTCAACTCGTGACGATTTTCTCGGCGCCGAACTACTGCGGCGAGTTTGACAATGCTAGCGCCATGATGGACGTGGACGAATCGCTCCTCTGTTCGTTCCAGGTGCGTCGACGCACACACACCCCTCCCCTCCCCTCTTCTCCTACCTGTTGTTCCTTTTTTTTCTATCTTTTTTTTTGGTTGCCCTTCCGTTGGGCTTTCTCTTCTGACATTGCCGCTATGCACAATGCGTAGATTCTTAAACCCACGAAAAGAAGCTCAAAGCACGATACCCATCCCGCGCCCGCGCCGCCCCCGAACAGAGCAGGTGAGTCGGGTAGACATGGCGGTAGTGGCGGGGGCGGCCCATATGGGCCGGTTCGCTTGTGACGATGCACGCGCGCGGGGCTCACATGTCATGTTTTTCACGACTTCACCGTTATGACTATTACTATCACCACCCACTCGACCTCCCCGCGCCCGCTGTCCTTTTTTTTTGCTCGTCTTGGCCTTGTACGAGTCTTGTTACCATTCGCGCCACCCCTACCCCCACATTCCCATGAATCCATCGTCGCATACGTATAGATCGGTTACATCATAATCTCTTCTTCCCATTGGCGCAGCGCTACTCTGGTTACCTACTTTTTGTGTTCTTTCTCGTCTCGGCAGGCAGGGGGCATGTCATCGTGTATTTTGATGTGCTCACACATCAAAATTCACTGTAAATGTGGATGTACGTTCAAACCATGAGATAGGAAGAACGGGTCGCTGAAGTACTACATGTGCGGTTACTCGTACACAAACTCGTGAAAGAAAGAAAAAGGGGGGCATAAATAGCATAAGGGCAAGGCTCGATGGAGGGCGAGTGGTACAGTAGTCCGTATTGAGTCGATCGCGGGGAACGTGATGGCAACACGCGTCACCCAATCGGGGGGTATGTTAGCGAATGAAGAAGCTGTGGATGACCGCGAGCCCGCACGCCGCCGCAACCATTACGAACCCGAAATAGTATCCCGACGGGTTTCCTTGAACGGTTGTGGACCATACCTGACGGGCGTCGTCAGAAAGCTCGGTAGGAGGTATATGGAGAGGGGCAGCCACGTACATAGCCGCCGAGGAGGGGCCCGAAACCTCGCGCAAGGGATACTATGCTCTGCGCGACACCATTCGCAAAGCCGACTATTGGCGGAGGAGACACTGAAATACAAGTTGTTTTTTTTTTTTCTTTCTAAGTCACAAGGACGGCAACGACATGGTCAGATGGCGTACTGTAGTTGAGAAGGATCGACACCGAGGTGAACGTAAATGTCGCGCCGCAATATCGCACAACCCTGCGAAATTAAACGCGAGTCGAGTCTGAAATCACGATACGTGAAAACGAGTCACACTTACGTGCTGATGGTCAAGGCTTGTGAAGGACAAGGACGGCGCGTCTCGTGAGCAAAGAAGCCACTAGGCGAACGAACGATGAACACTTACGAATCATGACGATGAGGCTGCCACCGCTCTCGGGGCTGGCGAGTAAACGGTATAGCGTAACAGTAACGTATCCCGGAATGAACAAGAGCGTTCCCAAGCGGAACATGGCCAGGTGAGAGAATCGTCCCCTTGGTGGTCTTAAACCAACCGCATTAGATACCAGGAGGAAGATCAAGTGCCCGATAAGTGACGCACCCAATGTTGCTAAAGGACGCCCCAAGGTCAGAGGATCAATGCGAGCAGTTGAATAGACGTACGGGTAGAGGTAGAATTGGAACGCGATTTGTGCAAGGCACATCAAAGCAGCTGTACATGACAGTTAGTAGAACGAAAGCATGACGAATGCCATTCGCTTACTGAGCTGTGAGAAGTCTCCTGCGGTAAGGCCCAGACCCCCTGATTCAAACTTCCTGCAAAAACCCATTCAGAGTTACATCTGGCATAAGACGGAAAATCGCCCTCACGATACAACGTAGGTCAAAAACAGCATGTCGTGCGTGGTCGTGTGTAAGGCAAGCCATCCGTACTGGAAAATGATGGCAAACGGTAGCTGGCTCATCAAACTCGGCTTCTTTTCTTCAACCGTCGGCAACACATCCACACCTTCCTGCTGTTGAGAAGAATCGGGAGCGCTCAAAAGTCTCTGGGCCTCTGCGACGGCCGGGGGAGTCCTCACGCCCGAATGGGCGAAGATGGCGGGGACAGTGTTGGAGAAACGACGAGGGGGCGAAAAGACTTCGTTTGACTGTCCAGGGGCACCGTATTGCAGCGAAGAGCGACGCCGCTGTGGTGACAGGGCCGCTCGCTGCTGCGGGGTCGACGGGCGGCGGAACGGCGATGCGTGAGAACTGCGGCGCGTATCTGCCATTGAGGGCGGTACCGCGCTCGCAATACGCATTCCCCTCTCGACGGCGCCGGAATCTTCGACACCGGCGGGAACGTTGTCGTTCTGGTCGTCACCGTCAGCATCAAACACGCTTTCGTAAGGTCCCTCCAGTTCCGCGTCGTCATTCTCGAAAACTTCTTCGTTGTCAACATTCATCGCGGCAGCAACCCACAAGTCCGCAATGTTCGTGACGGCGTTCTCGTTCGCCATTAAGAGGCGCTGCGCGAAACTGAGTTCACTGTCTGCTCCAAAGCTTCGTGGGCCGCCTTCTCCGGTGATGGCTGTCATGTTGCTCGCTCGGCGACGAAGATAGCTTTGACTGCCTCGTCGATAAGATGCGCCAGACATATTGCTCCCCAGTCGCGAGCGGAAGCTGAAGGCTCTCCCACCAGCGCTATAACCATACGCGTATCCGTCGGCGCGACTGGTACGGGGGAAAGGACGATTTGCGGAGGTAGACTGGGACAGAGGAACAGGTGTCGGGGATGTCGGTTCCGGCACTCGGCTGGCAAAGACACCTGAAAATGTGCGCGACGCCTTGCGAAGACCATCGTATAAACTCGCTTTACGCGGGATTGTGGCTATCGGACTGGATGGGAGCGATTCCTCTTCAGGAATGGTCGGATGAGTGGCATCCGTGATCTTTTCGGGGGGCAGACGAATGGCACCCTCGCGTGGGCCACCGTCTGGACCAAGGAAAAGGGACAGGAGAGCACCTGGTAGTGATATGGGTACACGCGTAAGAAACACAGCGCGGGAACGCACCTATCATAGTGACGGAAGCTGCGATAGAGGTGGGCAGCAGGTAAGGATAGTTTACGAAAAGAGGGAGCTTTCCGAAAACATCGGGCCACTTTTGTGCAGGAGATTCGACTGTTTTAAACGGGAGTGGTAAGTTCATGGCCGGTGGGAGGAACGTTTAAGGAACGCGCGACTGACAAGTACCGCCAACAATGGCCCCAGCGACACCACCAAGACCCCAACAGAAGCCAAGGATAGCATATGCCCTTCCCTCGTTGCTGGGATCCGAAATGACCGTGACGCACCCACGAGCAACGCCCATGGAGCCGGCAAAGACGCCTTGCATCATGCGGATGGCGATGGCCTGCTTCAAGGTCGTCGAGGTGCCAAAAAGGGCGCAGGTGAGAGAGCCCCCAAGGAGCGAGACAAAGAGGACGAGACGTTGGCCGTGTTTCTCCGCGACGGTGGCCCAGAGGAGGGACGTGAGGAATTGGGTGAAGAAGAAGGTGGAGACAAGGAGACCGGTGGCAAAGCCGACATCGGCTCCTGGGGAAAACTCATCGAAACTTTCGACCATGAAGAGAAGGAACGGCGTGGAGACGTTGGCGGTGAGGAATTCGCTGAGGAGGGTGATGGATAGGACTATCATTGGTATCTTTGGGAGGGGGGTGGCGTACGAGTCGCCTGGTTGCTGCAACGCGCTGGGTATCGGAGGCCTTTCTTCTGGAGCCGGAGACGAAACCTGCGTGGGCGCGGACAGAGGCGAGCCATCCCTGTCCGCGAGCGAACGATGTCTGGATAGGATGCTGGGATGGCGAGAGAGTATGTGTCGAAGTGGGGAGATGCTGGACGGCAAGCTTGCGTTTTCGTTTTGATCGCCGCCGCCGAATACCCTCGTCGTGGTCTGATGGGTGGGCAATTGTCCGTGGTGCTCTGGTCGAGAGTCAGAGCGAGACATGGATCGAGTCGAGTCGGGGCAAGGAAACAAGGTCTGGTTGTAGTTGACAGCTGAGCGTTAAACGCATAAACGCTAAAAGACACGCTCTCTATTATACCCTCGCCCACATGATTCGCCTTCGCGTCGTCCGTCTCGCAAGGCAATATCACAACCCATCTCTGCCCCCGCAACGATTCGACATACTTTATTTTGGACGCGACGAGTTCTCGTGTCAAGTATTTGACAAGCTTTACACTGCCACAGGTTGTGGCAATTCCGTTGTTCGCGTTCCCACTGAGCGAGTAGTCTGGCAGATGTATGGCACGACATTCTCATCGCGACCCAGCCGGATCAAATGATCGGTAGAAAGCGGGATGTTCTCTCAGTTGGTCCGTCTCGCTACCTCTTCACCCGCGTCATTCAAGCCCGTCGTTAGCCCCGTTGAAGACATTGGGCCACAAACTCAGAATCCCGGTGACCACCATCCCACACCTCAGGTCCCAACTCAAGACGTGGACGGTATGGCGCATTCCCCCTTTCCTCGTTCACATCCGTTAACTCCACCCAGCCTCCCCCACCTTTCCACCCCCTACCGGTGGATGTGGATGGGACGCCACCTTCCAATCGCCTCCTTCTCACTGCATCTTTCGGGCGCATCCTTCCGTCGAGCCTTCTTTCGCTTTTTAGACCGACACACACCCTCAACGTACACCCATCCGCTCTACCGGCCTACCGCGGTCCCGCGCCCATCCAGCGGGCCATCCTAAATGGAGAACGCGACACCGCCGTCTGCGTCATCGAAATGAAACGTCGCGGCGGCATCGATGCGGGCGACGTTCTTGGACGCGTCCCCATCGTACGAGTCCACTTCATTTCCCCCCCCCTCTTCCCCTGTGTCTCTGACTCTTTTCTCTTTTTGCGACTCCCTCATGCGGGGGCGCACGGTAGTCCATCCCACCCGGCATCGCATACGGCCCGCTTCGCGACGACCTGGCGCAGAAAGGCGGAGAGCTCCTCGTCTCCGTCCTTCGCTCCATGCTAAGCAGCACCGAACGGCGCGTTCCCCAAGCCCCGCTCACACCCGACACGTCACACGCACCATTCATCACCGCGGCCGATTCGCAGCCCGACTTTGCGCGCGAATCGGCGGAGGACGTCGTCCGTCGCCATCGCGCGCTCGCGCACCACAAGCCGCTGACGACGTACCTGCCCGCCGCGACGCGCACGGTGCAATTGCACGACCCGTCCGTTCTCCCTCTCCCTTCCCAGTCTAGCGCTGTGGTAGGTGACTGGCCGGGCTCCGCGAGGTATCACGGCCCGCTGCGGTCGCTCGTCGTGCGCTGCGCTCAGGGGTCCGTCCTATGCGTGCCGACGCTCAAGTCCGAGTTCAAGTCGCTGATGCCGGCAAAGTCGTGGTGGGATGGCGTTCAACCACACTGGAAGGATCCGGACGGGTGTATCTTGTTCACGAATCCCCCCGACTGATCATAGTGCTTAGAACTTACTCGTTCACGCAAACGTCCCGGCACAACAGAGGATGGTGAACAGTCGATCCGCTAACTCAAGAATAAGCCGGCCTTGCGTCGCTGCCCCGGAGTTAGCACCACCGTCCGGTACAAGTACCAGTACTATTTCCCAATCAGATGTACGAATTTGCTTGGAACTGGCATGAATTTATCTGATCCCTCGAATCTTCGCCATGTGAAAAGCCAAAGTTAATATCATGTCATTGTAGCCTCGGAAGACAAAGCCTAATGAAATGAATGAGGGAGGGGCCGGGACTGGCGCAGGCAATGGCCAGATCTTGCATCAATCGACGTGCATCAATCGCAAGAAGCTTATTTCGGCTGCGCCTTATTGACACCGATTTGGTGGGTGGCAACGGGGCACATTACAGAAGCACCAGGGCATGCACCGATCTATCCACAACTATCTGTGACTTTGTCGCGAGGAACATGTCACACCGGGCACCCAGTTCCGCAAATGTACAAATCAAATAAGAGCTTCAGCTTCATCGCAATCGCAGTCTAGAATAGGGAAGATTGTTGGTACATAAATCGTGTCGCCAGTCGATTCGCCTTCCCATCAACGTACATACCAAACAATGCAATTTGTATCCTACAACTGTGCCACAGTGACCTGCACATGTTATACAAATAAAGCAAAAGACGATCTTGAAAAGGGCCCCGAGGGAGGAAAAAAACGCACTTTCGCAATTGACTACCGTGACGCCCGCTTAATCCGATCCGTGCTTCAACTTCTCGCCCACTTCCACCTTTTCCTTGTTCCTGCTCGCCTTTCCGAGAAGCACTTTCATTTCTCCCCTCACCTTGTTCATCACGCTTGCCTTCTTGTGATGGCTCGCGTCAGAGTCGCTACTGGACCTTCCTTTCCGCTGGACGGGGGCGCTTCCAGGCTCGCGCTGCGGCAGCGCCGTTGCTGCACCTTCGTCTTTCTTTGGGCTCGTAGGTTCTTCGGCGGCGCGATAGCTCTCGTTCTTCTTTTCGGGACTACCCTTTTTCTTTTCCGCCGCCACCTCCTCCTTGAACTTCGAGTAACCTGGAACGTTCTGGACAAACTGCTTAAGAGCTCTACTCCCATGTTTGGCAACTAGAGCCTCTCACCTTGGCATCCGCCTCTTGGTCATCGGGTTCCGGAATTTTCCGTGCTGACGCAGATTCTTGCGGATCGACTCTCTGGACCTGAGTCCCCAGAATCGCGATACCTGCGATGGCGCGTCTGGCAGACTCTTGCGATCCTGTAGAGGCGGCAGATCCCGAGAGCTCTTCTGAGGTCGGCGCCCCTCTCCGTTCGTCCGGAAGCTTGGCGACGGAGGTCTCGCTGCTAGTTCCGGGTAGGGGACCTACGCCATCGTGGTGCTCGTATGGCTGGACGCCTCGCCTTTCCTGCGAAGGTAATGACACGGCAGGTGGCCTTGCCGCGGGTTTGCGAACGGATCGATCAGGTTCGCCTGGCGATTCCGAGCGCTCGTCGGGCAGCTTTGCGACAGAGGTTTCGCTGATGGACCCAGGTAGCGGGCCAACGCCGTCATAGTGCTCCCCCGGTTTGGTGCCTTCTTTCTCCGTAGACGGCAACGAAGTCTTTTTGCCCGCTAATGTCTCGATTAGAGCAAGTCAACATCCAACAATAAAAAATGACGTACACAAGTGCCTAGGAATCGCTGTGGGAGGGTTAGGTTGCTCCAGGCTCGGCTCGGTAATGTTTTGTCTCTGAACTTGGCCGGATGTCCCAGTAGCACTTGCCTGCTCACGAGGCTCACGAGGGAAGGCACCTGGAATCTCGAGTCCAGGAGTGGAAGCCGGCGAGTGTAGAGCGGGCGGGAGAGTGCTAATGTTTGTTGTCGTCTTGATTGGAGGGGAGTAGGCACGCGGACTAATGTCGGGGAAGGAAGAAGCGTTGTCGACGGGTCGACTCGAAGGGTGTAACTGTGGGGGAGTGGGCGAAGCACTTAGGCGAGAATCGACTAGGGAGGCCATGGAATTCAAAGTGATTAGCCCCTAACTGTTGCGCTCTGTGCTATTTGAGGGTTTTTCGATTCAAGCTTTGGATCCGCCCTTGGTACAGAGTGGAGGTGAAACGTCATAGGTCAACTCCACCTTGGTTCCGTCATCTTGATCACCTGAACGCAATAATCTCCGTGATCGCGCACTTCCCTTTTCGTTGGCTGCTGCTGGCATTAATGCGTCGTAATTACAACCTCTTTAAACTACCCACATCCTTGAGTTACAGTGTGAGATTGAATGTGTAATGCAAGGTGGCAACGAGACGAATGAAATATACTTTTGACGTACTGCGACGATCTTTCCGGACGATATACGACGAGAATCCGAGCAGATAGTAAATGTTGAAGCCGGTAAAGCTTCTACGATGGAGGCAGGGAACACAACTGTCCAGTAGTCGAGTGGCATTGCTCAAATGGAAGAGGCTGGAGCACTGACAAACCGTCAAGGGGAGCAAGGTATGCATTATTGTCAAACGAGAAGCCAGTGTTGTGATTCGACTGTAGCACGTCACGAAACAGTGCACATTCTTGGTGTTGACGCTCATACGACAGCGCGCTGGAGGTAAACTGTCCATGACTACTCAACGCCATCTTGGTAACGTGTCAGATATAACGACGAAACATCGAACACTAGATGTGCTTACGGATTCTGTGTGCGCCTGCGCCGCAGAGTTGACCGCCCTCTGCGGAGCGTACAATGGCAAGATCATCCCCTGCTGATTAAGCCTCACGTCACGTGCATTTAGAGGACGGTAGTTCAGATGGGAGGTTGAGTTCGTCGCCAAGTTGCCCACGCGGTCGTGCCATTTGAGGTGCAAGGCAAGACCGTTTGGAAGTTGGAAGTCCCTGGGGCAGAGGGGACACGCATACAATGACTTTTGTATCGACAGGCCAACCGGTGCAAGAGAAGGGCGAAAGGTTTGTGCTCTCTCGGGGATGACCCGTATTGGCACGGCCGGCGGCAGAGGACTACATCCATACCCATCGAACCGGGTTGTTGAGTCGTCAAGTCCCTGCGAAGGGACGGAAATCGCTGGGTTGGACGGGTCTTCGAGGTACCTCTGCGTTGGAAGGGGCATAGAAGTGGGAAAGAGGTGGGAGTGTTGCATGCAACGCTCGGACCAGTCACGGCCAACGGGTAGGCGTAGAAAGGCATCTTCTGGGTTGAATGCCAAGACGGGTTGAGGAACAAGCAGGTGGTCCTGGCCATCCATCCCTCGTGACAATGAATACGATGGAGGTAAATCTCCATACTTTCGATATTCCTCAACATGCGAAAAGCCGGTGCCCTCGTATGGCGGATCCAGCCTAAACTCGTACGCATACATTTGTTGGGGGCCAGTAGCGGGAAAGGGCACGAGAGGAGGAGACTGAATACGGGCTCGTTTTGTGCGGGTCTTCCTTTTCTGCTCTACCGCGTCTGGAGAGAGTATGTGCTTTGCTGCCGATCGAGCGCGGTGTGAACCTGCGACCTTGCATTCGGTAGTATCGGGATTCATCGAGTTATCGAGAGGAGGAGTTGTACTGACAAGTGGTATATCCATTGCGGTGAATGGGTTGGCGCGGAAGACGTCTATCATATGGTAGGGAACACCGGTAGTCCAGCGAAGATCCTCTAGCCCACCCTCCTCAATGGCAGGAATAGCCGGTTCTCGAGATGATGCAGCGTCGAAGGCACTCATCTCGACACAAGAAATGCGCTGATTGGAGGGTTCGTCACTGGAACTGGCGGTGATGGCTCCAAAGTTACGGCAGATGGGTCCAGGTAACGAGAATATTGGTGTTTGCAATTGGTCGGATGTGCTCTGCCACATATTGAGAGATGAACAGGACAGGGAAGCAGGTGAAGATGAAGGAGTGTTTTCAGGAGATAGAGGGATGGCGTCGAGGTGTTCGATTTGGATAAGATTGAGGGTAGTGTGATCATTATCGGTCAGAACGTTAAAACGGTGGTCAAGAACAACGTCTGAAGGAACGTGGAACATTGTGTGTGAGAGAAGGCGGCAAACGGAGATGGCCTAAATGCAGGGCCGAGGGATTATACTTATGAGGCTATCGGGAAGTTAACCGCAAGGTGGGCGCTCGACCGACGGGTAGTCGAGTCTATGCGTTAGAAAGAATCAACTTGACACCGGGGAGGCAACATGAGGGAATTAATTCCGTACCGAGTAGAGGAGGGGAAAGGATCTTCTTGCTGTTTGATCAGCGAGAGTGGCCCTTATATTGGGGCAGCACCGAGAACATGGCCATGGCGCGATCTGTAGCACGGAAGACTAGGATTCCAATGTGTAGAGCACCGATTTGAAGGGATCTGTTCTCTTGGAAAAAGGAAACATATTCCATGCTACCGCTCACCACTCGCCGGCAATTCTACTTAAACCCATTCTTACGCTTCCGAAAAAAATGTTCGAGCCAATCAAAGGGACCGACGCTCGGTGATGAGCCATCGAGCTGTCACGGATTGTAGAGAAGTCAAGCCTCTGCTAGGCAATGGCCTACCCATCCGACGTCATTCGAGGGAAGAGAGTGGAAAACTGCGGTACGTTTCACGAGGATCATGGAGGTAGGGCCTTCCAGGTGACGGTCAGTGAGGTTATTTGAGGTCATAGACTGGTTCCTTCCTTGGGCACGGCCAAGGCAAGTGAACTAGTGGCGTTCGTGAAAGTGGAAGCACGGCAAAGGGAAACCCCATCGGCATCATGGCACAATCCTCGTCGCGGTTCGTCGGAGGTCGGATCCGTGATTCAAGTCGGCTAGCCACTGGTGATTGCCCTCGTGCATTGCCGGGCCGATCGATGAACTAACAGCGAGTTGATCTGTGAGGACGCTGATGGGGTAGAACCGTGCCACATGCTCCAAAATCTATCAATAAAGAAGATATGCGGTTTCCGTTCCGGTGAAAAGGAGAGGGGAAAAGATAAGGCAAGATAATAAAAAATACCATCCATCGAGGTGTGTTGTGTATGTTCTAGAAGCGGTCATAGAGAACTGGAAGTTTGGAGCGGGCGATGGGCAAGTAGAAGAAGTCACCGGTGCTCAAGGAAAAGGCCGTTAGTCCGGCTGCAGGACATTGGTCACAATGTGAAAGGAGAAGGGGGCGAGAAAGGTCGCGATATCAGAGGCAGTACGCCCACGACATCAGACCTCAGGCCTCAGGATCTGCGAGCCTCGCGGCGTATCAGCGGCGGATCCAAGCTCTATGGTGTGAGAACGTTCCCTGTACTACGCTGGAAGCAGACTCCATGTGGAGAGCAGCATAGAGCAGCAGCTGCATGAATCAACCCATTTTTCTGATGACGTAAGGCAGCATCAGCGTGGCCGCGCGCGATGGCGAACGAAAAATTCAAAGGCAATGAAGGCCAACTACAAGGTAAGCGTAAGTGCGATTACATTCGACTCTTTCGCTCATTCCAGGTCTAGTTCTCAAATCTATGTGGTACTGTGTATCAACAAGGAAACATTATATTTACTCCCGACGGAAATGCCGTGCTTAGTCCTGTGGGCAACCGGGTATCTGTGTTTGATTTGGTAAAGTCGGTAATGGTTTCAGAGCTGCGCTCGCCGCAATCAACTCACAAATCCATTGCACAGTAACAAGTCCTTCACCTTCGCTTTCCAAAACCGCAAAAATATTGCCGCCATCGCCCTTAGTCCGCATGGGAACATTTTGATCAGTGTCGACGAGGGTGCGGTCAAGACTTCGTCAGTTTTCCACCATGTCCACTCATTCCCCACGACCACACAGACGGAAGAGCTCTGCTCGTCAACTTCCGCCGGGGTGTCGTCGTTCACCATTTCAACTTCAAAAAGCCAGTCAACGCCATCGAATTTTCGCCCAATGGATCGTTCATTGCCGTGACACACGATTCGCACATCCAGGTTTGGAAGACTCCCAACCACCTTGTCCGCGAGTTTGCGCCGTTCAATCTGCACCGAACGTATACGGGACATCATGACGAGGTTCTCAGTATAGAATGGTCACCGGACTCGCTGTACGTCGTGGCAGAATAATTTGGACCGGGATAAACTGACAACCAGATGTCCGCAGATGCTTCATCACCACATCCAAGGACATGACCGCACGCTTATACACATTGGACCCACTGGACGGCTTCCGACCCATGACGTTCGCGGGGCACAAGAATGCGGTTCTTAATGCTTATTTCTCCTCAAATTCGAAATCAGTAAGCGTCATGTAGGATTCTTCGATGCATCCTGCCAATCATTGTGGTCCTATCAGATATACACTGTCAGCCGTGACGGTGCTGTTTTCGTCTGGAGAGCCAAGGCATCCGACGCTCCCTCTGATGATGACCGCCATTCCGACCGCGCGTCAACTGCTCGAGATCCTTCGGTTGCTCGCGTTCGTTGGGGTATCCATCAACGGCATTACTTCAACCAACCCAACACAAAAGTCGTTTGCAGCACTTTCCATAAGGCCTCAAGCCTGCTCATTGTCGGGTTTTCCTCTGGAGTCTTCGGGCTCTGGGAGATGCCCACATTCACAAACGTGCATACGTTGAGTATCTCCCAAGAGAAAATATCATCCGTTGCTGTCAATCCTTCTGGCGAATGGCTGGCGTTTGGTGCTCGTAAGCTAGGACAATTGCTAGTCTGGGAATGGCAGTCGGAATCGTACATCCTCAAACAACAGGGTCACTTTTTCGATGTCAACACGCTCGCGTATTCTCCCGATGGGCAGTATATCGCAACAGGAGGGGACGATGGCAAGGTCAAGTTATGGAACACTCGTTCTGGTTTCTGTGTCATCACATTTTCCCAGCACACCGCCTCAGTATCCGCCGTCCAATTTGCTTCGCAAGGCCAAGTCTTATTCTCTGCCTCACTTGATGGGACAGTGCGAGCTTTTGATTTGATCCGGTACCGCAACTTTCGAACATTCACCTCACCTTCGCCAGTACAGTTCTCATGCTTGGCGCTTGATCCAAGCGGCGAGGTCATAACTGCCGGCTCGACGGACTCATTCGAGGTTTTTCTGTGGTCCGTTCAAACAGGAAAGTTATTGGACATTCTCGCCGGGCACGAAGGACCTGTCAGCTCGTTGTGTTTCTCACCCACAACCAACGTTCTCGCCAGCGGATCCTGGGACAAGACTGTGCGGGTATGGGATGTCTTCAGTCGTTCACATGCCGTGGAACCCTTCCAACTTAATGCAGATGTCCTTTCGCTTGCTTTCCGGCCTGACGGCCAGGAGCTCGTCGTGTCAACGCTCGATGGGCAACTCACATTTTTCTCGACCAGTTTGTCGAAACAAACCAACATTATCGAGGGAAGGAAGGACATCTCTGGTGGTCGCAAGGCCGACGACCGCGTAGCTGCATCTAACAACGCGTCTAGCAAAGCGTTCACGAGCGTTGCTTGGAGTGCCGATGGGTCCTGCGTTCTCGCAGGCGGCAACAGCAAGTACGTCGTGCTATATGACGCCCGCGAGGGCGTTCTCATACGCCGTTGGCAAATCTCCGAAAACTTGTCCCTTGACGGAACCGAAGAATTTCTTGATAGTCGGCGCATGACCGAGGCGGGAAACATCGACTTGATCGACGACCGCGGGGAAGAGAGCGACCTCGGGGATCGCGTAGACGTCAGCTTACCTGGTGTGCAACGCGGGGACCTTTCCAATCGTCGGTACAAGCGGGATTCTCGCACGAAGTGTATCCGGTTTTCTCCGACGGGCCTCGCCTGGGCAGCGGCTTCGACAGAAGGACTCCTCATCTACTCAGTTGATGACGGCCTTTCATTTGATCCTTTCGACCTCTCCGTCGAGCTGACACCTCAATCCGTACTCGCAACGCTCCAGAAGCAATCCTATCTTGAGGCATTGGTGATGGCTTTCCGGTTAAATGAGAAGACAATTATCAATCGGGTCTACGAAAGAATTCCTTACGATGAGATTAGGCTGGTTGTGCGGCAACTACCGACCACCTATGTCCCGCGACTGCTTGGAGTTTCTGCGGAGGTGCTAGAGCGGGGACCGAGATTAGAATGGGGGCTTCGTTGGATTCGGGAGGTGCTAAGTGCGCACGGACGGTGGATTCGGGAGCGAAGCGTCGAGCTGGCCAGCGTCTTGCGGGAAGTCAAACGGGCTGTGAGTTCGTTCGAAGGCATCGTGACCAAGCTGTAAGTCTACTGCCATTCATATTTTTGCCACGCCGACCTGACTTGAATTTTTTTATAGGTGTGACGAAAACACGGCGACACTGGCATACCTCATTGATCAGTCGAGTGTGAAAGAGGATGCTGAAGGCAAAATGTTGCTCGATAACTCTAGTGGGCGCTGACATTATCACCCGATTTCTCGCGACCAAAAATGTGACCGTTGGCACAACCGCTGTCAACTCATGCCCGTCTAACGCCGGAAGAAAAGCTCTTTCGCGGAGAGCGTTCATCTCCGGTAACGGACGCTGGTGGTTAGGAAAAGGGGTAGCAAAGAAAATGGTAACGCCTTTTGCAGGAGGCGAAGCAAGGCTACTCCTGTTTCCACTTGTATCTGCAGCATTTTCGCTAATGATCCCTGACACTGTTGCCTCCAATGACTGGCCATCAACAAAGATACGTTATAATTCAGAGAGGGTTGCGAAAATGATCTGTCTCACCTTCCCGCGGACTCAAGCATGAGCTACTGTTTCAAGCTCATATATGTGTGTTGATGAGATGGCATGGCAAGTGGAATTATGTAATTTTCCAAACATATATTGGCGGTTACGAGTACCACGCCAAAGAAGATGCTTGATATGAACGTGTGGGCATTTTCATTTGTCTCCGTGCTATAATGGTAAGTCGCCGCTTTCTACCATCACGGGGTCCAGGACTTTTGTGAGTTTCAGCCTGTTTCGCTGATATCGTACTGATGCCGAGAATCCCGCTCTGCAGATTTGCTCTAGCGTGATCTCATCTCGCTTTGTCCCACGGACCCCATGGTGAAAAAGCGGAGATTCGCTGCGACGAGGAGGACCGTTAGCACCGTCAGGACTCGAAGATCCATTGTGTATGCGCTGAACGAGAACGAGGTGGTGCGAAACGCCGCAGGGGGAGGAGTGCTCGTGCCTTATCCGTAGAAGCCAAGCGGACCTAAGGTTCGATGCGAAGGCGAAGCAAGAATCGCGCATTGGCAGGGAAGTGAATAGGGGAGAATCGGGTCCCCAGATTGACGGAAAAGGTAGTCCTGATACGCCAATCGGTAACTGGTCTTCCTAAATCCCGCCAAATTTCGCGATCGCGTTTGAAGAAGCAAACCCCTGATCCATATGTTTTAAAAACTTGGTCAACATGAGGGTTTCAATTCAATCGACTCCCACTTCCCTCTCATACCTAACCCGCGCCCATGGTCGACTGGCATTCGCCCGCAGAGATTGCCTACGACGCCAGTAGGGTCATTTCCCCTTCTAACGTCAATACACGCCGCTCATCTCAGCCAATGCAGAGGTTTTCTCTAATCTCATCCACGTCCTCTTTGGCCTTTACCTGTAAGCACCTCTCTGACGCCCGTCAAACCTGTCGCGCTTATCCACCGCCTCAGCTGGGAATTTTGCGTTTCTCTTGATTTCGATTATGTCTTTATTTCCGGCAAACGCAAGTATCGATGGCCATTGGTAACGTGTCTTTTTTTCATCGCAGCATCTCGCGCTCTGATGTGCGTCTTCTGCGTCTTCAGACATTCTATTTCATCGGCCGTTATTGCCTGTTAGCGTCTTTGACCGGCGTGTGCGTCTCCCTGTACATGTCAACACCTGTACTCGCTAAAGATCACGCAGTATTGTCGCGCTCAACGTCGAAACGTGCGTATGCATTCACATTCTATCATCCCTCAATCATTTACGAGCCCATACCAGAAAGCTGAACTGTCAATCCCTGTATATTTTCAATCAGGTATCTCGCACTAGTATTATCTCATCCCCGAAGTGAGCTCACTGTCATAGTGTATGGGTAACATTGCCATTGGCATGGCCAGCGTCAACCTCTCTCTCAGAACGTAAGTAAATTCGAATTTGAGCATTATGGTGTCTTATACGTCTTTCTGTCTGTCGTCCATGTCTGCAGAATGGCTGTGTGGAGACAGAAGTGGTACATCGTCGGCCTGTTGGTCTTAATCAGCCTCGGACACTGGTCGTTATTGCTTCACGGCATCTTATTGACCGCAGCATGGTTTCCTGGTCAAGGATGTGTCATTACGTCGACAGATAGCAAGATTCTCTCCGCTTCATTCATCTATGGCATGGCCTTCGACTTCGTCGTTCTCATCTTAACAGGGTTCAAGCTCCTCCGACCTTTAGGGACCAAGAGCCACCTTGTAGACATGATGTTCGCAGATGGCTTATATTACTTCATTATTGCGTATGCCCACGAAACGTTGCGTCGATTGTGGCTTCGCCTTTTGCTGATCCGTGTTTCCTATAGCTTCCTTTCCAACTTGATTGCCACGGTGTGTCAACCTGTTCTTTGACATGCGGAAATTTACAATTTACTGAGCTCCTTACGTAGACCTTTATGGTGCTTGATCTAAACCCAGTTATGTCGATCATTGCAAACGTGCCAGCTGCGATTGCTTCCACAGTGCGCCTTACAGAATTGTCTTGTTGAGAAGTCATTTATCGACATTTATTCAAAAAGATCGTGGCTTCTCGCGTGGTTCGCCGTTTGGCAAACTTCTCTTCAACAGGCGTGGAGATGTTCTCGTTAGTCGCGTCTCATATGTTGCTTCGATAATCGCTTAGTCAAATTGCAGGACCACGTTGAACGGCTCAGCCGGGTTCCGATCTGCTCAACTAAGCCCCCCACCTCACGTTTCCATCACAAAACCACAGAATAGCGTTCATGTTCAGGTCAGTTAGTTTTTTTTTCACGTATTCGTGGAGAATTGCCGGTATACTGGTGCATTCTTCACAGATGAAGACTTTCTCAGAACCCACGACATATGGCGCAGAAGGACGTATCGTCAAACCTGGTGAGCTGGACCCTGAGGCGCAGCAATTCAGTAGCGAGCTCAAACACTATCCGAGTTGAGATGTGGCGCGCGACGTTTCTATGATTTATTTTCTCATGTTCCACTGCGTCAAGCAGATGCAGCACCCTCTGGACTATCCCCATACAGTTCCATTGTCGTATCTGTTTCAATGAATGGTTACCGTCTAGATGAATCAAATTTCAACTTTTGCAGGGAACTTGTGTTTAAGCGCCGACCAGTATCTGATTAATAGGCGCAGAGTACTTGACTTATGCAGCACCAAGCCTTAGAGTCGGTATCTACTCTGGACATGAAAACTCTCTGGGATCTTCCATAGTAAATCTGTTCTCGGTCTCTGCAGGTCAATAAGCTGAACTTACATTCCTCTAGGTTATACTGCGAAGCCATTAATCATGGGGCGGAAACTCGTCTTTCCAGTGAGGCAAGATACCAACTCGTCACACCACACCAATGAGACTACGTTCGGACAACCTGTCTCATCCACATCACGCTCGTACACGCGCAGGGTTGCAGCTCGGTGCTACAGTTGTTGGGCCACGACTCTGGCTCGTGCGTTGCGGGGTTCTGCGTGCTGGTGCGACCGGGTCTGTTCGAGCACTTCATGTTAATTAGTGAGCCCCTTCACGGGCGCCCCATCGCACGGTACCACCGGAGGGCCGAGGAGAGCCCAGCATTGCGATCACGCCTGTCGCGCGTGGGGGTCCTGGGGGCGTTGCGGCGATCACGGGAAGATTACGGAACATTGTGTGCGTACTATTCGACAGCCGAGGGGAACGCGGACGTATACGGACACGAGGAGCCGGAAAGATTTTTGCGGCGGAGCGTTCCTGTGCGCTTATCATCACGTTGAACTGCGTGGTAACGATAAGGGCGTTGACGACGACGACTGCGGTCAGCACGAACTGCCGCTGTTGCCTTCGCCGGGTCGTGGTCGTCACTGCTGGCGATTGTGAAATGAAGGCGCTCGCGGAGTTCCGGAGTAATATATAGTGCGGTTGAAAAAAAAGTGGACGCCTGGGGGGGGCAGGGGGGATGCGCTAATTGGCTAGTTTGCGCGGATGATGAGTTTGCGAGATGTACAGTGCGTCGCGGCGAAGAAATCAATGGTGAAATGGAAAAGGTATCAAGAGATGGAAGATGGCCGTGCAATTTTTTTTTTGGGAGAATGCAGTCGCGTAAACCCGCATTGTTCCCGCACTGTTTTCGTTGCAGAGGAAAGGGGATCGGTATTGGCATCAGCCGGGGTGAGCAAAGTTTGTGGCTCGTGATGGGGGAGGGGGCAGCAAGAGCGGCCTGCGGTTGTCCTTCGCCGAATCTTTTTTTTTTTGCTTCTTCGTATGGCGCCGACATGCGGAACGGTTCGCAGCCCCATTTTTACCTCACCGAGACCGTTTCTGATACGGCGTTCGTAGGACGCATCGAAATGGAAAGTTTCTATTTTGTTAGATGGAAAGGACGAGCTGTGCAGAGCATTTGACGAGGTGGCGGGGACGTCGGGCAAAACAACCATGCGACGTAACAGTACTTGAATAGCAACAGTGTTCCTTGCGATGCAGGACGTGTGGTTGGTGCAGGTGGGGCTCGATGTCTTCAGTGAATGGGGTGGCAATGCGCGGTTTGTGCATGCAAAGAGACAAAATTGCTGCTTGTGTTACCCGCTCACAGCATATATTTGCCGATGATGTACGAGAGAGCGGTGAAGGTGAAAACCCGACCCGAGATGGCCTGTGCCTTTGATCCTATCGCACCGCTTTGAAATAAAGATACGTGCCAATTGAAGGGCGGTTGAATCTCAGGATCTGAGAAACTATATAAACAGTTATCAAAATAGCAACACCCCCCACCAGTTCTCCTCCACGTTCCTCTTATCCTCTTCGCATCATGTGTGGAATTTTTGGTTATTGCAGCTACCTCAAGCCAAAAGTACGTCTCTACGATTCGTTTCGATCTTCTGCCGTCCGTCGTCGCTGCTGCGAGGGTCATTCGTTACCCGTCAGCCTCGCGACCGGTATCGAGCACCTCTCTGAAAACATTGCGCACCCCGCCCCTCTGACAAACCATACAAACTGACTCTGGCCTCCTTTTCAGGATCGCAAGGAAATTTGCGACATCCTCTGCAACGGTCTCGCCCGTCAAGAGTACCGTGGTTACGACTCTGCCGGCATCGGTATCGACGGCGACACCCCCGGCGACGTGTACTACTTCAAGGAAGTCGGCAAGGTCGCAGGCCTTCGCCAGCGCATCGCCGCCGCGCACGTGGATACCTCGAAAGTATTCAACTCGCAAGTCTCGATCGCACACACCCGCTGGGCGACCCACGGCCCTCCCTCGGTCGTGAACTGCCACCCGCTGCGCTCCGACCCGACCAACGACTTCATCGTCGTGCACAACGGCATCGTCACCAACGCCGCCGCCCTCCGCCTCGTTCTTCAAAATCGCGGCTACAAGTTTGAGAGCGAGACGGACACTGAGGCCGTCGCCATCCTCACGAAATATGTCTACGATTCCCAACCAGACAAGCGCATCACGTTCACCGAGCTTGTCAAGGCCGTCCTCAAGGAGCTCGAGGGCTCCTTCGCCTTTGTCTTCAAGTCGAAGCACTATCCTGACCAAGTCGTCACCGCTCGCCGCGGTTCGCCGCTTTTGGTCGGCGTCAAGACGGAGAAGAAGCTCAAGGTCGACTTTGTCGATGTGGAATTCGCCAGCCAGGAGCCCGACCAGAAGATCGTCGAACCCCGTGAGTTGTGAACCCGCCCGGATGATCCTCTTTCCAGCTTTCTGACTTGGCTCTCAGTCTCTCCTACGACGTCTGGTGGCTTCCTCGCGCCCCCGATTGTCAACCCCAAGATCATGCGCACACAATCTCGCGCGTTCATGTCAGAGGATGGCCTTCCCCAGCCTATCGAGTTCTTTGTTGCATCGGATGCTGCAGCGATCGTTGAACACACCAAACGTGTTCTCTATCTCGAGGACGACGACATTGCCCACATCGCAGAGGGAGAGCTGCATATTCATCGCCTTCGTCGTGGCGAAGATGGCCACCAGACCCCATCTACTCGCAGCCTTGAAACGCTCGAGATCGAGATCGCCGAAATTATGAAGGGCAAGTTCAGCCACTTCATGCAGAAGGAAATCTTTGAGCAGCCCGAGTCCGTCGTCAACACCATGCGTGGTCGTGTCAACTTCGATACCAATAAGATAACCCTCGGCGGTCTCCGCGCATACCTTCCCATCATCCGTCGCGGACGTCGCATCGTTTTCTCGGCATGTGGAACCAGCTACCATTCTTGTATCGCCACTCGCGCCATCTTTGAAGAGCTCACCGAGATCCCAGTCAGCGTCGAGCTGGCGTCAGACTTCCTGGATCGCAAGACGCCGATCTTCCGTGACGATGTCTGCGTTTTCGTTTCTCAAAGTGGTGAAACTGCCGACACCATCATGGCAATGCGATACTGCCTTGAGCGCGGTGCCCTGTGCGTCGGTGTTGTCAATACCGTCGGCTCCACCATCTCGCGTGAGACGCATTGCGGTGTTCATATCAACGCCGGTCCCGAAGTCGGTGTGGCTTCTACCAAGGCGTACACTTCGCAATACATTGCGCTTCTTATGATGGCTCTCCAACTCTCCGAAGATCGTATCTCGTTCACCGAGCGTCGCAATCAAATCATCGCCGGTTTACACGCTCTTCCGGGTCAGATCCGTTCTGTTCTGGATGAGGACAAGGCGCTAAAGGAGATGGCCGAGGGTGTCCTCGCAAACTCGACCAGTCTTTTGCTCATGGGTCGTGGTTACCAGTGCGTATATGTTCGAAGGACATGTCGCGGCTTAACTGATGTCCTTCCTTTTCTAGGTACGCTACGTGTCTCGAAGGCGCATTGAAAATCAAGGAAATTAGCTATATGCATTCAGAAGGTTCGTCGGTTGCAAAAGCCTTGTTTTTGAGCAGCGATTGAGTTTTTGACTTAAGGAATCCTCGCTGGCGAACTCAAGCACGGCCCGCTCGCGCTTATCGATGAGAATATGCCCGTGATCATCGTCATGACACGTGACTCGCTTTATCCCAAGGTCCAATCTGCCTTCGCCCAGATTACTGCCCGCAAGGCGCAACCTATCGTGATATGTAACGAAGGTGACGAGGGCATCTCGAGGGATGTCAAGACTATCCGTGTGCCGCAGACCGTCGACTGCCTCCAGGGCCTGCTCAACATCATACCCCTGCAAATGCTCAGTTATCATCTGGCGATCAACAAAGGCTTTGACGTCGACTTCCCTCGAAACTTGTGCGCTTTCCCCTTATATTCGCAGTATGGCTCTGACCCTCATTTTTTAGGGCCAAGTCGGTCACAACGGAGTAAACCATCAAATGAATCGAGCGCTGTCTTAAAAAGCTGTTGTACAGTAACAATCTCCATACCGTCCCTTCATTACCCATTATGTCGTTCTTTTTGTTCGCGATCTTGTATCAAGCTGCATGGACTATGTTATACAATGGACGATACACTTGCTGGCTCTATGACCCTGCGGAACTACTTGCAAGGAAGAGGGAAATGAATGCGGTTCAGTACAGAGATGAGAAGGGTAATGATCTCATAACGTTCGGAAAAAAGTGTTCTCTATACTAGCAAATCCCTCGGGCGCGTTCAAGAGCCAAAAATCCAACCAAGCGCAGAGATGAGTGGCTGTGTTAGCAGAGACGCGAACCCCCCAGCCGTGTCCGTATTTGTCGTATGCGCAGGTGTAGATGCGGGAGCAGGCGTAGGCACGGGCGGAGCTGCAGGCGCAGGAACACGCGTATAAACAGGTGTAGGTGCATAAGCACGATCACGAGCAGGCGGGGGCGCAGGGGCGAGTGGATGGGCACGAGCACGATCACGAGCGGGCGAAGGTGCAGGCGCAAGTGGGTATGTGTGGGCAACAGGAGTACGAGCAGGCAGAGGTGCGGGTGCAAGTGAGTGTGCAGGAGCAGGTGCGCGAGCAAGTGCGGGTGCGGGTGTGGCTGCATGGGCACGGGCACGAGCGGGCGCAGGTACAGGCGGGGGCGGGAGCATGGGAGTGGGAGCGGGCGTGGATACCTGCAGGGCCTTGATGCTGCGGCGCCAGGACTCGGATGACTCTGCCGCCAAAGGACATAGCGGACCCTGCGCCGTACGACGCCAAGATACGTGCGCCGCCTCGACTCCGGCCTCCGATTCAGAATGCCTTTGGTTCGGCCGGGAAGTTGAAGTCGTCGTCAATACCGGCGCCTCCCGCCGTTGCTGCTGCTGTTCGTGTTGTCGCCGATTGGACGTCGGCGCATCCCAGTCCCCGGAACGGTGAGCGGCCCATTCTGCGTCTATCCTTAGGTTGGCCGCAGTGAGCTTGGAGATGGGGGCTTGCTTTTCGTGGGGGATCCGCGACGCTGCTGCGATTCGTCCGAGGTGTGGCGTCTCGTCGAACGCACCGGTGCCAGTATGGCGAGGTGTAGATGGCGTGGGCGGGAACGGTTCGTCCGCCCTCGTCGAATCCGCCATAGGAGGTTGCGGCGGCCCGCGTCTCCACGACGCGATGGACGGGTCAGGGTACTGGGCGGTGTTCCATCGTTTGTCGGTGTCGGTGTTGGCGGTACTAGTTTGGACTGGAGGCCATTGAGATATGGATGCGGATGTAGATGCCAGCGCGGCTCGGCTACTGGAGTTGGACAGTAGTGATGTTGGTAGTCCCGGGAGCGCAACGGAATCGCTCAGCATGTCCTTCCAGTCGATCCAGGTGTCGCGGTGCTGTGTCCAAGCACGGCAGAGCTGCCCTAGGAGCGTATTTCTTCCCGCCCCCTGCAGGAAACACTTGTCCGTGACGACTACCATTCCTTTCCGACAGCGGGTCAGAGCGACGTTCATGCGAGGCTGCGAGTTCAAGAATCCTGCTCGTTCTGTCCTGACTGAAGACAAGATCACATAATCTGCTTCGTTTCCTAACAGTTCCAGTCACGGTTGAGATCAGGGCGTCACTATTACCAGAAGGATTATCAATACCTTGAAAGCTGTCGACGTTGTAGACACGTCCCGTTGGTAAATTTGCAACCTCCATGGCTTTAGCGATGGCTGCCCGTTGAAGGTCGTAAAACGTGATGATACAAAAATTGAAGCCGTGTCGTTGATATCGTTTGGCGATCCGGACAACCATATGTGCCTCCTCCATGTTCTGACCCCACAACATTAACTTCAGTGGTCCTTTATCTGGCCGATACACTCACTTTGAAACTGGTCCCGTCCTTCGTTTCTCCTCCTTTCCAAACGTCGATGAACGATATGCAAGAACGATCCACGATCCCGTGGGATGAACGCAGCTTTCCGTCATAGACCCTCGTTGAAATAAACTCTCCTAAGGGCACGGGAAGGCGGTCTGCGGTGATATCATGGAAATAAGAGAAACGTAGAGTAAGAAAAGAGGGTTTTGATCACATTGAGTATCAAGGAAATATGAATATGCCGTTTTCTTCAAATGCTTGACGTCAAAAATCGTTTCGAGATTAGCTTTCTGTGCGCCATAAGGCGGGACTAACAGACAGAATAAGCTCTAATGAGGTGTGTGTATGGAGTCTAAGACCCACGTTGTTTAGGATCTCCGAAGAAACAGACTTTTGTAAGCACGTTGGAGAACTTGTCAAAGAGATGCTATATTCAAAAGGTTAGCAATTGTCCATAAATACCAATAACGACTCGGAGATCACCATAAACTCAAAGACATCGATTTGCGAGGCCTCATCGATGACAAGGGACCTCACCGGAATGATGCGAAAAAGCCCGCAGTCATGAAGCTTGGGGTTGGAAA
>Ga0137394_10000686_pt1 | contig 23651 bp, 24 predicted proteins | sample czobulk116metaG_FD_108278 | JGI IMG/M metagenome (GOLD analysis project Ga0137394, IMG submission 108278) | Vadose zone soil microbial communities from Angelo Coast Range Reserve, California, USA - czobulk1.16 metaG | ecosystem: Environmental > Terrestrial > Soil > Vadose zone | place: USA...
CACAAAGCCCAAGAGTTCACTAAGGCACAGTTGAAAAGACGTGAGCAGGAAGAGAAAGAGAAGAAGGAACCTAAACTATTCTAATGAAAAAAGAACTGGAACTCGGCAGTTTGAGCAGTGGAGCAAAATTCCTGCTCCCGCTCGACGCTGCGACGCACACTTTTGGGTTCATCGGCATCCGTGGTGCCGGTAAAACCGTTGCCGCGACCGTGATGGCCGAAGAGATGTGCGAAGCCGGGCTACCGTGGATTGCGCTTGACCCTATCGGAGTCTGGTGGGGGCTGAGAGCTAACCCCGATGGCACACCCGGCGGCTACCCCGTCGTTATCATCGGCGGAGAGCACGCCGACATTCAGCTAGAGAAGGATGCAGGTGCGAAACTCGCGGACACCATCCTGCAAGAGAACATTGCTTGCGTCATTGATCTATCGCGAGAATCCAAGACCACTTGGCGCAAGTTTGTCGCGGACTTTTGCGACCGCATGATGGAACTCCGACCGGAGATCCCGCGCCATGTCTTTCTTGAGGAAGCCCCGGAGTTCATTCCGCAGCGACCGATGGGCGAACAGAAACGATCCCTCGCTGCTGTGGACCGGATTACACGTCTGGGGCGGAACAACGGGTATGGGATGTCACTCATCAGCCAGCGGTACGCCACCGTCCAGAAGGATGTGCTCACGCAATGCGAATCCCTCTTCGCTGGCCGGATGATTGGAAAGCCGGACCGCGACACCTGCCACGATTGGATGGTAGAAGCTGCTGGACTCTCAGATAAAGAGACCGACCGCTTTCTTCAGTCCATGCCACACCTTGAGAACGGTCAGTTTTGGTTCTAGTCCCCTCAATGGCTCAAGAACTTCGTGCAAGTACGCATCCGCAGGCGGAAGACGTTCCACCCCGGCGAGACTCGGGTAGTGGGACAAGCCCAGAAGCAGGTGTCTCTTTCGAACGTCGCGGAGTTCGTAGAACGATTCGAGAAAACATTGAAACGTCAACCCATGTCTCGGTCGAAGCGAGATACCGATGACGACGGGCGAGAAAGCGGCGGGAAGCAAGCGCGTCTGACTCGCGCACTCGGAGGGCAAGATGAGCGATGACAGATTTTGTTACGGCGTGAATTGTACTTGGTGCGGGCCAATCAGCGAGGTCAGTGATACGAACTCTCATCCTGCTCACGCTGAACTACGAGAGCGCGTGATTTACGTGAAGGACGCCAAAGGGAATGACCGTCCAATCAAGCACTCAGACCATGCGCTGCCTTGCTGTCCGAACTGTGGCGGAATGTTGTTGCAGTACGACACACCACAAGAATGGTGGGACCAAGTGAAGAAATATGACGCTGACGGCCATCCTGGATATCTAGCGATGTGGCAATGGCAGCGGCAACACAAGCCGATTTGCTTTCGCAATATCGAAAGCTTGGAAACAACTTACAAGAACCGCGACCGCGACAATAGATTCAGGACGCGGCATGGCTAGCGTCCAGCCGATGTCTAACTCGCGTGGAGGTGGGAGCCGATGAGAGTGCTGGTCGCATGTGAGTTCAGCGGCGTGGTGCGTAGGGCGTTTTTAGCGCAAGGCCATGAGGCTTGGAGTTGCGACTTACAGCTGGCGGAGGATAGCGGCTTCAATCATATCCAAGCGGACATTATGACCGTTCTTTCCTCCGACCGTTGGAAGTGGGATTTGCTGATTGCTTTTCCGCCATGCACGGACCTTTGTTCATCAGGAGCACAGTATTGGCCTGAGAAACGTACAGACGGTCGCCAGCAACGTGCCATTGGTTTCGTTGTGCGATTGGAAATAGCGGATATAGCAAAAAGCGCAATCGAGAATCCGGTTGGCGTCTTGAGCACAGCGTGGCGCAAGCCTGACCAGATTATTCAGCCATTCCAATTCGGCGACCCCTACATGAAGAAAACCTGCCTATGGCTAAAAGGATTGCCAGCATTGAAGCCCACGAATATCGTTGAACCTGTCGCGCATTGGCACGGCGGGGTACGGCGCGGCGGCAAGAAAGCAGATGGAACGCGGACGCCAAGCAAGCTGCCTACTGCGCTGAAGTACGGGGAACGCGAGCGCAGCAGAACCTTTCAGGGAATTGCTGATGCAATGGCAGAGCAGTGGGGCGGCAGGCCGTGAAGCCTTCTAACTCACGTGGGAAGGCCGGGAGATGGGGATGAATCGCTTCGCATCAACTCTAGAGCAGAAAGTTGAATGGCTCCTCGCTCACCGGATATTTCTTGTGGGCAAGCCGAACATGAAGAAAGTGGCAATCGCTATGAAGCATGATGGGCTACTCGCAAAATCAACCTATCGGCCCGATGCAAGTACGGGAATTAAAGCGGCTATCGAAAAGGCAAAGCTGAAATGGTATGCGGAGCATAACGGACGGGCGGTGCGACCATGACTCCTCACCCAGACGAGCAGGTGCGGGAGTTTTTCTCTAGCCGGAGATTCTCATGCATACAAGGCAACGGTACCTTGAGCGACAGGGATATTGAAGCACTAACCGCCCTTCTCGCCCGTGTGCGGCTGACTGAGGCGGAGTGGTGGGCTGATGGCTCTCATCCGATTATCAACAAGGGGGAACCCCAGTTCATAGAAGGATGCAAGCAATGCCAGCGCATCGCCAGCCTGCGCCAAGCAGCGGGAGATAAGTGAATCACGGAGGAAAAAGAATGGGTGCTGGCCGCAAGCGCAAGCTCACAGATCGAGAGCTATGGCGTGCCGAGAAACTACATTCTGAAGGTATATCGTACCGCACAGTTGCGGAACTCTTGGGAGTAGCGGAGAAAACTTTACACGATGCGCGCAGGCAGCAACGCGTGAATAGCCAGGGAGGAGAGCGATGAGCGACAAAGCGATGGAGGAGTTGCTGGAGAATGTTTGCGATGAAGCATGGGATGAGGACGCCGAAATGACGTTCGCGCAGCGAGATATGTTCAAGAAGTTGCTCAAGCGCCGCTTGCTGCCGCTGTTGGAGGCGGGGCAGACGATGCGGAGTTGGGGCGTTGAGAGGACACTGGATACAGCGTGGGACGCCGCTCTCCAAGCAGCAAAGGGTTCGGGTTCGTGAGAAGGGATGCTTTGAAGGCTGGCTTAGTGTAATAGCGGTTTCTAGGGCCGCAGCGGAGCACAGCGGGCCGTTAACCCGACAAGAGGTAGGTCATCTAAAGTGCCACCTACCAGCCAGCCTTGAGCGCATCCTTCTGACGGACTCAGCAGCAAAGGGGGAAAGGAGCAATTATGGAAATTGACACGGTGAATGATTCGCTGGTGGCCGCGCGAGGAGACAAGGTTCTCATCATGCGTTTGCGGCCAGAGCTTAGCAGAGAGGAAGCTCTACGATTAGCCGCGTGGCTTGTAGCGATAGCCGACATGAGCGAGGAGAATGCTGATTTTAAGGCGCTCCTAAAAGCGGTGCAAAGCACATGACCCCCAAGGCCCGGAAGGGCGCGGTGAAGTTTCGAGAGTGGGACGGTATATAAACAGTTGCTCATCTTGTGGTGACCGCTGGATTTCCAAAGGCCCTTGTAGAAAATGCGGGAATTGTGGCAGTGGGAATATCAATCACTATCAGAGCGAGCGTGGTGCCGGGGCCGAGCCGGAGAAAGCGAGGGAACAAACGTGAGCAGAAAAACTGACGATAAGTTCCTAGCCGAATTAAGATCCAGGTTCGAGCTGGAAAAAACTCGCCTGAGTGATGCGAATAAAGCTGCTGTCGCCAGTGACAATGAACTCCAAGAGGCCAATGCTGAGTACAAATGCCTGAAGATTTGTATCGCCGCAGAGGAACGCAAGAGGAGTACCGACCGTGAATAGCATAGAGAAGCTGATTGCAAAGTTAGAACAAGCTGCTTGCCATTGCGATGTCATAATGGGGTGGACTTGTTCTATCCACACTACCGTCGATGAACTGCGTACTGCCATTGCGCGTGAGAGCGCCGCACCTGCTGCGCCCAAATGTACCTGCCTTGAACGCACTGATGGGATTGGACCGATGAATGATGTACACGACTCTCAATGTCCCGCCGCCCGCTCCAGCGAAAGGAATGCGCCCGCAGACGTACATGGACCAGCAGGTCAAGCGATAGTTGAAAAGTGGCTTCTCGCATATCAGCACGGTGAGGCAAAGGAAGGCGATTGCAAGGGCATCATGGAGAATATCAAACGTGAATCGTGGGATGCGGCCAGGAGAGAGGCGCTAGAGGAAGCGGTTGAGTTATTGCGGCTTGCTCGCAGCAACAGAACAGGCGTGGCGACCGCTTAAGAATCGTATCGACAAGTTTCTCGCCGCCTCGCCAGCAGGCAGGGCAGAGCAGGAGCGAAAGTGAGCCAATTCATAACCGATCATCCTTTATTCGTATTTGGCTGTTTCTGTCTGGCGACGCTCATCGTGATAGCAACTTGGTCTTGCGTGGAAACGTGGGCGGGCAGGGCCAGCGAGAAGGGAAGTGAGAAGTGAGCGATGGAATTTTAGCGTTGTTAGCTTGGCTGCCGTTTTTCATTTGGGCGACGGGTGCAATTATCACGAATCGTTGTTTTTGGTGGGAGCTCCAGCCGTGAGCATCAAACCTGAAAAAGAACAATGGATACAGCTTAACTGTGCTGGTTGCGGGAAGAAACTCAATCCGCATTTGACAAGCCGGGACGCAAAAATATATTGCGCTGAATGTTGCTGTCCAATGTGCGTGCAAGAGATGCATGTAACAGAGCGCCAATCATGAGCACCAGCAAAGAGCTTGCACGGGAAGTTGCTTGGAATCTCACTCATTGCCTCTATTTGAAAGTCGATGAAACTATCGTAAGAGATTTGACCCTGAGAATTGAAAACTCGCTGGCCCGCCACGGAGCGCAGCAGCGGCTCGAAGAGGGCGAAGCTAATACTAGACTACGACCTAAATGGGCCGCAAGCAGAGCGCATCGCCACACTGGAGCGTGAAGCCGAGAGCTTGGGCGCAACCAGCGCCGCGAAGGATTAAGAAAATGCCCACAACAGAAGAACAACGTGTAGCGCATTGCCGCCACCAAGCTACATACAGGAAACGGCATCCTGAGATCGTGCACAGGTGGCAGAAACAACCTGGAATCTATGCGAAGAAATCGCGTTGGCTTCGAGAGCACCATCCTGAAAAAGTAGCTGCGTGGCTTGCGATAAATAGAGCCTTAGCTTCTGGCAAATTGGTCCGGCCAAATAGATGCAGCCGATGCAAAAAGAAATGCAAACCAGAAGCTCATCATCCAGATTACAAGAAAAAACTGGAAGTCATTTGGCTTTGCGGACCTTGCCATTGGGCTGAACACGGGAAGGGGGTGTAAAGTGGTTGCCTGCGTTCGATTCAAAGAAGGCGTCCAGTTAAAGGGGAGTCCTGGTGGAGTTCGCATTCTCGCGGCTTTCGACCACACCGCTAAAGCCATCGGGCGCGACATGACCATTACGAGCGGCTCCGACGGCGTACACTCCGGACCGAACGACCCACACAAGCGCGGCGATGCCTACGACGGTCGCACACACGACTTGCCGGACAAAGAAGCGGCATTGAAAGAATTGCAGGATTTTCTAGGAGATGCGTTCTATGTCTTCATCGAAGATCCGGACGATGTTACGCACGCGGACCCAGACAAGAGCAACGAGCATTTCCACGCGCAAGTTAAGAAGGGGACGGTCTACCCGCCGACTCCACCTGATTCGGCCATCGACGAAGCTGACGCTTAGTGTTTTTTCTCGTTATTGATTACCAGGTCTAACTTGTTTTCCAGTCTGTCAAGACGCCGCAAAATCTCTTCTTTGGTTTCCTTGAATCCTTGGGTTTGCTCTTCGATTCTGTCGATGCGCCGCGAGTCTGCCTCCACTTGAGTCTTCAAAGTACCGTAGATGAACCCGAGCGCGAGAATCTGCACGACGAGCACCACGATTAGATGGGACCATTTCAGAGCCCTTCCGTTTTCGATCATGGTTTCTGCGCGAGCGTCCCCTGTACGCCCATCTTGGCGCGCGTGAGATTGGCGGCAAGGACTTGCGCTACGCCGAAAAACCACTTGTAGAAACCGTTAGAAGCGGCTCCTGGTGCTGGCAGATTGTCAATCGCTATAGCCGCGATGTAGGCAACGATGAGTTGATGCGACACGATCAGTTGCCAGAGCGCGTTCAAGGTTTTCATAGTTACTCCTCCTTTATCCTCACTGTATCGTAGTTGTTGAGTTGGTGGTAGCGGTAATCACAACCGCCCCGGTCTTACCGTTCACGGATGTTACCCCGCCAGTCAGTGCCGGGGTGAGCTGAACATAAGGTGCTCCGTTAATCGACTGCCAGAGGCCGTCGTTGGCAAAGCAGAAGTTTGTGGTCGATGGAACGACCGCGCAAGTCGTGTGTGGGGCCGAACCCGTCAGTTGCAACGTCGTGGGAACGGTTTGCGCCTTCGCTATTTTAGGCAGGAGATATTCACCGGACCAAAAAATCAAAATTGCCAGTAGGAGCGCCTTTGCGTCTACTAGTTCAAGCCAATTTGCTTTCATTTTAGTGCTCCTTTAAGGTTGAACAATTATGGTTCCTGTGCCACTGATAGTTCCTGTGCCGCTGATCGGAAAGAATCCTACACCGCTTACCCCTGCCGTATCTGGACTCGTCACTGTATTACTCGACACACTGATGTTCGCCGTGCGCGTCCCCTGAAGCCGGGGAGTGAAGGTCACATTGATCGTGCAGTTCAGTCCCACTCCCAAAGTGGCTCCGCAGTTGTTATTTTGGCTGAACTCCGCAGGATTCGCACTTGTAATCGCGATCGACGAAATGCTCATCGTGGCATTGCCGGTGTTCGTGAGCGTGATGGCCTGAGAGCCGGAGGACAGACCGATTTTGATACCGCCAAAAGAGAGCAATGGAGGGCTGAAACTGGCTATGGGAGCTTGGCCCGTCCCGGAGAGCGCCACGTTATTAGGACTGCCCGCGGCGTTGGTCGTGAAGGTAAGGTTGGCCGTTCGTGACCCTACTGCGTTCGGCGTGAACGTGACTCCGACGATACAGTTCAATCCCGCTCCGAGAGATGCCCCGCAAGGGTTGCTCGAAATTGCATAATCGCTTGGATTTGTGCCGGTCAGCGCAACTGAGGTAATCGCTAGCGCGGCCGTTCCAGTGTTTGTGAGCGTGGTTGTCAGTGGAGTGCTGGTGACGTGTAGAGGCTGATTCCCGAAACTCAGACTTGTAGGGGCAAGCGAAACTGCCGGAGAGCCTCCTGTTTGAGCGGTACCGCCTAAAAGTCCGAATGGCGTGGGGATAGGGCTGGTGGAGGTAATTAGTTCGTCGATCCACATCGAAGCTGTCGGGTGGTTTGCCCCGGCGTTCTTCCCGGTCATATACAGCAGAAAGGTGATGGCGTTGTAGAAGCATCCCGCTCCGCTTCCCGCTGAACCGGGACAGCCGGGATCGACGTTGAACGTAAAATTGTTCATTCTTACGAACTGCGTCAGTTGTTGGCCGACCGGAGCGATATAAGCCTCTGCGGAACTGTTGGCACCTCCTGGAGTCCCAAAATGAATGTGCCAGTATTCGACCAGCCAGGTATTCGGGAAACTGCTGTAACGAAAAGCGCGCGCGTAGGCGGGATAGAGTGCCCAATAGCCTGTCGTTGGCGTCGGGCCTTGCTCGACGCATGGATTTGACGAAGAACATTGTCCTTCGGGCAATAACGTTGATTCGTCCTGGAAACCTTTCGCGCCGCATTGCGTGTACCCGCTTGGGAACGGTTGCGCTCCGCCACCGCCATTCTGTACTTCGGTAATCTCCACTTGTCCACAGGTGACAAATGCCGGCGATGCTTGATGCATGATGAAGTGCTTCGGCGCCGAACTTACGACGCTGAACCAATCGGTCGTAAACAGTTGGGTATTCCCGCGGACATGGAATTGCACGTACCAATCGCTGCTGCCGGCGAAGTTTGTGTGTCCTACAGGATCAAGCCAGAAGTTCCAGTCTCCGGAACAGTCCGCATCGGTCAGGCCGGGGCAATCAAGGCGCATCGACGCGGCTCCTGAATTGCTTATCGTAGTGTCGAAGAAGCATCGCCGCGGCCCTCCGCCTTGCGAGGAGTTGTCGCAGTTCCCTAGATCATTGAGGGTGCCGCTGGTATTCAGAAAATTGTTGGTGTCGAAATTCTGCCCGCCGAGATTCCCAGCAGCGGCTTTTCTCAAGGCATAACTGTATTCCAGCCCTGAACCGGAACCGCCGCCTATACCATCACCTGCTCCCGCATCCAAGCGCAGGACCGCGGAGTTTTGTCCGCGTACCGTAGTCCCTAAAGCAAATACGCCAACGTCCGGATAGTAGCCGAAGAGCTTCGAACCCATCGTCTGACCGCCGTTGTCGCTTACCGTCGGCCCACCACTAGCCGTTGTTGTCGTGCAACTTCCCGTGAGCGGATTTAACAAAAAAACTGTGGATGAACTGGAACCGCCAAGCATGACCACATTGCGGCGGTACGGGTAGTAAGCCATCAGAGGGAATGGGCTGGTAAACGCCGCCCCGCATCCGGGAGCAGAGTTGATGACTTGCTGCGGAGGATTCGCTTGCGTCAGGTCGAATTTGTAGTAGTGGCTGTCGCCAAAGGCGATGAACAGCCGATTGTCGCGGTCCACCACGCACGTCTGTTTGTAGTCCACTTGGGTCAAAGTGCTCAGATAGTGGAAGGTGTTTGCTCCCGTTCCTTGCGTCGGGTCGTAGTAACCGAAGCTGCCGATGTCCATGACGTACACGCGGTCGGAGATAGGATCGTAGTCGGCGCACAATCCCTGAAACGCGGATGGAAAGCCGTTCGTGCCTTGCGTCGGGGCGCTCGAGGTAAAAGTTGTGAGGTTCGGCTGAAGCGTGAGGTAGTTCGTTCCCGCGAAACCGTTGCCGCCCAGAGCTCCACTGTATTGAAAATAGAAATCGTGCGGATTGTTTGTTACCGAAGGCCCGCCGACGTAAACCATCGTGTCGTAGGTGTGCCGGATATTCGGCGTGCCATCGGGATTCAATTCCACGCTATCGCCAAAGGGAAAGCTCGGATTGGTAGCGCGCGCCATTACTCCGGTCTTGATGTCTAACGTGTAGCGTTCGTTCCCGCGGTAGTCCGCGTGCCCACCGCCCCAAAACACTTGGCGATTCCGCTTGGTGTCATTCCACGCGCTCGACCAATCGTTGAAAATACACGCGTACCCGCAGTTTCCGGAGACCGGGAAAGTTCCAAAGTTCGGCTGAAAAGTCTCGATATTAGTATTCGATAGGATCGTCCAGCCCAAGGGATATTGCTGGGCATTGGCGGTAGCGCCAATCAAACCGAATACTAGAAGCAGTGTTAGTTTTTTCACCAATCGAGCTTCTCCAATTTGGCTCTCTTGTTGACTCCGATAGGAGAGGCTCCTACAGGAGCAGCCTTGAATGCCGTCAGTGTCGAGGCCCAGTTTCCCGGCGTTCCGCTTACCGTCCAGCTATCCGTCACTGTGCTGGTATTCGGGTTGGGGTAGACTTTCCAGCCGTTGTTTTGGTCTACGGAAGCCGTTCCCGGATTCGGCGTGAGCGTGTTGCTCAGGAAATTTCCTGGAGATCCGCCGATGATGGTCGCTCCCGCATTCGCCACTTGGCTGAATACCAGTCCATTCGAGGTTGTCGGCGTGACCGAGCCTCCGGTAAAGTTCCCCGATGCTCCTCCCGAAGCCGTGGAATCCACGTCAAAGGGCGATGTCGCGGCTCCGGTAATCTCAAAGACTTGAAACGTCGAACCGCCCGCTGGCCCGCTCGAAGTCATCGTCAGCGTGATGATGTTCGTTCGAGATGTAAAAGTGATGTTGTCGGAATGCCATCGCTGACAAAGACCGGAGTCCGCATTTTGAAACGGTGAGCCAATTTCGGAAAAACTGTGGCTGTCCTGATCGGCAATCAATGTGATTTTATAGTCGGGCGAGGAAGGCGAATCGATATTATCGATAAAAAGCATGTTCCCCGATGTGCCTGGCAGTTGCACCTTGACGCTGGTCGTGCTGTTGCCTGGCGTCACGGCGTTGTGGACCATGCGTACCACGCGGATTCCCGCGGGAATGGCCGTTCCTGTTGTCGAGGATTTGTAGGCCACGCATACCGTGTCCCAGCCAATTGAGCTACTGGCCGTGAGCGTCGGCGTGATCGAACTGGTGTTCGGGTCCACTTGGTACTGAATTACTTGGCCGTCCTGCACATCCGCACTCAAAATCGTCCAAGGGCTTGTCCCTGGGGTGTACGTTATCGGCGTAGCCGGTCCGGGATTCTGGTTTATCATGTAATGCAGGATCAAGTCGTTCGTCGCCGTCGGCGTCATCCCTGTTCCGCAAGTCACTGTTGTCGAAAGCCCGCCGCCCCCGGTGCTGTCGCTCACGTCTTTTGTGCAATTTGTGATGTTGTTAAACTCCGCCGCTGCCGCCTGCACAAAATCGCTGCTTGTCTGCGTGCTGAAATGCACGGTGAACGAGCGCGTGCCGGTCGTCGCCATCGTGCAGCCCAGCCATACGCGCTGATTGCTGCCTGCGAAGTTGAGTCCTACGGTGTAGGCGTTCGATTGGTCGTCGTTGATTGTGATGGTCGCTGCCGAAGCCACATCAATGGTCGCAAAGACGAAAAGCGCGTTTCCTGAAAGGGTGGTGTTTGGGAGGTTGCACTTGTAATCCGTCACCGTATTCGTCTGGATGTTCGAGCAGCTCACCGCTTGAATCAGAGTCGGAGTCGCTCCGCGAGCGGACGTTTGGAGAAACACCATGAACAACAGAACGATGAGTAGTCGGAGTAAACGCATTAGAGTCCGCTCGTCTCGATCCAAGAGAATGTGATATTGAAACTACCGCCCGTGACAGTCACGCCGTTCAGATTGACCGCAAGTTGCTGCGCTGTACCACGAAGGACAATGGACTGTCCCATTCCCGGTTTCCATACGTAGATGTCGGCCGCACTAGCAGTTGCAGGCGCGAGACAAGCGAGTTTTACGCTGTCGTAGTTCCCGATTGTCGAGTTGATAGTCGGATTGGCGGTATAGGTGAGCGGAGCTGAGACAGCCGCACCGTTGCCAGTGTCCATTTTCACGGCAGTCATTGCTCCGCTAGTCCCGCCCGTATCAGCAGTCGTGCGCTGGATAAGCTGGAGGTCGATTATTCCGGCCGTCGTTTGCGTACATGACACGCGCACGCCAGTTACGATGACGGTGTTCGTTGCGTTGCCTGGGAGCACGGCAATATCCGTTGCGGATGCTGCCGATGCGAGGCCGAGCTTGTTGGCGGTGTAAGTCGTGATGTTCGTCGGCATCACGCCGCTGTAGAGCGTTCCGTTCAAGTCCGTGCGGAGCGCCTTATTGCGGCCTGTTGTTCCCGCAGCGGGTAACTGGCTCTGCTCGATCGCGGGCAAGGTGGCAAGGCGGTCGGTGCCCGCAGCGGCGCCGTCATCGGCTTTGTTCCCTACATCCGTCGCGTTCACTGAAAACGCCGTGTTGTCGCTGGCGATAGTGACGCGCTGAGAGCCTGTTCCCGTGACTCCATTGCCCATGAGCGGGGTCACGCCATTGATTTGGCTTTCATTCACGGACTGATTGGCTGCAAGCGAGGAATCGTTGGAGACCGTCACTCGCGGGATGCCTGTGCCGGAAGCTCCTGTACCTGTCGAGACGGCGACGCCACCGAATTGAGTTACGTTGGTCGAAGCATTCGCCGGAGGCGTGGTCGTCACCGTTCCAGTGATCGTCACAGTGTTTGTCACGTTGACGTTAGGAATGGGCGTGTAATCAAGCGTCAACGTTCCGGTCGTCGGATAGGTTCCGCAAGCGAAGATGGCTTTAATCTGCGCCGCGCTTTGTAACGAAGCTGCCGCAGTGAAGGTCTGCGAGGTCGTTCCGTTTGCCGGGGAGACGCTGAACGTCGAACCGTTGTTGAGCGCGTTGCCTGCCGAGTCCACGCCTTGAATCTGTAGCGTACAGGTCGCCGGAGACCCGGTAATCGAAGCCCAAGTCAGTTCGAGCGTTCCAGTCTGACTGAAGATGGGGTTGCGAACCGCGGCGCTGGTGCGCGTCGTGGTTACGTCTTGCGTCGTCCAGAGATTCACGTAGGCTTGGCTCACAACCGGGTCTTGATACGTGGGATCTGCCCCCGCGCCATTCGAGATGAGTACTTGTCCGGCGGTTCCAGGAGGAACTACGGCGATGGCTGCTGTGGCTCCTTCACTGACGATTGTTCCGTGGACCGTGCCGGGAACCGCTACCGAGGCCGTACCAACGCGCTGTAACAGACCCAAGTTTGTGAGTTGCCAGCCGTTGCCGTTGTTGTCGGCTTGAAAAGGAATCGCCGTGGAAGTGTTGAGCGTCGTTGCTTGTAGAAGAATGTTGCTGCTTCCTGTTGCTGCGGTGTTTTCTCCGAACTTGTGCGCTACGGTCGAGCCGGTCAGCGCCCAATTCCATGTCTGCGGCCAGATCGTGTTGTTGATAGTATTCGCCGATCCCGCCGCAGTGATCGAGGACAGGGGCGGTGTCCCCCCGCCGCCGCCGCAGCCTGCACCTGAATCGGTGATGACCGTCGCGGAACTGTACTGAGCGCAATGGCCTGCCGTGATGACTCCCGTTACTGTGGCGATGCTGGCTGAGACGAGAGAGTTTGCACCCGTTCCTCCCCTATCCTGCGGCAAAGTACCCGATGTAGTCGGGTCGGTCAGGGGCAGGGGGGAATAAATTGGGTCGGCTCCTACTTGGTTTAGGAGCGGCAAGTTTGCGGTTGCGTTCGGCCCTACTGCGACTACCGGCGAGGTTCCTTCTCCCACCAAAACTCCGTGAGCGGTGTTGGTTGTCGTTCCTAATCCTCCGCCCACCGCTCCCAGCGTCCCAAACGCCGGGTCTGTGCTTGCTCCTCCCGATACAAATGCCTGCCCCGCCGTTCCTGCAGTGGTCGTCGCATTCTGCGGGAAAGTAGGCTGCGCGATAACCACGCCATGCGCCGTGGGAGCGTTGTTCGTGTAGACCATCAACGGCTTGGCGCTTGCGCCGTTCAGCATGAGTTGCGCGGAATGCGTGCTCAAGTCGCCAAGACAGAGGATGTCGATATTAGCCACCGGCGAAGGGCAGGTTCCTTCCGTGCCGCTCAAAACCAGTGGACCGCTTCCTGAAAAAGTAGCCGATGGAGTGTGAAGGATGCCGAGATTATCGAACCATGCGGTCTTGACGCTGTTTACGTTCAAATCGAAGAGGTCGGCGGTTGGAGAGGCTGGCGTATTCACGGCGAAAGGGACATTCCCGATGGCTGCCGACGTCACCGTGAGAACAGGGTTGGTGCCCGTCAGCGTGCCAAGAAGCGACGAGATCGAACCTGCATTCCCAACGAGTAACTGATTCGCTGTCAGATTCGGCGTCCAAGCGTTCGCTGTAATCCCTCCCGTACCGATGGGAGCAAGGATGCCGGAAGTATTCATCTGCGCGCCGTTGGCTGTGCCTTGCGCCGTCGCGGTAAACGGCTTCATCGTTGAAGATGCGCCGGTATGGAAGAATCCTAAACTCCCGGTAGAAGTGGAAGCTCCGTCCGTAAATTCCCATGCGTGGCGCGCGCCCGTCATTACTCCATGCGTGAAGAGCGAGTTGTTCGTGCCCATTGAGAGCGACAAGTCGGCGGATGGGTTGGTGAGTGATGACCATGCAGTAGCAGCGGAGCCGGCGCAGGAGCCGAACGTTGGAACGCCTCCATTCGTCTCGGTAAGGCAGAAGGTTCCCGCGCCGCTCGCAGCCGTAGCCTGGATGATGCTTGTGCCGTTGCCGAACAGAATCCCGTTGGAAGTAAACGGAGCTCCTAGGGCCATTGTTCCACTGGCATCCGGCCGGGTAATAGTGCGATCTGCCGTGAAAGTCCCGCTTTCAGTTGACTTGAATCCAGTTCCAGTAAGAATGAGTTGTTGTGTTGCCACTCCTCCCGATGCGAGCGATGCGGAAGCAGCGAAATTCGTAGCTATCGAGCTAGCTCCAAAAGAGTCCTGTCCTGAACCGGTATCTACAAACGAAGTTCCGCGCACGTTCCAAGTCAAAGGGCCGTTGCCGGGGTCCGTCGAACACAGTCCGTTCCGACAGATGCGCGTGCCGATTTGACCGGGTAACAACGTCCATGTCACCGTGCAAGTCTGATTCCCGCCTGTTGTAGTGCAAGAACTCGACGATGCCGATGATGGATTGGTGCCGTACCCATTCGTATCCAAAGCCATGATTTGATAAGTGTAAGTTCCGACCGGGATGGAGCCGCCAGCCGTTGGGCCGGTCACAGTGGGGGCAGCAGGCGTCGGCATGGTATAGCCGATGGTACCCACGTCATTCGCGCGAATTCCGGAACCGAACCCTCCGACGGAGATTCCTCCGGCAGCAAAAGCACTTGCCGCGCCGATTAGAAAACTCCCACTTATGCCAGGAAGACCATTTGCTGCAGTCGCTGTATAAGCTGGCGTGCAAGCAAAAAATACAGCCGTGCGGCAATCTACGTTTGCGAGTCCTGCAACAAGATTCTGCGCTCCAACAGACGTTCTTATGTCCTGCGCCGTGATGGTTAATGCTCCGGTCATATATCCGGCGTCAATAAGGCCGTTTCCTGCGGAGGCGTTGGGGGCATCATCGTCGCCTTGCATCAAAGTGATCGTAGGTATGTTAAAGGTAGCAACTCGAATTAGCGGGCCGTGACCAATTTCTCGCAAGAAGTCCTTGATGATGATCGGGCCGATACCTGCGAGAACACTGGAATTCCCACCGCCGTTGATCCAAGGCAATGTGTCAATTTGGATCATCGCAGTTGACTGCTGGAAGTTGTACCCCATTAGATTCATGCTGCCGACGGTTCCGACGCCGCCAGCCCCGGAATACGATGCGGGAGAGACAGTCGTAAATCGAATACATGGAGGACCGGGAAGGGTCCCCGCCCCGCCAGAGGAACAGGCATTCTGATTACTGGGGAATCCGATGCTGCTTTGTGTCGCTCCCTTGAAAATAGCCGCTGGAGTATTCACGTTCGAGGCTGTCCCATCTCCACCGAACGACACACGGTTCATAAGGATGCCGAATGAGAAGGGGCCATCATGGACAAACGGAATTTGCTGCGCCTGAGCCACGCTGAATCTCAATCGGTCGAAATTTAAGCCGTCCCATTCTTGAGAAGTTTCGAGAATCATCGCTAGCGGATAGGCGTTTCCGCTAATGGGAGCCGCGTTGTTTAGAACGAATGAACCCGCGACATTCGGAAAACCTTCCACTGTGAAATTATTCGTCCGAAAAATCCACGGCTGGTTAATACCCGCAGTTCCGGTAATCACCAATCGTCCCAGTGTGACGGCGCTGTTGGTAAAAATCGTGGCCGCTTCGAATGGGTTAGGATAGGAAGCGTAACAATAGGTGTTCCCTTTTGTCGCTGTGATGCAGGCAATCAAGTTCTTCGAGTTGTCGTGCTTCGCCGTCTGCCCGGAGACTGTCGCGCCAGCGGCATCCGCAACTACGATGCTCGTGGTCCCCGCACCCGAGACGATGGTTGTAGCGAGATACTTGTTCTGCGGGCTGCTTGGCGGGCTGCTTGGCACGTAAGAAGGAACAACCGCTGCATTCTGTCCGCAATCTTCCCAATACGGATCGCGCTGCTGGATGACGAAAGCCAGTGTCGCGTTCCGGTACACCCACCAACGCATCACGATGTCACTCGTCGCATTCTCAACGGTATTCGGCACCGAAAGAGACGGCATGGTAAGCATGTTGCAAGCCGTGACTGTTGCGGTGGCTGCGTGCGTTTCGCTCGTCGTTGTGGGAGGATTCGGGTAGGAAGCGGAGTATACCGTAAAGTGCGTGGCGTCTGGAACTGCGGCGATGGTGTAGCTTCCGTTGAATCGCCCAAAAACAAAGCCCGTGATGAAGACCGGAACTTTGTTGCTGACGTTGCAATTTCCGGAACAAGTGTAAACAGTCTGCCCGTTCAGTGTGTTGTTCCAGTTTGCCGCCGTCAGCGTGACGCCGGTGTTGCCAAGAGCCGAAGCGCCAACAGTGGTCGTTCCGTTGGCCGAGGCAGCCGTTAAACCACCCTGCAAATCCTCAGCGACGATCTTGTAGTTGTAGGTCGTCGAGCCATTGAGAATGCCGATGGGCGTTACTGTCTGTGCGGGAGGAGTTGAAAGCCCGGTCGCCGCGCCTGCCTTGTAAATCACGATCCCGTTTCCGATGCTCGTGCCAGGAAACTTTGTGGCGTCCTGAAAATCAAGTGCCGAAGCCAGAGTGACCGATGTACTCCCATTCGTCGTGCTGGCGGTCGTAGATGGCGGCGAGGCGTTCGAATAGCCGCCATAGGCCATGATGTCCGAATACGGATTCGGCCCTTTGAAGCTGATATCCTCATTCACGCGAACGGTAGTTCCGTTGTCGTTGATCCCGGCAACGGCTAACCCTCCGGCTCCATTGTTTCTCTGAACGTCTCCCAAGATGCCCGCAGCGTTCGCCGCTCCGCCACCAGAAGCAGGGAACGTCTGCGCGTGCCAGTTCGTCCCGTCATACCAGAAAGAAGCATTCGTCGTCGCGTTGGCGGCACCTTGAATCGTGGGCTGGTCGATGAAGTTCGACGGCCACGGAAACGCAAACCCTCCGACATTGTTCTGAATCAGCGTGAACTGCGAGACCGCCCCCTGCTGGATCGTCCCGCCGGATGGACCAACGACACTCGATGAAGTGACGTTGCAATTCAGATTCACGGTAAAGGCGGTATTCGACGTGTTCGGTGGGACTCCAGCCATCGTAAAGACCATGTTCGTAGCGCAAGAGATAGGCTTAACGACGAAATTGCCTCCCCCACCGCCGGCGGGAGGAAGTGGAGCGGCACACGCTTGAATCGCCGCCGTCGCGTCTTGCGTTGTTCCAGTGATGGTCAGCGTGCAGGAGAAATTCGTTTTGCCATCCTGCGAGGAGATGTTCAATCTCCATTTGCTGACATCACTTCCAGTGTGGCCGTCCGTAATCGCGTTGTTGTCTGCGAGCGTGATCGTCATATTCCCGAAAGAATCACACTGAGAAATACTTACATCTGTCTGAAAAGTACTCCCAGACAGCAAGGGAACTTGAGTCGCACTCGGAGACGGTACGAAGGCACCGTTACCGCGGCAGTTGACGTAGGGTGCGCCGTTCGGGTCTTTCACCGGAGTGGCTGTGACGCTTGTGAATTGCGCGCGCGCCGATACCGCGCTAAAGGTCAAGAACAGAAGTGCGAGAAGCGCTCTTTTCATGGCACCACCTTGATATCCTCTAATTGACGGTCTCCGCGATCAGTTGCCGCTGTGTTGCGCTGTTGCTCGCGCTGGCGTTCGAGAACGCGAATGTGCATTGCAAGAAAAGCTGCGCTGTCGAATCTATCGTGCCTACTGTCGCCGTGTTACCGTCGCCAAATACGTTGTCGGCGGCAGTGGCCAGCGTTGCAAGGTCAATTAGATATTCGCCGTGGGCTTCGTAGGCCGAAGATGCTCCTGCCGTCTGCGTTGTCAATTCGCTGCGGGCGCTGAAATTGTCGTTCGTGATCTGGACGGTACCGAGCGCCGTAGACTGGATGTTGATGGGCGAAATGACTGTGCCGCTTCCGCAGCCGCTCACTGTGCAGAGTTTTATTTTCAACGTCATCTGCGAAGTAGAAGCAGCGGGCGTCGAATAGACTCCTGCCACTTTGACTCGCAATGTGCGCCCCACGCGATTCAACGTACCTGCTGGAATCGTGCAGGCCATCATGTTCTGGTCAGTCGCTACGTTTGCATTGACCGTTACCGGCGTGACGTTCGTACAATCCCAAGCTCCAGTAAATACGTTGTTTGACGGCACGTAAGTTGAACTAGCATCTAATACTAAATTCGCAAACGACCCGTTGTTATAGCTGCACTTCAGCGCGTGAGCCGTGGAATCGCCATAGCACACATCCTGACCGGCAACGCCCGAAGGTGCTCCTTGTTCCACATAGTTCAAGCGCCTATTGGCTGTAATTCCATTGATGTCAACCGTGGCGATGCTTCCGGATGCGTCATCCCAACTAAACCAACTGGCCGCGGCAAAGTTTCTTCGGAAATAGTAATCCGCTCTTGGCACGGTTATGGTTTTGGAGATAATCGTATTGTTGATGGTGTTCGTCCATGCTCCCTGATTATTCACCCCAATAATGGATACGCCGTCGAGGGCTGTTCCCGCCGGTTGTGACAGCTTAATGACATCGGCTCCTGCTGAGCCAGAAACAGAAGCCACTAAGCCGCTGATATTCAACGCCGAAATACCATCGGCAAGAATCCCTATGTCAGTCGCATGGGAGGATTCTATTTGATATCCATAGAAATTAATGCTCATTACGGGAGCTTGACCACCCGCGCCGTTTGACCCCTCCAATGTAGCAATAGGTAATCCCGTACCGGGGTGTGTGGCTAGCCCTCCAATAAAATTCACGGCATAAACGATGCTGCAAGCTACCGGGGTTAAACTCCCGGCAGTTGTACATCCTACCCAGATAGGACGATTCCCCGTCAAGCCCCCCATATCAATTTGAACGTTATGGAAGATTGGGTTTGTGATTCCATTGGAAGCAGCATTAGTCGCATAGACTTTTAAGCCCACGGTGTTGATCGTACTGTTCGCCACGCAAGTCGTATTCATCCATTGCACAAGCTGGTCAGTGTCGCGCACCGCGCAAATCGCATCACTTACCGTTGCTCCCGATGCTCCTCTTACCATCAAACCTTCGATAAATCCTCCAGTGAGATTCGACGCCAGGTTGCCTACTTGTAAGAGAACATTGGAAACTGAAGCACTACCAGAAAGAAGAAAGCCCGCATTGGGATTAGCCACTACTCCAAAAGCGATGATTGTTGATCCTGCATTGGCGACCCAGCATGGCGTGTTGTTCGTGATGATGCAAGTATACGACGTGGTTCTATCGACGATGAGCGTCACGGTCTTGCCGGAACCAGAGTTAGAACCGACGTTCACTGTCGCTGCGATGGTTTGCGCCGTAGCACCAAAACCTCTGGCATCACAAGTACCTCCATTGGCCGGGAGCGCAGCGAAACAAGCGTTAAGTTTCACATCCGCCGTGGCTCCCGCTTGCTGGTCGGCGTAAATGATGCTGTTGAGGTTGGAAACTGAGGTCGTGCCGGTGAACGTCGCCGTTCCGCTTTGATTCTCGCCACCCGTAAATGTTTGCAAGGTAGTGAAGGTGTTGGCGATGTTTGTTTGCGTCGCACCTTGCGTGCCTTCACTGAATAGGAATACGTTGTACGTTCCGGCTCCGCCATTCGTCGATAGAACGCGCCCAACGATTTTCCCTGCTGTCGGGCGTACTGCCCCTGCATCGTGGCAGTTGCCGTTCACTGTCGCGCTTACTTGGACAAAATCTCCCGCTGTCGTTGCTCCATCGAAAACACAAGGCGTCTGCCCGGAGAAGGAAACTTGGGCATTCCCCGTAGTTCCTGCCCCGGCAACGACAATCCCGAAAGCATTAGTGTCTCCGGCAGTGGTAATGATCACCGTCGTCGGATTCGCGGCCGTCGGTTTAGCGAGCATGTTGAGCGTCGTTCCGGTCGTACCCTCATTCGGAACTAAACTCGTCAAGACTGTGGGAAGTTGGGAATTTGTAACCGCGCCTGTGAAACTCACCGAAGGGATGGTCGCTGAGGCTGCTTTTAGCGAAGCGGAGAGGTCTACCGATGAGCCGCTTATCTGCGTTCCTGTACTCGTATAGGTGAAGCATGGCAAGGCCGGCTTGGGGAACTCGTAGGCAATCGCCTGTGGGTTCGCGCACACGAAGAACGACCACTGCAACCCAGGAGAAGGGGACATCACCGTTACAGAAGGAAGTGCCAGACTAAAAAATCCGTTGGTGTCAAGCCCGCCCTGAAAGGTCTTCTGGAAGTTTGTATTTCCTCCGAATTGCGGTTGCTGCGTTGTCGTGTTAACGAGCGTTACCGTGTAGGTGCCGAATGTATAGGCGGTTCCTGCATTATCTACGACTGTGGCACTGGTAGTCGTGAGATTCTGCGCTCGCGTCGGCAGAGCAATGGCAAGCAACAAGCAGGCAAGTAGAAGTAGTCGTTTCACTTTCCCTCTCAATCGGCGTCGCGGCCTCTCCCAGAGGCACTTCCGGAGCGTCCACTATTACGTCCTCTGCCGTTCGTCTGGTTGAACTGCTTGACCAGTGGAAACACTTCTTCTCTGTCCGGCATCTCTTCCAACGCCGCAGTGTTGGGCGTCACCTGCTCCGGTTCGCTCTCCGAATCCATCGTTTCACGCAGTCTCCGCTCGAAGTTCGCTGCTCGTTCCGTACTACTTCCTCGCATAAAGCCTCCTTAACGCCACGTAATCGTGATGTCGGGCGTCCCGCCAGTGGTGACGCAGAGCCCGTTGATGACCTGAATATCGTAGATGTAGTCGCCCACAACGGCTGAAGCGGGAAGTACCGCAATCGTTGTGCCGCCGCTGCAATTCGCCGCCGACGTATCGACTATCGTGATCGTTCCCGCAGCCGTCGTATTGACAACTAGGTCGTGAAACGTTCCGTTCGACGACTTTGCGAGTGTGTTTGTAGCCGTCGTGATGTGGTTGTAGTTGAATCCGCTCGCTGCCGCCAGTTGCGCCTCGACTGGCGGGCGGTTGCTGAAACTCCAAACTGCGAGAGCTAAAATCGCTGTGAGGAGCACAATTTTCGTCCACTGGACGATGGTTTCATGTTTCGCTGTCACTAGCGGCCTCCCTTCCTTCTTCCGTGACGCTTACTGTGTCTTTTCGACCGTTTGCGACTGAACTTTTTGCCGCGCATCTTCGACTGTTCACCGTAAAACTCAGCAGGCGTCTCCTGCATTGGTGCCATATCTGCTTTCATGGAGTTCCTCCCTTTGCCAGCCAATCCAGCGGCTTGCCTTCCAAAGCTCTTGTGACAAGATGCTGCACGATAGGGTACGTCAGTAATTCCGGTGACGGCATCTTGCCTTGCGAGATTTCTCTCAAAGCGTAGACCATTACACCGATGTTCCCCCAGCGCGCGAGCCGGTGCAGGTCGTTGCTCATCACGTCTTTGCGGAATTTCTCCGCGTTGAATGGCTCGGTCTGAGGCTTCTCCGGAGGCTCTCCCTTTTCTTTGAATGGTTCGATTGCGGGACGGTCCGCAGGCTTGAATTCTCCTGGGAACCGCGGATACTTTGCCACGGGGATCGTTTCGTACAAGTCTGGAAGCCCTGCGAGTTTCTTGCTGATGGCCATCAAGCGCGCCACCAGTTCCGGCCTCGCTCCAAACTGACTCTTGCGCGCTAGTAGTGTCGTAATAGACTGTCCCGCGTGTTTCCGTGAGAGTAGATCCGCAATCTGGCCTTCCATGTTCACACCTTCATGGAGAGCCACGGGTGCGCGCATGGTCTTCAGGATGCGGGAGAGCGGCGAGCCGGAAGTGCGGTCGTACCAGACGCGCTTGTATCCAGCCCAATCCTCGCTCAGTTTGTCGTAGACCTCCAAGGCTCCTTGACCGTGCACGTCCTTGATGGAACTCTTGATTTCGTTCTGGCTTGCTTCTCTCACATGGTCGAGAGCGCGGCGCACGTCGCCAGGGACTTCGGAATCGAAAATCTTGTCCCCGAGTTCCTTGAAATAGCCCCTTAACTGGTCGGTCGGGATCATCTGGCCTTCGAGCGGTCGCGGTTCCCCTTCCGGCCCTTCCACCAAGTCCTTAAGCCGTCCCATGATGTCGTTGAAAATCGTTATGTTCGTCCGCGAACCTTTCAGGATGTTTTTCTTCGCGTCGAGAACAGCCTCACCGATCGGCGAGAGGTTCGCTTGGAGCGTGCCATTCGGCGTCTCGGGAGTGACGCCCAAAACTTTCCTTCGGAAGTCCTCGTAGCGCGCATCGAGAGACTTTCTCTCCGCCGTTTCAGCGGCATCCAGATTCTTGGATGTCTCTTTCACGAGTTGGTCGCGTGCGGAAGTGAGTTTCTTGGTCGCTGCGTTCAGGCGCGATTCCTTGAGGCGTGCGTGGGCTTCGCGCGATACCCGGCCAGAGAGCGATTGCTCGGCCGCACCGAGTTTCGCTTCGTGAGCGGCTTTGGCCTCTACAACATCGGCATCGTGCTTGGCCTGCTTTTCGGCCATCTTCGCTTCGTGTTCCGCCTTCGCCTCGGCAACCTTCTCGTCGTACTTGGCTTTTTTCTCTGTATATTCTGCTGTCTTTTTGGCAGCGGCTTCTTCAGCCGCAGTCTTGGCCTTCTCTACAACCTTCTCTCCGGCGCCGAGCATGGAGCGCGCGCCTTCTTTCACGCCCTTCCCGGCCGTCTCAACTGCCTTGCTCGGTAGTTCCGCAATTTCTCTTACAGCGCCGCCGCGCTCTGCACCAGACGCCAGCATGGAAGTGGAACCGAGCAACCGTCCAAAAGCAGCGCGAAGTTTAGCAGGGTCTTGCTTGTCGTCTTCGGTGAGTTGCTTCCAAAGATCGGAGATGCCGCTTTCTACCCCACCAGCGACGGAAAGTACCGGATCGGCGATATGGAACGGGTCTTTGGCGGTGGCCTTCGCCCACTTGCCCATCTGTGCGTTCAGTTGTTCCATGATCTCATTCCACTGGCCGCGCATCCTATCTTTGCCGTAGGCGGAGCGAATCTTTTCCGGGTCAAGTCCCATCCCGCGAGTGACTTCCATGCTGAATTCATTGAAACCGGATGGCTTTTTCTCTTTCGATTCTACTTCGATTGCGCCGAGCGTCTTCGCTTTGACAAGGTTCTCCCGTGGAATGTCCCACATCTTGCCGCTGGGCATTCGCACCGTAACGGTCGGAGATTGTTGCGCTTGCGGCATTAGTGCGGCTTTCCTCCGAGTCCGCTCATCGCGGCATCTTCGCCCGCTCCCACGGCGTCAAAATACTTTTTGACGAGCGCCTTCGTTTTTGCATCGTCTACCAGCCCGGCGGTCTGACGAATCTGTTCATCCCAAGATTGGATTTGCATTTGCGCCTGTTCGAGAGCCTTCTTCCTTACTTCTTGGCTCATTTTTCCGCCGTTGATGGCGTTATTCATTTCAGCGATGGCGCGATCGTCCCATCCACCCTGTTTTTCCAAGAGGTATTGCATCATGTGCGGGGAGCCGCGGATGCCTTTCGGGTCAACGCCGAACATCAACTGCATGAATCCTTCGGCGATCAGCATGTCGCCCCACTTGTTGCCCACACCGCCGGCGAGTTCTGCATCGTTTACTTGCTGCGCGATGGTTTTCAGGAAACTGTGGCCGCTGATTCCGCGCTTGGCGGTCTTGAACACTTCATCTCTTTGCTTCTGCGCTTCGCGCATGTCTCCGATAGCGAGTGCGCGAGAGAGCGCGTCCGCGTTCTTTCTTGCCTCGCGCGTGGCCCGAGTCTCTTCACTCTTCTGTGCGTTGGCTTCATATTCCTTGACGAGCGATTTCAACCTGTCCGGCATCTTCGGGTCGTGACCTGGATAGCTGATTCCCGTTTCTCCATCCGTAATTTCCGAAACGAAGTCGCCGGTCATCTTCACATCGTCTTTCTTCTGCGGCTTCCCTCCCGCCTCAAATTCCTGGAATTCTTCCGCCGTGCCTTGCGGATGCCCCGCTCTCCACAATTCGAATTTCGTTTTTATCGGCGCCTGTGGAGCCGCAGGG
>Ga0137394_10000687_pt1 | contig 23644 bp, 27 predicted proteins | sample czobulk116metaG_FD_108278 | JGI IMG/M metagenome (GOLD analysis project Ga0137394, IMG submission 108278) | Vadose zone soil microbial communities from Angelo Coast Range Reserve, California, USA - czobulk1.16 metaG | ecosystem: Environmental > Terrestrial > Soil > Vadose zone | place: USA...
ATCATCCAACCCTCTCTGTTGTTTTTCAGGACCTCATCTCAATCACGCGCCACACCGCGCTTCCTGCGGGAGATTCCTATCCTCCCTCCGCTTTGTTATGCGGCCGCTCTTGATGCCCTACGGTCGCTTAACGATATCGTCGAGATCCACTTGGCAGACGACGAAGGCGACCCGTTTGCCGTAGAGCTCGCCGGTCGACTCCAAGGCTATGTGACGGGTCAAGATTCCGACTATGTCATCCTAAACTCCAAGGGGTATGCCGGCTATATTCCTATGGATCAGATGTTCTGGAGCGTTGACTCACAAGAGGAGGTGGAGGATGATCAAACGCAAGACGATGCTGGATTCGTGGTGACGCGAAAAAACAAAGCCCGAGGATATGCTAACGAGGCCTCCGCTTCGCCCCAAGGGATCATCCCACCGGACATCGGCGACGAGCTATCTCTGAGTTGCGTCGTCTACACCCCGCAGGCCCTTGCATCCCACTTTCAAATCTCTATATCTCTTCTTCCACTTCTGGCTTCCCTTGTTGGCAACGATTTCACGGCAGATCGCCGCCCTACGAGAAAGTTGTTTTTCGACCGCAACATGACTGTGTCCCAGCGCATTGATCGCGTGGCGAGTGTCTTGAAGTCAGTCTCAGCTGTTGTGACAGGAGCTTCGGTGAAAAGGAAGGCCCGACATCAGGTCACCAGCGTCGTTGATTTTGTGGATTTGGCCATCGAGTCTCTCCTGATCCGGCCGACGTCTCTGGGACCCGGCGAACGGGGAAGCATAGTAGAGAAGACGGTGGATGCTACGCTGCAATATGCCATCCCCAAATATCAAGATGACGGCGACGGATCGATCTCTCTGTGTTCCCTTCATGATCCCGATTCTTGCCCGCTGGTAGGGTGTCTTTCATCTGGTGACCCCGCCGAGAACGAAACTGAAGTCCGAAAGGAAGTCCGTTTCCTATATATGTCGGCATACCGACGAGGACACTTCTCTCCGGGCTTGATGGACATTTTGAGTACTGGAACCGCATGGCCAGAGTCATTCTTGGAGAACCCGGATATCGAGACTGTGTCCCGGAGCCTGGGACGCCCGATCCGCGAGTGGGTTTATGCAGTCTTGGACGACGGGATGGGTATCATGGAACATGATGCCGATCCAGAGGGAAACGAATTGGGAGAAAGTAATGCCGATGAACTATCCGACGACGACGAAATCGTTGATCTTGTTGAGGAAGACTCCGATGACGACGTGGGGTCTGGCAACCCTCTGGCCCCTCTACAAGGGGCACTAAAGGAGCTTACTATCGGCGCGAAGCCCCCTCCGTCGACGTCATCTCACACGACTACCTCGCGTAGTATGCGACCTAAATACGTCACTGAGCACATCCGCCGTGGCACTCGGCACGCTGAAGAGCCTGTATCGGTGCGGTCACTTGCCACGTTATTGTCGTCTCACGACATCAACATCGACATTAGACATGACTCCATCGTTCGGCCCATTCAGCTTCAGGATGAAGACCTCCGCATGACAGTCTTTTTACGTGCTTTGGGCTCCAACACGCGTTTGGTCAAGACGCTTCCATCGGAGTACCTAATGGCCGTTGTGTCATTGAGATGGATCGTTAGCCGCCTCGCTATTCGAACTGATGAAGCTCAGCATAGCGCTGAGAGAGAGAAAGAGAAATGGACCGTTAAGGAGGCCCAGGCCTTCTTGGCTTCATTCTCCTGGCCTGGTAACACCTCATCGCCGGTCGAGCCAACCAGCCCTCCTCTAGAGAACCGTTTCATTCAGCTCACTGCCCAGGTATTGGCCACATTGGACGCCGTCGAGATGTTTTCCCAAGTCTTACTTTTGACAAACAAGGTGCCTAACCCGGCACACTTCTTTTCTGGGAAGACTTTCCATCAGTGCCTTACCAATGGAGGCACCCCAGACACACATCTTCCGCCCGGTTTATGGGACACTTGCGTTGATGGCTTGGAAGGAGAATTTGCCCAGGAGAAGGCGGGGAGAAAGAAGAGGGATCGCAAGACAACGGAGAGCCGTGAGAAACAAGTGCATGGGCCGCCAGTGCGTGGACCTCGAAGCCAGAGCATGTTCAATGTCCTTTCGGCTTTGGACGAAAGTGTCTGAGTTGGCCAACGGGCCAAGGGCGCGTCGATAACTGATGTCAGTTCCGAGGCCTCTCTGAGCTTCCTTTTGTGGCGTAGTTGGCCGAATATATTACGTTTCACGTTTCATATTGTGCTGGATTGATCTGTACATGGGAGCATGTGCTAATACGAAGAGTCAAGAACTCGGCGAACGTGTGCCAGGGGCGCTGCCTAGGAACGGAGTTGACAGGGTCACACGCACACACCATATTACCGTATGTCCTAGTAACAGTATCCGAGAAGAATGAATTGACCACATTCTCGAATCGGAGCTGTGCGAGGCAGTGAGCATGTGACTGGACAGCTCTCCATACCATATATGGTAATGCACAGCTTTTTTGTGTAGTGCCACTTTTTGTGCGGTGCCAGCGAGCGATGCTGTGTAACTGTCCTTTCCGATGAGACCGTAAATCGACTTCTATTGTTTAACGGTGGCACCAAAAGGCCGCATGAGGTCTTTGTTGAAAGACTTTTCCTGTGTGTCTGCTGTGCATTGTCCGACATGTCTGACTCGTGTTTGGGCCAGTGCCTCTCCTGGTTGTGTATAAAGACCAACGAACGATCGCACTATGTTCACACATACACATACCTTCTGTATCTTGCTCTCCTATGTCTTGTCCTTCGAACGCGTTAACCGTTGGCTCACGTTCGCGTACGGACGCTTCGGCCCCCCCAGGAAACGCGACAGGCACCGTTGCCAGTGTCCGACAACCTCCTGATATCCTGACATACTGCTACGACTCACGGATGGTGTATGTCACTCCGGGCGAGACTTATGACGTGTGTTTCTTCCTCGCCAGTCTAACGCCTCGCCTTCCCTTACTGATCGAGTGATCGATTGATCCATCTCCAGCGGGCCATCGAGATTGCCGTGGAATCCTTCACGGAGCTCAAAGACGTCGAGCGCGAGCGGATCAGTCTGGAGGTCCGCGTTGTGCTCAGCAACCAGCTCGAGAGGAGAACGGCCGAGATTGGGCGGTCGGCCTGGTCCGTCGTCGTCAACACCCTCGCGCGGTTCGAAATCGTGGAAATACGGGTCGCGACCCCGCCCAAGTTGGCCGCGGCGTCTTCTAGTTCGATCGTCGAGCCGCCTCCTTACGCTTCAGAAAATGGCTGGTACTCGGACACGAAGGGATCGCAGTCGAATCCACTCGCATACAGACAACAATTCCTGAGCCCGCTGTCGCAGCCACAGTCCAATTCGTTTACGAGCCGTGTCGTAGACCTATTTTCTCCCGGATCATCTCGAGGCCGTCATTCTCCTCAGCCATGCCACCACCGTGACCACCGCTGCTAGAATCTGTATAATGCATCCTGTATCCTTTATTCTGTGAATCTGCCGTACTTTCTGTCATCTGATCTTCCTCTTCACCCCTGCTTTATAGTACTGATACATGATACCCACTGGCTCGGTGAAACGTTCCGAAGAATTGCGTTCTTGTATCAAATAGTTGGAATTACAATGGCCATTCTTTCCTCGCTCTCCGTCACGGTGTAAAGTGACGTCCCGTTGACTCAGATGCGCCTCCGACGTCATCCAAAAACGCCACAACGCCCGAGCCACAAGAGCTACTTCGCCACCACTTCGAACTCACCAACACAGCCCGTTGTTCCCTGTTCAGAAGCTTCGCACAGACCTCGCCACCGCTTTCTCGGCCTCGCGCTCGCTGTGTATGACATAAATATATTACCAATCATGATCTCTCACCATATCCCCGTTTTCTCCTTTTCTCTTTCGGCTTGTGTGGACTCGCTTGTCAGAACGAGGCTATGTTATCGCTCTATCCCCTTGATGCTTCGAGCTTCATTACACTATATTTGATTTGGAGGGCCACTCGTGGCTACGGGCCAGGCCGGCCAGGCCACGGCCTGGGTGCGGCCGCAGTGAATAAAACGTGCTTGGGTGTTCTTGCGGTATAACAATCATATCTGGTGTCGTCCAAACTCGAACTGCCCCTGCGTGCCATTCTGAAACTTGGTCTCTCTAAGCCAATCCGAGCTGCCAATATTCTCGTACTTTCGCTTCTACGGTTTGAAACTTCAAGCTTCAAGTTGTGTCTTCTACTGTCCCGCGCGTTCTCCAACGCGTCCCTCGGGCCTCAGGGACACTCGACAAGAATACCCCATATACACAGGAAGACCGCTAACTCGGCCCCTGCGCTTCTGTCCACCTCTGAACTCACGCACCTGGCCCGCTTCCCGCATAGAAGAATGGTCGTAATGGGTCTATGACTTGAACGGGTGACAAATTACATTGAACACGTCGGTGTACAATTATATTATCAGTTCCACATGATTGTCTAGTACTTTACTATCATGTCTGCGCCTACCACTGAACATATAACAAAGCATGGATCGAGCCCGTTCTGTACGCAGAATGACAAGACGTTAAGTTGAACAAGTTCAACCAGACGCTTCGCAGCGGTCACGGTCAAGCTCAAGCCCTTACGCTGCCCGTTACATCCTGTGTACAACAGCCTCAGGCGGTGTCATCCCTGACTCGTGCAGTGAAGCCGTGGGCGTTGTTAGGTATTCCCACGCCCATACGCACACTAACTGCTGAATCAGGCAAGTGCAAAGCGCCTTCAGCACAGTGAACACAGGTACCAATGTACCAATCCACCGAGTCGCATCTGGGCCAAATCCACACATACTGTATACCTGGAATCTTCTCTGATCGCATACTGTCATGGAAAGTTCTTGACATACAGTGCTTGACGTGTTTGACACTTTCATCGACAGGAATAGGCCAACGTGCCGGTGTGAGCTAACCCCCATCTAGGCCCTTATCAACCGTCCCCAATAGTTCCAATTATGATGCAATCATCGCCCCATCATGGCAGCTTCTACGACAACAGGTCGTCCTCTCTTGGTCTACATTTCGCTTCAGTGCCTTCGAGTTGGCTATGATTCACGGGTGAATCACTCGTCCTGTACGGGCCAGGCTCACCAGTACACAAGTCGCCTCGCTTCCCCAATGGTTTCCACAGGCGCCGATCCGTTTCATACATTGCGCCGTATTTCTGCTGACCGGTACCTGCCCCGTGACACTTCATAAAAGGTTCATGCGTAGTCACGCCGCTTCTTGTTCATCGGCTCCTTCCTACCACCATGTCTTCGGCCCGTTCACTGTTAAGCCCCGCGTCAAGCACGACGAACCGAGTCGCTCCCGACATCCTCACATACAGCTACGCCTCACGGATGGTGTATGTTATCCCTGGGAAAACCTACGATGTACGTCCTCAACATCTAAATACTGCCTACCGCTGTCATCGGTCGCCGACTAGGAGCTCAACTCTTTTGCTGATCCATCTCTCCCACGTCCAGGAAGCGATCGATATCGCCGTGGAGTCATTCACAGAGCTCAAAGACGTCGAGCGCGACCAGATCCGTCTCGAGGTCCGCGTTGTGCTCAACAACCAGCCCGAGAGGAGAACGGCCGAGATTGGACGGTCGGCCTGGTCCATCGTCGTCTCCACGCTCGCACGGTTCGAAATCGTGGAAATACGGGTCGCCCCTCCCAAAGATACAGGAGCATCTTCTAGTTCTAAAAGTGCTGTCGTTGAGCCACCTCCCTACCCTTCGGATGCGAGTTGGCAGCCGGATGTACATATGACCCTGGTTCAGAATAGTCCACGAATCCCACGCCCCCCATCCCTTTCGAGTCGCATTTCAGGCTTGTTTATTCCCAAGTCATCTTGAGGTCGTCATTCTCGTCGGTTGTATTGATTACTGCTTGTCTCCCAGATCGTTCCTAACGATGGTTTGATTCATGGTCACGGTACCCGGTGACGCCTGTACTTTTTAAATGCTGCTGTTGTATTTCGACTATGTGATAACGAATATGTTTCCCCAGTCCCATAACCAGATGCCCTCCTACTACGGTATGCCATGACACTGATTTGCTCGGGTCGTTGAATGGGTAGTTCACGTTGACACTATGTTCGACTGTGCCTCAAGAGTGCCTTGCTTCGGAAGGTGGCGTTATATTGCAGAAGGTTGTTGATGTCCCGGACCCAGTCGTCTTCCTTTCCAGGACCTGCGCCCTCTCCTTGAGCATCGAGAGCTGGGTCTGATATCGAAGACCGGTTGATGCAGGGAATAGGATGCAATGACGCGCGGACTGTGACAGATTCTCCGGGTTTCAGAACATGGGAGGCTTGTCCATCCATGGATACACCGGCCGGTGCACGGCTGCGATCACCTATCTGCAAATCGTCGTCAACCACGTAAGTGAGAAGTGGTACCATGTACAACACGTACTCGAAGAGTAATGGAAGAAGAGGCAGGAAAGACGAGCGGGCGGAAGGATAGACTTCGGGGGCAGATCGGCGTAAGAACGAGAGCACTCAGTGATGGATGAACGATTGGGCCACCCGCGGAGAGGGAATACGCCGTGGAGCCAGTTGGTGTAGAAACGATCAACCCATCCGACTGGCCACGGAATTGTGAATCAATTAATACTTTTTGGATATCTGAGAAGTTCTCACCACAGCCTCGGTAAGATGCTGACCATCGACGAACGCATCAATCGTATTGAGATGTGGGCTTGATCCTCTGTGCAATGCGACCTCGTTCATTACTTGCCAATCTAGGAGGGGGTTGGGTTATTACGTTTAGCACGAGGCGTATATACGGATACCTTCTCCCTCATTGCCAATGTTATTCCCGTCCTTGTCGGAGAATGCGCAGGACAGGCGCATCCGGTATAATACTGTAGCTTTCCCCTGAAAGACGCTCTCTAATGCTTTCGAAAAATCGTCCACATCTGTGTCCAAATGTTCGATCATCGGTTTGAGTAAGCCAGACGCACAGCAACGGGCCCGCTCACGGAATGGGAGGAGGAAACCAAGTGTCCCCATTGAGAAACTAAGCACAGGTGGCACAGCTCCGACCTTGAAAAGCGATGATGCGTGAAGGATGGTGCCATCGCCTCCAAGTGTGATTACTAGGTCAATTCTCTCGGCGCCTGGACCTTCAAGAAACCGTATAACGGTATGTAGGCCGCTGGGTAATGTACGCACCAGGACGCCATACTTTCACACCTTGTGGTATGTCCGGTCTGTCTTCATGGAAGACCCTTACATGTGGGTAGTGGGTCCGAAGATGGCTAATTGCTGTTAGTGTTGACAGACTCCTGTGAATAGATACAAAGCACTCACTCGAGAAAAGAGTCAATGGTATCGATGACCGGCTTTGTACGCAACTTATTCACAACAAGAATAGACTTGGCGTGCTCTGCGTTTGTTCTGTCTTAATGAATAAGTTGGCTGCTGTTCGACTGGGATTGGTGAGTACTTTCTATACATACGTGGCGGCGGGGTGGATTGGGTGGAGAAGAAGTTAGAGGAACCAGAGATGGGAGTGGATATAAACGACGGGCGTGCACGCCAGCCACGTCCATGAAGCTGAAGTGTCGATGTCTGAGATCTGAGACATCGACTAAAAATGCTGCGAGTTGGACTCATCATCACGCATATATATTGCCCATCTCGTCACCAGCGCTCTCATATTTCCACGGAAGCCCGGACCGTCAACCCCGCTTAAACATCCACCCGCGCACTTTCATGTAACGGCTCGTGCCAGAAGACCCAATCATCAATCAAGGGTTACTATAGTAGTTCCAGGTAGGGTTCGAAAATTAAATTCTCGCTTTGAGAGAGCTGAACATTGAATTGGCGAGTAGTCACGTGTTGTGGCCTCGCGTGTCTGACATAATCAATCGTTCAGCGCGTCACCAACTTCGAATTGGATCATTGACCTGACCTTTTGATCATTCCCTTCCCCATTGTTTTTATCTTCGACATTGCTCACGCCTGCGACTTGCTCTCTGGGCTCGTAGCTTCTGACCCTCCCTTACCAACCCCTTGTTTTCCTTGATGTCGGATCATTCTAAGCGGACGCGCTCCCAACTCGCGTTACAGGATGATGAATTCGGAGAAGTTCACTTCGGAATTTCTCCGCTGAGGGCCGCGAGGCAGGAGAGAAGGAAAAACATACAGACAGGCCTCTCTGAAGATTACACTGGGCCTCTTGCGCCCCCCAATGTCGAAGTTAGCGACGATGACAGCGACGACGAACTGTTGCTCTCACCTCACAAGACTCGACCTCTGAAGCGGCCCTCCTTGTCTCAACAACCAGAATTTTCTTCGGAGGTAGATTCCGAAAGGCAATATAAGCGATCCAAGCAGGACCATGATGATGGTGGGTACCTTTAGCGGGAATCGCGAACTGTAATTTGCCGACGATTCGTACCCAGGACTGTCCCATGTCCCTGTCAGCGAAGCAAGGCCGCCTAGTGGCCCGTTCGACTTCTCTGCAATTAATCCGCAATTTCTTCATAGTCCAGGACAGGTGGGGGTGTCCTCGAAACAACGGGCATATACAGTTCCTCTCGTCTCGCCTACCATCTTTCGCCGGGATCTTGGACGACTTATGCCCTCGCCTGGGAAGGTATCTATTGTACCTCCTGTGCACGAAGTGCTGCGTTTCTCTAGCCTGCCGTGCTCTCCCGGGCCCTTAGCCGACGTCATGGATGTCGACAAAATTGCAAAGTTATCTGAAGAGTCTGAACGCGTAAGGAATCCCTCGAAGTCACCTACATCACCTTCGCACAAAGGGCTAGACTCTTCGTCATGTAAGACACCAGTTGCGGAAGACAAGAACTTACCTTCCATCAGTCAACTTCCTTCGGTGGCCCCTGGTCAGGAAGCTACCCCTTCTACCCCTTCCAACGTGTCTCCTTCTGCTCTACCTCAATCGCCGGATGTGCGTCCTTTCTCTGTTCTAGCAGGATCAACGTTCACATTTGTGCAGTTACCTGTAATGGCAACCCACGGATTACTCGAGGGACCCGAGAACGATGTTACACCCAAACCCATAAACCCACCTCCAATCACTCCCTTGGATGTCAACCCGATTCCTTTTGCCCTTGGCGGTCTTTCCTCTCTGTCAGATGACCCTCCATCTCCACTGTCCGCCCTGTCTTCGCAGTCTGAATTCGATCCCAGCCCACCCCCACCGCCACTACATGATACTGAGATCGACACCCCTCATGCAGAACTTCCCAGTGGTATCCCCCGAGCGACACAGCCTTCATCCTCACCTCCTTCGTACGACACAACAAAGAACTCGGGCTCGGAAGTACCTCAAGTGGCAAGACGGGCCACGTCTACCTCACGTGGGAGGGGAGGAAGAGGATTTGCGGGGCCATCGGGCTCGGCCAGGTTGACTCGTTCAGCTTCGATGAAGAAGCAGAAGGAGGCTGGGTCAATTTATGGAGACATCGACCCGAGTTCGTTGTTCGATTTCGCTACCCCCGTACAGTCATTCTGATTTATCATTAGAAACGCAGGGTATTCCTCCTTCCGTCCCATCATTGGTTCCAGTCAAGCGATCTGCGGATCCATCAGAATTCACGCCCCATATCTCGAAGAAGCCATCTTCCATGGCGGCTTCTCACAAGAAATCCTTCTCGTTTGCAATGCCCACTTCCTCTTCGCTGAACAGGACTATCGAGAAAGCTCCTGCCTCCTCTCCAGCGAAGCCGTCGTCGCTTCCGAGACGACAGCTTCCCAAGCTGCCATCACCGACGAAGCCTGCTTCGTCTCTAGGACCGGGAGAGCCACACCACCGATCAAAGCACACAGGTCTCTCGAACCTCTCGCTTGCCCTGGAGAAACTAAAGATACCACCACCTTCGAGGCCTGCCACGTCGCTCGGCTTTAACAGCGAAGCTCGGGGCGCATGTGATCCTAAAAATGCACCGAAAGCGAAGGATGATAGTAACATTCGACTTGGGAACGGGCTGCCCTCAAGTTCCAGGGCTACCGCTACACCCTTGAGAAGAGTGGCTACAGTGGGGTCTGTCGCGAGTTTCGAGTCAAGTACTCGTGCGTCCGGCAGTAAGCCTGCGCCCTTGATTGCGACTCCTGCACATCCTACCGACTCTGGCCCTCCTGTGAAGAAAATAAACCTACACTCGGGTGTTATCGTGGGGAAAAACTCGTTGAGTAAGCCGGGAGGATTCGTGTATGGAGGAGTCGGCAAGGGGCGAACATTCGAAAAGGTCAGCAAGAAATCGAGTCTTCCAGTTGTGGAAGGCAGCCCAGTAAAGGGAACTGGGAATGCGCAGCCCATTGACTTCGACGAACCGGCTTTGCCGTCCACGATTGAAGCGTCGCCACGGAAAGAAGATAACGGTCAAGCGGAAGCTTCCACAGCCGCGGCAGCGGTCGAATCAATGAAATTACAAGATGCCCTTACGGAAAATGATACCATCCTTGGAGCGGACAGACCGTTTGGTGAAGATGGTCAAGCGGAACCTGCAGATGTGTTCAAGGATGCGTCTCGTCGAGCATCGCTGGCTTCTCAATTTCTGCAGCAAACTCTTGCAGTCCTCCCATCGACCCCTCCACCTACGCGAGCTAGCGGTTCCAAGTCAAAGGCTACCGAACGATTGCAATCCAGCGCGCAGAGCACAAGGAGTGGTCTCCGTTCAGGTAACAGTTCTGATGTCATAGGCTCCCGAGACGGTTCGAGAGCACTGTCAAAGGGTCACGCAGTCGATACGCGCGTTTCTATAATAGGTACGACCGCGGCGGCGGCGTCGACGACGACAAAGCCGTCATCATTGAAGGTACTCAAGTCGTGCACGATATTTGTGGATGTACGGACAGATGATGGTGACGATGCGGGGGGACTCTTCGTGGATATGCTAAAGGGGCTTGGTGCAAAGGTAACGTTCCGCACATGCCTCGTCACTCTGCTATGGCGTTTCGTTGACTGACTTGGAACTATCAGATCATCGGACGTGCCGGGCAATCATGCACGCACATTGTATACAAGAATGGCCTAATGAGTACCCTAACAAAGTATAGGTTCGTACCAGGCGGATATGGTCTAGATCTTAGTTTTCAAGCTCTTTTGTGCAGACTCATGCGCGAGCCGAAGCCCTTTATTGTTGGCATCTCGTGGGTGGTCGAATGTGCCGAACAGTGCAGGCGAGTCGGGGAGGAGAATTTTCTCGTCGACCTAGAAGGTCTCAACATAGCCGGAACCAACAAGGTGAGCGTTAAATTCGTTGGGATTCCTTGGGGTGTGCCTTATCGTGCTCACCCCACACAGCGTCGGCGCTCAATGCTCCCCAAACACATCTCATCGAGTATACAAGCTCATATGATGGCACCCCCATCCCTACTCGGTCCCACCCTAACCGGGACGTTGGCAAGTGACCAATCGATGGATGGATCATCAGGTGAGATCTCTCCCTCTCCGACACGCCAATTAATCATTCTATTGCTTTCTCTAGTGGGCGCAGACCGCTCGTTGAACTCCAGTGATGGGGTAGTTGAGGACGAAGACGATCTACCTCCATTGGAGAGGGCAAGACAGCGACGAAATTTACTATTCAGGTCATGACATTGTTCCCACTTCACGAACACTTTCACGTACATTTCACGCAATAATCTATCTCACGCATCCCTGTATTACCTTACCGCACGTAAATAGCACATTTGGTGGGATTTTATGGAAAGTGGTTAGTCAGCTGATCAGCGTGACGCGATCACATGATAAAGTCGTCGCAGTTCGTGCGCGCTATCTTCCCACGGGTCTGTTCACTTTACCGACTACGAAGACGACGGCAGCTCGTCGTCAACAACGACCCCCCTACAAGTGGCAAAACACACATCGTGGTGTACATGGCTCCCCTTCGCGATCGCCCTCCTTTAAACTCCACCGAGCCCGAGCTACCTCCTCAGTCTGTCACTCCCCTTCGCATCGCGAAACGAGACACACAGCAACGGCCCCATGCTTCACAACTCAGCCGCCGTAGCTCTAATACCTTTGCTAAGCTAACTCGTAGCAATCTCGTTTCCCAGTCGCCATTTCGTTCTCAGCCTTCTCCAGCCCCTACCCCATCCCGACCTTCATCTATTACCAATGCCCCTTCGCCGCGTCGCGTTAGCGGCGAGAAGCGGCCACGTCCCGATTCTATGCAGTCCTACGTGGAGAACGAACGGCCACTTGGGTTCAAGAGACGCCAGTCAAAAGGTTTTCAAGACCTCATCGAGAGAGAACCGGTCTCAAAGAGCCCATTTCGCCGTCCTACCAGCGCTGTTGAGGACCCGTTTCCCCCCCCACAACCGCCACCAAAGATCCTCCACACAAGTCACCTCCCCACACCGTCCTCATCAGCTTCTCCCGGGCGCTCATCGTTAGTCTCTAAGCGTCTGCACGGGCCAAGACTCATCGGGCATGATGTCCAAAAGCGTCAAAGGAGAAAGACAGTGACGTTCGATGAGACTTGTGACGTCGTTACCTTTGAGAGGGACGATTCACTGGAGGATGAAGAACTGTTCTCTGATGATAATGACGGTGATTACGACGAGTCAGAGGATTATGGGGCGCCAGTCGGACACATAGAGGCAAACGACAGCATCACTGGGCTGGTCGACTCCATGATTCAGGATGCTCGTGGTACCTCCAGTCCTCAGACTCCCTCCATGGACAAATCCTTACCTCCTCACACGGACAGCGAAGATGGTGTCCCATATGGTCGTACCCACCATTCCGATAGGGCTGCCCATTCACGACTGTCTCACCCAACTCCCTCACCCGATGTCCATGAAACCTTCACCTCCATCGTTAGGCAGAGTCCTTCCCTTACCAGCACCCCTCCTCAAGGTCCGCTAGTCGGATCCACCTTGCCGCTTGGGCGATCGACACATTCGGAACGAGCCCGGGCTGATCGTACGCCCGATGATGTTGAAGGAGATGTTCAGATGCTTCCTCCTTCGCCCTCCCCAGCAAAGACCCAAAGGTATCCATTCGGCGATCACAGCGAGAGTTTAGTACCGAAGTTTGACCTTGATGTTCATCGACAAGATGTGGCGGATCGTGCAGGTAGGCGCAGTGGATCAACAATGCAGTCTTGCAACTCAATCTGTAAACCAGGGAATGAACCTGCTGACCCCTTTGGTCTGCCAGGGCAGGAGGATGTCCAAATTGTTGAGCTATCATTTATGTCGTCAGAAGGTGCCTCGGGGTTACCGCTCGAAAGGACGGCCTCTTTACAGCAAGAACATGAAGCTGTTAAATTGGAGGAGCTCGGTCTCGGTACACCCAACTCTCAGATTCGGACATCTACCCCACCTCTGAGATTGAAGTCCCCTGGCGCTTCGCTTGGAAAATCAATCGAATCACCTAATTCAAGGGAGCTTCCGCGACCACCCAGACACCGGAGCGAATCTCCGTTACTCAATCGTACTACATCTCCCGCAGCTGTTGGGTCTCGCGAGGGCACTCCGCATCTGGCCTACTTAGATTCCCCTTCGTTCCGCTCTATATCCGGCTCACCAGCTTTCGGTACACCGACGCGTGCACCACCATTTTCCCGAGAGCTTGAATCCATGCCTAGCATGGGCAGCTTAAATGGTCGTGGTAACACTGGTAGCATTTCCCGACGCAACCCTAGGATCGATCGGGAGGATATACATAAACGTTTACTGCGTAAGAGAAACCCAGATAGCCCCGTGCCTGAGGAGATTGGAGAACCTTCGACGACAGCGGACCACTCAACAAGTGGAGACACCACGAATGCGAGTGGCCATTTGGATGATGTACCACTTGCCTTACTCCGTTCCTCCGCCCCTCCGCCCTTACACAGAGAAGCAACTTACGATGGTGTCATGTCCATTGACCCAAATCCCCAACCCGCCGATCCCCCCCGTCCCTCCGTACTCATGCGCGCTCACTCGGAGGTAGAGACTAGCGGTACGCGCACCGCCAATACCGCTGTTTTTCAGGGTCTCGATTTGAATCTCCCCGATGACAGCACAAGTCTTGATATTAGTCTCGGCGCGTCAGGGGCGACTAGGGTCGAAATTGACGAAGTCAAAAGTGCGCTAGAACGCCTTGTTCAAGATGTTGTCACAGACTCGGCTAGTACGAGCATGTCGGCCCATCCATCCCCTCAAGATCTCAAGATGAAGAGTAGTAACGCCTCTCTAAAAGTGGCCCCGGCTACAAACGGCGTTAAAGCCAGGAGGTTTGAACCTTGTGGTAACTTGGATACCACGATGGAAGAGGATGAACCGCTCGACGATCACGGCGATCCTCAGCATGCCACACCGAATCATTCAACGACGTCTTCCCCAGCACAGCGCACACCAGAACTGCTCTCTGGAGGAGGTTTTATGAGCCCCTCGTTGAGCCGCACTACTAGCGAGTCGTCAAATGCTGTCCAGCCGGTACCGAAGGATGCAATCCGTAGCCGCGAGCAGATGATCCTTGAGAAGCGGCGTGAAATGCGCCGGCGCGAGCAGGACGAAGACATGGGATACGTTACCCCACCGCGAAATCTGCCCCACCCCGGGGGTAGACCTAGCGCAAGGCGTAGCATGAGTACCGGTGATGCGGAGGATCTACAAGCGGCAGCTAGGCTGGCGGCAATGAACCCTCCAGGCACAAGTGTACTACCCGACGTGGTGGTGACGGAAGAGAAGGACCCATTTGCCGAAAGCATTGCCCGGGAGTTGAGGAAGTTGCGCGGTTCGATGAAAAACGTGAGTTTGGCTGCCGTTGCGTCCTGAAAAATGCTCAAGCAATTCTCCAGAGATATCACGTACATCAACATAGTGAGACCATCTACGCTTCGTCGGATGCAGATAAGGTCTCGCACATCGGCGGTGCTGGCGATGTTGATAACGGGAGAGCTTGGAGAACAGTTCGTCGACCATCAGATATGGTACGTAAACTGTCAAGTGGACCGCACATAGGGACTGACACAGAATGGCAGAACGAGTACGCCAAGCAAATAAGAGAGTATCGCTCCCAAGAAAAACCAGGCAAGAGTCACGGCAAGGTGTTTGTTAGAGGTGAACCGCTCCGAAATCTTGAGACTGTCTGGTTTTAACATCGAATGTCTTAGTACTCCATGTGAAGGGCCTCAATTTACCATTCCCACAACAAACTACCGTATTGACTTGCACACTCAATAACGGCATTCATTTCGTGACTACGCCCGAATGTAAACTAGGGAGGGACTGCCAAATAGAGCAAGAATTCGAACTGTAGGTCCCAGTGGTATCACACTCGTCATTTGCATTGGTCCCCTGACTCTTTCTGGTAGCATTGAGCATAGCAAACTCGAATTCACGCTCACTTTGAAGGTTCGGCGAGACCCACACATTATGGCACAGTTCAAAGCCAATACTCCCGCACACCTGCCTCCAGCGCCCGCTCCTCCTCCTGCTTCCAAAGGGGGCATGCGGAGCTTCTTCTCTTCGCCGAAGAAGCCTGTGCGAGTCGTCCGGCCAACGCCGGCAGCCCCAACCGTGTTCAAAGAGAATCTTGCGAGGTATCTCAAGCCCGATGGTACCCTAGCACGTGCTTTTGTTTCATTCAAAGATATTGCCTCGCGCTGCAATACTCGTCTATTTGAGACCAGCTATCCTCTGATTGGCCAGCGTCAGGAGAGTGAATCGAAGGTCGTTTCGATAGAGATCGGCGAGCTTGTGTTGCAGTTCTTTAGACTTCCTCCGCTTCCTGGAATTCCGCAAAGTCAGCTACCTCAAAGTCTGGACGAGTGCCATCGAGGCTTACGCCACGTTCATTGGCATAAAATGACGTACTTCGAAGGAACCCTGACTCAAAGTGGTGGCGACTGCTCGGTGCGTGATGTCGATGTAACCCTTCACCGGCTTCAAGCTAACCAGGGTCTGTAGACGTGGCGCAGGAGGCAGTTCCGTATCATTGGGGCAAATCTAGTCGCGTTCAACGATGTAACCAAGAGGGCCACTGTTACCATTGACCTACGAAAAGCGATCTCAGTCGATGACATCCCTGACCCGCGTGACCGAATGCTCAGCCCTTCCTCGGCACAAACGTCTACCAGCAGTTTTGACGAGTTTGAAGCTCTTTACGGTGTAGAACGATCATTACGTCTCCGCTTCCAAAGGAATTTGGAAATCCTCTTTTTCACTGACACGGATGAAGAGAAGGAGAGATGGTGAGTCACGTTTTCCATGCACCACAACTTTTCAAACACCATCCCGCAGGCTTGAAGTTCTCCGCGCGCTGATCGGTCGAATCCCGCCGAACCATTTGTGGGCGGAACTGTTGTGGCAGAGGCAACAGGAATCGACACCACATCCACCAATGCCATAGAGGCCGTCAAATACAAACGTCGGCTTCGCAAGCGACACCTCTTTCTATGCTCCGATCGAAAACCCTTTTCCATGTCCGTGAATTTGTGCTAGCACAAATATGGCCGGGCCATGTACACAGGACACATCCATATTATTGATTCCACATGTCACAATATCTCTCATCTTGATAAACGCTCATCACTGGTTCATTATCATCGTTACGGTTTCGGCCCATCTCCCAGCATCCATGTATGTTACATCCAGGCTATGTGATTTATTGCGTATGCGTTGTACTGTACCTAAGAGCTAAGCTGTATGACCTAAGCAACGCATGTCGGATGTCTCGGCCCGATTGACGTCGACACTGTTTAGACGTGACAGCTATGATACGTCGAACACGGGTAGAGTCCACCACCGTCCGTACGGAACATGATGACCAGAGCGAAACGGACACACAAAGTCTTATCTCGGAAGAGTCCAACAGCGCGTCGCAAACCGACTCAGGCATGACGAAAGCTCGGGTGTGTGCCTACAAAACTCCCGTGGTCTTTGGGTAAATTCCTCAAATTTTACGCTAGCTGCTGCGGGATCGACGCCACTTCTACGCAAAGACACGTTTCTTGTTCCCTCTCGGCATCATACGTGAGCGTTTTCATGATGTCTCTTTCCCCCGGATTCTGGTTCTAACTTGCGTCTCAAGTGGGCGTTGTTTTGGGACTCATATTCGTAGAGCCTTCTAGTTTGCCTGACATACCCGGGCATTTTGCGATCTTCCTCGAAGACTATGACATTTCTCTGTCGGTCCCTCAGATCGACCTTTCGCGCGTTCAAGCCGAGTGGAAGCGGTTGCTCAGCACCATCCCTGAACCCTGGAAGTTGAACACGGATGGCCGAGAATTCCAAGTCGGGGATGCGATCAAAGCGAGGGGGTTGGAGGCAAACCACCCCGTCGTTTTGATCCCAGGGGTGATCTCGACGGTATATATGCTCTCGGCGGTACTTTTTCGTTTAGCATCAGCTGAGGTTATGCTATATGCCATCACCAGAGTCTCGAATCCTGGTCAACGTCGCCGGAGTATCGCGCCTTCTTTCGCCAAAAGGTATGGGGAGGGTTCCCCATGATCTCTCAAGTGACTTTCAATCGCGAAAAGTGGATGTCGATGCTTGTGCTGGACCCCGTGACTGGCCTGGACCCGAAAGGGGTGAAGGTTCGAGCTTCGGAAGGGTTCGATGCGGCCAGCAGTTTCATCCAAGGATATTGGATCTGGCGAGTCCAGCTCAACCCACCGGATTGCCCGACCTACTGAAGATTATGTCAGGTCGAAAGTCATCGAGAACCTCGCTGTAGTCAACTATGACACGAATAACCTGGTCTTGGCTCCTTATGACTGGCGCTTGTCAACGCACAACCTTGAGGAGCGCGATGGGTATTTCTCAAGACTTAAGACAACCATCGAAGGCTTCAAGTACTACATCCTAGCCCTGTGTTCGATTCACTATGACTGACTTATGCACTGACTCTTCAGAAGGAGGCAGAAGAAAAAGTGTGTCATTGCGGCACATTCGATGGGTAGCACTGTAGGTGGTCCAAAGTGTCTAATTGTGAGTTAACGCAAATGCTGCGGAATCAGGTCCTTTTGGTACGACCCTATCATCTTGTCTTATCCCTTACAACGAGACGCTCACTGAAGCCCAGTACTTGTGAGCTCTTCGACAACCCACGCCGTCTTGAACGCGAGTCCTGATTCCCTCACGCAACACAGCTTGAAATGGGTAGAATCTCCCGAACATGGCAAGGGAGGTCCAGATTGGGTTGAAGTAAATTCGGCTTAAACCTTGCGGAGCAATAGGAAGAGGTTTGACTCTGGCTTTCAGAACCACATACAAGCAGTTATCTCCATTGCGGGCACGCACCTCGTGGGTCTTGTTGCTCAGCAAGGGTTCGTTTCGTAACCACTAAACCACGCATACTTCAGGGCGTGGTGAGTATACTACATCTCTTTGAGGATGGTGATATCAACCGAGACCTGGTCGAAGACCAAGGCTATGGCCGCGCTGTTGTCCGGGGAGATGAAAGACACGGTAGATCTGAATCCTGCTGGTGCATATGGTCAGGGCCTCCATTCCGTGCTCTCAGCAATTCACCGTGCTCTTCTGTCTGACCCGCGTTTGCAGTGCTTGAGAGATTCTTTTCAAAAAAGGAACGTCAATCGCTCTTCCGCAGCTGGGCAGGCGGTGCGAGCATGTGGATCAAAGGAGGTAACGCAGTATGGGGTGATGCCACGTCTGCACCAGACGATGAGGAAGGAGGACAGCATACACACGGAGAGTTCATCTCTTTTCGCCAGACGGCTCCAATACCACTGGATGATAATGATGTCGAGACACCGCCGTCCACGCAAGGACAAGCGAACATTGCGACGGCGCAAGGTCCAGACAAGCGCAAGGTACCACCTACATGGAAGAACATGACTGTCGACGAGGCGGGGGATTGGATCCTAGCGCATACGCCTTTGACGTTTAGAGTGACTCCCTCTCTTTTCCCTACCCTTTGCAGCACTCACACGCAGGCAGAAAATGATCGCTACCAATTACTCATACGGTATTGAACGAGACGAGGAGGCGCTGAAACGCAACGACTTGGACCATACCAAATGGACAAATCCCTTAGAGATTAGGTACGTAACACAGTCCCGAAACGTGAGCCTCCGAATAATCGTACAGCTTTTAGACTACCGAACGCGCCATCACTACGATACTACTGTGTCTACGGTCATGGAAAGAAGACCGAGGTAAGCAACTAGTACGCAGAAAAACTCGCGCCCTGACAAAGAGGTTGAATCCAGAGGTCATACTGGTGAGCAGGAGTTCACGGTAATCATTCTGCTGGTGTAGGCATCGACTGTTGATCTATAGGTACGCCTCGGAACTGGACGGAGACGGAGATCCCGGCGAGGCTGTGGACCTCGAAGCAGGCGCGAAGGACGACACTGTTTCCGAACAGGACCTGTACTCGTCGGACGTTTCGTTCTCCCGAAGTTGGATCGATAGGTCTCACACAGATGAAAACTCAAATCCCAGAGTCTGTCCAAATTTGCAAAGGAGAAAGGGGATGGCTTAATTCTCACGTGTCAACGCAGGTTCGCAACGGCGTCAAGTTGGGAGAAGGTGATGGCACCGTCTCTCTTCTCAGTTTGGGGGCCATGTGCGTCGAGGGCTGGAAACGGGAGCGGTGGAACCCCGCCGGGATCAAGGTGATCACGGTAGAGGTGCGAGTGTGCTACTGTCGTCCATTGATCCCCCCCCCCTGAAATGATGATAGCTACCCCACCAGCCGGAGGCAACACTCCCCCGAGGAGGGGCCAACACGAGTGATCACGTCGATGTCCTTGGATCTAACGCACTGAACGAGATCATTCTAAAGGTGGCAACAGGGGCGGGTGACGAGATTAACGAAAATTACGTCTCGCCAATTCGCGAGTATGCGAAGAGGATTCGATGGGATGGTTGAGCTCCATGGTATTAGTTTAGAATGAGCATATTGGTCACCATAGCTACAATATATTGAATACATACGCGCCGTGCTTGAACCCTGTGTGACGTGGAGGGGAGAAGCTGGCAACAGCACGTCTCATAAATTACGCCACCACCAAATCCCATTGGAGGATAAGCTAGTAGGCCCGCGCGTAGGCAACCACATTCACTTCCGGCTGCTTTTCCAACGTGAGTAGGTGCACCAACGGATGAGGTTTCCAAACGCATGTCCCTACGGTCCAAGCAGCAAGAACGGTAAGAATGCTCAAACTCCATTGTAAGACTAAGATTGCAGCAACAACAAAGCAAAATAACATGGCGAAAATAGGTTCTGACCAGGAACGCGATACATAAGAGTCCGTACAGCCTTACATACGAGTCCGTCTTGCTCTGAACAAATGTGACACGACGTTATGTGCGGTGGGGCGTTGCGCCACCAAAAGAGTGATTCGCATCCTTGTAGGGGTATGAGGGTCCTGCTAGAGGAATGTGGGATTCTTCGTCTCGCCCTACGTGCACATATCTCGGGCCAGAGGGGTTCATTGAGGGGACGATACCCGGACCGGATCTCCACGCTTTTTGCTCTTGTAGTTTCTTTGCGTACGACCTGACGATGTACGTGGCCCCTTTTAAATCGTTCTCGTCAACGAACGCCGCATGGGAGCCAACCAACGGAGGAACACTCACAAAGTTGAATGATCAAACCGATGACCATGCCGACGACGAGGGACCACTTGTTGGTGTTGAAAGATTGGTCGCATATCTGCCGAACGTCCGAGTCCGTCGAGCCTTCGATGCAGCGGTCGATGAGGGATTGGCGGGATTGGGAGAAGAAGGCATAAAGGTAGATGCCGTCCATGACGAGCTGCACGCCGATCGACCAGCCCAAGTAGAAGGCGTACGTCGAGAGCAACTTTGCCTTGCGCCAGAGCGTCCCGAGTAACCTGTGTGTGTGATTCGGCCCCCCCCAGTCAACAAAACATGAACATAAAAAACGAATATTTTGGGGGGTTGGGCCGAGCCCGAAGGCGGCGCGGACTCATGGGACGGCACGAAGACTCACCCGACAAAGGCAGCGATGGCGAGGATGGCATAGTAAGCCCCATTACAGGCAACGATCACTCTCAGGTTAGATGGGAGACGACCACCTGTTCGACAATCCCCACCAAAAAAACAAAAAAAAAAAGAAAAAACGGTCAGTTTCAGAAGAAGAAAGGGGTGATAAGTGAGAAGGCTCGGATTTTTGCGACGTACGCATGCTTTTGAGGGTATAAACGCTCGCGGCCGCTATCAACCCACAAAGGAGCATTTGGGCAAATGAGATGAGCAGAGCACCGAGGCGCAGGGGTAGGCAACATAAGAAATGACGGGCCACCATGTCTGCGTTCTAAGGGCGCGTGTGGGGAACGTATGTCTGCGCGGTGTCGGTGGTCGGTGGGGCGAGATGAATGGCCACGTTGAGGTTGAGGGTTCAGAAAAGGCGTGGTGTTGTGTTTTATAAAACTGTGCCGTACTGCTGTAGTGATGGCAGCGCAGCAGCCAAAAAATTACCACCCCCGGGCGTCTGTGCCTCGCAATTACTGTACCCGAGTCTCCCGAGGCCGAGGAGGTACGTATCACTGCCACAATGACAGAGTATGATGTGAATCTGCGCGTAGCTGGCGTGCGTGCCGCTCCTTCAAGCCAATTGCGTCCGTGAAAAAGAAAACAACTCGATACGTTGTGTATGCATAGCATTTGATGGTTAAGTCCGCGGGGGTGTGTTCCTCATGGTCAGGTCATCCCCAGCCCCGGATCAAACGATGTCTTGGGTGGTGGTGCACCTCCCCCCCAGACCACCACCGACGTTTTCGCCTGCTTTGTGTTTTCCTATCGCCGCTCCGAGTCATCATCCCCTTGTCGTCCAACTCGAGCTGCACCGCGATCTTACACAGTTCTTGGCACCCTTCTTTCGCCTCATCATCGCCAATGTCCGTCCAGGACGGGAATCTCTCGATAAAACCACTATCGCTATCCATCGCGTCCGCGTCAGAGACGAGCGAAACAAGAGGGTCACCTAACGTAGAGTCGTCGAGTTGGTACGCTTTTAGGAATTCCCCGAGTGCGTCTGAGACGTACCTCTGCTTTCGTCCGCCTCGGGCGCCCTCGGGGAAACACTTTTTCCTGCATCGGAAGACCGTCTCCTTCCCCAGAGGGCCCACACGACGCCCTGCAGTACCATACAGAAGCTGGTCTTTCTGCCAGTCTCGCGTGTCCCCTGACTCCCTCTTTTTCCTGCTCTGAGAGATCCCTCGGCGTCTTTGAACATGACTGTTCCCGCAGGCCGAGGCTACGGATAACCCGTAGCCTAGAGCGCGTACTCTGACGCGCGCAAGGGTTTTAGTAGGATGAAAGCGGGCGCCGCCGTTAGCCCGGCTTCTGCCCACATACGGTGTAGTGCTTTAGTTAGCTTCGTTGTCGACATTCGTTCACCCAGATGCGGGGCAAAAGGTATCAGCAAGGTCACTTTTGGCCGAGGAGTGTTCTTGTATCTAGCACTTCTCCGCAGTAGCGCTCATGGGGGAAAACAAATCTCGAGCGACCTTGCCGATGGTCTGTGCTGCTGTAATTACGGCAACGTTCGGACAATTTCCCCCGTCAGTTTTTTCGCGGTGTACTTCGTGTAATGCAGAGCAATAATTTATGATGCCATGTCTATGCGAAGTACAGCGTGAGTTGCAATGTGAGGGTATTGCTATGTCCTCTTATTCTTCGGGTCTGCGGTGCGGCTTCGCAGATTTTTTGTCCTTCTCGCCCTTTTTCCGCTTTTTCGTCTGAACGACCTCGATCCCACCAGCACTGGAGGGTTGGGTATCCTGTGAGTATCCATCGGGTGCCGCAAGTTCATGACGTTTCTTCTTTTTTGCTTGTCCAATGGGCATGTCCACCACGGCATCGCCCACTTCAAGTTGACCTGCCTCCGCTCTCCTCCCTCTCCTCTCTTCCTTCTTTCTACGCCGCTCCTCCTTTGCGCGCTTCTTCTCGCTTTTGCCACGGTCGTCACTGCGGTCAGCGGCATCACCCGTCTCGACAGGCTCAACGGCTGGTGAAACGTTCTCTTCCCTGGTGTCGGTCACCGGCTGGCCCAGGGTGAACATAGCCGCAAACTTTGACGACGAAGCACCGATGCCGCCACGCACTCGCTCATCCAAACCGTTCATCAACGGCGCTCGCGACGCACCGCCACCCGAACCCAAACCGGCACGATTGTGGTCATCATCATCGCCCCGTGACGGAGTAGGTGGTGGTGCAGAAGCAGGAGCATCGGCGGTAGCATAAGTCGGGCGAGGCTGCCGTTTGGCACTGAGCTTCGCTTTGAAGTAATCGCCGACGGACTGCGAGGACGTCGTAAGTTGTTGTAATGGCTCTTGCGCTTCTGCGACGGCAAGACCAGGACCAGGGACGGGGGTCGGAGTTGGGGTGACGGCAGTGGACGGGTACGGGGAGGACAAAGATGAAGTGGAAGAAGACGGGATGCCGAGGATCTCTGCCAGTGCATTCGAGTTGGATGAGGCCATGCGCTTGGCTGCGATCATGCGGGCGCGGTGCGTGCGGGGCCTGCAGAGGGGGTTGGATGTATCAGCCTCGCCTCGGTCTGAGATACGCGGAATATGCCTGTGACGTACGGAGCGCGGATGACGACCGGTGTAGGTGCAGTTACAGCATTCATCGGTGCAGATCCAGGTCCTTGCGCGGGAGCTCCAGGAGGACAAGGCGGAGGTGGGTCCGACTCAGTATCGGGCACCGCATGGCCATGGCCATCCTCCTCGG
>Ga0137394_10000688_pt1 | contig 23642 bp, 16 predicted proteins | sample czobulk116metaG_FD_108278 | JGI IMG/M metagenome (GOLD analysis project Ga0137394, IMG submission 108278) | Vadose zone soil microbial communities from Angelo Coast Range Reserve, California, USA - czobulk1.16 metaG | ecosystem: Environmental > Terrestrial > Soil > Vadose zone | place: USA...
GAGAATGAAACGGCATACCTGCGTATATACGCACGTTTTGTTGCGCAGCTGGACGAAGTAGACGATGAGCACCTCGCAGGGCGCTGCGTGGGACTTGAGGGTGTGGAGCCGACGCCTGGTCTACTGGCCTGGGCAGAAGCAACTCGCGGCGCCTTGGAAGACCTGCAGCGCCGGCGCGAAGCCCATATACAAGCTATGTACGACCAACTCGAGGGGCTGTGGCGCAGGCTGGGCGTCCCGGACGCGGCAATGGACGGATTCGTCAACGCTCATCGTGGCAGCACGGAGGAGACGATCCGTGAGTACGAAGCAGAGCTCGAGCGCATGCTCGAATTGAAGCGCGAACGCATGAGCGCATTTGTGGAGAATGCGCGTGGCGAGATTGCCAAGCTATGGGACGAGCTCCTCATTGGCGAGGAGGAGCGGGCAGTCTTCATGCCTTATTTTGACGGTGAGTACATCAGTCCAAGCTCCTATGCGAACACTCGTCTGACTCTGCTTCTCAGACGAGCATACGGAAGAACTATTGCTCCTTCACGAGGATGAGATTAGGCAGCTCAAAGAAGAGCGGCGGACAAAGGCTCATCTCCTCCCCAGCGTGCGCAAGTATTTCGACATTTGCGAAGAGGAGAAGGAACTTGCAAATACAGCGTCGGACCAAAGCCGCCTCCTCGGGCGGGGCCCACGAGATCCAGGGCGTCTTTTGCGGGAAGAAAAGATGCGCAAGCGTGTTCAGAAAGAGAAGCCAAGGGTGTGTGCGCTTTCATCGACAAACAGCGATGGGGTGGTGCTGACAGAGATGACAGCTTGAAAAAGACCTTCTCACCTCCATCCCTGCGTGGGAAGCAGATGCAGGTCGCCCTTTCCTCGTGTATGGGGAAAGCATGCTGCAAATTCTACTCAGCGTGGCTGGCGCCGCTGACAAAGAAAATCGTCGAAGCGGGAAAGCACGGGCGGGTTCTGTGCCGCCACGAGCGACGACGCCCAACTCTGCACCTGGGAAAGGCGTGGTCACGCCAGCCGTGCGACCGGCGTCGAGCATGGGTCGTTCACATTCAGTGCCAAGCAAACGACCGCGGCTCGCGGAGACCAACGTCGGCCAGGTGCCCGGATTCGTGCCCCGTTCCGCGAGCGGAGCCGGCGCTGGCGCTGGCTACCCACCAAGCAAGATCGCAATGCCCGTCCCGGTACGCGCGACTGCCCTGCCCGTTCACGCACCCCGCGCGGTGTCGGCCACTATCCCGAAACAACACGCGGCGCTCGGAATCGGGCGCCCACCATCGAGGGATCAGCTGGCCCCCTGCGCGGGCTCATATCGCGTACGTAGTGTCGGATCTGGACTTGGTACGTCCACGTCAAGAAATCCGCAGACGATCGCCGTCAAGGCGAAGCGTGCACGGAGAGAAAGTTTCCGTCCACGGCCGAGCGGAGATTGGAAGCATGTCCCCCAAGGGCGATATGGCGGCTTGGAGGAATGTGCACTGAAAGAAGAGGATGAGGACACATGATGTCGAGTTTTTCTTTTTTTTTCTCGTGTTTCTGCGCATTTTATTCGGCTTCTCTCTGGCAGTCCTGCGTGGCTATCCACGCGTTTATCATGATTATGGTAGTACATTTATTGTGAGGTGCAGGTGTACGATAGTCCGAGCTGTTGTACCAAGCCACCCCATGGAATTGGGTCGAGATCTCCACCTATCGAGACGCATAAGCCCAAGAATGCATAAGGATGCCCCGAGAAATCTACAGTCTGTGCCGATGCCGTGATAGGTTATCTACAGGGCTGAATGTCGAAAAGTAGGGCGTTGGGCTTCAGAGCCTCGGCGTACGGGCGCGGCCGACGGCATACTTGGCCATTTCGACCTCCCGTTTTTCATAGCCACACTTCTCGTAAAACGCTGAGAAAAAGAAAAGAAAGGTAAGTAAACGGAGAGCGTTCCCAGGCCACAGACGCAGAGGACGCACGTATGTTGGTTTCGCTGCAGTTGAGGATGGTCTTGTAGCAGCCCACGTCCTCGGAGATGTGCGTGAGGGCCTGTATGACGCGTAGGCCAAGCTTCTTTCCCTGCATCTCGCGCGCGACGGCGATGTCCTCGATGTGTCCGACGCGGCCGAGCCCGCGCAAAAATTTGCGCTCGACGAAGACGCCGCCGGTCCCGACGATTCGATCGGTCTCGCGCTCGACGATGACGATGACGTAGTACGTCGCGGGCTCGCTGCGCACGGCGTGGAACTGAGCCGCCCACGCCTCTGCGCCCACGTCTGGCGCCTGCGTCAGCACGGAGAGCACGGAGAGGTGGCCGCGCTCGTAGTCCGTCGAAGCCAAGGGGCGTATCTGACGGAAGCGGTTCCGGGAACGAGTTTTGTTCAGGACAAATGGAGAATTGGTTGGGAAGGAGAAGATGAGAGAAGAGATGATGATGACGAGACGCGACGCACGTGGAGCTCGGCTGGCAACTCGTCCTTGACGTGTTGTGGGACCAGCTCTTCGGGGAAAAGGAGGTCGAGGTCGCTATCTTGCGTGAAAGGCATTTTGGTGCGATGCGATGGGTGGGTGGAGAGAGGGCAAGCGTGGGGTGTAGGCGCTGTTATGTTATAGTCGACCTGGAAGCTGAGCAGACCCTGGAACGTGCAACAACCGGGCACCGCGGTACCGCACGCACCGCATTGGACTGTGCACGACAGGAGGGAAGGGAAGGGAAGGGACAGACACGGTCGCTAAGGCACCGCATCACCGGCTGCTTGTCCATTTATTAATTGCGAACAACACCGAACGCCGCGATCAAACGGGTCTCGTTATCTTACGGCGGGGGGTTTTCATCGATCATACATAAAACTCGTTCTGAACCGCGTTCATGCAAACTTGTGTTGAGTTTGAGATTTAGGGGATTGACTTTTGGCCTAGGAAAGTGGCCAGATAAGGTCGCCTCGGCTCATGCACGCTACTGTATTGCCCGCAAACGGGTCAATACATCAAGCCAAGCCCTGGATCCCGACGTCGCAATCAAGCGCCACATCCATAAAAGAATGAAAAGGGAGGACGAAAAAATAAATAACTTGCAATAAAGTGGGTTCGAATCAGGTTGATGCCGGCATTCTGGTCAAGAACCAAACACTGCTTCATGTCCCTCACCCGGCCTCAACCGCTCAACCACTTTTGCCTCCCCTCCTCAGCCCCTTCTTACGCCCCTCTCGCCCTTTCGTGCGCACCCCATCCTCCCGCCGCAGCGACGCCATGAACTTTTTCAAGACGAAGCAACGCACGCCGACAGATCTCGTGCGCGGCCTGCGAGACAACATCCTCAAACTTGAGTCTGCCCCGCCCGGGGAGCCGAGGAAAAAGGTGCGCCACCTCCTCCCCTGGCTCTGTGTCCGTCATTTGCACCGACGCCGATGTGGCCCTCTGCCTAGGCCAGTGAAGACGTCAGCAAGTACTTGCAACAGATCAAGGGCATGCTCTATGGCGATGGAGGTGCGTCGTTCAATGTTCATGTTTCTGTCTCTCCTCTCTCCCCCCCCCACTCCCTCCTCTCTCTCCATGGATTCTGACTAGACGATGTCTTTTCCAATCCAGAGCCCGTACCGGAGCTTTTCGCGCAACTTGCGCAGGAGACGTACAGCACCGACCTGCTGCACTTACTCGTCGTCCATATCGCGCGCTTCGATTTCGAAGCTAGGAAGGACGTCGTGCAGATCTTCAACAACCTCCTCCGGAGACAAATCGGTGCGCGTTGGCCGACGGTCGAATACATCTCCGGGAAGCGCGAGGTTCTGTTTGCCGCCCATGCCGGTTACGAGAACGAGGATGTCGCGCTCAACACCGGCATGATCCTGCGCGAAATGCTTCGCCACGAACAGTTATGCAAGATTCTCCTATTTTCCGAGCAGTGCGTCTTCACTCGTGGTCCCTCGTCCTCCTCCCTCGCTGTTGACAGTTCGGTTTTGTTCGTTAGGTTCTACAATTACCCGCATTACATCGAGTCGACAACATTTGGCATCTCAACGGATGCGTACACGAGCCTCAAGGAAACTCTCACGCGCCACAAGTCAATGGTGGCAGAATACCTGGATAAGAACTACGACCGATTCTTCAACTCGTTCACGACCCTCATCAACTCGCCCAACTATGTAACCAAGCGGCAGTCGCTCAAGCTGCTCGGCGAGATTCTTCTAGACCGTGCCAACTTCAATGTCATGACGCGCTACATTGCGAACGATGTCAACCTCAAGATGATGATGAACCTCCTCCGCAATAAGAGCAAGAACATCCAATTCGAGGCGTTCCATGTATTCAAGGTATTTGTCGCCAATCCAAAGAAACCGCCTCAGATCGAAGTCATTCTCCGACGAAATAAAGAGAAATTACTTGTTTTCCTCCAGAATTTCCACAACGATAAGGACGGTGAGCTTTTTTCTTTACTGTTGTTACCACTCTCGATAACACTTATCTGATATTACCAACAGACGAACAGTTCACGGTAAGCGGTATTGCGTATTGGCCTACCTTATTAATTCTCTGATGAATCATTTGCGCTGAAACACCCAGGACGAGAAGCAATTCCTCATTGTACAAATCCAGGGTCTCTGACCTCACCTCCGGTATTATCGCGGCTCTCGCCGGTCAAGCCGCCTCCCCCAACACGCGAATGATTTCACCGGTGTTGGACTCTATCTTCACTTGGATACAGCACACCCGTTTGTATATATAGCCATTAATGGGCAACACTTGGCATTGAATGTAGAAGCGTACGTGGGTAGTCTGTGTACAACGAAACGTGTATGATATATGATCACGCTCGTCATGTTAATTGGGTAATGAGTAATGCCATCAGTCATTGCTTAGTTACACTATCCTCCAAACTGAGCCGTTACTACAAGGCGATCGGACGAATATAATATGAGTTTGTGGAAATCTTCTTGCGAGAAGTGAGCATTCTCATGTTGGTTTCTATGCTTACGCCAAAAGCCATGCTTGCTGCCACACATAGCCCAGCTTGAGTGGAATGAGAAATGGTAATACAATGAATGTTCTAGCAGGTAAATGGAAGAAATAGTAGGCGAATATCCGGTTCCAGGGCATCCTCACGAGTTCTCCAACATGGCCTGAGCTGTTTCCTGCAAGACAAGGAAGGGCAAGATAAAAATCGAGACATAGGACACGTAAGAAACAAAAAAAAGGGTGCTCACCCGCAGCCGACCGAGGTCATGCGTGATGGCGACGTTCACCATGGTGCGGAGCATACGACGCACATCCTTCCGGTTCACCGTATTGCCAAACGAGCCCCCGCAATCGTGTACACGCGCGACGTGGTCGGAGCGCAGCTGCGCGCAACGCGAACACCGCAAGTCCTGCTGGGCCGCGGCGCGCTCTAGCGCATGCACCCGTTCGATAAGCTCGAATTCCACCGCGGTACGATCATGCTCGGCGCCACATCGCGCGCACACCCACCGGGGGCGTCCCTCGCCACCACCACCGCTGCTGCTGCTGCTGCTGCCGCCGCCAGACCGAGGTAACAAATCCGCGTCGCGACAAAAATCAAAGTCCCTCAGGGCGTCGCAGTGTCGGCAGGGCACGCTGGACAAGCGCAGCGGCGCGCAAGGGTTGCGAAACGCGGCGTCCTCGCCGAACGCTCTGACGCCGAGGAGTTCGAGCGCGTTGCGCGTGAGCAGGCCAACTTCGTTCTCGAAGGGCGTCGCGAGCGCGAACACCGCGCAGGCGAACTTTGTGAGTTCTACGGCCGGGGCGGTGAGCGTGAGGTGTGAACCCGGCAGCACGGGGAACGAAAGCGCCCGTTCGGCCTCGGGGTCGCCGATGGCGGCGCGCACCCGCGCCTGAACGTTCTCGATCGCGCGGAATAGCTTCCTCGTCAGACGTCGCGAGATAAAATCTCGGACCGCGTCGCGCTCCCGGACTTTGTTGACGTCTCGTTGCGTCGCGTCTGGAGCGCCATTGGCGAGAACACGCAGTGGTGCGCGTTGGCCTTCCTTTTGCGCGGCGTTGTACATCTCGAGGAGGAAGTAACGAACGAGATCTGAAAACTCGCTCTGAATTGCAGGTGGTAGGAAAAGTTGGATATTCCAGCGCATCTCGACCACGAGTTCCTCTGGTGGGTCAACAGAGAGCGGGTCTTCGCATACAATGCCGCCCGCATTAGCTTGGTCCATGAATAATAAGAAGTCATAGAAACGCTCCGTGTTCAGGTATATATGCTGGAATAGTTCATTCGACGTCACTGCGGTCGTGATATACGTTGCGTAGGCATGGGCTGTTCCCGGAGGCTTTGAGGTAACAAGCAAAAGCCGACTGAAGTCCGCATATACTACTTGCGAACCGAGGCGCTTGAACTCAGCGAGGAGTTGGATAAAAATCTTCCGCATGAGACTGTGCACGAACCGATGGATGCTGGGGTCGTACATGTGAGAGGCCTTCGAGCTGATCCATCTCCAAAAGTGATCGATCGCGAGCGTCGCCGGGCTTTCGAAGCCATACCGGACCTTGTCCAACAGCCACGCCTTCACCATGGACTTGATGATTCCGAATGCTTGCGGAGACATATTCGATTCGCCGAGGGTAAGGTCACGTTGCACTTCTCCGTCACCAAACTCCTCGATTGTATGTGATACGGAATCGAAGGCTGTCGTCCCGCCGCTACCCTCTAGCTCGTGGACAGCCATCGCATGGAGCACGGAATTTACAGAGAGGTTGCGCACAGTGACTTCGAGGCAGACATTTGAATAGCAACCCGGAGTAATAAATTCGGTGTTTGGCAACTCCTCCACTGGGCGCGCATCATCCTCGAGCCCGCCAAGATCGAGCCGACCACTTGGTGACCACCACAAAATCATATCTTGGCTTATGAGTCGCCTGGAAAAGACCACGTCCGAGAGGAGTAGGGGTTGGTCTCCGTCGATGTGGCCAATAGGGACGTCGTAATATTCAGCAAGTGCTGACATGCGGTCGATCCATGAACCAAGGGAAAGGTAACGTTGACACATTTTCTGCGCGACATTTGTCTGCCACGGAAAGACGTCCAGGCTGTGAGGGGCCCTCGCTTTAGACATACAGAGGATTGGGAACCTTAAGAGCCTGGGTACTGAACGGTTGAAGTACGCTTGGTCCTTCATGGAAGAAATAATGATCGTAAAGGACTGGTTTTCCAGTAATCCAAGCTCGCGTGAGATGGCTTTCAAAGCGGCTGAGTCACTTGAGTGATATGTCGGGTTGAATTCCCGTGATTCGAGATAGTCTATTGAGATGCATCGTCCATGCTTCGCATGCTGTTGTTGCCGTAGATCGCTGTAGACTTCCCGGAGTCGAGAGATCGGCTGTCGCCGAGTTGCAGGATCCACGAGATGCAGTCTAACGTTACCCGTAGGTAAGAAGAGCGCAAACACGTGGATGGGGGCATTGACCGAGCAGGCATGGTAAAGGAATAGGTATTTTCCTGCTTTCCCTTCGTCCAGGTACCGCGAGCGTGGCGAGGGGCTCCCCATTTCTAACTGGTTGACCTCCAGTCCTGTTACCCCAGCGCGATTGAGGGTGATGCCACTTTCCGCTGCTGTGCAGGTCTTTCCTAACTTCAAAATGCCGCGGATGGTTAAAGGTACCTGCCGCCGTGGCCGCAATTAGAAATAAAGTAGAGGTTCGATTAAGATTCGTACTTACCTGAAGCTCAAATATCCCATCGACATGTGGGTGGTTCGTGAGGTCCATGAAATGCTCCTGGTTTTCTTGATACACGTCCTCGCGGGTAGTGATCTTGTAAAGGTTCGTACAGGGCATGTTACGAGGCAAGCTTCGCGTGACTTTCTCCCACACATACAGGTCTGATCGGAAGAGGCTGTCCGGCAGATCTACTCGGAGATGGAGGTAAAATGAGCGCGGGATACGGAGTGGTATCGAGAAAAGTTCTCCATCAACGTTAAGCCAGAGATCATACCGCCCGGGAGAGCGTGTAGGGCGCAGTTGTACAATATCCCAGCGAGACATAGCCTTTGACTTTGTTACTCCACGGAACATAGATGGAACTGTTGTCGAATCCGCATTGACGGTGCGCACGCTACGTCGTTGCTTCCAACGGGGTCGCATAGCCCTAATCCAGGCGGAGTAGTTGCGAGAAGGATCAGGTAAAGGCTTGCTAGAGATGTCGTCTGCCTTTTCACTCGCAGATGTTAACTTTTTCCGTGGCTTGTGGTTAACAACTGCGATGCGGCGGCGAGCGGAGCTTTTTTCTGGGCCTTCAATGTCTTCAATATCCGCTGGCTGGGTAGGCCCTGCTCCAGGAGCGACTGGATTGAAGAAGTCCGTCATCTTGTGCTGATGAAACTTGTCATCGAGCGCGGCCACTCGTTTATGCAACCAATCCGGGTGATGAATGCGGGGAACGGGGTTGGCAACCTTCTGCATAGCGGCGGGTATGGTGATCAACTTCTGGATGACGGAGCCTAACCGCTCGATATAATACTCCCAATCGAGGATTGATCGCAAATCAAAGTTGGTGAGGCCGTTGTTCCTTAACCACTTCCGCAGGTAAGTCTTTTTCACGCTCTCTTCCGCAGAAAAGATTGCTACAGGCACAGCTCGCTCGGTGACAGGAGCGCCAGCTGGCTGCGCCGAAATGACGAACTTACAAGCCAGACCTTTGTCCTTGACCATCTGGTCTCCCAGGAATTCCGCAAGCCGCCTGGCGGTGCTGATGGAGGTCGACTTCTGCCCCCCGTACTCGGCCAGGGTTTTCGACATGCTCCTATTTTCGGCGATAAGATCGACAAGTTCCTCGTCCGAAAGGTCCGCCGCTTTGCTGAACAGGACGTCAAGCCAGCGGTCGGCGACTTCGGCGACTGCTGCATAACATTCTTCCGTCGTTGTTCCGAGAAGGAATTTCTCGAAAATCTGGGACTGGAAGATCTTGATAAGTTGAAGTTCGCCACGGCGCTTCACCTCGAACCCTTTCAACTCTGCCAATGAACCATCGTCATTGAAGACGGCGTAGCGCTTCTTCAATAGTTTGTCCTCCTCTTTGGACGAAGGCAGAATCATCGCCTTGTATGGACCGTCCAGCTCGAAGAAGATGGAGTTTTCGCTATGCACTTTGTAATCTCCAGTCTCCGGCTCGAGATCGTGGTATTGATGATTTGTAAACTTGTCGTGGACGAGATGATTCAGCATTATACATGGGTAGGTGAACGAGATTGCTTTTCCATTCTTCAGTTGAAACTTGAAGTTCTCCGGGAATACGCCAGGAAGCATGCACCAAATCCCATCTGTGTCAAGTTCCAGTGGACGGCCAATCTGTTCCACGAGCTGTCGGGCCATTTGGATGATTGTAGCGCCTGTCAAGCAAGTCACCCCTGCCATCTCCATCGAATGCCAGCGTGCGCCCTTGCGCATCACGTAGCCGTAGAAAGAGTTGAGAATGCACTTGTGAGCTAACTGCAGCGAGTCGTACACGACGATAAGCTTCCTTGCTTCGTCGACCTCCGCAAGCGGCCTCCCTTCACCTAAGATGGCGTCGAGGTTCTTCTTCCACGTCTTGAGAAGACCTTTGTATTCGTAACGGCGATCGCGGAACCTGCGCACGGTATCCACGTAGAACGGATTTTCGCGTTGACAGATAATCGTTTCACGGTTCTCGATCTTGGTGTCCTTTATCTTCTTGTAAACCTTTCGTGAATAATCACCGAGTCGCTTGTGCGTGAGGGCTGTCTGTTCCGCCGGAGACAAGTCAGTGAACGGTCTTTGAGGACCTCCAGGGCGTTTGGGAGGGAAAGTCTCCTGGTTAAGAGCGTGTCGTATCATGTTGTACTCGTCACGCCGGGCTGGGAAGAATTCGCCCCTCCAGGCCCATGTTAGCCGCCTATCACAGGTCTTCCCCGGTCTGTTGAAGTCGCAGACAGCACAGACGGACTCGTCCACTACAGAGTCAGGTTGCAGGCGATTTGACAACATGATATTGGGGTACATCGCCGCGACGTCCAGGTGATATATCAGGGGTTTGTCGGTCCGTAGAGGGTTATCTCGGAGCTGTTCAAGAGCAGATTGGATCTCGGCCTTCACCGTATCGTAGTTGGTAACGTCTTCGAGAGATGTTTTGAACTCCTCCACGATACAGAACGTTAGCGCGGCGTCGAGTTCATCGATCAGCTGCGCCGAAGGTCAGCAAGCTTGGGCCAAGGAAGAAACGCGAATACCTTTTGCGCTGCGGAGGGAACGATCTTGAACTGAGTCTCGATGTCACTGCGGAATACACCTGCTTCGAGGGCTTCGACATGACCACCGACGTATGTCTCAGACGCCAGGAGGTGGCCTTCGTACATGTTTCCGTACTCTTCCTCGTGCCGATTTGGCATAATGATATGTCCCCGGAAAGCTTCCACCTAAAGATAATGTTAACGACAGCAGCACCCAATTGACTCGAAGTGAACGTCGCACCATCAGGAGAGTCTCGCACAACGTCCCACTTCCCTTTCTGAGGACTTCATCGGGGCACAGTGGGATGATGTTACATAACGAGAAGATAAAAGGATGGACATATTTCATGTACAGATAATAGGTCGCAACGGCATCGGAGACGGAGTATTGAGCCAACGTCTGTGGTTGCTCCATCGCATACCTGTTCGAATGTTTCTCAGCATGGACGCGCGACACAGTAAGGGAGACCATACGGTGTCATGAGTTCAGGATCGAGTTCGATTGGGTTATAGCCGAGTTTTGCCACTGTGACCGCCTTCAAGCCCTGACTACCTTGTGGTAGGTACGAATCACGCTTCACCCAGCGGAAACAGTCCATGTGTACGCAGCATCGACTCTTAAATTCGTCTTCCGAGTCTATAGCGAAGCCCGTCTCCAGAAACATGTCGATTTCATGAGCCTTCGCGCGAGCATATAAGAAAGGAAAATCGAAGAAGTCGCCGTTGAACGTAGCCATGACGGTGGGCTTAACCTCCTGAATGTGCTGAAAGAAGCGTCGTATTGTGGACGCCTGGAGAAACATAGTGAGTTCACGCTCTGAGAACTCCTTGGCATGCCGAGGCTGACCTCATCCGGTTGATTAAACACAATGAAGGGTCCCTCATACCCTTCCTTTGGTGTGTACTCAAAATCGTCGATGTCCTCGCTCACAATCTCGCGATTCGTGATGAGATAACCTTGTCCATCGACCATGTACGAAATCATCATAACTTGGTCTATGGCTTGATCAGGAAACTTCAAAGGTGCCTTTGTCGTCTCAATATCGAATGCCATGACTACTGGGTCGGGACGCTTGACGCGTTCCGAGAGCTGTGTGAGTGTGGGCTGACCCGCGTTAAACGTAATCGTGTACCACAGCCCCACGCGAATTTCGTTGTCCATTGCCACCCGCAGATAGTAAGGCACATCGAACTCGCGGATGTCAACGATCGCATCTCGTGGATCCTTGTCGCGCGCGGCAGACGTGCCCGCCTCTGTACCCCACGGGCTGTCGATATCCATGTGGGAGCCTTCAGTTGCAATGACAACCTCAGCGTATGCATCGATAGCATTACGTTTCGCACTGTTGGCCAAGGCAAGGGGCATGATATCACGTCGAACGATCAGCAGGTCCGTGACGTTCCGGAAGCACAGCTGAAGGAAAAGGCGTCGATGGCCAAGGAGGTGGTTGGGCATCTTAAGATCCTCTTTCCTCTCGCGGACGATGCGGTAAATGACACCTTCATATTTCTTGATGAGCCATCCCTCGACGATGGTTTCCATCCCGATCTGTGAGAGCAGCTCGCAAACGAGTTGAGGTACGTCGCTAAGGGGGACGTACTACGCATGAGATATTGAAATACGGTTCGTAATTCATCGTACACTTGAACATCCCTCCGTCCTCTTGGGTGAAGTAATAATCGACTGCAGCTCGGCCACCAGGCCAGTCTGGGTCTTTCACGATCGTCTGAAACAGACGTCTGTCAGTACGCTATGGTGCAACGGAAATAAGGGTAGAGGGTCCTGTTTCATGTGAAAGACCTCTCATGAACTCAGAACGCGGAGGCACGCGCGCATCCGCGGATGTCGAGTCGAAAAGGCACACTCAACTGGATGCATGTTGACAAGCCAACCTTCCTTCTTAGGCCCTTCTTGGATCCGAGCAAATCCAAGCTTCTCGTCAATATCATCATACGTCTGCACTTGCTCGAATCTTTCTGCGAGCCGGGTACCTTCGTCATCTTGTTTCGGCGTCGCGTCTGATCGTACAGCACTTGAACCGCCTCGACCGCGGCCACGATGCCCTCTAAACGAGCTGGTATTCCTAAAGCCACGGAAAGATTGACGGGATCTAGCGTTTAAACGATTTGCCATCCCTGGAGAGGATACTAAAGGAAAGAACGCGTGATTGTCATTCGACCCGTCGCCTCCGGGCGGGGTGTCGTGACAGACGCGTCAGTCACGCGCCTCGTAACGCGTTATAAGGTGTCTAGTTATACAGCAGTACAGTGTCCATATAAATAACTACATGGCCGTCGCGTTAGTACCCAGTCCAGGGATAACGTAGATAAGCTAGCACATAATCGAGAGCATAATGGATCAACGAAGCGATAGGATGATGAAAATGAGGCAAGAGCAGTTTCCACTGGCAGCTGACAAGATACAAACCAAGAGGGGACAAAATACCATACCAAGAACGTGTGTTATCTAGGGATGAAGCATAGAGTCATTTATGAACGTGTGCAGAATAAAGAAATTTGATGATGGTCACTCTTCTCCTTCATCTTCGTCCTCTTCCTGAATCGCGTGCCTGAACGCAGGTCCTGGGCGAACATTTGGAAGCTGCCTTCGCCCGCCACGCGCTTCAGGCACACCGTCTAGGCTGATTTCACTGGGAAGAGGGGACTGTCGCCCGATTGGTGGGGTACCGGGTTTTGTACGGTTGGACGTAATTTTACCGGCGCGTTTGCCTTTCTGTGGGCGTGCAGAGCTGACCACGCGGGGCGGAATAGTGAGCTTGAGAGGAATTTCCCCAATAGGATAACCGCCAAAAGTAGGGTCGACCGGTGATGGGCCTCGGTTGGTGCTGAAGAATGACGCCACAGCAGCAGCGGGAGTCTGACCGACTCCACCCACGTAGCCAGGTTCGTCGTCCACGTCAACCCATTCATCTTCGTCTTCAGGGCTGAGCGATGGCCTCCCGGTGAAAACATCACGTAGTACAGTAGTATCCGTTGGAGGAGATATGGATAATACTTCAATAGGTAGGCGGGCTGCCCGTGTCTGCCAACCTGGTGGTTCAAGGCCCCACGATTTCTTCCAGCTGGAACGGCTCGATGTACTATTGGAGCCTGTTAATAAGGGAGGCTGGAAAGGCGTTTGACGTTTCTGGGCGACGAAAGTGGTGTTGCCATGAGGGTGGCCTCGACGGGGTGTCTCGTCTATTGTACTACGCGAGTGGGGGCGGAAGGGGGAACCCGTCCGCTGTGCTTCGCTTTCTGATTGCTCATAGAATGAGCCACGCCTCGAGGAGGGTAGTGAGTGGATGGAAGATGTGGTAGAATTCGAGCGCAGATGCACCGCTCGCGGTGCAGTCTGAACAGGTGAGCGCACCACTCGGGTGGAGGAACCAGAGCCCGCCCTTCGATGGTAGGGAGAGGTAGTGCGTGCAAGCTGAAGGGAACCCGCTGAGCTCGTGGAAGGTGATTTACGATGCCTTGGTTTCCCAACAATGAAGCTGCGCACAGACGACGGACGGGATGAGTTCGGTTCCCCAAGTTCCGAGTTCGGCGTTCTGCTGCCAAAGGAGCGACGAGATGGGTCGCTTCGTTGTCTTGACATCGCGATCGTATGCTCAAAGGCGAATTGTGGCGACTCCATCGTAACCTGTGCCATGGATGCGGTGGACGAACGTCGAGAGTTGACACTGCTAGACCGGCGGGAGGATACAGAGGGGCCCTTTGCGCGGTGACCCTTAAGCGATGCACTTGTCCGTCGCTTTGCTTTAACAGAATTGCGTCCGGCGCCAGGCGTTGGCTGCGTGCGTGGGTCTACCCCATGCGCGAAAGCTGGATTTACCGTTCCTGTTGCAGCGGACTTGCGTTTGCGCCTTCGATCTTCATTGAACCACATTCGGAATGCAGACAGCAAACTGGCACGGTTTCGATGCTGGCCTCCCTCCTTGGGAGAAATCTGAGGCAATGATGTAAGCGTATCTCCGGGCGATGGTGTAGGGGGCGTTTCCGGAGGAGAGGAGTTGCTCAGCCTCGCAAGAACCCAAGGAGAACTTGGAGCTGCAGGGTTTGCAAAAACCTCCTGGTCTGGGGTCGATGTACCAGGTACAGGAGTCTCCCGTGAGGGAGGTGATTTAACGAGCTTTCCTGACCCGTGCGACTGTCGAGGTTCATCGACCATGCCACTGCGTTTGTCGCTCTCTCTCTCCCTTGACTTTTCATCCTTCACGGCCTCCGCAGACTTCTTTCGAACTAAGCCCGCGGCCTCAAGAGCTGTGGTAGCCCGTTGCATGATGCTGACGCTGCCAGAACGCATCTTCGCCTCGCGCTTCCCTTTCGAGCCTTCCTTGTCCTTCTCTTTGTCTTTCTCCTTGGCATTTCCACCTGGAGTTGATGTTTGGGACCTAGGCTGAGAGTCCGTAGTGGAGGAAGTAGGTGATAAAAGAGCGTGGCTCGGAGACGGGATACGGGGAGGAGTCTTCGCAGAGGCGCGTGAATGAATCGTAGATGTCGGTGTCGGAGGGATAAAGGCAAGCTCTGGGGCGGAGTGAGCAGAAAGCAAAGGTGGTGCGTCGGCGCGGACGGTCGAGGGCGTTTCGGGGTCGGCTGTGCCGCTGCCGGAGGGCCGCTTCCCTTCCATACTCCCGCGTACTTCTGCACCCATATCTCGAGCGTCACGGCCTGGAAGGTGGTAAGTAGAGCGGTTGCTCCCCTCTTCCATTGCTTTGCGTTCGGCACGTCGCATGAGCATCCACCAAATGGCGCTAGCAGCGTCACAGGCATCACTTAAGACAGAATGCACAATCTGGCCAGTGTCGAAGCCGAGGGAACTCAGAGTATTGAGTAGCTCACGCTCGAATTTTGTCCCGAATATGATGGGCGCCGGGCTAGTCAGAAGCGATGCAAAGTCTTGTGGGGGGAATGAAGGCAGAAGTTGTTCGGCGGCAGGAGAGGATGGATCGGAGAGGTTCGAAGAGACAGAACGTCGCTTTGTCCGCACGGGCGTACGTGTAGGGAACGCAGGGGGTTCTTTGATATTGGAAGGGCGACGGGAAGGGGATGGTTGAGAGACTGGATGTGAAAGATCCTCTTCTATTACCGTTTCCGGGTGTGATTTCTTCTTCCCTTCACTTTTGACTGGCCTACGTATGGTAGACTGACTGGGGTGGCGATGTATTTGCGGGTTCTCCTCAGACACTGAATCATGTGAAACATCGTCCGGCGTTGTCGCAGAAGACACGTCAAGCTCCGATGATGCGGAGCGGAATGAAGATTCAGACGTTGCAGACGACACCGAGGTCGTAGAAGAGGGTTGAGCTTGAATTGGCTGCGGGACGACAGCCGCATAGCTAGGGGAGTTAGACCTGCCAAAAGCGGAGGGGGACGGAGATGTGAACCAGGGATGGGAAAGAATTTGAGGGATTGTGATGCGTTTGACAGGATCTTTTTGCAGTATCTTGAGGATCAAGTCACGTATGTCTGGTAGAAGTTTAGCGGACGACTTGATAGAAAAGGAAGGTGGACGAACCATCGGAAAGCCACTCAGGATCCTCGAACTCCCCTTTGATAACCATCGCCCTCATAACCAATTCGTCGTCGTCGTCGAAGGGTAGTCCTCCGGTTAAAAGACAGTAGAGAATGACGCCAAGGGACCAGACATCCACCTCTGGGGAGATGTCAGCGACGTCAAGTAGTGCAAGAATGGATGGAATACCTGGTCCAAGATACTTCTTTCCCTCCAACATTTCTGGGGCAGCATAGCCTGTCGTGCCGCAGTATGTCGCCAAATATGCTCCCCGATCAAACTCGCGGGTGAAACCAAAGTCCCCGAGCTTAACCCGACAGCGTTCATCCAGTAACACGTTCTCTAGCTTGAGGTCACGGTGCACGATGCCTTTCCCGTGCAAATAATTTACTGCCAAACATATCTGGCCGAATATGTGGCGGGCTTCCTCCTCCGATATCCTGCCCTTTTCCGTAAGGTAGTCGAATAGTTCGCCTCCCGAACATAATTCCGTGACCAGCCATATAGAGTTTTCGGTGGCAATTACTTCATATAGTTGAGTGATGTGGTGGTGATGGAGCTGGCGATGATGGTGGATTTCGCGAGTGAGGGTAGTGGAAAGGGCTTTGGGTATTTGTTTAATAGCAACGCGAGTGGAAGTGAGCCGGTGCGTGCCCAAGCGGACTTTCCCATACGCCCCTGAGCAAGATGGAGCATGAGAGGACTTGAGGAAGAAAGAGTACAGGAGATATACCTTCGCCTATGACTTTGCCAAGAGTGTAGTTTCCGACTACTTTGATCTTTGTGGAGGAGAGTTCCTTGCCGAGTTCGTTGTAGGCAGTAGCGAGCTGAGCCTTATAGTTCTGGACACCGGAGGAGGAGTGCTTATGAGAAGTCTTGGACATGATGGCGTATAAAGAAGTCGAAAAGAGCGTGGTATATGGAAGAGCGAGAATTATAGGGATGTCAGATAAGAAAGCGGGACCGGGACGTGAGTGTGTGTGGTTTCAGGGCGCTCGTGTGTATCTCGTCGAACACACTCGGTCAGCCGTGCGTTAAGGCAACTGGTTCCCATCCAAAGTCAGTTCAACGTTCAACGTTCAATATCCCTCGATTCTCTGAGGCACCATCATTACTCGCGGAAACTGGAGTTAATCATGGTACGGCAGACGTTTTGGAGCCCAGACGTTCAATAACTGTACTACTCTGATATGATAACAAATCCCAGGAGCCTCACCACCGCTTTCTTGCGCACGTGTCTCGCATCTCGAAACTTTCATCGTGCACTACATCCTCACTCGCCGACCTCATCAAAAGAACTGTAAATCCAAAGATAAGCGAATAGAAACTGGGCGAAGAGAATCAGAGGTTGGAGAAGTTTGGACACCCTTTAATTATTTAATTAATAAAAAACAAATATATATATATATATATATATAAGCCGGAGACATCCGGGCCCTCGCATTGCCCAAATCCAAAGTCAAGGCAGTCCACACATTTCCCCAACGGTCCCCTAGTCCCTCAAGGTGAGCCGCTTTTTATCGTCTATCGTCGAAACGTCCCGAGGTTGTATTCTCTCTCCACGTCGTCATGACCTTCTGCTTTGTACCGGCATTGGTGGATGTTTCATACCGCCCTCGGATGACGATGTATTGAGAACCCATAACTGATGGCCTCCTTGGTTCCGGCTTCACACCTCAGATGGTGCGTTCATGTGTCCGTGAATCCTCGTCACACTGACAATTATGTTATAGAAACTCGAAATCGACTCTTTCACAAATTATAAGATATATCCGAGCAGAGGTCGCTTGTTCGTTCGTGGTGATAGCAAAGTTAGTGCCAAGACGCCCACCCTTGCCTATGGCGTTTATGCATTTCGTTCAGATCTTCCGCTTCGGCACGTCGAAGAGCGAATCGTTATTTTTGCAGCGCAAGAACCCGCGAAAGATTGCATGGACGGTTCTTTACCGTCGTATGCACAAGAAGGGTATCACAGAAGAGGTGGCAAAGAAGCGGTCACGTAGAACCGTAAAACACCAGCGGGGCATCGTTGGAGCAGACCTCGCGGCCATCGCTGCCAAGCGCACGCAGAGCGCACAGGTCCGGACAGCCCAGCGGCTCGCAGCGATCTCCAAGGCGAAGGCCGACAAGAAAGAGAAAGAGGCAAAAAAGCCCAAGGTTCGCTTATCCGCTTATCATTTTACATGACAATCACCTCATATCGGTGTAGCCGCAACGTCCCGCTATCCCCGCAAATCTCAAGAATATTTCTAAGCAGCAGGCGAAGGGAGGACGAGGGGGCCGTTAATCTCTATTATTACCGCACTTGTGTCGTATGGGACATGTACAAGATTATGTTGGCAGCCTGGCAGCACCGTTTTTGTTTTACAAAGAGTGTCGGTTTGTTACGGAGAGCCAGTCAGAACGATCAATGTTTTACAAGTGCAGTGCTCTCCAGCACTGCTCCACTGCCGAAGTCTGACAGGGTTTCTGCCGTCCACCGGCCGAAACCGGAGTTTGTTTTGCCTTGTTTTGTGCTGCCACAGTCCGCAACTCAACCGAAATCACCATCACGCTCGTCACCCTTCAAGCTAACTCCCACTGATTCAAAGCTCGGTGAGCCTAGGGCCACTGTCAACTCGATTTTTCAACACCCCTTACCTTTTTCCCCTCTCTTTTGTTTTATATTCTCCTCACCTAGAATCGTACGACGACGTCATGTAAGCCTAGTGCATTACCTGTGTCGTTCCTGTTCTCACCTCTCCCCCTACCATTACCTCCACCACATCTTTCAGGTCAGAACCTTATGACCCATACCTTCCTCGCGGTGGCTCGTCAGCCAATCCCTCTGCTTCCGCCGGAAGCGCTGGGCCGAATCCCAAGACCGCAGCCATTCAAGCACAAATTGACGACACCGTTGGCATCATGCGAGATAATATCACCAAAGTCGTAGAGCGTCAGGAGCGACTTGATTCTTTGCAAGACAAAACAGGTTGGTGTCTCTCATGTGTTCTCCACGCGCTGCCACCTCTGTTTTGCCCCTCTCTGTGGGGGTGAAACCATGCCAACACAATGTCGACGCTCATGCATTCCTATTTTCTTTCAGACAACCTCGCTGTTTCCGCTCAAGGTTTCAGGCGCAACGCGAATCGTGTCCGGAAGGTGCGTTTGCGTTTTCTGTTTCGTATGGTGCTCGAGCTGATCATTTCTCACAGAACATGTGGTAAGTTTTTAATGTGTGTTTCATGTAACAGAGACATGTCTAAGTATGTGCTTTTCTTGAACTTGTGAAGGTGGAAAGACATGAAGGTAACGTAAACACACTTGTTCGTGCTGGCATGTGCTCAAACTGTTTCCGCCCAGATGCGCCTCATCATCGGGGTTGCCATCCTCGTCATCATCATAATTATCGTCGTTTCCATCGTGAAGGCAACGCACCATTAGTTTCAATCTGCTTAAATTTGTTACTCTTCTAATGCGTTCCCGCTGTGTCCCCCGCTGGTTGTTGTACGTATGTTGATCCTCCTGTCCTCCTTTCGACCACGCTCTCGAGAAGTTAATGCTTCCCGGTGTCGAAGAATTCTCGAATTACATGAGTGATTGGACAATTCTTTTGTGCTCTTCGTCATGGCGAGGATTTCTATGGACTCTAATTATGATGTCGGAATTATCTCTGGTAGTGGCTAAAGCGACGTTCGAGACTTAACCTTCACCAACACGATTCGTACCCGACTTAACGCCTGAATTTCAATTGCGCAGTGGCTAATCAATCAATTTTGATTACCCATTGGCCTTCTGGAGAGGACTTTTAAGGTGCGATTAACTTTGACCTTATAGATTTTGATCGCACATGCTCCAAATTGAGCTACGTATCAGCATTTGATTCCGACCTGTGCCGTGTAGGAGGGGGTATCATACGGGCACTAGTACTGGTGTCCTTCCGAAACCGGCTGCGTGTCAACAGTCATTCGCGAGATGGAACGTGAGGTACGCGACTCGTAACAGTGCTGACACACGGCTGTGTCCGAGTGCTAGTAGGTATTCTGAGTTGCCCGCTCGTGGTGGTAGCCTTCTCACACCAAACACAGCAGGCTTGAGTACTTTGGCTACTTTGCCAGACACACGAAGATGGCAACAATCAGTTTGTGTTCAAGGAGAATCTTCTGGTTGCTGCCAGCGCCTCGCCACATCACTGCCACGACCGAGAAGTCCGCCTGCTGTGAACTGGAGGTTGGATCCACATCCGGGCTTGCCGCGCGTGAGTAGACGGAAATGGCTCCAGGTCAGTCGCTAGTGCTATCAGAGTAAGTGACAATGTATCACAAACCGTCCACACTGCTGAGGTTTTTCTTCTCTGACTTCAATGCGTAGCAGGCGATGGTTGCTCATGAATCAGTCGTGATTAAATGGCACAAAGGTCAGGAGTCGACCGAACTTGACTAAGAAGGGTCGGCTAGATTCTCCGAGTCTTCCGGATATGCGCAGAAATGGTCGGAACTCTCTCGTCCGTTATTGGATATTGAATGCTTGGTCATGACGCAGGGTTGTTGAAAGACTGTCGCCTACCGGAGGAAGCCTGTGCACACTTCCACTGGCAGGCATTATTCAGCCCCAGGTACGAATGCCGGCTTTATCTTTCATTCTGTTCCGTGTGTTCAATGACTGTACGCGCCAGGAGAGAAACACTTTTCGAACCAAATACGAGCCATCCAAGTTATCCAAATAATTTCCGATGTACCGTCTCTTCCTTCTCCTTCACACGCTATAATCGTTTGTTCCCCCAGAGTGATATTCAAACTAAATTGGGACGATTCATAGGATCCCGGACTTGAGGTGTATGATCTGAATTGGCGATTCCTCTCCGCGCTTATTTTCCCCGCTTGATCCCCCTGACCGTTTAATATTTTATCTTTACGCCTGGAGGCAAGATCTTCATCGAAACTCGTAACGTTAACCCGCCCAAGGTTGTCACTGGAACATCAAGCATGCTAAGAAATTTATCCCAATTAAGCCTTTCTCTGAGCTGTCCTCGGCCCGCTCGGCCATTTACTTTCTCCTCCGTCCAAAGTGCACATTAAAAATTCAATCTCGGACCGACGCCGGGTGACTTGAAGCAAGCTTGCTTCATGGTCGTTTTCAATTTCGAAGTGAAGTGCTCAGAGATAGAACAAGAATTAACTTCCCAAAAGGCTTAGACAAAAGGGCGAATTCGGGACGCCCCCAACACGCCTCCACTGCGTGCAGCCGGTGAACCCTTCGAGAGGTCCAATGGGTGACAGGTATTACGGCATAGCTGGTCATTCACCTCCTTCAACGCCCATATGGACGTGTACCGTTGAATCACCCTCTGACCTCTCTCCCCCCTGCCACTCACGGCGTTCATCCACAGGGCAGGCTATGTGCCTGTTTGACGGAGCAGCTCGTTACATCCTGCTTTGGGTTCCCTTTCACATAGGCGCTAGGGCTTTCTCGCAACATTCCTCCGCAGCACTGCATCCATCCTCTATTTGCGTGGCGATCGGGGTTCGCTGCATCATCCTGCAGAGAAAGTGGAGACATTGCTGATTCTCTTTCACCCTCACCCTCGCAAGCATACACCCACCGACGGCGTCCGTGAAGAAAGATTGGACTTGTTTGCATCCACACGTACACGAGGTTCTTCAACATGAGGCCCAGCTCTTCCGTGACTCAGAAGCAACGCAGTGTAGCTTATCGCCAGCGCATTCATTTTTCTATTCATTGATCGATTTTATTCATTCATCCATTCGCAGTCACCGGAGACCTTGCTCAATTGTCATTCTTCGGCTCACATCCGATCCCGGATTACGGTATGACTATTGCCACCACCGCCGCCAGCTGTATGTTATCGCACTAACACAGTATGCCCCTCATATAACATGAGCGTTACGTAGCCCTGGTTCGAATATACCCCAGCCATCCCATGGGTGGGGATTTCCCCTAACCATGCGCCGCCGGCAAGGAGGCGCATCCGTTACGGCATATGCCAGCGATCCACTACATATACCGATTTCAACATATCTGTTTCCCGGTTGAATATCCCAAAGCAGTGAGCGAAGTATCCCGTGGTGTATCATGTGGTACATGCTTCAGCTTCTCATCGTCCGTAGCCATCACGTCCTAAACACGTGTTTTCTGCCAAGGCGCCGGACAGCCATGTATCCAAGTATCGCAATATCCAGGGCCACGTCCGGCGGAATCCGAGTACGCCAGTCCCCATGGCTGGGAAGTCGCATCAACCTGGCTTCAGAATCACAGGCAGTTATTGGCTTCCAAGTCATAAATCCAGCAAAAATCCTACATCTCAAGTAGAGGCTAGTTTGAAGGGAACTTGAGCCAATCAGGTTACCATCGGGCAGGTCGTAACCCATATCTTCATAGCCGGTTCTGAGTATATCATCCATGAGACATGATAGTCACACCCTCTCTACTGAAGTCATTGTTACCAGGGAATGCACGTCTCAAATTGGACAGATGAATTCAATACAACAAGATGCTTAATCAAACTGAACTACAACATTGTCAACAGTAATACACGACAACAGAACACCCTTAAGTAGTGGTGACGTGAGCCGAGTCATGGGGCTGGAAGGGACATATGTTAGCGCTGCTTGAAGGCTCAGATGTTGTACACGGCCACTTACCGCTGGGCTCTTAATATCCAAAGAACGCGCGAGATTATCGAATTCCTGCTGGGTGGGACGCGCTCTGCCACTGACGACTACCACATGTAAACAGGTAAGTGTGGAAACAGTTCTAGGAAGGTCCGAACGTACTGTCTGTGACGCGCACCTCAGAGCTGCCAACACTCTGGGCGAGCTGGGGAAGGGAAACCCCTGGAGAGTATGGCGATAAGATCAATAACCACGCTAAGTATTGAGGGAAAACTGGTGACCTTTGGACCTGATTGCGTTCTTAAGAGCAGAGCACGGGACTTCAGATGACATGGTGAACGTAGAAGGAAGAGATAGGCTTCAGTGGAGGCGCAGGGGACCTGGTTTATAAAGGATCTCGCCCCGTCACCCCAAAAGTGGAACGGCGCATTACATCACCATCACGATTCTGTTGATTATCTGTGGGAATCTGGGGCGCAAGAGGCGCGTACCCATGGCCTTTCGCTTACCTAGGTCGCAAGTTCTGGGGCGCCATGACCCAAGTACGGTAATCATTATATATGGCTGATACGCGCTCGTGGAGGTAAAATTGTCCCCGTGACCTGTGCACAATGGTGATGGAAGGGGAAAGGATGGGAGGTGGTAGCTGTATTCGGGAGAACAGGACAATAAGCAGAACTTGAAGCAGAAACAACCTGATTGTAAGACTCGGTATGTCACAGAACGAGGACGGTTAAAGATGAATTACGACTACATCAGAAACCGAGTGGAGTACTCCGGTCCTCGTGGGAGGAATCGAGAGGTTTAAACAATCACCTGCAGTGGCATGATCGTAAGGGAAAGGTCTGGAAAGGGTAAGCAATGGAGTGAGTGAGGTGCCAGGGGAGCACAGTAGGAGCTGCTAAAGATGGTACAGTGAATTTGCCTCTAAAGACGTAACGGCAAACCCATTGGTAGCTTGAATGTTCAGACAGTGCACCAACACTTTCAAAGTCCTCAAAGTCCTGGACCAGTAACCTAGAGTCAGCGAACGGTGCATGGATTAACTTCGGATGCCATCATAAAAGCAATGTTCATTATCACGAAGTCACTCTTGCAGATTTCGATTGCACAAAACTTGAAGCTTGAAGTCCGATCACTATTGCATTTTGCGGGCCTACAAAGTAAGACGCGAAAGAGACGGGGTGGTGGCCCATCATAATCGTGCTCGAGCACGGGCCACTTGTATGTGCATGTTTACTTACGGCATTGACCGACTCCGATGTAACTCTAATTTTGCGAGTGCTATGACCTCCTCCTAAGCTCAAATTCAAGTTTTCGTTACC
>Ga0137394_10000689_pt1 | contig 23506 bp, 28 predicted proteins | sample czobulk116metaG_FD_108278 | JGI IMG/M metagenome (GOLD analysis project Ga0137394, IMG submission 108278) | Vadose zone soil microbial communities from Angelo Coast Range Reserve, California, USA - czobulk1.16 metaG | ecosystem: Environmental > Terrestrial > Soil > Vadose zone | place: USA...
AAGACCTCTTGCAGATCGCTTCGAGTCCAAGTGTGAACCTCCCTGGCCACTACTGAACCGCCTCATCCGTGTGCAAATCTTCGCACTAAAGTCCTGATACTCGGAGGGGAGTTTCGTTATTCCCGCTGCAATGTCGCGAGCAACGGCCATACTGTTCTTCTAAATCCTGTACTTCACATCAGTTTATTCTACCTTTGCGCAATTCCCCCACTGGCATCTCCACCTCTTTTCCCATCGTCTTTACAACGGACCTTTGTCTCCCGTGATGTTACCAATTTCCCTTCGGCCTCGCCACTGGCCCCCAATCCCAATCTCCAATTCTAACGAGACGACAATTGGAAATTTCTGCCCAATCAATCCTTTCGAATCAAAGCATCCCGGGTCACGGTTGCAAATTCGCGGCATATTCCTTCTTCGCCGTGAGGTGCAGCGAATGGTCAGCTGAGTGACTTCGTCCCCCCATAAGGAATTAGATGGTAGGTCGTGATTTATGAGCTCCTTCCATATCGTAATTCTGCTGCCACTGTATCGTTGCTACCACCAAGGGTAGCACTTGAGTTTTTGGTCTGATTCCAATGATATTCGAGTCTTCTCCGAGTCGCTACGGCGCTGTGTCGTGGCGTCCTCCATGTATGACAGAGGACCTTTGATTCTCTATATATTTGGCTTTGATTTGACGCTGCTGGCTGCTCCACGGCGTCCACTGACTCGAGCTCTGAGATCTGAGACTCGTGACGAGATGCATGGCTGATGACTAATAAAGGAGCGCTCATCAACTCGCCGCGGCTCGCGCCTTGAATTGAACGCGTCGCGCCCGACCATGAACCAGTCGTTGTCTCAGGCTACCGGAGAAGAGCTTACTGGCGATAAGTCAATCTGTAACATAGAGCCGGTGCATGTCTGAACACCTTGCCATTGTCGTGTTGCTGGAGCCTTGGGCTGAACTATGACTGGGTTGTGTTTTGGAATCCATCCGACAGGGAAATCCAACCACCGCAAGACCGAATGACACCAGCTGAACCACCCTTCTCCTTCTCTCGTGGATATGCCTTTTCTGACTCCAGGTTCCCGCATGTCTATGGCTCCTCGGACTCTTCCAGTAAGACCGCACCACACCCCATGTTCAATCGTAAAGTGTATCTTGACCCGTCCCAAGGTCAATTTTCCCGCGTCCCCTCTACAATCAGAGGGCGAGTCCGTGACGCCCCGCTCTCAACCATATCCAAGCACGCCGCCCGTTCTGGACGCAGACCTTTTTGATACCGTTCCGTTCTCCGTACGTACCCATCGCGGAGCGTACCAACACCAGCTTTATTAACTTTGTCATTGAAGGCGTCTTTTTCTGCTTTTCTTAATTTATCTACCCAGGATGGCATCCTTCAAAGCCCTGCCATTACGGCGGACACGACCCTGGCTCCCATTCGAGACGCTAAGCGCTTCTCGAGCCAGGCCGAGGCTAGTTATTATGTCGAGGTGTGCGATTTCCACAGTGGACATGCACAGAATGCTAATATCCGTGCAAAGCAACTTACGAATATCCGAGACGTTGACTCCGAGTGGGAAGACGATGAGGTCGAGGCAAGCATATCCAGCGCTGTGGGTTTCGTCCATACTCATCTTCTAATTTACAGGAGGTCATGATCATCTCGCCGAAACCAAAAGCGTCTCCGGCGCCTCTCGGTTCGTTCCTGGCCAACGCTCTCCGCACGCCTCCATTTAGCCCGCCAGTCGAACCTCCCGAGCACGTAACCCCAAAAGAGTCCTATACCATCTTACGGACACTGCACCGCACGCAGACATCATACCTTTCCCTGGCGGTCTCCTCTGGCTGCACGCCGTCAACGAAGAAGTCGGCGCTCCGCCACGCGCTCTATGCGATCCGAACATACCGCATGCCTATATCCCGCCGCGCGCTCGCAGAACGCGCCGCGTTGGAGGTGCTATCCGCACGTGAACGCGGGGGAAATCCGTATGTCCAACGTGCGTCGCGATTCTGGGACGACGGCCAGACACTCTTCATCGTGTTGGAGCATTGCGGGGGCGGGAACCTGATGGGGCTCATACAAGCCGAAGGCCCCGTGGGCGGTGCGCGCATGAAGCGGTGGGCCTGCGAGATTGTGAGCGTTCTTGTCCTTCTTTCTCCCTCACAGTTCTCTCGCTGAGTCTCGGCATTAGGCATCTGGCATCTCCTTCATACACGGCGCCGGGGTAATACACAGCGACCTCCGTCCCACGACAATCCTCTTTCGCGTAAATGGGCACGTTTGCATCAGCGGGTTCGAACATGCCATCGTGATCGCCACGCGCCCAAATGTGCCGCCAACGATCGAAGAAAGACAGCGCGGCACAGCACCGAGCGCACGCGAGTGGTGCGAGGCCCCCGAAATGCTCTTCGGCTGGGAAACAGGCCTAGAAGTGGACTGTTGGGCGTTTGGAATCATTATGATATGGATGATCACCGGAAATGTACGTTCTGTGCCTTTGAGTTGGTGAAAACTGATATTAATAATATTTTGTAGCATCCGTGGTATTACAGCACTCGGGAGTTCCCTAGTGTTATCCGAGATTGTATTCTCAACGGGATCTTGCCCGTCGCCCCCTTGGACGGAGTCGACACCGCCATCGAACATCTGATCACCAAGGTGAGCTCTGACAGGCGGTAAACGTACTCAGAAGCGTAACACGTCACGCAGTGTCTCGACCGCAATCCCTGCAAAAGGCCTACCATCGAACAGATCAAAGCATTCGAATGGTTTGCAGACATGTGCGCCGTCATACTCTTCGTCTTAGCGGACCGTAAATGACAACATGATTCTCAGCGACTGGGAATACATTTGCCTGGCACGGGTCCCGGATATCCAGATCACCCTCCCCACACCCGATATGACGCCTGATTTGCCAGGAGACATGCCCAGCACGATCATTGCTCCTGACCTCTCCCTGAGTACCGTGGACACCGAAATGGAAATCGAGAGATCCCTCCCATGGACCCCGGCGCGGATCAGCCGACCAGTAGACTTTGTCTCTCCCGGCGCCACTACCATCGCTTCGGGTCAATCTGCCGTTCTATCACATGGAAACCGGGCACCACTCTTTCCAGGCCGGCCACGCAACCCTTCGCCCCCGTCGCTTCCCGGTAGTACTACCGGGGGCGGTGATGCGTTTACACTGCGATTACAACAGGGGCCAAAGGATGTAGAATTCCATGGATCTTTCCTGCCTGAGCTGAGCGTCGACGAGTTCGGCACGTTCCTCTCCGAGAACGAACCGCATGAAGTAGCGAAGCATCCGGACTTGGACTCAAGTGGCTCTCCAGAAATCAGCCTTCGAGATGCGCTCGCATTGCCCATTCCGCTTCTCGTCACGCCACGCGCCAGCGAAATAGACTTGCGCGTTGTCCGCAGTCCGGGGACCCCGACCCCGACCTCACGCCTCCCGGCCCGCCTATTCCGCTGGGGCAACAGCAGTAGCACCAGCAGTCCCAGCGCCGCGGCCACAGTCAACGTGCTCTACGAGCGGGAACGAGGACTGCCGGAGCTCTCGTGGCACGGCCTGGACGCGGACCCATTCCGCTGTTCTCCAGCGCTGTCGGTTCCGAGCGAGGTACGAGACACAGGCGATGCTGGTGGAGATGGGGAGGCGGCGGCGGTGGCGGGCTCGCGGCGCGTGGACGCGACGTTCCGCTGGAGCAGCGCGTCGGTCGAGACGGAAGGTCCGCCATACGCGATCGGACACGGACACGAGCACGAGCGCTCGCACGCGATGTCCTTTGGGTTGGGCGCTCTGACGCGGCGGATCCGCGACCAAGGACGCGCGCTCCTGCGTAAGTCTCGTTCGAGTGTGTTCTTTCCGCGCGCACGCCTCGCTGCTGGTTCGCCGCCGCCTCTGCCGAACCTGCTTCCTCCCCCGCTTGGGAACACCGCCGCGGTGCTCGAGGGAGGTGGCTTGAGTGGCAGCATGCGGCGCATCGGCCTGGGAATCGGGTACTCGCTCCCGAATCCAGGCTCGACCGCGGTGCCAGCTCAGCAAGCGCATGGTATCTTTGCAGCCGCACACCGGAGGGAAGGCCAGGAAGGGACGGTCCCGGCAAGTTGCTACGCGGGCCTAGGCGGCGGTGGTCGTAGGAAGAAGAGTACCATTGCGACTGTTGCCACTGCCCAGCAACGACGACAACCACAACCACTGGGAGAACTCGAGCAACGACGGGACAATCTCGGAGCGGCGGGAGCTGCCACGGCCGTAGACGGCCGCCCGGCATGCGCGCCGATTTCTGGGGCGTCACCATGTGACTCGGGGAGCGTGCTGATACTTGGGAACCCCGGCTTTGGCGGAGCTGCTGCCGCGCTGGCTGCTACTACGCCCAACGTCGACTAAAGTGGCAGCGAGCGGTAAGGCTTCTAATCTTCTGGGTCTGGGCTCTTTTGATGATGGAGAAAGTACGAATTGCGATGCCCCCGGAAGCTTGGAAAGGATCGAAAATCGAAAATCCACACTGTGATAGTAAAGAAGTTGATGATCGCTGCTGCTCTTGTCGCTGCGGCAACGACGGACACGCAGCCGAGCGTAGAGCGACGGATACCCCAACTGTGTACTGTACTTCTCTTCCCTTCTTGTCTTGTCTTGTTTCAAGCCACGTCGCGCCACGCTTTCCCTCTTTGTCTCCTTTTGGTTTTCGTCTGTTTATATCTGTACCCTTCCCGGACCCACGGGATCGCATCCCGTGGTTCTGTGTATGTGTTTTTCCGAGTAGAGATGCCATGTTATCTTTGTATGTCTGTTAACGCAATACCCTTACCTTATACCTTATCATTACATGGGTCACATGAATTCACAACGTATAACATTCCGCATCATACGGGACAGGCATCGTCCCCAGCGAACAAGGACAAAACAATACTACAGCGTATGATAGATAATTGGGAAGACAGATTATATTCAGGTGATACCTGTCGCACATTTACCTCAGAGCTGCCATGATTGTCTTGGATGAGGAGCCAGATTGGCAAAAGCTCCATTGAATCGAACGGAAGCGAGAAATTGAGATATTGGAAGTATGACAAAAGAATCGTCTATGTTTCGCATCATTTCGTATCACGCTGAGACGAAGCGGGAGAACAGCTTTGCGCGCGTACCCGCTTTGCAAAGAATTCGACGCGCAAGCGGCGGTTATGAGCTGTAATATCAATATTAGACAGGCATCGAAGGCGGACGGGCATTGCGGCATTATGCATTATGAGTTACTACGTCCGGTCCTGATTAAACATATAGACAACTCTGTCGTGGAACTGATTGGAATGATTGCGAGCTGGACGGAGAGGGAACATCATCGAATCGGTAGGAGGGAGCACCAGTACCATGATGATGTGCCGGGCCAGGCCGTGTTGAGCCGCGAGTGTATTTAGGGTTATTGCGTTACCCCATTGGGTCGAACAGTAGCATGGACGCCGGATAGCGCCGGGGGAGGATCGCATTGTCATAAGCCGAGGAGAATGGGAAACATGATGAATGACAGCTCATCGGAAACGAACCGATCAGAGGATGAGAATGGACACTGTCCAATTAAAATTTAGCCTTTTCGAGCACGACGAGTTGAGTACAGCAGTGGCTGCTACACGAGACTGCGAGCGTGGAGACGAGGACTCGGATCGCAGGGTTCAGAAGAGAGATAATGGGGGCAGAGGAGAGAGGCAGAGAGGCAGAGGACATAAAAGGATAAATCGAGTCGAGGAATAGGCTAAGAGGAAGATCGCCGATCGGAGGGCGACATATCAAGCAATTAGGTCAAGTGGATGTCCAAAACGGGGGACTGGAATGGAATGCGAGGACAGTCTGGACATGTATTTAAAGAGAAGAAAGGGCCTGTATATGGTCGCTCCTCCTCGACATGTCCTCCTTCCGCCACGCTGAACCGGCAGACAGGATGGCAGAGTTCAAGGCCATCGTCACCGCCTCGTTCGACCACATCGGCTCGAACGTCGCCCTCGATCGCATCCCTCAAGACACTCTCCGCCCCAACCGACTCGTGCCGCAGGTGCCTCCCACCCCTTCCTCATCATCGGCAACGGACAAGTGCACCGGCACCCGCCGCTCCCCGTTTTCCTTCCTTCGCAAGGTCAAATCGCACGCCACATCGCTCCTCAGCTCGCACGCCAAACCCGACCCGGCACCACCACTACCGCCGACTTCATTCATTCCTTCGCCGCTCACGCGCCCGCGCGCACCGACACCCGTTCCATTCGCAAGCTCGCTCCCACGCAACAGCTTTTTCACTCGTGCTTCGGGAAAGCACCACTGCACCCCCGATTACCCAGATTCGGGACCTCAAAATTCTTTCTTTGACGATGACGACGACGACGACATCGTGGGCAGGCCCGTCTATCCACCGAGGCGTCGTATCAGTTCCGCACTGGCCCACTCCAATTCGCGTCTCTCTTCCGCCTTTGCTGCTGCTCCAGTTCTCTTTGGCTTAGCTTCACAGTCGGTCTCTACACCGTACTTGATCGCAGAAAAGAACGACGTTGTCAAACCCGATCTTGTACGTGCATGCGCTCCTTTGTTCCCGCATCCACTTTGTTCTCACCTGTTTTCGATCTAGCGACAGTCATCCAAACCGTCTCTGGGACTCAAACTTCGTACAAAGTTATCCCTCCCAAAATTGACATCACCTCGCTCCCAACCCTCTTCCCCGTCAATCGATCCTTCTCCAGTTACGCCATCTTACCATCCTCACCCCTACTCCACTGTTTTCACAGACCTTGATAATACTCAACTATGCCGTGCATTGCTCGAGGACCGCTTGACCACCCCAGAAGAAGACCCCTTTCGAAGGGATGAGATGGCCCACCCCTTCTCAGCCAACCGCCGTCTTCCCTATTCTTCTCCTCGGTCTGGTTCCCTGGATGGTGATAGTGATACAGACAAGGAATTCACAGGCCCTCACTCTTTCCAAATGCCCTCCAGCAGGTGGTCTTCCGATTCTGACTCTCCGCCTTCCTCTCTCAATCACACATCAACTAATAGTGGACGTCCGGCTCCTGCCACCTGTGTCTCTAATGCACCTGCCCAAGGTCCCAGCAGATCTCCGCTTTCTCTGACATTTCCCCTCCCTCCGTCACCTCAGAAAGGTGCACCCATCCCTGGCGTCACTGTACGAGTGACCACTCCCACGCCTGGTCCCGCCCCTGCCTATCCTCCTCCACTGTCTCCGCCGCCATCTACTCCTCTGCCTCGTGCGCCTTCTGTTGGAGCTAGTATTACTTCCCGGTCCCAGCCATCAGCAAGACCGCAGAAAGATGTCTGGGGCTCACGAAGGGTGTCCGAGAAGTCGATGGCAAAGTCCACGCCGACTCGGGCCGGCCGGACCCAGCGCCGGCGGTCGCACGTGCAAGTGAATAAATCTGCGGCCATACCCGCGTTGCAACCTCTGGAGGAGCGTTCAGATGATGCAAAGCCGACTCAACCGAGGTCTGCTCGGAGAAGGGATCGTCCTGTGACGCCATTTCCACTTCTCCCGGTTGCACGTGTGAGACAGGATCCAACAGGAAGACTGGAGGCATCGGATGCGGTAACAGGTTTCACTCATCCTTGCGAAGATTCGGCCTTCGACCAGAGCGTTGATGCGTTTCCGGATTCTGAAGTAGAACCTGACCGGGACTTTGACGTGAGTCGTACTGATAAACATAGTCTCTGTCAAGCCTAGAACTGGTGCTAATTCTCGTTGTTTTATGTAGTCCGATAAAGCAAGGAAGAAAACTTCTGTCTCCTCCACCACATCGGCGCAGACTACGGCATCCAACGCTTCGACAACGTCCGTATCTACCACGCGGTCGCTTTCTTCAGTGCTCACGGCCTTGACTGCGGCTACTACCGTCTCCCCATCAACGAGCCCAAACATGAGCGCCGACAAGCCTCGCCATGTATCTCAGGTGCTCGTCACTGACGAGGAGGGTAGAATTGTGAGCACTGCTACATATTGCACCCCATCGACCTCTCTCTCCTCTACCAATGTCGACGCACCATCTTCGGGGATTTACGTCGAGCAAGGTGGGACCAGGCATGACGCTCCAAGTGACTTGTTTCTTGTCCGCGGTGAGCACGTGATAGTGGGTGCCCCGGGTTGGACCGAATTCCTTAATTACTGCGATACCTGCCATGACGTCTCTGTTTGTCTCGCTGGCAGTTCCTACGGCAACGGCGTCGCGGATGTGTTGGCCGTTGAAATCCACCGTGCTGGGAAGGCGTGCGGCGTTGAACTCCGGATAGTCGCGCGAACTCCAACCCCTCATACAGGTGCTGATTTTCCAGGCCGTATCCCTGGGAGCTACCCACTATCATCAGATCCCCCGTCACTGCTTCCCGCTATCCCATGTGTTTCTCCGATTGGCATACCACAAAACGCACGGAGTCAATGGAAGGGGAGTGCCCTCGGGCTTGACGGCGTTCCACCACTTCAGGAGGCGGATCGGTTTACAACTTCGAGCTCTTTGCAGTCAGGGTCAATGCATAATGGCCCTGACCGTACCAAGGAGGATGAAGATCAGTTCAGAACAGTGCTAGCGTTCACAACCACGCTTCCTACGACACTACGGGACCTCGCAAAGCGGATCGCGACACTGTAGGAGAGATTGGATCGTTTTATGCATGTTTTCTGAGTACCGTTCACCCTTCAACATCTTCCGCTCTGCTTGCTTGATTGTTTTGTTTTATGGTTTATGGCACTAGATAATCTTTTCGTCCACTTCGCTTCTAGTTGCCGCTGCATGGATACCCTTTTGACACATACTCTCATTCCCACTGTAATAAGCGAACACACTGTGTATTGGTTCTGTACCATTCCATTCGGGCAGCGATACCTGCGGTTAACCACGTACTGTAATTTCACTTTGTTGTCGTATTCACTTTATCCACTTTACCTATGTAATCTGCCGTATTCAAAAAAGAAACAAGGAGTCACTCCTAAATCCACACAAGACCCTCGTAAAAAAACATGACTGGAAGTACAAAAACACAATAAACACTACACTCTCTGCGTGCTTCCCAAGGCGTGAGCAACAGCTTCGTATACCCCGCGCAGCTCCCTCATCCGGGAATCGTCAGGCTCTACAGCCTCTCCGCGCGTATGTAGTGGGGGAGGTGGTGGTGGACTAAGTGGTACATTTTCAAACCCAGAATCACCGGTGCTTGCACCGTGCTCGTACCCGCGCACTTGAGCGATGCCACCAACGAAGTTTGGTGAAGGCAAGTACGACGGAAGGACCTCTGAAGTCACGGACGCGACCGATTCAGTCAAAGCCGGTGAAGCCAAAGAAGCTGAAGACGGTGGGGCCTTGCGACGAGCGATCGAGAGCGAACGCCACAGCGAGGAAGCACCACCGCCGTTGTGATCGCTGGTCCTGGTCCCACTGCGCCGGACACCATGGCGATCTCCAAAACTCTCACGATGCGACGGGTGTGCGCGACGTCGGGGGATGGTAAACTCTCGCGCGAGAGAGTGCAGTGGTGGGTCCGGTTGGCGCGTCCGTGGGCGCGGCTCCGGTGCACCATGGGCACGAGAATACGTGGCGTACGCGGCAACGCCCTCTGGACGACCATCGTAGTACGCATCGTACGCGCGATCGGAGAAACCCCCGCGAAGCAGCGCGCGAGCAGCAAAGAGCGCCTTTTCCGAGTCGCCGTAATAATCCCTACCCCTGTCCGTTCTGCTACGACTACTGCTTCCGGTGCTGCTGGTTGTGGTGCGGCGCCCCAGGTCGAGGGCCAAACCGACTGGAGGACGCAAGGTGCGCGTCGACTCGGAAGAAGAGGAGGAGGAAGAGGAGGAGGAAGAGGAGGAGGGGGGGGCGACGGTGCTGCTAGCGGCGGCGAGCCGCGCGTTGCAGAGCTCTCTTTCTGCGGCGAGTTTCCGGCGGTGGTGCAAAGCGAGGCCGCCCGCGAGTAAAATGATGGCGCCTGCGAGGGAGAGCGGGACGGCGAGCGCAGCGGTTGGCGGTGCGTTGTGGGCCCCTGCGACCAGTGGCCTGCTCACGCCTCCGCCGCCGCTACTGTTGCTGCTGCCGGGAGCGGTCAAACTCGGATTTGAGTTGTTCGGTGCTGTGCCGCCGGGGTCGGCCGGTGTTGCAGAGGCGGATGCGGCTGCAGCCGCGGGGGGCGCGGGTGCAATCGGGTCTGGGTGAGTGGCACCGTTTGACTTTGTTCCGTGGGAGGAAGATGAGGATGATGAAGACGATGACGACGACGACAACGGCGCTTGGTCTGGTCGAGGTCGAGGTTGGGCGACCTCCGGTTCGGGTGCCGCGGGCTTATCCTTCTTTTGGGGAGTCGCTACCGCAACATTAAGTCGATAATCCCCATCGCAATAAGACCAGAGGTTTGCTCACGTGTCAGGTTGAATATAGGCGAGGTGTACATGTGGCCGAAGTCGTCCTTCATCTGGAGGTAATATCCAGACTCCGTGTTCACGTTCGGAGCTGTCCTATCAAAGTCGACGGGGGGATTCGGAGTTCAGTTGTGATTTTATTTAGAACGAGGTAAGAAGAAAGGGCACTTGCCCGAACGCACAAAGAGACGTAGTAAGATCCCGTGCTCTCCTCGTCGACGATGACCTCGGGCCAGACCGTAGCCCCGCACCCGTCCTCGCCACCCGCACAGAGCCTGAAAGAAGGCGAGACGACCTTCTGGTTCTGGCTCTCGGACGTCACCTGCCACTCTCCCGTGATGGTGTCTCCTGGCCCGAATCGGTCGCCCGGCGCGGGGCTGCTCCACACGATAGAGGCGGGCGCGGACGACACGGACGACGATGACGATGCTTCTTCGGAGGAGGAAGAGGGCGACCGCCGCGTGGGTGGTGCCGCGAGCGCGAGATGCCGAGGGAGAATGATGACGGAGATGACGAGAAGGAAAAGGCAAGACCAAGGACAAGGGGGATGCATAAGTCCTATGCAACAAGAACAACAACGAAAAAGAAAAAAAAAGGGAAAGAGAAAGAAAGATAGGCTCTGCCTGATGAGTGAACGGACCGGCCGACGAAGGTGGAAAGAAAAGCAAAGTGGAGAGGGGGAGGGAGCTGCTCGAGGAGACGATGTCCTCCGCAGGACGGATTGCATTCCGACTAGTTTGGGCCGTTGAATTCTAGCCAGCTGGTCCCCCGCCCAACACCGTACCATAGCACACCTCGGGCTCACGCGGGGGTCGACGCGTTCGAATCCACTTCCATCTGCACGTTCGACCCACCAGCGCCTCCGAGTCCGGCTCCGGCAGCACTCACATATTGAGGGACGTGGTAGCCCGCCGCCTTGGTATCAATCACCTTGTCCGAGAACTCGCGCAGTTGTTCTCTGAATAAAGAAAAAAAACCATAAACAGTTCGTTCGTCTCGTTTGTCTGGTTTCCCCCACACGAATGACAACGACGTACCTCTTCTTTTCTCGTAGTCTCTCGAGCATCGCGATGATCTCGTCTTGCTCCTCTATGAGCAGTTCGCCGCCCGGGAGCGCATTCGCGAGTGAGCGCGCCTGGTTCAGGGCTTCGCGAAACGCCTGGATCTGGTATGTCGCGTGCGTTCGCGCGCCCGCGCAGAGGGTTGGTTGGTGCGACACGTGGCAGCATTGGTGGACTCACAGCTTGTAGCAAATCTTGTTTGTTTTTTATGTTGATCGTGCCTTCTGGACGTTGGGTTATTTGGAGGATGGTCAACAATTTCGGGAGGAGAGATTCGAATGTCGACGAGGGAAGCGTCTCACTTGGCGTCGGCGTTGCTGCTGGTGTTGTCGACGAAGGCATGCTTCGGTTCCTGGAGGGAGGAAACAGGCGCCTGCGCCAAGCCGCGGACGGAGTACAACCCTACTACACCCTACGACCACCCATGGTCAGCCAAGCTGGAACCCACTAGCAGAATACGTAGTCTACGTGACTGCCTCTATATTTCTTTGTATGCGCTGCAGGATATAAATTCAGATTTAAAAATTGATACGTTCACCGGCAGAGTCCAGATCAGTCCTAACACAGATATGAGATGTCTAGTGTCCATTGTGCCCTAGTATACACCAGTACAATTACAACAACAGAGGATGTACTATCAGTGTCCCAGTAAATAGATACGTCACCATGATCTAGGCCTGCAAAAAGTAGTGGGTATCAACGGAGGGATATCAACACGTCTAGGCGACAAGGGCTCACCCAAAGAATTCTCCTGCACCAACTTGCCGTAATGGCGATGCTTTTTGATCTGCTGTCTGTGCATTGACAGTATTTCCCCACCAACTCCCAATGGTGTTCGTCCCAATGTCCCCATCCCGCGGGTATTGCAGACTAACGTAAACACATTTAATCGGTGCGGGAGCAATTCGAAGAATCCGTCTTACGCAAAGAAAACAAACAGGGTCCCGATCGCTGTTCCAGAGTCAAGTGCTGCCGAGAGCACATCTACGACAGGGAAGGGGGGGAGTGGGCCGGCTTTGCTCAGCAAGTGGGAAGGACGACGGAGAATCAACACTCACAGTTGTATTTTGCCCACCAATTGAAATGCCGTTTCCGGATCACAAAGTTGAATATAAAGCCAATGAGCGCCCAGGGTATATAATTCAGTGCGGTTGCTGGGGGTATGGCCCCTGTGCCACCCAACACCACAGGGACACTGAATGACAGGATAACGTCGGATACCGTCAAGCGATTGATAATCAAACACTCACTTGACGTATTTGAGAAAATTCGATGGCCAACGCCTGTTGATCAGCCATACTGCGATTGGTGCCAGAGCACCCATCAGGAAGAAGTAGGCAAGGCCTAGAACATATCAAATTGTCAGGACTGGACACGATTGCCTTCCTTTACTGGAATGTACCACTGGACTATCGTCAGTATTTACGAGAAGGGCGCAGGGTACATTACTCACTGGTATATTTGTCCAGTTGAGAACTGCCGCATGGGTCCAATTATACCTGGAACAAGGGCGCTGAGGCGCTGCAGAAGACGTAACCAGGACACTTACCCCATACAACACTGGCAACATAGAAAACTTCTGAGTTGGCGCAGGTGAAACTGTGGCAAGATCAGTGACTACAGCTATTTGACACCAGGATAACCCACTGATCACGCTGGTTCTGCGCACAGATATCCTTAATGTTGTCAAACATCCTGCCCATGGACGGTAAACGGTCGGCCGCTTAACTTGGCAAAACAGGTAACGTACCATTGTTGTATACCCAGTTGTGTTGTGCCTGCCACTACTGTAGCAACGATCTGACAGAAGAACAAGCTCCTTGGTGGGACCTTCATGTAGTGACCTAGTTTCATGTCCGATGTGAATTGCAACGCTTGTGCCATCATCTGGAATCACATCATATGGTTTAGTATACCCGTGGTCTGTGGCGAATAAAAAGAGCAAAACAGAGACGTACGATGTATCCGAAAGTCTTAAAAATCATCATAGCGATGGGTTTACCAGGAAGCGCATAGCCAACGATAAGCTCGGTGATCACGTTAAGGCCGACTTGCTGATTTGTGATTGCCTGGATCATTCCGCAGGGTACAAGATAGAAACCAGCGATAGATATCGCAAGGAGCAAACCCCATATCGGTACTTCCGTAGGCCAAACTTCAATCGTTACTGCACTCATCGCAAATGTGATGCCTGCGTGAACAGGAGTTAGATTGATCTGCACGAACATCGATAAAGTCAAAACTTACCGAGCACGCTAAGATACCACCACTCCGGAACTAGAAGAGGTCAGATGAGGGAGACAGGCAACCCACAATAAGTAAGCAGACCTTGTGGATAACGCGCCATCAGTCGCGCATGCACGTCAGGTTGCTCGCTTAATGACCGCCACACTTGGAGCCAGATCTGCCTGCGAAAGTACAGTACGGTGTGCACTAACGTCGCAGTAATGCTCGCAAAGCTCATGCCATACGCCATGGCAAACGTGGCACTACACACGGTAAGTTCATGACGGGAAAAGTGAACAAGACGACCACATACGATATGAATACTGGACTATACCCCTGGTATGCCGCCAAGTCAAGTGTAGCCTCCCGTGTCAATATCCGAGACACGTTGTATTCCTGGCCGGTGTTATCATACATGTGCTGCGACAGCATCCTGGAGGATTGGGTGGGTTGTGACGCATTATGGGTCAAAAGACGAATCGCCACGTACGGCAAGAACATTGAGAACCACGTATTCGTATACTTGAGAACAAAATCAGCCTTCTCAAGCACATATGATAGAGGTAGAGAAGTGCATACATATATGATAGGCGTCAATATCCCTACATACTATCAGAGAGGATATCACCATGGAGGACATAGAAGGTGCTTACAGAAGAAAATAACAAAGCCAGCAGCGACATTGGCCTCAGCCCACCCTGACCATGAGAATGTAAGATTCCAAAGACAAGTGTCCCCCACCATAATCACGTACATGGCGTTGCAAGCCTAGGACGAGCATTATTAGGTTTCTGTGAACAAACGGTGTCCTGAAAAATATACGAGATACTCACGGGCTCCCGATGTAGGCGATGTTATTCCAATCGAACGTGAAAATGGACATGCCTGGGCATCACGTAAAAATAACTCAGTGAAAATCTTTCCCGCGAGAACTGTCGTCCCATACCTAGGCCAGAGCTATAACCGAAGAGCTGATTGACGGTCTGTAGGAATCCTTGAGCTCCGAAGCACATGAAGAATATGACCTATCTCGCACAACTGTGTGATAAGGAAGGAATTAGGTCACCATCCAGCAAACCCTTGTGATAGCTTACTGTTGTTCGGCCAGATCCATGTCACCTGAGTCATGCATGAGCCGATGGCACTGGAATGAAGCGCTGACTAGAACACTTACCCAACTGAATGTGGATAGAGCGGTGAAAAGATATCCGGGAAAGATATCTTATGACAAGTTTAGCCACAGAGGCAGGCAAAAGTACCGAGGGTACGTACACCAGATGCAAGAACCAATTAAACCATAAAAGAAGAATCGCTCGCGGCTCATTCCCGTATCGTAAAAACCCGAGTAGACCTGAGAGTGAAGGGTGTTGAAAAGCGCACATGTGACGAGGTTCGCCGGCCAAACTGGGGGGATCAAGGCACCCATCATATTAGCGGGTGATGAAGGGCGTTCAGGAGAAACAGCAGACGGACTCATAGAAGGTGGGGAAACAAGGAGACGTCTGGCGACACCACCCATGGAGAAGCCGATGAGTTGCGTGGACATGACGAGGAGCCACTGGTAAAGAAAGGACCAATCTTGGCCATAGTATTTTCGTTGCACAGCAATGATGTCGGTCTGTGAGCCCAGGTGCCACCACCCACCCGCAATTTGTCAGACAACGTTACCCGGAACAACCGAATGTCCGCGGCAGATGGGAAAAAAGACGTACAGCATAAGCGCTCGACGAGCTCACGGTCGCCATCACAGTGATCAGGACATGTTCCTTGAGCGAAAAGGGACCTGGATTGAGGGAAACTCCGAATATTCTAACTCCGGGAACTGTGCGGGCCCACAGGCATCCGAGGGGAAACGAAAGAAGCTGGGCTACAAGCTGTGCAAGACGTTCATGTCAGGGATATTCGACCCGCCCCCCTTCAAAACTTCTCGAAGAAAAAGACACGAACCGAACCAATAGTGATGCTGGGGTATCGAAAGTGCAGAAATTGATTGAGACCGGGTATGAATATGGCCCAGAGAAGCCCAATCGTCCACGCGCGAAAGGTGTCGACGGGCATCTCCATGTCATCCGTGTTGGAGACGGCAGCCCGCACTTCGGGATAAGGAGACTCGTCCTCCCACTCTGGTGGATGGAAGAGAACGTGGCGAGGCAGGGTGAGGCGAACAAAGTAAGGGAGGGGTCATGACGATGGCGACATCGTGAGAGTTCGCAAAGCAGTGTAACAACAGTGGGCACGATACGTACCTCCTCCCGTCGTCTCCGAACTGTCATCGAGGTTGGGGTCGAAAAAGACGCCGTTCTTCTCGAGAGCCCCATCCTGGAACTCGTCCTGGAAAAGAAAACAAGGGCGAGGATGGCGTTTGTCGTTCGTTGTTCTGTGATGGAGAAAGGGAATGAGACGCAAGACTCACCACTTCTTGATGACCGTGAGCGAAGCAGTCGAGCGACGCAAATGACAAAAAAAAGGGCGTACCGCTGTCCCCGACCTCTGTAACTATCCACTTCTTTTCGAAAACAGTCGAGCTGCCTGGAGCGTCAGACTGTGTCTGGTGTTGTGCATCGTCGTCGAGGGTGGAGTCCTGTGTCCAGGACTGAGTGGGGGTTATGGATAACGGTGGAGTTGGGCTTTCTGGATACATGAGCGAGGGACGACAAAGAAAGAGGGAGGGATGAGAAAAGATAATGTTATAAGGGCCGTCACGACGACTCGCTCTGGAATCAACTCAGGCACGAGCGGTTCCTCCAGCTCGGTTAATCCCATCCAGCACCGCATACACTCTATCCTACTCGCCCACATCCATCAACAGCTCTTCCACCATCTCTGTAGCTGTCGGTTTTACTAAGCCACGCGCTCGCTTCACATTACCCTCAGAATCGTCAACCTCCATGCTATCCTCATCCACCTTCTTACGCTTCATCGCAAGCCAGTGTAGATATTGTAAGCTATACCGAGGCGCTGGCCCCCGTGCAGTGTTGAGCGGCGGCGCCGCAAACCACAGAACTTCGTTTGTTTCAGGGTCACGGTCAAAATGTCTCACTGGCGTCCGGGGATAATCGATGAGCTCAAGTCTCGAACAAGTGATGATGTCGTACTCACCGGTCTCTGCAGGTAGCTTCTCCATGTTTGCGTTTGTTCCCAACACTGCGGCACCTCCCGCCGCCGTTACAATTGACCTATCTTCCGGCCGAGGCTGGCCATCGGCCGGCTGCTGAGCGTACGCGACCGGCTGTGGCGCGAGCCCTGGAACGTTTGCAGGTCCGACGCCGACGTACAACCCTTTGCTCGGGCCTGAGATGTCGGTCGCAGCGCCGGGCTTCCTTGTACGCTTCCGTCCAGTTCCGCCACCTTCAATTCGCTCGCCCTCGGCTCGATCGACGCTCTCACCGATACCCCCGGGGCCGCGTACACGCGATCCCTTTAGGAATGGGCTACCAAAGCGACGGGGAAAGACCATTCGCTCGAACGGGTAAATGGGCATAAAGTCCGCTGACTTTCGCACTTCCTCTGGCACACACGAGTTCCAGTTCTTGATCTTCACGAAAATGCGCTCCCGATCGTTGTACCGCGAATCGCAGACGTATAGGGGCCATCCAAGATACCAAGACGGAGGCCGCGGGCGCCCACGTATATGCCGCGCCGTGAACTGGCACGCGATTTTTTCGATAATGTCCTCTACCGGATGGTCTGCAAAGTGACCTGCCCACGCGCCGCGTCATTGCAAGTCCCATATCAAACTGCGGGCTTACTAACTCGTCTTGAACACCTCATTTTCCCAAAATTGCCGTTGTGCCGGATGAAACGTCTGTTCTGGTCGATAGTACCAACACGCGGTCACCCCTGGCTGGCCCTTCCTCGACCTGTCGTATCCATCTCTCGATTAACTTCGGTAGACGGCCCCAAATGGATTCACCTACGGCTCGTTAGACACATAGCACTTGAACACCTGAGCAATTATGGGTTTCGAGGGGTCATCCGGGTTACTCAAATGTAACCAGTCTGCGAGTTTGATACTCCATCCACGATATGTTATCTCGTCGACGAACGTGCGGTCCTTCGAGGATACCCTAAACGTGGTGACGGCCGGGAACTTTTCGGGATCAGGAGAGCAGTGAATTGGTCGTGCGGTTCCAGGGCCCGCACGGAGTGAGGCGAAGTTGGTAGGTGAGACATAGGGGGGACCAGACGGGGGTGAAGGTGACGTGAGAGCCTGGTACAGGCGCTGGGAGGGGGCGTAGGGGCGTGAACGTGGGCGCAATGCGAAACTATCTGCGAAACTTACTTGAAGCAGCAAAACATGCCCGCATGCGTCGCTTCCAGGTTCATGCCACCTACGCGCTTTCTCAAACAGCTGAGCAATCTCCTTATCAAATGCTTTGTTGGACGCGTAAGCCTTGGTGCGCGCACGGCCCTATGACGAATGTGAGCGGAAGTATTAAGGATCGGAGGTGCTCATTACCTCGATCAGTTTCAAGGAGAGGGGAAACTGAAACGAGCGCTGTCAATACGATGCCAAGGGTGCTAACGCAAAGTCACGACATACGCTGAAAGACAAGTAAGGGATGTTCGTCTCCTCCGGCATGGCCTCAATCGTGGTCGCATAACGATTACCACTGAAAGGGCCCTAAGATTTGCGGTAGCGGAGAAAGAATAGAGGGAGAGACGTACACGGCATCTTTGTGCCCTTTGATGGCTAGGACGAGCTCTAGCCAGCGATCTTCTGACCCTTCCTTCTCCTCCAACCATCCAAAGTCACCGAAGCCCTCCCAACGCGGCAGCCCACGTTCCAACTGCTGGACGATGAGGTCGCTTTCTCCGTCGTGAGCCATGTCGTCAGCTCCCATGGATTCGGGCTCGGGCGTTCCACCAACATCCACGTCCATATCGGGCGATGACATACGTGGAGGGGAACTCGGCTGCTGCTGTTGCTGCTGCTGGCTCGATGCCGAGGCTGTTGTCTGTTGTGGTGCGAGTGAGTCAGTGGTGGGTGCTGATGGCGTCTCAAGTTTCGTGGGAGGCTGCTGCTGCGTTGCCGCTGCCGAGTTGACCGGAGGTGCCAAGGCGACGGAAGCAGGGGTGGGGGTGACCACGCGGTCCAGTTGCGGTTGCTGGTTCGCGAGGTGCCCGTGCACCTTCTGCGCGGAAGTTGGAGGAGGAGAGGTGCGTGGTGGAGCCGGCAACACCGTCCGAGATCTCCATTCGTTCTCAAAGGCGCTCTGCGTGAGAAATAAAAGTAAAAGTAACGAAAAAGAATAGATAAAAGAATGAGTTGAAGACGATTGTTGGTCGAGATGAAGGTAAAAACGCGTACCTTGAGAGTTACCGCGTCTTTGTAAATCTGGCTCGCGGGCTCGTTGTAATAGAGCGCGTTCCAGAAGACTAGACTCAAGTCCTCGTAGATATCCAGCGGGTCCTTGTATGCGCCGTCTCGAAGCCTCTGGGAAACAGCATTCAATGAACTGGGTTGGGGGATGACCTATTATGGGAGGCTGAGAATCTAAGAGAGCGGGACGAGGATTGGAAGGGTACCTCATAGTAATTTGCCCAGGTTTCTTTGTCGACCAACTCGAGAAACAATTCTGCAAGGACTCGCTTCTTCCTCGGGCTGGTCACGCCCCTGATGGCCTCGACGACCTGCTCAGCTGCAGCCTTTTGAGCGTCTGTGACCGGCATCGAGGTCAAGTTTGTTATTTGTGCATTGTTTGGCAGAGACTTGGGAAAATAACAAAGACAAATAAACTTAGTCGGTTTATCTCTGCTCCTATCTGTATCTGCTATCTGGGGATCTCGGATCCATTAATATTCCTTCTTCTCGCTAGACTCGCTCGAGAACGGTCAGCTTTGTTCGACCAGCCAAAAATACAAATATAAATAAATTCTACTCGGCACTGCAACGTGCCTTGACACGTTATGAACGACGAGCAGCTTAAGTTTGATGAAATCGGAGAGCTCCTTTGCGGCGCTTAACCCCCTCCGCGTGCTTTCATGGTGTTCTTGTGTTTAATATTAGGGGTTCGCCGCGCTGAGATCAAGGGTCTCGAACTGTTGTAGTGTACCCTAGCGCCCCGAAAGGTCATCGCGTCGTTGACGTCACTTTGGACCGTCTGAAGGTGTCTGCGTTGGGATCTAGAGGTTGGAGAGAGGGGGTTGCACGCTGAGTGGTTGCGCGACGGAACGCCGAACATTTATCCGAAACGGGTCTAATGCATATCGCCTTGCCTTGCGTGTGTTAGTTGGATCAAGCGACCAAAAACACGACGAGCCCCGGTGACTGTGCCACAGACCCTGTGGTAAGCAGAATCCCGTTGGGCGCCTGTTCGGGACGCAGAGATTCTGGCAAGAGAGATTCCTGTTCGTCCTCGGCGGAAACATAGAAAGAGAATAATCGCTTCTTTCGCAAAAAACGGTGATCGATTTCACGGGCGCTCACTGGCTCACGAGACCCCAGGGTGCAGGGGTCGAGAGATCTAGGTAGCTACTGTTGAGCGTTGAGGGGTCCCCAGCCAGCGCGAGCGCTCTGGTTCGGAAGAATTCGAGTTCCGCGAAGCCGCGCGGAGATCCATGATGGCGTCCGATCTCTCAGACCTTGGCGAGCCCATCCCCGCCGTTTCTTCGCCATGCGTATATAGCCTCCAACATCATTGCTAGTCAAAACATCCCTTTCCTCACTTTCGCACTCTTTCTCTTTCTCTCTGTCTCTCTATCTTTCTCTCTCTATCTTTCCCTGTAACCTATGGCTGACAACTTCATTAATCAATATCCGTCCTCGGTCCCAGGAACATCGTCAGGTGCCACTCTCGTCAGCTTCTCGGGGGGATCCCCCTCCACACACCCGCCCACTGGTCACGAGTACACATCGTCTCTACCCGAATTTATATTGGGCGACATTCCCACAAACCCGGTCAGTCACACTCAATATCAATGGCCGCCACCGTTCGCAACCCCGACGAGCGACACCGTCGCCAGTTCCCACGTGTCCCAACTGTCCGGCCCGCCGCATATAAGGCTCATGTATTCATCCTCCTCCCTGGCAACTCTCGAAGAGCTCACCGCTTCTCCCGCAATGGCCATCCCTCCTATGAGGCCCCCGTCCCCCCCACAAAACGAGATCCCTCCTCTCTCCGCCAAACCGGCTGGGCGACATCGCAAACGAATCCATTCGTGCTCCATGTGCGAGAAGGCGTTCGATCGTCCAAGCACTCTGAAAAAGGTACGCCCACCATCAGTTCGGCACGGTCGAGCTAACCTTCTCCGACAGCACATGTTGGTCCATACCGGAGAAAAATGTGTGTCTTTCCTCGCAGATAACCCTGCACATTCTTATCTGACACTATCCTCTCTCCCCCTTCCCTTTCCTAGCCCACGTCTGCGAGATCTGTAGCCGCCGCTTCAGCGTCGCATCTAATCTAAACCGTCATGTCAGGCGATGCGTCCTTCGTCCAGTGAACACCATGCACGGCGTGGCCGCCAGCTCAGGACAACCACCGGGTCAAGACACCGCCTCGGCGACGTCCTCTCATACGCCCCGATCAGGCAGCGAAGGGTGCAGCACCGGGACGTTGTCCGAGACGGCCCTCTCGCCACGTAGCGCCGCTCCATCTCCGAAGCGCACCTCTACGTCCGATTTCACATGCGAAGCGGGTGCTCCCCGCCCTGCAAAGAAGCGTCCTCGCCGCGCACCGACACCGACACCCTGGATTCCGCAGAGCTTGCGCGACTTTGACCTCACGCCGTCGCGCAAGTCTTGCCCCGTCCCTCTCGTACCCGTGCGCCCCTCATCTTGGGATGGGGAGGAACGCGATTCGTTTGCAATGGATGAGCTGCCGCACAACCCGTACCACCCGGACGGATGGATGGGAAGGCTGCCTGGTCCAGCGTGCCGCCCGATCCACACTGGGATGATGGTACAGCGCATTGAGCTCTACTGACAAGCTTTTTCTTTCTTTGTTTCTCTTTCCCTTGATTAACGATGTACTAATGTGTCTCAACCCTGCCTCGTCCCCCCCCGTTCCTCACACCAACACTGCTGTAAGTTCGACTGCTTGCCATCTCTTGGTTGTTTGTCTAGCTTGCTATTTGTTCAGTACCCCCGCACTCGCATCGCTACGCTTCCCCCCCCCCCCTTCTCCCACAGCCACTTTGTTTCCGCCTGCACCGACTGCTATCACCGAACATGTTTAGTACTCTGTTGTAGCCCCGACGACGACGATATACACGATCAGAAACGCTGACTACGGATCTTCGGTGCGATGATGCGGGCGTTGTCGCACGCGAACTCCGCGGACACTTGGCATCGCGTGTTCGTGCGCAGGTGCGGGGACCCCTGACGATGATAAGTAGTCGAACCCTGGTGACCGGTCACTTGAGAGAAAGCGAGGGGGAAAAGGAAAAATCTGAACGGCTTTCGGACCGAGGAACCCCACATTTTTTGCCCAACAAAGCTATCGGATAGCTTGATAGCTATGACGGTTCTCATGTCTGCTGCCCGTCGAGCACGTAAATATCCTCTTATTCGACTGCGAACCGGACAAGACAAAGTTGCCTCGGGAAGATATCGATCATCTGGTGTAATCGCTATCGCTTGCTGTTAATAATAATTATGTAACTGAGTGTCCTACCAACCAAACCGTCGGTGTCATGTCTGAGCCACGTGAACCCACGGACAGACGCTCCCCCTTCCAGCTCCCCACCCAGCTGCCCCCCAACTCGGATTGTGTTTACAAACCGTCTTCTGTGGGGATGAAATTTCGCGCTTTTTGACTCACACCTGACGAGTCACTGTCCGTGTTTAGGTCAAGCAAGGACATCAGAAAACCTGAGCTGCCCGTAAGCGAAAGAATCATGTTCCCTGTCCCGCAACCCCTCTTCCGCCCCCTATTGGTATACCCCCTTTCTCCAGGAATTTTCTCGTCCCTGGGGCGTTGGCACCTGGACTGAAAATTCCAGGCCAAGAAGACACATAAACTCGTATATGGCGCGCTTTTACGGCAACCATCACTTTTTTTTTTATTGATTGCGAGATTTTTGCTATCCCTCTCCGAGTCCCCCCCCCCCGTGGGCCTTTACGCTTGATGGGCAGTAATACGGTAAAGCAAAAGTACGTACAGCCGCATCACTCGGAACAAAACATACGGGGTAGCGCGGACGTCCATTTAATTGAATTGTAAGCAGAGCTTCGGCCCCTTCCTTTCCTCGACTGCGCGTTCTTTTGTTCCATCTTTGGGGAACCCATCGAGCGCTCGAATTTTTTGAATATTGGAATATTTGAATTTCAAACCAACGTTGACAGCACAGCAGCACATATCTAATCTTTTCCCCATTCTGCTGTTAGATACCGTCATCATCCGCGCAACGCAACGCAAGGCTCCTCTAGGAAGACGAAGACAACACCATTTCTTCTGTTAGGATCTTCGTTCGATTCATTGGAGAGGTCTTTCTTTTTTCTTTTTTCGTGCTGCCGCCGGCGCCGCCATGCCTCCCTCGCGAAGGAGGCTCTCTTCCTTCGGGGGTCGCTCCCGCCTCCGAAGAAGGAACCACCGCATTACTGTGACACACCCCCCCCTCCACACCAGTCTGTCCTGCATACGTCTTCATTGCATGGCCCCGTTTCGTACTCAGTCGCCCGCCCCGAATAACGCCCTTCTTCCGCCGACAAACTAGACTCGGTATTACCAATTGCCAGAGGCGCGAATGGGAAAATAAATAAAAAAGTGTGCCCCTGCCGCCGTCCCCGACCACATGACACCTTGATGTGATGTCCGTCGCTCCTGCCATCAATTCACCGCCATCAGCACTAGTACTTCAACTGGAGTCGACAACATATTCAGGACAGGAGATTGCCATA
>Ga0137394_10000691_pt1 | contig 23470 bp, 17 predicted proteins | sample czobulk116metaG_FD_108278 | JGI IMG/M metagenome (GOLD analysis project Ga0137394, IMG submission 108278) | Vadose zone soil microbial communities from Angelo Coast Range Reserve, California, USA - czobulk1.16 metaG | ecosystem: Environmental > Terrestrial > Soil > Vadose zone | place: USA...
ACGGCGTTCACATACTTGTTTCACCCCACTTTAAATTCCCTTATCAAACTGTCCGCATGTCAATCACCCATTCGACATTCGTGGCCGAAGCGACGAAAACTAATCTCAGTGCCTGGTAAACCGCGATCTCGGAAACTGGCCGTGGTGGATTCACTGTGCCCCTGGATCGCCTTGCAATTCAAATTGCAGGGAGCGAAATGGGTGGAGGGAGCTATAAGTTGTTCCCGATGGTCATTCCTCTCTTCTTCGACTATCGTGGTCATCAAACGAAGGCGGTGCGAGCGATATGGCCGGATCGAGTTGGTACAGCGATAGCATTTCGCGCCATTTCTCTTGGGTGAATTCGGGCGAGCGCATTTCTTCGATCAATTTCCGCGGATCGAGAGTTGCATCGCCGTGCCGCATCCATAAATATCCTGGTCCATGGTCGATCTGCCAGCCTTCTCGGAGGAGCGCGCAGCCAAGAGCGGCGCGCAGAGTTCCTGGGTGATAGCCGCGCTTTTTATCGACTCGATCACCAAACAGCGATACGCGCGTGGCGTCAAACGGGACATAAGGTGTCGCCGCAGCGGACGGGAGCGAATCCAAAGTGAGATCGCGGAGTTCGGGATAATCGCTCCTGCACACTCGTTCCCAATTCGGAATGAGGACCTCCCGGCCGATGTCTTTCCACGATATCGGTGTTAATGACGGAAAGAGCGGTGAGAACATCCGCGCATCGAGTTCCGAAACCCCATTGAGAAGAGACAAAGCGGGCGAACCGTCGCCGGCTTCGCCGGCCGGCAAATGTTCCAGAGCGGCCAGCCGTTCGTGTAGGGGCGGATGGCTGTCATAGGGACGACTGCCTTCAGCCAGGTCCTCTTTGACAAATTGATTCAAGCGGTTCGATATTCGTTCCGACTGAAGATAAAGAGTAAAACCCTCGACCAACGGGGGTTTGTAACCGCGGCGCACCGCCGGCATAACTTCCTCATGAAGGTAGTCATGGAAAGCGTCGTGGTTTCGATGAATCGCGCGCAGTCCGCCGGCGAACGCTTGCGGGCCGGCAATATCGGCGGCGAATTGGTCGGCTGAGCGCTCCTGGATTTGGGACAGAGCCTGCGTGGCGCGCAGAAAAAGTCGGCCATACCACTTAAAGGGAATTCCGATAAACCGCCATTGAGTCCCCGCGGGTCCGAATGGGCCCGCCGTCAGTATGTCCACGGCGAAGGCAATGCGAAAGCGCGTTTTGTTTAACCATGACATCAAAAACACCGTGTCTCTTCCATAAAAGTGTCCGAACTCGTGCGCCAGCACAGCCTCGAACTGGGAAACCGTGAGAAGCTGAAGAAGAGGAAGGCCGATGCCCATGATGTGCTTGCTCCCCAGGCCCAGTATTCCGCCGCGCTGCGATACCCAGGCGTTGACTTCGTTTGTTAAATAGATTTCCTTCGGCGCCGGTTGTCCGGCCAGCAAGGTAATCTTGTTCACCCTTTCAAATAGCTGGGGCTGCTGCTGGGGATCAAGCTGGGGTCCGGGTCCAACGAAGCGGGTGGGTAACGGAAGCATTGACCCCAAAATGAACACCCCGGGGATCAGACAAAAGATGCGAACGACAAGGAGGATGTCCTCACGGTAAGCCACGTAGCAAAGTCCCACGCCCAGAGTAGCTCCGAGGACGTAGAAACCGAGCATCAAGGCGACCGCCAGCACAGCGCGGCCGATGATCCACAGTCTTCCCGGAGACCATTCTTTGGCGATATCCCGATTCAAAACGCCGGCCCCTTCTTCAGCAGATGCGTCAGTTTCAGACTCTTCAGAAACCGGTGCATGCACTTTTCATGCAGGTCCAGCAACTGTGCCGCTATCTTGTAGTCGCCTCTGGCGCGACATAAAGCATCCGTGAACAGCCGGCGCTTGAAGTCGTAAACCGCTTCGTAGTACGACCCCATTCCGGATGGCTTGACACTTTCAAGAAGTTCTCGGGGCAGATCGGACTCGATCACAAGGTCCGCGGAACCGAAAGCGATCGCATGTTGAATGACATTCTGGAGCTCGCGCACATTGCCAGGCCACTCGTACTTCATCAGAATCGCCTCGACTTCGTCGGAGATGTCGTACAGGCGCCGTCCGCCTTCCTGGAAGTTTTTCAGGATGAAATGATGGACGAGCGCTGGAATGTCCTCACGATGTTCGCGCAGCGGAGGAGTCTTGATAGGCAGCACTTTCAGTCGATAGTAAAGGTCCTGTCGAAACTCGCCGGCCGAGACGGCAGCTCGGAGATCGCGATTTGTGGCGGCAATCACTCGAATATCGATGGGTATCGGCCGCTCACCGCCGATTCTGTCGAGCTTTCGATCCTCGAGCACGCGAAGGAGCTTCGTCTGAGTGGAAAGCCCCATTTCCCCGATCTCATCCAGAAACAATGTCCCGCCCGATGCCTGTTCGAATTTTCCCTTCTGTTGTTTGACGGCTCCGGTGAACGAGCCTCGTTCATGTCCGAACATCTCACTTTCCAGAAGAGGCTCAGGCAAGGCCCCACAGTTCACCGTCACCAGGGGGCCTTCGGCCCTGGCGCTGTTCGCGTGCAGCGCACGGGCCACGAGTTCCTTTCCGGTCCCGCTTTCGCCTTCAACAAGGACGTTTGAGGTTGTGGATGCCGCCTTGAGAATGTGTTGCCTCAACTGCGCCATCACCGCGCTATTGCCCACGAGCTGTTGCCATGCCGTTCCCATAAGCAGGCCCTGAACTCCCTTCCTGACCTAAGTCAGGAGCCGAGTTTTGTCGTCCAGCGCATCCATCTCTTGCTGCAGAATTTCCGCGGTCCTCCGATTCGCCTTTTTGACATGTATCCACAACACCAGCAGGGTCACGAATGCGCCAAGGTTTGCGCCGATGCGGAAGCCATCTGCCTCCGGTGACACCACGCGGCCGAAAAACCGTCCCCATAACGCGGCGCACAGTGGGGAAGCGAGCAGAACAAAGAAGAGAACTTCGACTGTCCTATACGATGCAAAACCGGAGGCTTTTTGCGCGACCTCCGACTGCCCCCAAAGAGAATCGTGCCGTCGCTGCAATTCCTTCCGATAAAGATCGCCAGACAGGGACAAGATGCTGGATCCGAACATACCCGAGTCCAATACGTTCCACTGCAGCCGATATGCAAACACGAAAACAGGTATCGTTAAGGCAGGAAAGAAGAAGTCGAGATACGACGCAGAAAAAGGCATCGCGAACCGGTTGTTCTGAATGACCGCGATGCTCGCGATGCCCCACATGACGTTGATTCGCGTCGTCGCCCAATACGCTTCATGCGAGATCCGCTTCAGTTCATCATGTGGCCCGTTCGAGTCATTGACTGAACCGCTTCGGGAGAGGCGCGGACGGAACACGGTGCGCCACATAGTCAGCAACAGCAAGCTGACACCAATGCCGCCGTACAGGGTCAAAGCCGGCAGTTGCAGCTGCGGCGCCGCAAGCTTGAGGAAAGTCTCCGATACCAGGATGAACACGGCCGCCACCGACGCATCTTTAGCGGCCGCACTGGCCGCCGCCTCCGGAGACTCATGGCTCGGATGTGTGTACGCATCCCGCAGCAACAGTGCGCCAAGTCCGGCCACGACGGCAATGATCAAAGCTGCCCGAGAAGGTGCGGGAGAAAACGAAACGCCAAGAATCGCAATCTCTTCGGCGATGAATCCTATGTCAAATGCGCGCCGCATCTGGCTCGCAAGGGCGTAAGTGACCAGTTCAACCGCTTTCAAGCCGTATCGTGCGGTCGCAACATAGTACCGGTGCAAATCCCCGATGACATTCTCGCGGCAGTCATACGGAGTGAGCGCAGTAATCATCACCTCGATAAATCGAGGCGGGCGGTTTCTTATCAGATCCGATCCGGTTTCCATTCTTCGAGTCCCCACAATTTTCCGACGGCTTCGGAAATCCGTTTCGCTCTTGTCGCCGACTCCTTCAAGGCTCGCGCACCACGAGCTGTCAGCTGGTAGTACCGCTTTGACCTTCCGCCACGTTCCGGTGTCGGGTCCGACATCCAGGAACGGACGAGGCCCTTGTCCTTCAATCGATCCAGCGTCATATATACCGCTCCGAGACGGACGTTCCTCGGCGCGGCAAGCTCGCTGATCTTTTCATGCATCGCTAAACCGTACGCATGCTCGCCCAGCAACAACACACCGGTAAGCACGAGCTGTTCAAATTCTCCCAGTGAATCCGCGGCTTTTCTCATATACCTCACACAGTGATGTCTCACATAGTGACACAAATATAACTGCTGTCAATATTTCTTAACAACATATTTCTGTCGCGCTGGGTTTTTTCGATGCCTGGTAGCCATTTGGCTACTGGCATTGAAGAGATACCTAACTGCTGACGCGAGAATGAGAAACGCCCGACACTCTTGCGCTATCCGCAAAACCCATCAACAAAACTGTTGATGGAAAACGTTTGCCCTCCGCTTTTTAAAGTCACAAGTCGTTGAAAAACGTAAGAGCGCCGATTGGTACGGCCCGTGCATTACAGGCCAGCCATGAAAGGGAAGATGAAATTGGCCGAGAGTTCTTACATTGGTGAGCGCATTACGTCTCACAAACCAGTCTCTGCTCCGGCCAGTTTCCCTTTCACCGCTGCAGTCGCGATCGTAATTAAGGTCGCGTCATTCGAGTGTTCGTTCGCGACGAACAAATGTTTTGGCTTCACGAAGCAACATCACTTCGTCACAAAACAACCCTGCTTCGGGACGAACAAACAGTGCTTCGCGACGAACAAACAGTGCTTCGAGATAAACAAGCATTGCTTCGTGACGAAGAGACTTCACTCCATCACGAAAAAACTTTGCTTCGCCTCAAGGCAACGTTCCTTCGCGGCAAAGCAACATTCGTTTCTGACGACGAACCTTTGCTTCATCGCGGAGAAACCAACAAACCTCAACCGTTAAATAGAAGGAGGACGTATCGTGGCCATAACACACATCCGGGTTCTGCTGAATTTTACGCACCAAAGCGATCGCCAGATCGAGGAAATCGCAGGCGTCGTCATCGCGGGCATGACGGGGAACAAAAACTATCCCAGCCCGCCTGTCGATCTTGGCGAGGTACAGGCGGCACTCACGGCATTCACTGCTGCCCTTGCGGCTCAGCCTTCGGGCGGCGTCCATGCCACTGCCGACAAGAACAAGAAGCGCCATGCCCTGGTCGTGCTCTTGCGCAAGCTCGCCAGTTACGTTCAGGGGACGTGCAACGACGACCGCACCGCGCTGCTCTCCAGCGGGTTCCAGGCCGCCCCCGCCGTCCGCGCACAGTCACCCTTGCCCAAGCCCGTCATAGCGGCCGTCGAGAATGGCCACTCCGCCCAGCTTTTCGTGACAGTCAACAAGGTAGTGAACGCCAAGACGTACGAGTTGCACACTGCCACAATCGGAGCGGACGGTGCGCCTGGCCCGTGGAAAAACGGCGGCCTGTTTACGAACTCCCGCTCGATGCTTCTCGACGGTCTGACGCCCGGCGTCACCTACGCGGTTCAAGTGCGCGCCGTCGGCGGCTCCACCGGTTACAGCGACTGGAGCGACCCCGTCAGCCACATGTGCATGTAAACGCCTCGCAAATTCTTCAAGGAGATTCCCAATGGATATTTTAAACGAAATCCTCAGATCCCTCGGCCGCATCGAAGGCGAACTCAACGGGATTGGCAAGCTCCCCGAGCGTGTCTCCAGACTCGAGCAAACGCAATCCTGGCTGAAGGGTGGCTGGGCCGTCCTGGCTGCTGCCTGCACATACCTTTGCAAAGGAATCTACGAAAAGTAAATTAGCGGCTGCGAAGCCAAGCCCGGCGGGGCGCAGCCGTCGAGTAAAGGAGGTCTATGTTCGAACTGATCCCGCAACATCAATTCTGGATCGCGGTGGTGATCTATTGGATCTTTTCAGCTGCGGTCTCTTCAATGCCAGAACCTGTTCCTAATGGCAGTTCGGGCTATCTGTGGCTGTACCGCTTCTGCCACACCACAGCCGGCAACATCACCACGGCATTCGGCAGCAAGATTCGTGGATTGAAGACACCCGTTTTCGTGTTGATGATTCCTTATCAGGCGCATACCGCAAAGGCACTGGAGCCATCCCGGATCCAGGCCGAAGAGCGCGTATAAGGTACACAAAACTGTAGCGGTGTTCGGTGACCGCCGGAATCAACAGCCTGGCGTTGTCGGCCGCCGCTACAGTACAGCGGTATTGAGCACCACGGAGCAGAGTTTGAAACACACTGCCGCAAACTGAAAGCAACGTCGTTTAGCTTATGGACCACGCTATTCACAGTTCCTTCTGCAGTATCCAAGCCGACAAAAATCACAGCTAGATCTCAACCGATCACTGCGTGAGCAACGCGCTTTCCTGACCACAATCGGCCGAGGAGAGGACCGACAATTTCGTGCCAGAAATCAGTTTTGCTTGAGAGCGTGGCACATCTGAACTAGTGAGGTCGTACAGTCGTTGACCATTGTTGGGTTTGCCGCGGATTATCATCTTTCTACGTAGCAGAAATTGTTGTCTTAGTAGCGGCGGTCTATGACCGCCGATTCAACCTGGCAATCAGATCCGCATCCGCTTCCGGAAACTCGAATTGGCCAAGATCCTGAGGCAGAACCCATCGCAGGTCTGCCACGTCGATGAGCCGGGGCTCGCCTTCGATGATGGAGGAATTGAAAAAATGAAGCCGAACGGATTTCGTCGGGTAGTCATGTTCGGTGGTGAAGAATTCATCGTGCACGCGGATCTGAACTCCAAGCTCTTCCCGGATCTCGCGTTCGAGCGCCGCCTGCGGGGATTCGCCGGCTTCCACTTTCCCACCCGGAAACTCCCACAGGCCGGGCAAGTGGACATTGTCGAACCGTTGCGTGATGAGGATCCGCTCGCCGCGGCGGATGATCGCCGCAACCACGTCGATGATCACGAGGCGTTATCCGCGGCTTTGCGATACGGCCGGAAATCCAGCAGACAGTCATTACGCCGCAGGAAGTCCATGAAGCGGCGATATTCGTTTTCCTTGAGCCGGAACATCGAAGCCATCATCTTGTACGAACCGCGCGTCGACCGCAGACCGAAGTCCACAAGGGCTATCACTTTTTCACGTGAGATATCTCTGCGCTTGTACCTGTTGTGTACCGCCGACCAGAAATCTTTCCGCCCATCGGCCAGGTCCTTGAACCAGGTTTGGACTTCATTGGTTGAAACTTCTTCGGTGCGATGTTCCAGCGGAATCTCCTCGATGATTGTGCCCCTTGCCGAGAAGAATGCTCGCTCAATCGCATTCTGAAGCTCGCGGACGTTCCCAGGGAATGAATGAGTCAACAAGTGATTGACCACACCCGGAGCGAAATGCTTCCGAGTCTTGTTCGTTAGATTCAATCGATCGAGGAAAGCATGCGCGAGCATCGGAATATCCTCCCGGCGATTTCGCAACGGCGGCAGCTTGATGTGAAGAACCTTCAAGCGGTAAAGCAGATCTTTCCGAAACCGTTCGTCCTGGACAAGCGCATCCAGATTCGCATTGCTGGCCACGATCAGGCGCACGTCCACCGGCCTTCCCTTCGTCTCCCCAATCCTTCGCACTTCCCTTTCCTGCAACACCCGTAGCAGCTTCGCCTGAACCGCCGGACTGGTGTTCGAAATTTCATCCAGAAAAATCGTTCCCCGATGCGCCGCCTCGAACAGTCCCGGCCTGTCCACCGTCGCCCCCGTGTACGACCCCTTCTTCGCACCAAACAGCTCCGCCTCAATCAATGTTTCCGGAATCGCGCCACAATCCACCGCGACGAACTCCTCCTTCGCCCTCTGACTCGCGGCATGAATTGCCTTCGCCACCAACTCCTTCCCCGTCCCACTCTCTCCTTCAATCAACACCGTCGCCGCATTCCCCGCCGCAATTTCAATATGCGAATACACCTCTCGTATCGGCTTGGACGCCCCAATGATTCCATGGAATTCTGTGGCGTCTACTGTCTCCGTCAATTCCGCCCGACTTTGGATCTGCTCTAGGCCCCTATTTGAAACCGTACCTAATATGGTCAGGAACTCCATTTCTTTTTCGCGTAACGGTAACTCTCCGGACCTGCAGGCGACATAAATTCCCCCAGCACATTTTTGGGATCGTAGTGGTATCCATGCGACAGTCTCCTTCCCTTGGCTTTTTTCGGGGCAGCCAAAATAAATACGATTCTGGGCCTTCCGATTTAGCGAGTCGATCCGCTCTATGACGTCAGAAGATAGCCTGATTCTGATGGACCGTCTCATAACCGTGTCGCCTAACGTCAGCATTATTACCGCAGGCCTCAACAGTGCCGTCTCCAACGCCCGGAGCAACGCCGTGACAAAGGGTTCAAGGGCATGTGCTGTAGTGGCTGCAATCGTTAACCGATAAACAGCCCTGAAGTACCTATCCTCGTTTCTAGCATGGTGGGAACTTGAGTATTCATCGGAAAAGGTCTGCACCATATTGTTGCAACGCTCAAGTGACCTTCGCGCGTCGCGTCGCCAGCTGATCGCTAAGTAGCCAGCTCGGGCACCAATTGGAATCTCTTCCGCTAAAGCGGTGGTGGTGGAAATGCTTCGAACTAGATACTCGTGGGCCGTTACGTAGTTCTCTTTGGCCAGTTGTAAGAGGCCAATGTGAAATGCGCTCTCTGCGACCAACTCAGGTAAACATAGTTCAACTGCAGTTTGTAATGCACCCAACAAACATAGTTCCTTCTTTCGTTGGACTTCAGCCGCGAGCCCGCACAGAAATAGCGCCCGCGTTCCGAGCACTTTGTATCCATACGCTTTAGCCATCCGCAACGCCTTCTTGGCGCACTCTTCTGCCCTACTCTTTTGGTTGGCTGACACGAGAAAAGCCGCGAGCTCATTTAACACTTTACAGTGTTGGTACAAGGTACCGACTTTTTCGCTCATGACAAGAGATTGTTCCAAACTAAAAAGAGTCTCTGCGTGCGAAGCACTCTCTTCAAGCCGCGCTTTGACTAATGCCTGCTCAACTTGAAAAAACTCGGTTTTGAAAACCTCCGAGTTATTCAATACGTCGAGGATAGGTTGAATTTTGTCGTACTGACCTACCTTCAAGTAGAACTCGCATCGTGCCAATCCAATGAGCAAGCGATCTATTGCAAATACTGACTGCCCCGATCCTATTTTGTTTATGCAGTCAGCTGCTCGTCTGTATTTCCCGGTATGAACATAATGAAGTGCCGCATCACCATATACCGCGCCAAATCTCCTGGTTTCAAATTGCCGACCGCGATCACGCAGACGATCAATCCAATCGAGTGCTTTAGTAAAGAGTTCCGCGGCACCACGCAAGTTACCTAGTTTCGTTTCAATGGAAGCGCGATTTGATAACAACAGAATTTGGATAGGAACAAAACCATTTTGTTCAGCGACTTTCAGCGCGAGTAACGAAAGCTCGCGGGCTTTTCGCACCTCGCCCAAGTTGTCCATGCAGAATGCAAGATTAGTCAATACTATTGCTCGATTCGCATCTCGGGGAGCAAACGATGTTAAACACTCGGCGCCAGCTCTAAAATCCCCTGTATTGATTAAATACAGAGCCCGCGAGTATTTGAGCCAATCCAAGTCCTTTCCCAAAAAATGCTCTTCTGCCCGGTGCAACGCTTCAGCGGCCCCCGGAAGGTCACCAATTTGAATCAGGGCTCGGCTCAGACTGGAATAACGATGCATCATTTGTGGAGAATCAGGCGACAAACAGTCAATTGCGAGCCGATACATCTGTATTCGGTTTGTGACTGCATTCTTCGGAAGATCGTTCGCTAAAGATACATATGCAGAAGAGAGCAATTCTGAATCACCATGTAATGCTTCCGAACTGATTAGGTGTCGAAGCAACCGACGCGCGAGGGCTTGCTTGCCGGCGTAGCTATAGCAGATTGCTAGCTTCAGCTTGTCAGCGGGAACAATGCTAGACTTGCCGAAATTTGCACATTTTGCGTTGGTCTCGTAGTAGTAAATCGCAGCACTATAGTTTTTTTGCTCGTAGGATTCTCTTGCCAATCGCGTGCAAAGGATTGCCGCTTTGTCCAGTAGGCCACCCCGAAAGGAATGGTGTGCTAGGGTTGCTTGGTCGGAGCCTTTCGTCAGCAAAATGGTGTACACCATGCGATGGAGATGTGCTCTCCGCTGACGCGTCATGTTTGAATAAAGTCTCGCTCGTACTGCCGGATATCTGACGGATGCAGTTGATTGAGTACATTCCGCCACTTCAACTCCGGTGAGAGCACGTACCTGTTCGTGCGCTTCATCAAGTGTGTTTTCACAGAGTTTGGCGAGAATGTAGAAATCTATTGGCTGCTCAAAGAGCGATAGAATTTCAGCGACATGTCGAAGAGGTGTAGGGATAGAAAGAATCCATTCGACCGCATCCTGAAGGTGTTCAGGCAATTTTAGCGCAGAGAGAATATCCGATTGTGCGTACTCTTCAATGAAAAGTGGATTGCCGGCCGACATTTGCAAAACGCCACGTTGCCGGTCGGGAGACGCATCCAAATACTGGACGAGATCTTCGGATTGTGTCGCCGTGAGGGGATCTAAATGAAAGCGGCGGAAACTATCAGCCAGATAGTCATGGAGAGTGTTGGATAATTTGGAAAGGTGCTGATTGGGGCGACCCGTCAGAATCAGAAGCAAAGGCGTCTCCGCCGCTCGCATACAAAGCTTTTCCAAAAATTGCTGTAATGCTGTGTCAGCGTACTGAATGTCCTCGATCACAATCAACGTTGGGATCCGACGCGCAAGCGAACCAGTGAGCCCCACAAAATCGCTGACAGTTCGTTCTAATGGATAATCATGAGAGGGCTTATCTTGCTCGGGGAAAAAGTATTTGGAAAGCGTTGGCCAAAAATCTCCGAGTTCGATGTGGTCGTTCCAGGTATCCGACATGTTTTGATGTTTGATGAGGGCGCGTAATGGCTGGACGATGGGAAGAAAATCAATGCGACTAGAAGCGCTACATCGACCAATTGCAAAGGCAACAGATTGAAATGCGCAACGGATTTGGATTTCCTCGATTAGTCGAGACTTGCCAATCCCCGGTCCACCATCTATCAAAATCACCCGTAGAGTGGATTTCCGAACACTCTCAAATTCCGAGCATATTTCTTGGAGTCTATGTTCTCGTCCAATAAAAGCTGGGCGATTTGCTAAGACAACGTCGACTCCTAACAGATCCTTTAAGGCTGCGAAAGCCGGTTCTCTCTTTCGAGGATCCTTTTCAAGCATGTGACTAACAAGGTCAGAAATAGTCTTGGAAACATGACAAAGATCTGCAATTGGCCGCGGAGTAGCCCAGATGTATTTAGATTTGAGGTGGTTCAATTCAGGGTCCTCGAACGGATCTCTTCCGGTGAAAAGCCGATACAGAATCGCTCCGACTGAGTAGAGATCGCTTTCAAACGTAGTGCGGCCACCGTTTAGTACTTCTGGAGCAGTGAATTGTATTTCCTCCTCAGAAAAGTCGGAGGATCGTATGTCCTCGATGCGCGGATCGGCTATTTTTACCAAACCCGATGAAAAAAAGATGTTTGAAGGTTTTATTCTCCCGTGAACTCGACCTTTTGAACCTAAGAAGGATACGGCGGCTAATAGAGTCGTTGCGGCTTTCGCATGTTCCGAGAACAAATCTGACGAGGGGAGATAATCTCGGACGTAAAAAGGGTTGCGTGCGGGCGTTAAGCCGGCATCCAGTACCGCCACGAGATACGGATGATCCACTCCCCTAAACCAAGAAAACAGTTCTAAAAGGTCCGTGCGATCGCCAGCAAAGAGTCCCTTCCGGAAAACTCGCACGTATACATTTGATCGCTCTAGGACATGATCAGTTCCAAGGAAGGAAACAGAGCCACGACTCTCCCTAAGAGTGCGGATTACAGTAAACCGATTTGGAACAGTTCCTCGCATCCGACACCTCAAAATAGCTTCTTGTTGTATGAATCGAACCAATAAATGGCAAGAGCTTTTTCAATCTAGAGCAGCCATAGATAGAGAGCCATCGACACACACAGAGAGTTCCAAGAGCCAATTTGTTAGAGACCAGTCACTTGGAAGTAAGTGAGTTGCCGAAAGTCGAATATCTTGCACCAAAAAAGTAACCAAAAGTGCGATTAATCCGAGGCTTTCGACTTGCGAACGCGGGCGCCTCACCTGACCGGAGTTCTCTGTCTTTTCGCATCCGCCAACGACATCAAAGCTCCCTTCTCCATGGCCATCTGTTGGGCAAAATCGCGATGGCCTGCAATGGAATTTCCCTATCGGCCCGCACAGCAAATCGGAAATGGTCTAATTCATTTCTTGCAGTCGCCTCTGCCTGCTACCGAGTCATCTTCGGACTGAGCACAATAAATTCATCATCGGCAATGAATTTCCAGATATGTTTCGCCCAAAGTCTTTCTAAGAGTGTGTGGACGTTGTTCGTAGCACTTGGCCCGCTGATTTTGACCCTATTTGCGTCGCGATACCTTCGGATTTCCTTTCTCCGTTTGGAACCCGGATGGCGCCGTTAGTTTCCTTAAAAGCGATTTTCCTCTCGTTGTTTGAAATGTGGGCTTAGTCCAGAACGCCACTTGCCATGCCGCTAGGTGCTATTTTCTGTTCGAATTCTTCGACGGTGATGATGTCGTTGAAAAGGTTCTTATTCTCGGTCATTGATTTCTCCTGAACTTTCTCGAATTCATTGTTTGTTAAGGTTTCGTACTTTGTGTTTCTCCAATTTAAACGCAAATGATGCCGTAAGTTTCTTTCATAGCGATTTTCTTCTGGTTGCTTTGAAGTGGCTTCAAGTCCAGGACGCCGCTTCCCATGCCGCTTGGTGCGATTTATGCTCGAGTCTTCGATAAGAGTAGTCTTCGTTCGAAGGTTCATGTTCTCGGTCACGATATCGCCTAAGAATTGGTAAATTCGTAAGTGCAGGGTCCCTTGATTGGAAGTAAATCCAAATGCCGCCGTAGGTTTCTTTTATCGCCTCCAAGTTTGTTTTTGAATGTCATCCTAAGAAAAGAAAACGACCTTCTCCAGGCTTATGACCTCTGCCGGCAGCCGACTGAACTGATGCTGGACAGTTCGCCTATGGGTCATTTTAGTGGACTTTACTCGCGAAGCTTTGTCTTTCGACAGGGCTGCCTTTGTAAGCAGATTTGCTCAAAGCAGGAGGGTGGGTCGGACCGAACCCGTTGTGCCGCAAGGCGTCTCTCCTTTGGCGGCCGCCGGCGTGACTCTCAAAGACCTTTGAGAATGGTAGCTTGTGGCCCTGGGCTCCGTGTTACGAATCGACCTCGCGTGTAAAGAGGGATAACAGTTTGTTGTGCCCTACTGCGAGGCGTCGGGGAATGCGATGCAGAGCAGAAATCTCAGGGATATCTAAGGAAGGAGATCCCAGAACTCGGTGCGGATCCACCGGACAAGACGGCGAGTCATCAGATCGACGATACGGCGGTCGCCGCAATAGATCTTTGCGACGCCGGTCATGTCCGGTTTCAGGAGCAGTTCGTCATTTTGCAATTCGCTGCGCACAACCACCGTCTGCTGGTTATTGAGCGTCTGCGCCACGGGCGCGATGAAATCCACGCGCCCCTGAAAATCCACCGCCGGCAGGCTGCGCGCTTTCATCCACACCGGATTGCCGGGCCGGACGTCCGCCAGTTCCTTTTCCGGAACCTGCATTTCCACCGTCACTCGCGCCATATCGACGATTCGGGCAAGCTCGTCGCCGGGACTCAAATGCTGATTCAGTTTCCGCTCGACAAACGGCGTCGCGATGACCCCGTCGATCGGCGCGCGAATCTCCGTTCTTCCGAGCTCCTGGTCCAGAATGGTGGTCTGATTCCGAAGCTTTGCGACGTCTGCCTCCACCCGGTGGATTTGCTCGGGCCGATTCCCTGCCTTCATCAGCCTCAGCTCACTTTCCGCTTCCGCCAGCTCCCGGCCCTTCAGGTCCGCTTCGCGCTCGGAGCTTTCTGAAATGACGCGGATCGAACCCTCGATTTCGGCAATCTCCCGCTCGCGAACCTTGACGGCGGTCTCCGCCTTTTCCAGGTCCGCCCGCGGAAGCAAGCCGCTTGCGAAAAGTTCCTTCGAGCGCTTCAGGTTCTGCTGATCGAGCTGAAGCTCGGATTTTCGGCGCTCCATCGTCTGCACGAGCTGATTGCGTTGTTCCTCGTTGCGCCTGGCATTGCTCAGCTCCACGCGCTTCGTATCCACCAGCTTCTGCTTGCGGTCCACTTCTTCAGCCCGGGCGCCGGCGCGCAGAAGAGCCAGCTCGCTTTCCTTCGCCTGGAGGTCGCCCGCCAGCTCCGAGATCTTCTGCTGCTTGTCGAAATCGCGCAGGCGGGCCAGAACGTCGCCTTTCGCCACGCGGCTTCCCTCGCGAACCAGCATCTCGATGATAATGCCCTCGGTTTCCGTGCGCACCGTCATCTCATTGCGCGCCAGGACCTTGAATTCGGCGGGAATTTTCAATTCCCAGTGCCCCGCGAACATCACCACCAGCGCAACCAGCGCAATGCCGGCGTTCCGGAATTTTCGCGTTGCGGCTCGCGCGGCCAGCGCGCGCAGCGCCGCAAGGTATTCCACGCTTGTCTTTCTCAGTGTGATGGTTGAAAACATGACGAATCCGACGAGACCCGCAAATGCGAAATTGGACGTCGACCAGCGATACAGGGCCGAGTACACGTATATCAATAATGTAGTCGAAAAGCATATCGACGCAATGCCGTAAACGAGCTGGGCCCGCTCTTCCCGCCACGGCTGCCTCGACCGGTGCGCCCGCGCCACCCAACTCCATAAGGAGTTTGTGGCCTTGGCTTTAAGGTTCGGAATTTCGAGGTAGTCGCTCAGCATGTAGTAGCCGTCCAGCTTGATCAGCGGATTGAAATTCACCAGTGTCTGCAACCCCGAAAAGAGGATCACCACCAGAACGATGTCATTTATCGTCGTGTTGGAGTCGGTGATCCGCCAGATCATGGTCGAGACGCCCCACACCACCAGCTGGACATAGCCGCCTGCGAATGTCACCCACATCCGCTGCCGCTTCGAGGCAAACATCCACGAATCGCTGACGTCGCAATAAAACGCCGGCTGGAAATAAATGAGCATGAAGCCGACTTCTTTGACTTTCCCGCCGAAGTGACAGCACGTCAGCCCGTGCGAAAACTCGTGAATCGTGGTGACGGTGAAGGTCACGATCCAGAGGAAGAACAGTCCGTCCAGGTTGAGCAAATTCGCCACACCGCCGGAGAATCGATCCCAGTGGAGAAAGCTCAGAAGGAAACCCATCGAGATCGAAAACAGCGCAAAAACGTGGAAGGCCCTGGTGAAGGCCCATTTCGTACGAGGCAACAACCAGGCGAAAATCTTTTCGGGATTGATCGACGCGATTTTCCAGTAAAGGAGATTGCGATCCTGAAGCTTCTGGCCTTCAACGGCGACGAGTTTTTCCTGGACCCGCGGTGTGTCCAGCAGCCATTTGTCCTCGAGCGACTTCAGAAATCCTTCGATCGTCGCGACTGAAATCGTGCCGCCGAGCTTTTCCGAAGCGCGTTGGGCCAATGCCGGAATGTCGATGGGTTCGCGCAACAGATCGAGGATTGCCGACTGGGTTTCCGTAAAACGAAAATATCGGGCGGTTACCGGATCTTTGACGACGACGAATGTTTTGCCCTGGTGCTGCTGGCGGGAGAACTCGAGGCCGGGCCGAAGTTGCACCAACGGGGAGGGATTCTCGGACATTAGTTGTTGAGGACAACAAAACCCTGCGACCGCAAGGATCGCAGGGTTTTGAACCCTTTACGCCATTTTCTCAACGTTCTCAGCTTGAAATCCTTTCGGACCCTGCGTGATCGTGAATTCCACGCTATCGCCTTCCTTCAGGGTCTTGTACCCGTCGCTGACGATGGCCGAATAATGGACGAACACATCCCCGCCTGAGGACCGCTCAATGAACCCGAATCCCTTCTTGTTGTTGAACCACTTTACCTTGCCCTGCTCTTTGCTCATTACCGTCCTACTCCTTTACAAGTGGAAACTGTTTCAGCCAAAACATTGCGGAGTAAAAAGCAGACCTCATGACGGGACAGGCCATCGGTTTGGGGTCTTACTTTTCTCCAACTGCTACACACCGCAAAGTTTAAACCGTCGGGCATTATATCCAAAACAGAAGGTGTGTCAACTTACACGAAGGGCTAAAGTGCAGGACCCAAACAAACTTTCGGTCTACGGCGCTCCCGAAACGGCTGAAACCCGCGTCAGGAGCGGGATTCAGGGAATCCAGCCGTTTACAAGATTAACATACAGTCACCGTAACTGTAAAACCTGTAGCGCTCCTCGACAGCATGCTGGTAGGCCTTCAGGACGGCCGGCCGCGATGTGAACGCCGACACCAGCATCAGCAGGGTGGATTTCGGCAGATGGAAGTTCGTGAGCATGGAATTCACCGCTTTGAACTCGTATCCCGGAAGAATAAAGAGGTCTGCTTCCCCTCTTCCAGGTTCGAATCGTCCGCGCTGCCGGATCAGGTATTCCAGCGCCCGCGTTGTCGTGGTGCCGACCGCGACGATGCGCCTGCCGGCGTCCCGCGCGGCATTCAGCCGATCCGCCGTTTCTTCCGTCATCTCGAATCGCTCCGGCTTGAGCACGTGCGCGCGCGGATCGTCCGCGCGGACCGGAATGAACGTCCCGATGCCGACATGCAGCGTCAGCTCAACCGTCTCCACACCGCGCGCCCGGAGCGCCTCGAACATCGATTCCGTGAAGTGAAGACCGGCCGTTGGAGCCGCCACCGCACCGGACTCCCTGGCGTACACCGTTTGATACTCGGCTGCATCCGCCGCCGTATCCTCCCGTTCGATGTATGGCGGAATGGGAACGTGCCCGTAACGCTCCAGAACATCCATAACCGATCCCGAGGAGCTCACCTCCAGCAGCCGGAGTCCATGCTCTCGCGATTCGCCGAAAGTCCCGTTCAACTCACCCAACTCGCCCGACTCCCCCGCCGCAAAGACCACTCGATCGCCGGCGCGAACGCGTTTTCCCGGACGGCACATCACTTCCCATACATTTCCATGCACCGGCGCCGCGAAAAACACCTCCACCTGCCGGCTCGTCCCTGTGGCTCGCTCCAACTTGCCGTAGATCCGGGCACGGATCACGCGGGTATTATTAAGGACGAGAACATCCGACGGCTCGAGAAACTCCGGTAACCTGCGGAAATGAGAATCGATCCACTGGCCTGTCCGCCGGTCCAGCACCATCATCCGCGACGCATCCCGCGGCCGCATGGGTTCTCGCGCGATCAACTCCGGCGGTAATTTGTAATCAAAATCGGAAATGTGCATGGAGGTGCTTCAGGTTCATGGAAACCGGCAATGTTGTAATCCGCAGGCGTGGCGTGGATCGGATTCGCAATGGACACCTGTGGGTTTATCGGAGCGACATTCTCGACAGCAAGGACGCCCAGCCGGGCGACATCGTTGCCGTGCGCGACGATCGCGGCGCCATTGCCGGCAAGGCCTTCTACAGTTCCCGATCCCAGATTGCTCTACGGTTTCTTGCGCGCGGCGACGTCACCATCGATGAAAAATTCTTTCGCGAGCGCTTTGCCGCTGCCGATCGTCTTCGTGAACAACTCGGTGTCGATCCGTTACTGAGCCGCCGCGTCTACTCTGAAGGCGATCTGCTGCCCGGCCTGATCGTCGATCGTTACGACGACCGCCTCGTGGTTCAGAGCCTCATTCAGGCTAGCGACCGCATCCAGCCCCTCGTCGCCGCAATTCTCACCGAGCGCTATCAGCCTCGTTCCATTCTCTTCCGGAATGATAGCAGGGTGCGTGAACTCGAAGGCCTGGAACTGCAGAAGGAAGTCATGGGCGAACCCCTGCCGGAAACGCTGATCGTCAACGAAGATGGGAAGCAGACTGTCATCCCGCTTGCCGGTGGACAGAAGACAGGCTCTTATCTCGACCAGCGGGATAACCGCCGCGCGGCCCGCCGCTATGCGCGGGGCCGCGCCCTGGATGCCTTCTGCTATGGCGGAGCTTTCGCATTGCAGATCGCCGATCTGTGCGAGCAGGTCGAAGCGGTTGACATTTCCGCCACAGCTATCGAGCTTGCGAAGGCCAATGCCGAACGAAACGGCCTCACCAACATCCAGTGCATCGAGGCCAACGTCTTCGACTTTCTCCGGGAGCGACATAGGGAAGGCGCCAGGTACGACACCATCATTCTGGATCCTCCTGCTTTTGCCAAAAACAAGGAGAGCCTGGAAGGCGCCCTCCGCGGGTACAAGGAAATCAACAATCGGGCCATGCGGCTGCTGCGCCCCGGCGGCACCCTCATCACGTGTTCCTGTTCCCATCACGTCAGTGAAGGCCTTTTCGCCGAAATGCTCGCCGATGCGGCCAAAGACGCCGGCTGCTGGACCCGGGTCCTGGAGCGCCGGTTCCAGTCGGCGGACCATCCGATCTTGTTGACGGTCCCGGAAACCCTTTACTTGAAGTGTTTCATTCTGGAAATTCTGACTTGACAGCCCAAGGCTCAGATCTTATGCTTGGTATCGACTAAGATTCAACGGAGGTTATTCGAACCATGGCTGTAATTAGATGGGATCCTTTTCGAGATATCAATGTTTTGCAAGATCGGATGAACCGGCTGTTCGACGCCGCCGGACGCGGATGGCGGAACGATGAACCGGCCGCGACCACGGCGTGGAGTCCGGCAGTGGATATCTTTGAAACAGAAGGCGAAATCGTCGTAAAGGCCGAACTCCCCGGAATGGAGCGCAAGGACATCACCCTCAACCTGGAGAAGAACGTCTTAACGCTCAAGGGCGAGCGCCGATTCGAGAAAGAGACCAAAGAGGAAAACTACCATCGCATTGAGCGCGCCTACGGTGGATTCACCCGCTCGTTCTCCATCCCGGCGACGGTAGACGACGAGAAGATCAAGGCCGACTACAAGGACGGTGTCCTGCAGATCGTGCTTCCGAAAAAGGAACAGGCAAAGCCGAAACAGATCCAGATCGCTGGATAAATCAAAAGCGGAAAGGGGGCCGGAACTATGATTCGGTTCGACAAGCTGACCCTGAAGGGCCAGGAGGCCCTTCAGGCTGCTCAATCGCATGCGCAGGAGAAGGGGAACCCACAGGTTGCCCCGGAGCACCTGTTGTGGGCGCTCATCGAGCAGAAAGAAGGAGTGGTCCTTCCGATTCTGCAGAAGCTCGGAGTGAACCTCCAGGCTATCGCGCAGAATCTGGCGGATTCGGTCGCGAAGCTGCCGAAGGTGCAGGGCCAGGCCGAACTCCACATCAGTCCGGCCCTGAACCGCATCCTCGAGGACTCCTTCAAGGAAGCGGACCAGTTCAAGGACGAGTACGTCAGCACCGAGCACCTCCTGATCGCATTGAGCAACGCCAAAGGCGAGGGAGTCGCCAGGCTTCTTCAATCGCACGGAGTGACGAAAGACTCCATCCTCAAGGTCCTCGTTTCGATTCGCGGAACGCAGAAGATCACCGATCAGAATCCCGAGGAAAAATATCAGGCCCTTCAACGCTACTCCCGCGACCTGACCGAGCTTGCCCGCAAAGGCAAGCTGGATCCGGTGATCGGCCGCGACGAGGAGATCCGCCGCGTCATTCAAATCCTTTCACGGCGTACCAAAAACAATCCCGTTCTCATCGGAGAGCCCGGCGTCGGCAAGACGGCTATCGTGGAAGGTCTCGCCCAGCGCGTGATCGCGGGGGACGTGCCGGAGTCGTTAAAAGGAAAGCGAATCGTCGCGCTGGATCTGGGCGCCATGATCGCCGGAACGAAATACCGCGGAGAGTTCGAAGACCGCTTGAAAGCCGTCCTGAAAGAGATTGAGGAGGCCAGCGGCCAGGTCATTCTGTTCATCGACGAGCTTCATACCCTGGTGGGAGCCGGGGGCGCGGAAGGCTCAATGGATGCGTCCAACATGCTGAAACCTGCGCTGGCGCGCGGCGACCTGCGCTGCATCGGCGCCACCACGCTCAACGAATATCAGAAGTACATCGAAAAAGACAAAGCCCTGGAGCGCCGCTTCCAGAAAACCTACGTCGGCGAACCCACTGTCGAAGACGCGATCTCCATTCTGCGCGGTCTGAAGGAACGCTACGAAGTCCACCACGGCGTGAAGATCAAGGACTCGGCGATCATCGCCGCCGCCATGCTCTCTCACCGTTACATTACGGATCGCTTTCTCCCGGACAAAGCCATCGACCTCATCGACGAGGCTGCAGCCAGCCTCCGCATGGAAATCGATTCGCTGCCCGTGGAAATCGATGCCGTCGAACGTCAGATCATCCAGCTCGAAATCGAGCGGCAGGCCTTGAGCAAGGAAGACGATGCCGGGTCCCGCGAGCGCCTGGCCCTGATCGAGAAAGACCTGAGTGAGCTCCGGGAGCAATCCACTCGGATGAAACTGCGCTGGCAGCGCGAGAAAGAGTTGATTCAATCGATTCGCGACCTGAAAAAGCAAATCGAGGAGACCCATGTTCAGGAGCAGCAGGCCGAGCGCGAAGGCAACTACGCGCGAGTGGCGGAAATTCGCTATGGACGATTGCAGGAGCTGGACCGGCAGCTGAAAGAGGCCAACGCCAGGCTCGAACAGGTGCAGCAGAACGAACGGATGTTGAAGGAGCAGGTGGACGAAGAGGACGTCGCCAGGATCGTTGCAAAGTGGACCGGAATCCCGGTCACCAAGATGCTCGAGAGCGAAGTCCAGAAGCTGGTCCGTATGGAAGAGCTGCTTGCGAAGCGGGTGGTGGGCCAGGAAGCTGCGCTCAAAGCGGTTGCAAACGCGATCCGGCGCTCGCGCGCGGGATTGCAGGACCGCAATCGGCCCATCGGGGTCTTCATGTTCCTTGGCCCGACCGGCGTGGGAAAGACGGAAACCGCGCGGGCCCTGGCCGAGTTCCTCTTCGATGACGAACGGGCAATGGTCCGCATCGACATGTCGGAGTACATGGAAAAACATTCGGTGGCCCGCCTCATCGGCGCGCCTCCCGGTTATATCGGCTACGAAGAGGGTGGATACCTGACCGAAAGCGTACGGCGCCGGCCGTATGCGGTGATCCTGCTCGACGAAGTCGAGAAAGCGCATCCGGACGTCTGGAACATCATGCTTCAGATCTTCGACGACGGCCGCCTTACCGACGGCAAGGGCCGCACCGTGGACTTCAAGAACACGGTGCTGATCATGACATCCAACGTCGGCGTGGGCTTGTCCTCGGAGAACATTCGCGAAGCGCTGCGGGAGCACTTCAAACCCGAGTTCCTGAACCGTATTGACGACATCATTATTTTCAAGAGCCTCGGCAAGGAAGAGATTACGAGAATCATCGAGATCCAGCTCGAAACTCTTCGCAAGCATCTGGCGGATCGCAAGATCACCCTGGAGCTGACTGCCGCGGCCCGCGACGCCCTGTTCCGCGAAGGCTACGATCCGTCGTTCGGCGCGCGACCGCTGAAGCGAGCCATTCAAAAGCTGCTGGCGGATCCGCTGGCGTTGAAGATCCTGGAAGGCGATATCCAGCCGGGCGAGCATCTTGTGGCGGACGTCAGCCGCACCGGTGAATTCAGTTTCCGGCCCGGAGCGGCCGTGGCCTCGTAATTTCAGAAACAGGAGAAGGAACCACAAGAAGCACAAAAGGCACAAACTTTGTGCTTCTTGTGCTTTTTGTGGTTTCGTTCCTTTCCTTGAACCTCTGGTTGGACTTCGCTATCATTTAGCACTCGTCTTGAGAGAGTGCTAATCATTTTCTAACTTTTAGAGGAGATAGCTATGGCTGCAAAAGACCTGAAGTACCGGGAAGATGCCCGGGGCGCACTGCTCCGTGGCGTAAATATTCTGGCGAATACCGTCAAGGTCACTTTGGGACCAAAAGGACGCAACGTGGTTTTGAGCCGCAAGTTCGGCTCGCCTCTGGTGACGAAGGACGGCGTGACGGTGGCGAAGGAAATCGATTTGCCAGACCCATACGAAAACATGGGCGCGCAGATGGTGAAGGAAGTTGCGAGCAAAACCAGCGATCTGGCCGGCGACGGCACGACTACCGCGACCATTCTGGCTCAGGCGATTTATCGCGAGGGCATCAAGAACGTTGCTGCCGGCGCGAATCCAATGGACCTGAAGCGCGGTATCGAACGCGCCGTTGAAGTGGTTGTCGAAGAGTTGAAGAAGGTCTCGACGAAGGTCAAAAGCAAGAAAGAGCAGGAGCAGGTTGCAACAGTTTCGGCGAACAACGACAAGACCATCGGTCGCCTGATCGCCGAGGCCATGGAGAAGGTCGGTAAAGATGGCGTTGTGACGGTCGAAGAAGCCAAGTCGATGAAGACCGACCTGGAATTCGTCGAGGGGATGCAGTTCGATCGCGGCTATCTGTCGCCTTATTTCGTCACCAATCCGGACCGGATGGAAGCCGTGCTCGAAGACCCGCTTATTTTGATGCATGAAAAGAAGATCTCGAACATGCGCGACCTGCTTCCCGTCCTGGAGCAGGTTGCACGTGAAGGCCGGTCGTTGTTGATCATCGCGGAAGATATCGATGGCGAAGCATTGGCCACACTCGTCGTGAACAAGATCCGCGGCACGATCAAAGCCGCGGCCGTGAAGGCGCCGGCGTTTGGCGATCGGCGTAAAGCGATCATGGAAGATATCGCGACCGTCACAGGCGGCCGCGCCATTACCGAAGATCTCGGTATCAAGCTCGAGAACGTCGGCATGGAAGATCTGGGCCGGGCAAAAAAGGTCACAATCGATAAAGACAACACAACGATCATTGAAGGGGGCGGCAAGCGAGGCGCGGTCGAGGGCCGCATCCGGCAGCTTCGCACTCAGATCGACGAAACCACGTCCGACTACGATCGGGAAAAGCTTCAGGAACGGCTTGCCAAGCTGGCCGGCGGCGTCGCGGTGGTTCGTGTGGGCGCAGCAACTGAAACGGAGATGAAGGAATTGAAGGCCCGGGTCGAAGACGCGCTGCATGCCACCAAGGCTGCTGTCGAAGAAGGGATCGTGCCTGGAGGCGGCACCGCATTGCTTCGCACGCAGAAGGCTGTGGACAAGCTGGTCAAATCGCTGGAAGGCGATCTCCGGACGGGCGCCTTGATCATTCGCCGGGTGCTTGAAGAGCCCATGCGCATGATCGCCGAGAATGCGGGTCACGATGGGGCTGTCATTATCGAGAAGGTCCGTGCCGACAGCAATCCTTCGGTGGGATTCAACGCGGAGGAAGAGAAGGTCGAAGACCTGGTTCAGAGCGGCGTGATCGACCCCACCAAGGTCGTCCGCGTGGCGATTCAGAATTCTTCGTCCATTGCGGGTTTGTTGCTCACGACGGAAGCCATGCTCTGCGAAGTACCGGAAAAGAAGAAAGCCGGCCCGCCGATGGGTGGGGGCGGCGGATACGAAGACTACGA
>Ga0137394_10000692_pt1 | contig 23469 bp, 18 predicted proteins | sample czobulk116metaG_FD_108278 | JGI IMG/M metagenome (GOLD analysis project Ga0137394, IMG submission 108278) | Vadose zone soil microbial communities from Angelo Coast Range Reserve, California, USA - czobulk1.16 metaG | ecosystem: Environmental > Terrestrial > Soil > Vadose zone | place: USA...
AATAAAAGCGAATTGTCTGACGCCAATCACGAGGAATGCGGGCAGCCAGACCCAAGGGCACGCGAAAGGATTAATTCCTTCGGTCTTAATCGTTTCGGTTACCCCGTCTTGAGGATTGCAACCACCGGGAGGGTTTTGCAAGCATTCGTCTCGTTCTCAATAAGGAGTACCACGTTATGTTTTCGCCCAGAAAACTGCGATTGTCCTGGTCTATTGTGGGCGTGTTGTTCACAGCATACGGTTTAATCGGGCGGCCGAATCCGCCCGCCCAGAGTGTCCAGACGCCTACGCTTCAGGAGCGGTATCCGCGCTATCGACTCCGTGCCGGCGACGTTCTGGACCTGAATTTCCCTTTCACTCCGGAATTCAACCAAACCATCACCGTTCAACCCGACGGCTACATCACGCTTCGTGCGCTGGGAGAAATGCGGGTGCAAGATAAAACCACCGCGGAAGTGGTTGAGACGGTGCACGCTGCCTACACGAAAATCCTCCGCGACCCTACAGTTACAATCGAGCTCAAGGAATTTGAAAAGCCTTACTTCATCGTCGGCGGTGAAGTGAACCACCCCGGCAAATACGACCTGCGCGGCGATACGACCGTTGTCCAGGCAGTCACGATCGCCGGTGGCGTTAGTGACAAATCCAGGAGCTCGCAAATTTTTCTGTTCCGCCGCGTTCCTGACGGTTGGGCGGAAGTCAAGGCGGTGAACATGAAAAAAATGTTAGGCCGGCAAGATCTTAGCGAGGACCTGCACGTGCGCGCGGGCGATATGGTCCTGGTGCCGAAATCGACTGCGGCAAAGCTTAACAGATTTATACCTACGGCAAGCATGGGACTGTACCTGAATCCGTTTAACTTTTGAACTTTGACAGCCCGATATGCAACAGTTCAGCCTGGAACAATATAATCCGCCGTCCGCAGTGGCCAGCCGAACGCCCCGCACCTTGCGAGACTGCATGGCAGTGGGTTTCCGGCATGCTCGCCTCATGGTGTTTTCCTTCCTGATCGTATTTCTGGGTGTCGTTCTGATTACGTGGATGATGCCTCCTCGATATGACTCTCAGACCAAGATCTTAGTGAAGAGCAATCGCGTGGACCAGGTTGTAAGTCCCGACCGAAACACGCAATTGGTGGCGCCGGACATGACCGAGGTAGATCTAAACTCCGAAGTCGAACTACTGAAGAGCCGGGATCTTCTGGAGAAGGTCGTCGTCGAAACGGATCTCCAGAGCTCATCACCACCAACTCTCATACGCACTATCCTCGACAAATTGTCCATGGGGTCAGGGAAGACCACCTCGGGCCAAGATTCGCGAGTCCTTCGCGCCGTCCGCGCGCTTGAAGAAGCGGTGAAGGTCGAGTCGATCCGCCGAACAAAATTAATCCAGATAAGCTACGGCTCGCAAAATCCGCAACTGGCCGCGAAAGTACTCCATACGCTTGTGCGTCTCTACCTGGAAAAGCACCTTGCCGTGCACCGTTTGCCGGGCGCAGTCGATTTCTTTCAATCTCAAGCGGATGAGTATCGCAAGGATTTGGCCAATGCCGAACACAAGTTGGTTGAGTTTGGGAGCCAGAATGGCGTAGTTGCGGCGGCTCTTGAAAAAGAGCTGATGGTCAAGAAGGTAAATGACTTCGATCTGCAAATGCAGCAAACTCGGGCGGCGATTGCCGAAACAGAGCAACGTATCAAGCTTCTCGAGGAGCAGTCTGCTTCAACTCCCGCGCGCCTGACAACTCAGGTGAAGACTTCCGACAATCCCTATTTGTTGCAGCAAATGAAGTCTACCCTGTTGAGTCTCGAATTAAAGCGCACAGAACTCTTGAGCAAATTTACTCCGGAGTACCGGCCTGTACAGGAGTTGGAAGCTGAGATTGCGCAGGCGAATGAAGCACTCGCCAGTGCGCAGCATAATCCGGTACGCGAGGAAACAACGGACAGGGATACAACCCACGAGTGGGTTGTGGGAGAACTTGCAAAGGCGCGCACGGAGCTCACCGCCTTGCAAGCCCGGCTGATGGCGACATCCCAAACTGTCGCCAGATACCGGCAAGAGGCCGCGCAACTGAATCAGTCAGAGATTGCTCAGCAGGATTTGATCCGCTCTACCAAGACTGCCGAAGAGAATTTCCTTTTGTATTCCCGCAAGCAAGAAGAGGCGCGGATTTCGGATGCTCTAGACCGGCAACGGATCGTGAATGTATCCGTCGCTGAAGAAGCTACCGTAGCCGCACTACCATCGAGTCCAAAGTGGTCACTGAACTTGCTGTTAGGAATAATCCTGGCTGCGTCCGTTAGCCTGGGTTCCGCAATAATCGCGGATTATCTGGATCATTCGCTTCAAACGCCGGATGAGGTGGAGTTGTACTTGAACATTCCGGTGCTGGCTTCACTGCCGAGAATTTGTGAGTGAGAGGAGCGGCTTGTTGAGACGAATGCGGGTCGAAGATAGGATGCGCCACACCGGTCGTGCCGGCTTGCTGAGCCCCAGCGGTGCCCAAGCAGAGGGCCCTTCAACCGAAAGCTTGTTAGAAACTACCAATAGCCGGCGACTGCCTTACTCGGATCCGGCCGAGAGGACGTCCAAAGAGATCACCAGATTCGTTCAGCGGCTTTTTATCTCGACTGGAACAGCCGTTCCTCAGGTGGTAGTCGTCGCCGGCGTTGAGCAGGGGAGCGGTTGCAGTTGGATATGTGCGCGAATTGCCGAGTTCCTGACGTCTCATCTCGATGGTTCGGTTTGTTTGGTGGACGCGAATCCGCACTCCCCGTCGCCGGCAGAATACCTGCACAGCGAAGATGCTGGAAGAGTGGTGGATACCGAATGGCTATTCTCACGCGTTCGGCACAGCGCGCACCAACTACCCGAAGCTAACTTGTGGCTGCTGTCATACAGACCGGTAGATGAAGGTTGGCAGAGACCAGAAAGCCTCGAGCGCTTCGAGTCTCGTCTATCGGAACTACGCAAGGATTTTAGCTACATATTGGTCGACGCTCCGCCCATCAATGCCTACGGGGATGCTTCGCTGTTTGGCAGGATGGCAGACGGCCTGGTCATGGTTTTGGAAGCAAACAGAACGCGACGTGAATCTGCGCAGAGAGCCAAAAAAATACTTGATGCGGCAGGCGTAACGGTTCTTGGGGCCATTCTCAACAAAAGGACGTTCCCAATACCGGAGTTCCTGTATCGAAGATTGTAATTCGGAGAGTGTTGCTCGACTGTGATCCTGAAAGTGCGGCTTAGCCAGGACGAGAACAAGACAATTGATGATATCGCGGGCCGAAGATAAGGCAATGTCGATCAGCGGAAACATTATTGGTGTCGCGTGCGACGCGGGCGAGCACGGCCTGGTTCGTGAGTTTTTTGAGTTTTTCAAAACGCCCTGGGAATTCTACAACCCGGCGCGAACCTATGAGGTGGTGATATCGACGCAAGTTCCCCTGGAAGGTCTCAAAGCGAAGCTGCTAGTGCTCTACAGTTCCACGCTGTTGCAATGTCACGCAGGACGCATCGCTCCCCCGCATAAAGGCGAAGGAATTTATCTGGATTATGAAGGCGAACGCTTCCCTGTATACGGGGAGGTGCTGACCTTTGAGTCCGGCCCGAACACGCTTGTTCGCGTACACGGAGCCTCTGACGCCGTGGTCATCGAGAGCGCGCGGAACCCGCTACAAGTGCTACGCGTCGGATACAATCTGTTCCGCGAAGTCGGTCTTTTGCTGTCTTCAGGGCAACCCGCCTGCAATGCACTAATACCAACACTGGAAATTCATGTGTCAATGCTTCGGACCTGGATCCTGGCAGCCGGCATTCCTCTGGTAGAAATACCGCCCGTGCCTGCAGGCTATGAATTCATGGCGTGCCTCACTCACGACGTGGATTTCATTCGAATCCGCGATCACAAATTCGATCATACGGTGCTGGGTTTCATTTACCGCGCCTCTGCCGGCTCAATCAGGGACTGGGCAAGGGGAAAGATTTCATCGTCGCGATGTCTGAGAAATCTGAAGGCGTTGCTGTCATTACCGGCGGTCTATCTCGGACTTTGTAAGGATTTCTGGTTTCAGGATTTTGACAGGTTTCTGGAACTCGAAGAAACCCTTAAGGCAACCTACTTCTTCATACCATTCAAAAATCGTCCCGGCGACAACGTTGGGAAGCCGCATTCGCAAAGGAGGGCGGCGGCCTATGACGTGAGCGAAGAGCGACCACTGCTGCAGAAATTGATGCACATGGGCAACGAAGTCGGAGTACACGGCATTGACGCATGGCACAGCATTGAGAAAGGCTGTGACGAGCATCGCCGAATTGAAAGAGCCACAGGGAATTCCAACCTCGGTGTGCGAATGCACTGGCTGTGCTTCGATGAATCGTCTCCTCGCGTGCTCGAAGAAGCCGGATTTCACTACGACTCGACGCTCGGGTACAACCACGGGGTCGGATACCGCGCTGGAACTGTTCAGGCATTCCTTGCACCCGGCGCTCGTCATCTCTTCGAACTGCCGCTCCATCTTCAGGACACAGCCCTGTTCTACACGGGACATATGGCGTTGGCGGAACCGGTTGCCTGGAAACTCTGCCAGCTTCTCCTTAACAACGCCGCAAAGTATGGCGGGGTCCTGACGGTCCTCTGGCACACGCGAAGTCTCGCGCCCGAACGACTGTGGGGCGACTTTTACGTTTGTCTTCTGGATGAACTCAAGCGGCGCCGCGTGTGGTTTGGCACAGCAAACCGGGTTGTCGATTGGTTCAGGCAAAGGCGGGCTTTGTATTTTCGCCATGTCGCTCTAACGAAGGAAGGCCTGCGAGTGAGCATTCAGCGTGAAAGCAGCGGACCTGATGATCCAGGTTTCACCCTGAGGATCTACTCGCCAAAAGCCGGTGGGAACTTTATAGACGTTCGGTGGAACGGGCAACCCGTAATGGACGTCCCGCTACCCGACCTGGGGGCCATATGCGCGTTCTAATGTTGCTATTCAACTACTATAGCCATGACGCAAGAGTCACTCGCGAGGCAGAAGCTCTCATCGATCGGGGATATCAAGTCGATTGCATTTGCCTCCGCGACAGCAGGGACAGTCGACGACCAAGGCCCGAGAGGATGCGGCTGTTCTTTTCGCCTGCCGAGAAATATAACGGATCGCGACTTCTTCCGCACCTGCTGTCCAATCTCCATTTCTTTTGTTTTGCTTTCGCGAAAGCTTGTTTCCTGCATTTGAAGAAACCCTACGACGTCGTCCAGGTACATACGATGCCCGACTTCCTGGTATTTGCCGCTCTGATTCCGAAGTTACTTGGCGCGAAAGTGATTCTCGACGTTCACGATCTCATGCCCGAAGTCTACATGACCAAGTTTGGCTCGGGTTACGACCATTGGCTTGTAAGGTTCATCATGTGGATCGAGAGGCGCAGCGTGGCGTTTGCACATAGCGCAATATGCGTCCATCAGCCACACCTCGATGTTCTCGTCAGGCACGGTAATCCCAGAGAGAAGTTCCAGATCGTGCTCAATGTGCCAGACGATAAGATCTTTGTACGACGTGAGCTGCGCACGCAGTCGCAGCAGGATTTCCGTCTCATCTACTACGGGTCCATTCCCAAACGGGCAGGACTCGATATTGCGCTCAAAGCCATACAGTGCGCTCGAAGAGAGATACCTAACCTGAAATTCACGATTATTGGCGACCAGGGCGACGGTTTCCAACATCTCGGCAGCTTAGTGCGGCAACTCGACCTGACCGACTGCGTAGAGTTCATCCCTAGAGTGGACGTTCGCGAACTTCCCGCAAAGATTGCGCAGGCCACAGTCAGTCTCATACCGTATACAGCAGACGCATTCACGCGGTACGTTTTACCAACAAAGCTGCTTGAATGTGCGGTGTTGGGGGTGCCGGTTATTGTTTCCTGCCTTTTCACAATCGAGTCCTATTTCGATGACGAGATGGTTGCGTATGTCCGCCCGGGCGACCACATGGACCTCGCCAATCAAATTGTCCGGCTCTATCGCAATCCGGACATCGCTGCCAGATTGGCATTAAACGCGCGCAGATTCAGTGAGAGTTACAGTTGGCAAGGACAAAAAGCAGTCTATTACGGCGTTGTGGATTCGCTGATCCCCAATCGCCAGTCCGCCCCAGCGACGCTGAGGAACGACGCGCAATTGAAAGGAACAAACGTTCATGGCGACTGATGACGTGGTTGTTATAGGCCTTGGGGAAGTCGGCAGGCCATTATTTGAGTTCGTCCGGGAGAAGCATCCGGCGATCGGCATTGACATCGAACCGGTGGTCACTGATGGAAAGTGCGCCGTACTTCATATCTGTTATCCGTTCGGCGAACGATTCGTTCGCACAACTGCAAACTACATTCAAGAGAAGGGACCGGCCTTGACGATCATCAACAGCACCGTCGCACCGGGCACGACTCGGGCGGTGCACCATCTTACAGGCGCACCGATAGCGTACAGCCCAGTCCGCGGCAAACACTTCAGGATGAAAGACGACATGCTTCACTACGTGAAGTTCGTCGGGGGCATTGACAGTTCGGCGGCTCGGCGCTGTTGCTGGCATTTCCAATCCCTGGGAATGAAGACGAAGCTGTTGTCATCACCGGAAGCAGCAGAACTGGCCAAGCTCACGGAGACGACATATTTCGGACTACTGATCGCGTGGGCGCAGGAGGTGGAACGGTATTGCAATCAAATGGGCGCGGATTATGACCAGGTTGTCTCTTTCCATGAAGAGATCCCATTTCTACCGCGCGTCAAGTATTTTCCCGGAGTAATAGGTGGCCATTGCGTCATGCCGAATATCGGAATCTTGAAACGTACCTTTCAATCGGACCTGCTGGATGCGATTGTTGCGTCCAACGAGCTGAAATTGCGTCACGTTAGACCCGCGGCCGCAATGGCCAAAGGGTAATGGTGCGGCGAATAAACCCGATACAGACCGTGTTGCTTCCAGGCGGTAGTCGCTCGGTGGAACCACAGCGATGAAACTCACGAAACCTATGCACTCGTCGCTCGGTCTCAACTCCGCCGTCGCTTTTATCGATCAAGCCGTACTCTCTGCGACGAATTTTCTCGTCGCATTTATCCTCATAAAAACAGTTCCAAAAAACCAATATGGCTACTACTCGATTGTTTTTGCGATCTCTCTCTTTCTGGTGTCGATACAAAACGCCCTGGTGACGACACCGCTTGCGGTATTGTTGGCCGCAAAAACTGCCGAGCGCAAGCCGGGCTATATCGCCGCCCTGTATTGGGGACAGCTCCTGGTCGTTATTCCAGCCGCTGTCCTGGGTCTATTCGTAACCGGAGTATTTTACCTCTATCTGCCGGACACGATCGAAGTCTGGACTATGGGTGCGTTCTGGCTCGCAGCTCTCGGCGTTCTATTACGAGAGTTTACACGCGCCTTCTACTTCGCACAGGAGTCGCCACTGACGGTCCTCAAGCTCGACTCAATCTATACATTTATTTATATCGGACTCATCGTGGCCGCCTTTGCGTTCTTCGAGATAAGCGTCCCGCTGGTGCTTGTCTTCATGGGTGCCAGCGGCCTGCTCAGTACCTTACTCTGTGCTTATCGTGGCTGGTCATTCGACTGGGCTGCTGTCCGGGAGACTTACAAAGAGCACTGGACATTCGGCAGATGGTCCCTCCTGGGTATCCTTGTCACTCATATTCAGTCCTACTGCAATCTTTATCTCATAGGAACTCTCTTCAGCAGTGCGGCTGCCGGGACCTTCTCCGCCTCCAGACTGCCCATGACTCCACTCGCTTTGTTGCAGACGGGATGGGGAAAAATCGCCATACCTCGCGGATCCCGCATGAGAGAGACCGGGCAGTTAAGACAGTTCATAAAAGAACAGATCCTTGTAAGCGTGATCATCGGGATCGCTATTCTGGCTTACATCGCATTACTCCTCATGTCGGCCGGTATTCTGAAAAAGTTTCTATTCAATAAAGGATATGAGAGCTCCCTGGATTTCATTGTTTTCTGGGGTGTCATCAACATCGTCAGTTATGCCGGCCTCAACGCGAGTTGTGGGCTCCAGGTGTTGAAAGAGTTCAGTGTCATAGCCAAGGTCAACACAGCTACCATGATTGTCACGCTCGCTTCGACTTACGTCTTGATCAGACAATATGGCATCATCGGGGGCCTCACCTCATCCCTGCTAGGCGAAACGCTGCTCGCGCTCGCTCTATGGTGGTGCTTGTTACGGCGTTACTTTTGGAGAACCACTCTGGCGTCTGTGGACACTAATCCTCGAACTTTCCGGTCGACCCTCCTCTATCCCAGGAAGGGATTTCCACTGTGATTTGCTCCATCTGTATAGCCACTTATAAACGCCCTGAATTATTGGATCGGCTTCTGACGAGCCTTCTCGGGCAGGTTTTGCCGGAAGGCATCAACATACAGACAATAATCGTCGATAATGACGCGGAGGAAAGCGCCCTGCCCGTGTTTCGCAGATACCACGATACGGAACGGGTGACTTTCGAGTACTTCGTTCAGCCTTTCAGAAACATCAGCCTCACCCGGAATATGGGTGTAAGCAACGCTACTGGAACGTACCATCTTTTCATCGACGACGATGAAATCGCGCCGTCCGATTGGGTTGCAAAACTCCTTGGGGCTGTGAGCGAGTACCGCGCTGATGGCGTCTTCGGTCCGGTTTTTCCGATGTTTGATGATGCTGCGCCAGCCTGGATAAGAAAGGGCGAACGCCTCTTCATAGGTACCATACCAACAACACCTTCCGGGAGTGAAGCGGTGGCGACCTGGAGTGGGAATTGCCTTCTGGCAGCATCTCTCCTGAGGAGGGTCCATGGCCCGTTTGATCCGGCATATGGGATTACAGGGGGAGAAGACACCGAATTATGCGACAAATAGAAATCCAAAGGGGCCCGATTTGTTTAATGTAACGAGGCGCCCGTGTTTGAATATCGGCCGGCTGCCAGAACTCGCGTCTCCTACCTCATTAAGAGCAGTCTGAAAGGCGGCAACGCTCACACCCGCCGAACCATTGCGGTAAGCAGAAGAACAACCGTGGTCCGGTCATTCATGCTATTGAAGGCACTATCTTTCGGTCTCCTCAGTGCGATCCTGATCATTGGAGCATTCCCGAGCAAGGTATGGCGGGTGTACTGGGAATTGAAATTCGCCTCAAACGTAGGCCGGCTACTGGCCGTGTTCGGTCAACACTACCAGGGTTATAAATGACAATGCTCATGCAATACGAAGCAGAAACGGTAGCTGCGAGTTTAACTCTGACGGAGAAAGTTTCCCGAACGGCATTTGTCTTATACGTGATCTTTATGCTGGTGGGGACCGCCGCGCCTTTCCAGGATCAAGATCTTGGTAGCAGCGTTACGTCCAATCCGGTCAATCAAGCCGTCGATTCAGTCATACCGCTTGTTTCTCTATTCTGCATCTGGCCAAAAAGGAGGAACGCTCTTTCACTGCTCAGGGAGGAAAAGTACTTGACGCTGTTCATGGTGTGGTTTCTGGTTAGCGTCCTTTGGTCGGATTTCCCGTTTGCCTCTTTAAAGGCTGCCGTGCGCCAGGTTGGATCGACGATCGTCATCTTAGCTTTTTTTCTGAACGCAAAGTCCACCTCCGACGCACTGAGGTACATTAAAGGCGTTCTGGTGTTCTACATCGCTCTTTCCTTTTTGGCGATCGCACTGGTTCCTGGGGCGACCCAATGGGAATGGCCTGCGTGGCGCGGGCTGACCGACCATAAGAATACGTTAGGCCAGATTGGCTTTTTAAGCACTGTCGTCTGGGCTTCTGGGATCGGCGGCGCTTCCATCCGGGGACGAACCATTTCCACTGTATTTCTACTTGCATCCCTACTGCTGATCGTTGGCTCGAAGAGCACAACAGCCCTGATGGTCCTGCTTGCGATTTCGTTCATGTCGCTGTGGCTCTCCGTTGACAGACGCGCCGGAAGAATGGTTTCGCTAACGATACTTGGGTGTTTGCTGAGTCTAGTTGTAATGGCCGGTGCTCTCGACCTCGGCGAGATTACAGGTGCATTTGGCAAAGACACCACCTTTACTGGAAGAACAGATATTTGGGAAGTGATGCTCGATGAAGCGAAGGCACATCCGTTTATTGGGTGTGGCCTCGCGGGCTTTTGGCTCATGGACAATCCTACCGTCCTTGCGCTGTACGCGCCTGACAAGTTTCCGTGGGGGCCTACCGAGGGTCACGAAGGATACCTTGATTTATTGAATGAGATTGGCGCAGTAGGATTGCTTTTGCTGGCGTTAATGGTTGCCTTTTATTTCCGGAATTTAGCGAAACTCAGAAAGCCCCATTTCTGGAAATGGTTCTTTATCGGAATACTGATCGTGAATTTGACCGAATCAACATTGTTCAGGTCAGCCAGCTTCACTGGGTGGATGTTTGTTCTGTCCTACATAGCACTCTACTCGGAGCTTATCCAATCAAAAGCCCATGCCGCGAGCAGCCTGGGTGCTCGGTAAAAGGCGAGGGGGGTAACATGACGTGGCAGTACATACTCATTACACCGGCGCGTAACGAGGGCCGATACATCGCAAAAACGATTGAATGCGTCCTGGCCCAAACTGCATTGCCCAAACGATGGGTAATCGTCAGCGACGGCTCGACAGACGACACCGACGCGACCGTTAACCGATACCGGGCTCAGCACAGCATCATCACGTTGGTTAGGCGTTCTGCGGAGCGTAAGAGAAGTTACGGTTCAAAAGTGAGGGCCATCTGTGCCGGCAGCCAGGAGCTAGGCGATATCGAGTATGCCTTCATCGGCATATTGGATGCAGACGTGACATTCGAGCCGGACTACTATGAACAAGTACTGAAAGAGTTTGACGCCAATCACCGGCTGGGGATCGCGGGCGGGATCACAGTCGACGGAGAGAGTCTGCCTTCTCCCCAGAGCCGCGCCTTGACCGAACGATTCGTGCCAGGAGGAATCCAATTATTCCGCCGGAAATGTTACGAGGAAATTGGAGGGCTTCCCGCTCTGAAGTATGGTGGTGAAGATACTGTGGCACTCGAGATGGCAATGATGCGCGGCTGGCAGGTGCGAACGTTTCCGGACCTGATTGTCCATCACCACAGACGCTGTGGAACTGAGGGTATGGGCATCCTCCCGGCGAGGTTCCGTCATGGACTCGAGGATTACAGCGTCGGCTATCATCCGCTTTTTGAAATCGGCAAATGCGCCCGAAGAATCCGAGAACAGCCGTACCTGCTGGGCAGCTTGTTTAGGATGAGCGGGTATCTGTGGGGAGGTTTAATGAGACAACGCGAGGTACCAGCCGAGTTTGTCAGGCATCTTAGAACACAGCAGATCCGGCGCTTATTGGGCGGTGGCGATACCGTTGAGTGACCTGATTCCAGACGGACACCAGTTAGACCAATACCAGGCTTTTCCCCTACTTGCATTGAAGATGTCCGGTTCATAACATCAATGCCTGCTTCGTAACATCGGATACCACTTCCCTGGAAGCTACACGCTGTAACTTGTCCTCGTCTCGTTCGATGTCACGGTTCAGCTCGGATTTGTTATGGGGACTCTTTTGTCGTCACGTCTGTTTGTTCTGATTTTATCTGGTCTGCTGATCGGTTTTGGTACACAGCCATTGGGAGCGCAGGTTGCAACTCATTACCTGGCGGGGCTGGCCGCGGCCGAGGGAACCGAGCTTGGCCTGGCGATTTTGAACTCGGCTGAGACGGAAGCTCAGGTCACCCTAACAGCACGTACATATGACGGACTGCCGATTGCCGGCACGGGTATGGTTAATCCCTACACGTTGACGATCGCTGGATTCGGAAAAATGGAACTGCGACTCGTGGATCTTTTTGGCGATGGAATCTCGCTGCAACATGGCTGGCTCGAAATCAACTCGTCGACATCCGCCATCAAGGTCTATTCATTCGTGTTTGATGGCATGCTGACCTTCCTTGAAGGCGTAGATGTAACGTCCGCCGCATCCAATCAGTTCATCTTCCCGAAAGTCTCGACGGATTCCAGTACGAAATTGCATGTTGTCAATACATTACGTATACCTGTAGAGGTGACGATTTCTCTCTACGACAACACCGGAACTATCTCTTCCACGATACCAGTGTTACTGCCCGGCCAATCCGGCATAAGCCGAACGTCGGGCGAGCTTGCTCCAGGCAACGCATCGTTCGAAGGTTACGCCGTTGTTCAAAGTGTAGGCAGCGCACCGTTCGCACCACAGGCTCTGGTTGGTTTTGAAACGTATCGCAACCAGTCAGATATCGCGGCAGTGAGGGGCATTCCAGGCGGCGACGCACTGCAGACTGGACGTTGGTCTCACTTCGTAAGTCAGGGTGGCTACACAAGCCGGCTGATGCTGATCAACACCACAGAGACACCGCAACTTTTGCAGATTTCGGTGGCCACCGCGGCGGGAATGTTGAGCGTCTCAAAAACATTGATGCCTCACCAGCGGATTGAAAAGGACGTCGCTGAAATGTTCGGATTGTCTGGCCAATCCGTAACCGCTGGTGATGTTCAGTTTGCGACGCAAACGGATACACCGGCTGTGGTTGGCGCACTGGAGTACGCCACGGCCGACGGAAGGTCGCTCTCAGCCGCGGAACCTCAGGGCCAGCCGCAGCCCGACTTCTATTTCACACATCTCGTCGAAGGGGCTGGTTATTACACTGGATTGTCGTTCCTAAACCCAAATGCCGGTCCAACTACCGTGTTGCTGGATTTATTCGATAAATCGGGCGTTGTGAAAGCTTCCACGAGTCTAGACTTAGCGGCCGGCGAACACCGGGCGGGTTTAATCGATCAGTTCTTGCAGGAACCAATTAGTCAAATCGGCGGGTACATCCGTGTCTCTGCAGAGGAACCGATCTTCGCGCAAGAGATTCTTGGGTCTGTTAACTCGAACGCGTTTCTCGCAAATGTTCCCGCTAACGCAGACGTGTTCCCGGCTGTTGTCCTATCGACAACAATCAGCCCGGTGCCTTCGATCATCTCTATCATGCCGTCACAGGCTTTGATCGACAACCTGAGGTCGCTGAACGTCAGACTGTCCGGCAATGGCTTCACGCGTGGCTCGGTAGTAAACTACGATGGAGAGAAGATGAAGACGAGCTTCATAAGGTCTACGCTCCTCGCGATCACTCTATCGAGCTCTCGCCTCAGCCCGGGCGTGCACTCGATCCAGGTTTCGAATTCCGGCACTCTTTCAAACATTGTGAAGTTCTTGCTGGCAAACGGATCGTTCCCTGCCAATCAACCGCCGGTTGTGAATGCAGGTCTGGATCAAAGCATCACATTGCCTTCCAATGCGAGCTTGAGCGGTATGGCGACCGACGATGGCTTGCCGCTGAACAGTACGCTTACAAGGGCATGGTCCCTGGTCAGCGGACCTACTCCCGTGACCTTCAGTAACCCAGAATCGACGAGCACGAGCGTCACGTTTTCCACGAGCGGAACATACAGGATTCGGCTGACGGCGACGGATGGTGCGCTATCTTCGAGCGATGATGTGGTCATCACGGTAGCCGCGGCTCCAACCCCGGCTCCAGGACCCCCGCCGGCTCCTGCACCGACAGGGGCCATCTACTATGTCTCCAACTCCGGAAGCGATTCCAATCCGGGTACGTCACAGAGAAGTGCATGGAAAACGATCGCGAAAGTGCAAAGTTCCCTTGGCAATCTAAAGGCGGGCGACAGCGTCTTATTCGAGCGAGGTGGCATCTGGTATGAGCAATTGGATGTCAACAACGTCAACGGAGCGCCCCGTTTACCTATCACCTTCGGCAGTTACGGATCGGGCAATCCGCCCATCATCGATGGTGGAGGTACAAAGTCCGGCACTACGGTCAACGGCGGCCGGCAGTGGTGTATTGGCGGCAGCGCTTCCAGGATGTCCTATCTCACCATTGATGGTTTTGAGTGCCGGAATACCAGCGCCTACGGCATTGCTTTTGTCGGGGTATACAGCGGTTCGGCGGGCATTATGGTTCAAAACTCGTACATCCACGACACAGGAAACGGCGACACTGGTTATCACAACCAGCTCATGTTTGCCGAATACAACTATGGTCATGCTTATGGCACGAAATTTCTGAACAACAAAGTCGGCAATTGCTATGGCCACAACTGCATCCAAATCCACGGCGACACCGGCAGTCCTTTGATCCGGGGCAATGAGTGCTATGGATTCTCGCACAACTGCATCGACGTGAAGTATGTGCAGGGAGCCGTGGTGGACATGAACGTCGTGCATGACGGCCTGGGCATTCAGCAATACGAGAACGCCTTTTACATACAAAACGAAACGACCCGTTATACCGGGGATGTCACCTGGAGTCGCAATGTCGTCTACGGCAGTAATATCACGACGGCTTTTCAATGTGAGGACGAGGGCGGTCCGGTAGCGTGCCGAGTGTACAACAACACGGTATATGGCAATTCAACTCCCGTGTTTGGTGGATCTACCTCAGGCAGTGTTAACCGTGTTCAGATCTACGCTAAGAATAATATTTTCGACACTTCGCGGCCCAGGGGCGGTGGAACCTATATCGAATGGAACTACAACGAGAACGTTCAAAGCGGAGCGATCGGGCCGCATGACATAATGGTTAATCCGCAATATGTGAACCCGGGCGCGCACGATTTCCATTTACAATCCAGTTCACCGGTGATCGGCAAAGGAGTCAATGTCAATCTCCCCTATGCCGGCACCGCTTCTGGCATGGGCGCCTTTGAGTTCGGGCCGAATTGAACTCGGTCAATACACTCCATTTCTGACAAATCGCTGATGCTGATAGAAGTCGCTCTTTGAGCCGGCCATTCAGTTAATGACCTTGACGCGGAGCCGCTCGGTGTAGATGCCTGGTTTAGATCGAGAAGGCGCCTAAAATCCGCGAGAAGGACTGAGGAATTACAACCAGGATGTGCAATGATCCGCGAGGGCAATCGCTGAATTCAAAAACACCGTGACTGTCGGATACGGCGGTCGCGGTAGGCATGGTCTCTTTCATCAAGCGGACCTCAAGGTCTTTCAAAAGATTATTGGTACCTCTTTCGAGAATCTGACCCAGAGCAGATGCACGCGATTTTGTCGTGTGAATTGTCATGTCCAGATCATATCCGGGCGTCTGAAGGATGACCTGCCGGCCGGAAGATAGACCTCGAGTTCCCGGCGGGGCCGGATGCTCCCGATTGTCAAAAACAAGGGAAGCGATAAAAGTCGTGTAATTGAGCAGATCTTCGATGATTTGGAACTCGAACAGGTTGGCACGTGAGCGATCTGGAAATTCGAGAGCGTACTCATTAAACATTGGGTTAAATGGATCAGCAGTAACGCCGGTGACTACGGCTGAATGACCAGGGTAGAGAGGGACATACCTGGGAAGAATGAAGACGACGTCGTTTGGTTTGAAACGTTTCATGGTGAACCGTTTTAAGTTTGACGGAAAACACTGGGCGTTAGGCTGCCCGTGGCGTTCCTGTCCTCCTTCATGTTGTGCGCGTGCCCGCTGGGCTTGCACACGAATCGGTTGTACGAGCGCTGTCAGCGAAGCCTGTATGGATGTCATGAAAGAATCGAGAACCTTTGTGACGACTAGAGACGTCGTGTCGTTTTGCAACAGAGCCTGAAGCTTGCTGTGGTACTCTCGTTGTCGCCGTGTTTGGTTGATTGGAAGAGGCCCGTAAAAAAACTCCGCCAGATCCGTACCGCAGGCTTGCAGATAGCCTTGTAGTACCCGCACGGTCGGACTCGTAACTCCTACTTCTATATTTGAAATGTGTTGTCGGCAGACTGCGAGCCTTCTTGCCATATCGGTCTGAGTCAGGCCCGCTCGAAGACGGATTGATGAAAGTCTCTGGCCGAGGTCGGCGTCAGGCTGTGGCGAAGGCCATTTTGGTTCATTCTGAGTCATAGGCATGCCGATTTCGCTCCTTCGTCGATTGCTCGGGTTAAAACTATTCGCGAATGGGATCGACATCCGGCATAGTCACGTAGATGAAATTTTCGATTATCGCAAAGTGCCGGAATGTCTATTTTCATCCCGCTCAGCCGGAAGTAAAGGTCCTCACGAAATTCGCCGGGTGGAATCGCTTCCACCTTTAACCGCCGGGCCTTCTCTTCGTCCTTTTGCTGTAACGCGCGGAGGACCGACAGAAGGTCTGCGGGATCCAAGGGAATTACCATGGCATCTCTCGCACCGAGTTTCAGGGCTTCCACGGCGGGCCTTGCTTGATCGGGCCCAACAAGCACGACAACCGGAATTGGAGGAACCGCTTTTTGCGCCGACACCAGAACATTCAGGGCTGGCATGCCCGTGTCCACAAAGCTAAGCAGGACTGCGGTTGGTTTGGGATCGCGGTCGAACGCGATTATCTTCTCCGAGATTTGTTCGGTAACGTATCCGTGAGATGAAAGTACGGCAGAAAGAGTAGAGGCCATTTTGGCATCCACACCCACCAGCCAAATGCTTGGTGGCACGATTCTCATTGGAACTTGAATCTTTCAGAAGCAGACGTGAGGATTCCTTACAAGCGCCCAACTTCATTCTTCGTCTTTGGACCTTGGAGACCATCGTAATCTCCAAGCCGATGGCGACGAATCGTTGCCGCCATTCAGTAGGGGAATACACCAGCAACGTTGTCGGTTTTGTTCCTACAACGCTTGAACCACGCTTGGTTTGTGCACGTACAATGCCAATTTTCCTATGTACCGCCAAGGTGCATGGGGTTCAAGGACTTAATTGGGTCGGCGTTGCAGACAAAAAAGTTTGCGGCTACCATTCGGGGAGGAATCGGGCGCCGGGTGCTCAGACAACAGGGTCAAATTCCCGACGCACGCCGAAGCTGTTTTTCGTGTCTGCTCTCCACCGACAAGCGAACGAGTTCGACAAAATGATCAACACACAGATCGCAGTGACTCAGGTGTTCCAGTTCGTGCATAGTTAATATCGAACGCTCTTCAGCTACGTCCCATTGCCGCCGTGCTGAAATGTGATCGCGAGATTGAGCGGTATCTTTTTCTTTAGTGCTTCGCACAAGAGCGGACTCCTTTTCGCAGAAGCTTTGGGCAACATGGAATCTTTTCACCTGTGGCCGTCGTTCTCGGTACGTTCCGACAGTTTTCCAACTGACGGGTGGACGTCCTATCCCGGTGTGTCCTTATGGCAGTCGATCGCTTTCCACCCTACATAAGAGACAAGCTGACAGCAACAAGTATGTTTGTCCAAGTATGTTTGTCCTACAGCAAGTATGTTTGTCCTACAATTTGGCGAGGGTAGTCATTGTCAATACTCTAAGCCGGTCCAGTCTAACGAAACGATTAGAAAAAGAATCAGTTCTGATAGCGGTTAGCTGCTGCGAGCGTTGACATTATTACTTTGATGGAACGCGGGGATTTCTCTCAATCTCAACTCAATTAATCACTTCCGCCTGAGACGCCGATTCACGGCAGGTTGTCTGGTGCGCCGGTACAGCGATTGCACCATTCCCGGCGAATTCGCAAATCCACAACTTGCTTGGAGTCAAACCAAAGGAGAAGAAAAAATGAGAATCCCTTCGGCAACGAAATCCGTAAAGGTGTTACTGCTCGTCGCAACATTAATCGTGGGTGGTCTTTCTGCTGCAGGTCCGCAGGAGCTCAAAGCCCATCATTCCGATCAGCCGGCTCGTGACCGAGCGAGTGAGGCATATGCCAAACTGCCTTTGAGCTTTGAAGCGAACCAGGGTCAGACCGATAACGAGGTGAAGTTTTTGTCCCGTGCCAGCCGTTACACGTTATTTCTGACGCCGACCGAGATGGTGCTCAGCTTCAACAAGCCTCATGCAGGGAGCGTGCTACGCATGCACCTGGTGGAAGGGAACTCTCAGCCGCAAGTTGCAGGCATGGAGCAACTGCGTGGAAAGGTCAGCTACTTCATCGGCAACGACCCCAGGCAATGGCACAAAGATGTCCCGACATATGCCAAGGTCCGCTATCAGTCGGTCTACCCTGGTATAGACATGATCTACTATGGCAACCAGCGCCAGGTGGAATACGACTTTGTTGTTGCTCCGGGAGCTGATGCGGCGGCGATCAAGCTTGCTTTCGAGGGAGCTGAGAAGCTGGACACCGATGCGCAGGGTAACCTCGTTATGCATACCGCCGCGGGAGATATCATCCAGCAGGCTCCCGTCATTTATCAGGAAAGCGGCGGAATCCGGCAGACGATCCCCGGTCATTATGTGTTGCAAGGCCGTGATCAAGTCGGCTTTCAGGTGGCCGCATATGACAGGAGCCGTCCACTGATCATCGATCCGACCATGCTGGGTTATTCGACCTACCTCGGTGGCGCCAGCTGGGACAAGGGATTTGCTATCTTCGTCGATGCGTCGGGTTATGCCTACGTGACCGGCGAGACCCGTTCCACCGATTTGCCCCGAAGACTGAATACGTACACCAGCGGGGGCGTTGCTATCCTTAATCCCACAAACGATGCCTTTGTATCCATACTGGACTCGGCAGGTGCGCTGGTGCAGTCCGTTTATTTCGGTGATACCGGCGATGAGAGCGGCAAGGGCATCGCTGTGGACGCTACCGGACGGGTTTTTGTTGCGGGTTCAACGACCTCCCTGGTGCTCCCCGGTGCCGCTGGTCCGGCCCCCATGGGCACAAACGCATTTGTGGCGATGTTCGGCCCGATCGGTTCATCGACGGTCTCCTCGACTTTTCTGGGTGGCGATAACGAAGATTCGGCGAATGGCATTGCTCTGGATACGACTGGCCGCGTGTATGTGGCGGGTACTACCTACTCCACCAACTTTCCAACAACACCGGGCGCCTTCCAACCGATGGCCTCCGGATTCGGCGACGCCTTTGTCGCGCGATTCAATTTCACGAACTCCGCATTCGCACTGGACTACTCCGTTCGCCTGGGCGGCAGCAATCCCGACGCAGGCAACGGCATCGCTGTGGACAGGAATAGCAACGCCTACGTCACAGGCCGCACGATGTCGACGAACTTCCCCACAACAGCAGGTACGTTGCAACCGACGAAAACCTCGAGCGGCACCGAGGCGTTCGTGACAAAGGTGAATTCGACGGGCTCTGCGCTGGTCTACTCGACCTACCTTGGCGACCTCGGGAATGGGTATGACGAGGGTACCGCCATCGCTGTCGGTATCAACGGAAATGCTTACGTGACCGGCTTCACCGATTCGCAAGATAATCCGACGACTTCAGCATACGAGGGATTTCCGATCCAGCATGCCTACCAGAGTGCTCACGCCTGCGGCTATGACGCCTTCTTGTCGAGATTGAATTCCCTGGGATCTGCACTGGACTTTTCCACATATCTGGGCGGCTGCGGGAACGACGTGGCCTACGGCATCGCCGTCGATCGCAGCGGTAATGCCTACGTGACAGGTACAGAAGGCTGGTCGGACTTTCCGCAAGTGAACCCCTTACCGTACGTTTGCCAGAACGGGCCTGACGCCTTCGTGGCTAAGTTTTCGTCCACAGGAACACTCTTGTACTCGACCTGCCTCGGTGGCAGTTCTGCGGACGAAGGCCATGGCATTGCGGTCTCAACCGCCGGAAACGCTTATGTGACGGGTTACACCGGTTCGACCGATTTCCCGACAGTCAACGCCTCGCAGCCGGCGATCGGCACGCCCCCGAATCAACGTATTGAGTGGGATGCCTTCGTCGCCGTCGTGGCCCTGCCGAATCTGCGCGCCGGGTGCTGTCTCAATATACCGGCCTCTATTTCCCCGGGGACGAATTTTACAGTCACCTACAGCGTTTCCAACCCGGCTCTCGCTTCAGCCGGGGCGTCGGTTACACGCTTCTACTTGTCCAGAGATACCATCATCTCGCCTGGAAGCGGGCCCTTTGCACTGGATACATTGCTGAACACCACTCAAAACGTGGGCGCCCTGGCGGCCGGTGCAACGACGCTGGCATCCGTCACCTTGAACATTCCTGCAACAGTTGGGACGGGGACCTACTACCTTGGGGTTTGTGCCGATGACACCAAACTCGTGTTGGAAAGTAATGAGTTGGACAACTGTCAGGCATCCTCGACGACAATGCAGGTGATCAATCCCGCAAACATCTCCGATCTTCTGATTACCTGGGTAACGATTTCAACACCTTCCGTTGCAGCGGGAGGTAGCTTCCGTGTGACGGACGAGACGGCAAACGATGGCAACGGGGCATCGACGCAAACGTCGACATACTACCGCCTCGTGACCGATCCAAGGATGCCGTCAACCGGCACATTGCTCGGCAGCCGCTCGGTAGGAGGCCTGTTTTCGGGCACGACATCCGTCGGCACCGTCACACTGACGATTAACTCCACGGTTGCGCGAGGGAGCTACTTCGTGTCCGTTTGCGCCGATGGCGCGAACAGCGCGATCGAGAGCAATGAGACCAACAACTGCCAGACAGTGCCCATTCAAGTTCAATAAGCCACAATTTCACGTCAGACGCGCTGACAGGGGTAATTCGGGGACAGACACGGAATTTCCAAAATTAAAGAAATTCGGTGTCTGTCCCCGAATTACTGGTTGACATAAGACCCACAGTGAGACAGGAGCGGCGGGCGATATACTGGCTGACGGCGTGGAGGCACGCCTTATGCTGATTCTCAATAATGAAGAGATCGATTCACTTCTTTCCGTTGATCTTGCCCTTCATTCCCTGGAAGAAGCGTATAGAGAGCTGGCCAACGGCAGAGCGATCAATCGTCCCCGCACGGACGTTTACCTTCCAGGCAAAGAAGAAGACTGCGTCTATGTTTTCAAGTCCATGGAAGGTGGACTTGTGGAACAGAAGATGGTCGCGCTGCGTCTCAACTCCGATGTCATCCATTGGGAAGCTCGTGCGGGAACAATCGTCAAAGCCAAGATCCCGTCGGCGCCGGGGAAGAAGTGGGTTGGCCTGATTCTTCTTTTCTCGACGGAAACCGGCGAGCCAGTGGCGATCTTTCCAGACGGTGTCATCCAGCGCATGCGTGTAGCGGCCACGAGTGCTCTCGCGGCGCGCGAGATGGCGCGGCAGGATGCTTCTGTTTTGGGGATTTTCGGCTCGGGATGGCAGGCGGGGGGCCACGTTGCCGCCTTCTGCAGGGTCCGCAAGATCGAAAAAGTACAGAGCTTTAGCCCGACGAAATCAAATCGCGAGGCCTTCGCCCGGGAAATGGAAGGCAGAGTTGGCGTTCCTGTTCAGCCGATGGAGCAGGCCGAAGCCGTAGCGAAGGGGGCCGATATTCTCGTCGCTGCAACCAACGCGATCACAACGGTTATTCACCCAGACTGGGTCAAGCCAGGCATGCACATAACGTGCGTCAAAGACTCCGAGCTGGGAGCCGAGACGATTCGTAAAGCGAACCGCATCGCCATTCACGCACGGAAATTTGCCCCCGAAAACTATATCGCCGGCCTCGGAGACGAAAAAATCGAACTCCACGATCCTATCGAGCATCTCCGGCAAAAGAACCGGCCGGCTCGAACTCCCGCTCCTCCGTTCTGGATCGACGCTCCAGAAATTAAGGACATGATCGCAGGAGACGTCAAAGGACGAGAGTCGCCCGAAGAGATCACTTGCTTCATCAATAACATCGGTCTTGGAATCCAGTTCGCTGCTTTGGGATCGGCGGTTTACGCGGCCGCCAGAGCCCAGGGGTTGGGAAGAGAGATTCCCACCGAGTGGTTTTTGGAAAGTGTTCACCCGTAGCCGCTCAATTCTCAGCTATGCGGCTGGAACCCGGCATCCTTGAAAATTGCTTGGGCTTCGGATGACGCGAGGTACTCGAGGAGCGCCTTGGCGCCTGCGGGATCACTTGCCTTGGTCGAGATAAAACCCACGATCGCGGTGGGCGTGCAAATTTCCCTGGGGAGAACACCGACGATCGTGATGTCCTTGTTCGGAAGCATGTCGCTGAGATAGAGCATCCCAATGTCGAGTTCACGGGATGCAAGTCCGCGTTGTACAGGGCCGCCGCCATTAGGCACTTTGATCTTTGTCGCGATCTGGTCGGCGATGCCGAGCTTCATGATCGCTTCTGTGGCTCCCTGCCCGGCACTTCCGAAATCGGGATCGACGAATCCGATCGTCTTCGCGGCGAGGAAAGCTTGCTTGACGGCAGCAGGCGTGGAGATGTCGGGCTTTGGCGCGTTCTTCGGAACAGCCACCGCCATAAGAAAACTGACAATCGGCGTCGCACTGCTCGGGATGACGTGGCCGGACGCGATGGCGCCGAAAAAAGGAGCTACGGCGAGCGTTACATCCAGAGGTTCGCCTTTCGCGATCGATTGCCGCGTGCTAAGTCCGGTCCCATAGGTCACTTTCACCTTGTAGTTCGTCTTCGCCTGGAAGTTCGCCACGATTTTGTCCAGCGGCGTTCGCATCGGACCCGGCGCCAAAAGGGTGACTTCAGTTTGAGCCTGAGCAGAGAAAGCAGTGGCAGCGGCCAGTGCAAGCCACAAAATCATTCGTGCACTCAGCCGAGACCTTGATCGCGACGATGCGGTCGAGCCGCGTGTCGCGCGCCTTCCATACTTCGCCCGTCCCGCCGGCACCGATGGGAGCGAGGATTTCGTAGGGCCGAGTTTCATTCCGGCAGAAAGTCTCATTTCTTCAACCCCGCCGTCCAGTTCAAGACCACCGTGATGGGGAGCCCCGGCTCGTCGCTTTGGGTGTTGACGAGGAAGCGCCTGCCATCACGACTTGGAACGTAGTGCGTCCGGAACGATGTCACACCTGGTAACACACGCGTTTGGAAGAGCGGCATGGGAACACCAAACGACGGTCCGGCACTGACGGAGACGGCCACGAGCTTGCCGTCCCCGGAAAGATAGTAAATCTCGCGTCCGTCACCGCGCCATCGGGGTTCGTAGCCGCCATTGGTGGAAATTTGCCACTTGCTGTCGGTTTTCGGGAAGGTTTGAACATGGACTTCGAACCGGCCGGACTCATTCGAGCTGTAAGCCACAAACCGTCCATCCGGGGAAAAGTTGCCGTGCAATTGGTCCGAGGGCGAGTCTATAAATCTCACCGGTTTCTGATCGCCAGTAACTGATAACAGTCCAAGGTCGTAACCTGAGCCAACCATTGGTGCGGAAAAGATGACATCCCCCTTGCGAGACCAGTCCGAAAGAGCAAGACTGATCGTTTCAATGCCGGCGGCACGCGCCACATCTCGGAGCAACACAGGTTCTTCGTTGCCACCTCCGGCGGCGCTTTTCTGGTAAAGATCAATCAGTCCGTTCCGATTCGTTCGGAAAATGAGTCGTGTGTCATCTGGCGACCAAACTGCCGAATTATTGAGCGCTGGCCCGAAGGTTAACCGGGACGAATTCGCCCATTCCACCTGCTCCAATCGGAGCAAGGACCTCATACGGACCCAGCTGCGAACCAGGCTTGAGGGGTAACATTTTGGGCGCGAGTTTACATCAGAT
>Ga0137394_10000693_pt1 | contig 23444 bp, 21 predicted proteins | sample czobulk116metaG_FD_108278 | JGI IMG/M metagenome (GOLD analysis project Ga0137394, IMG submission 108278) | Vadose zone soil microbial communities from Angelo Coast Range Reserve, California, USA - czobulk1.16 metaG | ecosystem: Environmental > Terrestrial > Soil > Vadose zone | place: USA...
CCGGTCCTACCGCGTGTACGTGCAGGCCGATCAGCAGTTCCGGTCCAACCCGGGCGACATCGAGCGCTATCAGGTGCGCGCGGCCGGCGGGCGCATGATGCCGCTCAGCAACATCGTCTCGGTGCGCGAGGCGACCGCGCCGAAGAGCATCAATCACCACAACCTGTTTCGATCGGCGGAGATCAGCGGCGCGGCGGCGCCCGGCTACAGTTCCGGCCAGGCGCTCGCGCTGATGGAGCAGCTCTCGAGCCGCGCGCTCCCGCAGGGAATGTCGTACGCGTGGTCGGGCCTGTCGCTCGAGGAAATCAAGGCCGGGAGCCAGTCGGCCGCCATCTTCGGCCTCGGCCTGCTGCTCGTGTACCTGGCTCTGGCGGCGCAGTACGAGAGTCTCACGCTGCCGTTCATCATTCTGCTGTCGGTGCCGCTCGCGATCCTGGGCGCGCTGCTTGCGCAGTGGGGCCGCGGGTTGATCAACGACGTGTACTGCCAGATCGGTCTCGTCATGCTGATCGGGTTGTCGGCGAAGAACGGCATTCTGGTCGTGGAGTTCGCGGAGCAGCTGCGCGCGCGCGGGATGACGATTGCCGACGCGGCGGTCGAGGCCGCGCGCATCCGGCTGCGCCCGATCCTGATGACTTCGCTGGCGTTCATTCTGGGCGTGATGCCGCTCGTCGTGGCGAGCGGCGCCGGACGCGAGGCGCGCCATTCGGTCGGCACCACCGTCGCCGGCGGGATGATCGCGTCGACGTTCCTCAACCTCGCATTCATCCCAGTGTTGTATGTGGTGGTCAAGAGCATCGGAGCCAGGCGTGAGCGGGCTTCGTAAGGCCGCTGTCGTTGCGTTGACCGTCGTGTCCCCTGCGGTCGCGGCCGGCCAGACGCCGGCGCCGGTCGAACGCGTCATGTTCGACGAGGCGATCCCCCGCGCGATCGAGAAAAACCCTTCGGCGGCGGTCGCCGCGGCGGCCATCCTGCGCGCCGAGGCGCTGCTGGCCGACGCGCGTGCCGCCTCGCGGCTTCAGGTGAACGGCGCTATCACGACCACGACGCTCAATCGCGGGGTGCTGTTCGACGGTGCGACCGTCACGCCGCAGAATCAGGTGACGGCCAGCCTGGACGTGCGGATGCCGCTGTACGCGCCCGCGCGCTGGGCTCGGACCGCGCAGGCCGGCGACACGCGGCTCGTCGCGGAGGCGAGCGCGGAGGACGTCCGCCGGCAGACGGCGATGGCGACGGCGGACGCCTATCTGACCGTCATCGCGCGGCGGCGCGTCGTGGAGGCGAACGTCCGCGCGCGCGACGTCGCCAAAGCGCACTTCGATTACGCGCATCAGCTCGAGCAGGCCGGCACGGGCAGCCGCTTGAACGAGATCCGCGCGCAGCAGGAAGTCTCGGTCGATGAAGGGCTCGTGGAGTCGGCGCGCCTCGCGGTCTACCGCGCCCAGGAAGCGCTCGGCGTGCTGCTCGTCGCGGACGGTCCCGTCGACGCGATCGACGAACCGCTGTTCGCCGCGCCGCCCGACGCTGCGGCCATGGCCGCACCGCCGCTCATGCGCACGGACCTCAAGCTCTTCGCCGCGCAGCGGCAGGCTGCGGAGCGCGCGCTCGACGACAGCTCGAAAGATCGCTTGCCGTACGTCGAAGCCCTGTTCCAGCCATCGACCACGTACCCGGCGCAGTTTTTTCTGCCGCAGAACAGCTGGCGGCTGCTGCTGCAGCTCTCGGTGCCGCTGTTCGACAGCGGCCAGCGGCAGGGGCTGAAGATCGAACGGCAGGCGGCGGTCGACGTGTCGCGCGCCACCTTCGCGCGCGCGCTGACCGACGCGCGCTCGGAAGTGCGCGCGGGCCGAGAGGCGGTGGCCAGCGCCGAGCGCGGCCTCGCCAGCACCCGCGCCGCCGCCGATCAGGCGCAGCAGGTCGTCGACATCGTCAACATCAGCTTCCGCGCGGGCGCGGCGACCAACATCGAAGTGATCGACGCCGAACGGCGCGCGCGCGACGCCGACACCGCCGTCGCCGTCGCCGAGGACACGCTGCGCCGAGCACGGCTCGAATTGCTGATCGCGGTCGGCCGCTTCCCCTGATCATCATCTAACAGGGGAGAACGCTGAGCACGCAGACGATTGCCAGCGACGTGGCGAGGAGACCCCACGGGTATGGGCGGATCACACGGCATCATACGGGCATCGCCGCAGACCCCGGACACCTTGCAGCGAGTCTCCGAGCGCCCTAACATCCGGCCATGGGCGAGCAGGAAGCGGCTGTCGTGGCGCGGCTGCGCGAGCTGGGGATCCCTTTCGCGCGTCATGACCATCCTCCCGTGGCCACGGTCGAGGAAGCCGAGAAGCACTGGGGCGGAATTGATGCCACGCATTGCAAAAATCTGTTCTTGCGCAACCAGAAAGGGAACCGCCACTATCTGGTCGTCATCACGCATTCGAAGAAGGCGGATCTGCGCGCGGTGGCCGATCAGATCGGCGACGGCAAACTGAGCTTCGGATCGCCGGAGCGTCTGATGACGCATCTCGGGCTGACGCCTGGTTCGGTTTCCCCTTTCGGCCTCATCAACGACCGCGACCGCGCCGTGCGCGTCGTCCTCGATCGCGACCTCAAGTCCGCCACGCGCTTGTCCTTCCACCCCAACATCAACACGTCCACTTTCGTCGTCTCCGCCGCAGACTTTGCGCGGTTCCTGGAAGCCTGCGGAAATCCCGTGCAGCACGTGACCATGTAACCCGGACGCTGCCCCTCTTCTGCTAGCCGGCCCCAGCGCCCCAAGCCGCAAGCTCCCAGTGCGCCCAGCCCCGAGCCCCAAGCTCCCAGGGCGCCCAGCTCTCCAGCCCAGACCCTGCAGTGAAGTGACCTACCCTGTCACGGGCACGCCTTACACTCGTGGCATATGTCGCACGAACCAGCACAAACCGCCAGGCAAGTTGTTGAAGATGGTTGGGTTAGCTTTCCTGGCGGCGAGCTTGAAGGCAAACGACCTAAGGCGCTGTGCCCGACCTGCCGGGAGGCGCTGAAGCGCGGTGCGGCCGGCTCCTCCGGTCCGTCACGCCCTTCCAGCCCATCCCGCCTTCTGTGCTTCCAGTGCTACCGCGCGGAGCTGGATCGCGAGCGCGCGCTATCGGCCGCCGGCGACCTCGACACGGCGTCGCATGCGCGCTTCCAGTCGCAGCTCCCGTTCGAGCCTGTGAACCGCGTGCGCCTCGACATGCTGAAGGCCGAGCGGGCCGACGCGCGAGCGGCAGCGAGCCAGGGCATCGGCCAGTACGTCGACAAGCGGCGCCGCGCGCAAATCGAGGCGCGGCACGCACTGCAGGCGATCGCGGCGGAGCTGAAGGCGCGTCAGCTCGCGCCGGCCGTCGAGGCACAGGTGATGGACGCGGCGATCCACGCCGCGGAGATCCAGCTCCCGGACGCGTGGCTGCCGTTCGTCGTGTCACGATGATTGGATCGTGGCCTGGTGGAGCAACGCCGCCAGAATCCCCGGGGTTCCCCGCGCGTTCCTGCGCGCGATGGCCGAGGTTTCTGGAGCGCGATGCGGTCGACGCGGGATGCGCCCGGAAAACATGAAGTGATGCGATACTGATGTCCATCGAATTCCTCCCCATCGTCCTCACGCTGATCCTGGGTCTTGCCGTTGGCGTGATGGTCGGCTGGCTGGCGTCGCGTCCGGCCCACTCCCGGCTCCGGACCGAGCTCGAAAAAGATCGCGCCGTCCACGCCGAGCGGCTGAAAGCCTACGACGACGCCGAGGGGAAGCTGCGCGAGGCCTTTCAGGCGCTCAGCGCCGACGCGCTCAAGACCAACAACGAAGCCTTCCTCTCGCTGGCCGAAACGCGGCTGCGCGAAGCGCGCACCCAGGCCGCCGGGGATATCGACGCCCGCAAGAAGGCGATCGCAGACCTGCTGGCACCGATGGCGAAGACGCTCGAGCAGGTGGACCGCGAGATCAAGGACTCCGAGCGCCGCCGCGTCGAGACCGGCGCGCAGTTGATGCAACGAATAGCCTCGCTCGACAGCGCGGGCCAGTCGCTCCGCGACGAAACGCGCCGCCTCACCGACGCGCTCAAGCGGCCGGGCGTCCGCGGGCGCTGGGGCGAGCTCCAGCTGAAGCGCGTCGTCGAGCTCGCCGGCATGATCGAGTACTGCGATTTCACCGAGCAGCGCACGATAACGGGAGAGGACGAGGAGCGCATCCGTCCGGACGTCATCGTGCGGCTGCCTGGCGGCAAGCGGATCGTCATCGACGCCAAGGTGCCGCTGGATGCGTATCTGCGCGCGCTCGAGGCGCCCGACGAGCAGGCGCGCCTCAACCTGATGGTCGAGCACGCGCGGCAGGTGCGGACGCACATCGCGCAGCTATCGGCGAAGAACTATTACGAGAAGGTGGCCTCGACGCCCGAGTTCGTCGTGATGTTCCTGCCGGGCGAAATGTTCTTCAGCGCGGCACTCGAGCACGATCCATCGCTGATCGAGTGCGGCGTCGAGCGGCGCGTCATCCCCGCGAGCCCGACAACCCTCATCGCGCTGCTGCGCGCCGTCGCGTACGGCTGGCAGCAGGAAGCGATGGAGGAGAACGCGCGCAAGATCAGCGACCTCGGCAAGACTCTGTACGAGTCTGTCCGCACGCTCGGCGAACGGTTTCAGACCCTCGGCGCTCGCCTCAAGTCCAGCCTCGAGGCCTACAACGACGCGGTCGGCTCCCTCGAGGGCAACGTCCTCGTGAAGGCGCGCAAGTTCAAGGATCTGCAGGCGGCCAACGGCGGGGAAGAGATCAAGCAGCTCGATCCGATCGACCGCGTTCCCCGCATGCTCCAGGCTCCCGAGCTCACCGACGGCCTGCCGTTCGCCGCGGATGACGACAGCGAGATCCCGGTCAAGGTCGAGCGCATCTGACTCCCACGCCTCCGCGGGACGCCGTGGACATCTTCGCGCTGAGCGATCTTTCCACACCGTGGTGCGTTCATGTGGTGGCGACGCTCCGGACCGCCGACCACATGGCCGCAGGAATCACGCAGATCGATGAACTCGCCGAGGCGTCGGGCCGCAGCGCCGATGCCCTGGACCGGGTGCTGACACGCCTCGTCGGCAGGGCGTGTTCGAGGAACCGACGACGTTTGACCGCATCTATGAAAGGGCGGTCGAAATCAAGGGCGTAAAGACATACCTCGAGTGAGCATGCGGAGCACGCAGAGCCCAAAAACAAAACCTCTGCGCTCTCTGCGATCTCTGCGGTTAAACGTGGACCGCCGCGGGCCGTGGTTCCATTTTGGCTCTATAATGGAACCGTGGCCGTCAGCCTCTCCATCAAGAACGTGCCCGAGGCGGTCGTTGGCCGTCTTCGGGAACGCGCAAAACGAAACCGGCGGTCGCTCCAGGGCGAGCTGCTCGATGTCGTCGAGCGTGCGGCGCAGGATCCCCCCGTCCTTTCGGCCCGGGAAGTGTACGCACGGATCAAGAAACTGAAGCTGCCGAAGGGACCGCGGTCGGTGGACATCATCCGCAGGATGCGCGATGCCCGATAAGGTGATCGACGCGTCTGCGATGGCCGCGCTCGCGTTCGCCGAAGCCGGCGCTGGTTTGGTCCTCGACGAGATCGATGGACACCGCCTGCACGCGCCGGAGTTGCTGGCTTACGAGCTGATGAACGTGGCGTGGAAGCGCGCACGGAGACAGAAGGGGGCGACCACGCTGTTTCTCGAGTCGCTGGAAATCCTGGCGGGGTTGGGCGTGCAATATCGCAGCGTGGACCGCCGCGGCGTCATCGTGCTCGGGCTCGCAACCGGACTGACGGCGTACGACGCGAGCTATCTCTGGCTCGCCCGGTCGCTCGGCGTTCCACTCGTCACGCTCGATCGCAAGCTGGGTCAGGTCTTCGATGCGCAGGCCATCTGAGCAGAGTCGTGGCCACCACTGCGTGTACGTCGTGTATCTGCGTAATCCCAAAGGCGACGGCAAGGCCGGCTACTACGTCGGTATGACGGGGCTCGCGCCGGAGCAGCGGTTCGAGAACCATAAGCTGGGCATCAAGGCCGCCGGCGTGGTGAAACGCTGCGGCGAGCGGCTCGTGCCGCGCCTTTACGCGCACCTGAACCCGATGCCGTACGCGAAAGCGGTGGAGATGGAGGTCGCGCTCGCTGACAGCCTGCGCAAGCGCGGCTTCGTCGTCTACGGCGGACACTGAAACGATCAATGCCACCACGAGAGCAAGAGGAGCCACGACGGGCACGAAGAGGATCGCGGACGTTTTCCTCGCCCTGCTTCATGTTTTTCGCCTCTTCCTGGTCGCGGCACTGATGCAACCGTCGCTGCCGTTCGAACCGTCGACGCCGAATCCCGAGTTCCGGAGCCCGAATCCCGAACTCCGAAGCCCGAATCTCGAACGTCGAAGCCCGAATCCCGAGCCCGGAATTCGGAATCCCGAACCCCGAATCCCGAATCCCGAGCCGGGAAGTCGGAATCCCGAACCCCGAATCCCGAATCCCGAGCCCGGAATTCGGAATCCCGAACCCCGAATCCCGAATCCCGAGTTCATGTTCGTCCGTCACCCGCGCGCGCGGCGATATGTGATCCGTGTCGCGAACGACGGGACTGTGCGCGTGACGGTGCCTCCGTGGGGGTCGAAGCGCGCGGCGCGCGCATTCGCCGATCGCGAGGCCGCCTGGATCGAGAAACAGTGGCGGCGCATCCACGAAGAGCGCCAACGGGGCAAGCGAAGCGAGCGCGAACGAGGCACGGCGAGCGGCGGCGCAGTCGCGACCGCGGAAGATCAGCGCGCGCTCCGCCAGCGCGCGATGCGGGAACTGCCGCCGCGTCTGCTGGAGCTCGCCGCGCAGCATGGTCTGACGGTGTCGCGCGTGAGCATCCGCAATCAGCGCTGGCGCTGGGGATCATGCAACCGCGACGCTCACATCTGCCTGAACTGGCGGCTGGTGACGATGCCGGAGTCCGTGCGCGACTACGTGCTCATCCACGAGCTGATGCACCTGAAGCGCCTGGACCACTCGCCGAAATTCTGGAAGCTGGTGAAAGAGGCATGCCCGGAATATCAGGACGCGCAGCGCTGGCTGCGGCACGCGTCGCGAACCAGGACCGAGAACGCGGATTGATCACCCAACCACGAAAACACGAAGTGCCACGAGAACACGATGAAGATCAAATAGTGTTTGTCGTATCCGTTCGCGTTTTCGCGTTTTCGCGTCTTCGGGGTTGCCTGTCTTCTTAGAACCCAACGACCAGCCCTACGCGAAAGATCCGCGGGCTGAGATTCTGCCCGATCGTGTTGAACGCCGTCGAGAGCACGTTGTTGTTCCGCACGAGCGCCGTGTTGGCGTTCATCGCGTTGAACAGATCCCCGATCAGCCGCAGGTTCACCGAGTGGAGCCTGAGCGTCCGCGCGATCCGCAGGTCCGTGTCCCACACGTTGTCGTACCGGAACGTGTCGATTTGCGGCGTCACCAGGATCGACAGCCCTGAATCGGCGCCGAGCGCCTGCGTGCGGAACAGCGGGAACGGATAGCCCTGCCGCCCGAACACGTTCGCCGCGACCTCGATGCCGTAGGGCGCCTGATACAGGCCGTTCGCGCTGAACTGCCACTTCGCGTTGATGTACACGTTCCCGGACCCGTTGCCGCTGCTCTGCGGCGCGAACTGGCCGCCGTCGACGAGCGGCTCAGTGACCGTTCGCGTCGGATTGCCGTTCGTGTCATACAGCGCCTGCGTCTCGTAGTGCTCACGCGCGTTATTGAACGCGAAGCCGACGCGCGCCATCCACTTGTTCGAGAGCCGCTTCACGGCGCTCAGCTCGAGGCCGTGATAGTCGGTGGAGTAGCCGTTCCAGTTGGTCAGTTGGAAGCCGTTGCCCCCCGCCGTGACCATCGCCTGGTTCGCGATGTAGGTCGGCACGCTGTAGGTGCTGCCGTCCGGCAGCGTGCCCGTCAGCGTGGGGCCGGGCGAGTAGTCGGCCAGCGATACGCCGATGCGCGGCGTCACCGACCAGCTCGCATTGCCCAGCAGGTTCGTCGTCCGCGTGTAGGTGTAGTTCGCCTGCACCGCGAAGTTCGGCATCACTTCGCGATCGACACCGAAGACGAGGCTCTGGGTGACCGGCGCCGTCAGATCGGGATCGATCCGGTTTGCCGACGTCACCGCCGTCGGATTCGCGGGGTTGAAGCCGTTCGCCGCCGCGACGAACTGATTCCGCAGGACCTCGTCCGCCGCGGCGAGATGATCGCCGTTCGCGTCGTTCCACCGATACACCGCCACGCCCGCCGACGAGCTCGGGTTCATGTAGCCGACGCTGGCCGAGTCGAGCTGTCCGGCAAATCGGCTGTAGCCGGCTCGGGCGACCGTCTTGCGCGCGTCATCGAGCGCGTAGGTCAGCCCGGCGCGCGGCGACACGTTCTTCCAGGTGAAGGGCGCGTCGTAGCCGGCGAAGTCGAGCCCGGGCACGACGGTCGGGAACTCCGGGTTCCCGGCAGTGACGCTCGGCAGCGCGCGGCCGCCCTGACGATCGAAGCGAACCCCCAGGTCGATCGTCGCCCGGCCCTTCGAGATCGAGTCGCCCGCGTAGACATCCAGGTACGTCGTGCGGTTCGTGCCGCGGCCCTCCCGGAACAGCTGCGCGAATTGGGTGGTCGCATTCTGCGCGAGCGCGAGGATGCCGTTGCCGGGCCACAGCGTGCCGGTCGTGGCGTTCACGCGGCGCCAGCCGAAGCCGTACTTCACGTCGTGCGCTGCGCCGAACCGGTTCAGGAACGAGTTGAGATCGAAGTTCACGCTCATCTGCGGACGCACGTTCGAGCTCTGTACCGTTGATCCGTACGACCGCGCGGTCGTGAGGTCGCGCCCCGACGACAGGTTCATCCCGCCTTCGGGCGTGAGCAGAAACCCGGTGTTGTAATACGCGTACTTTGCCGTCAGGAACATGTTCGGGCCGACCACGCGGTCGTCCGCGATCTTGAACAGTCCATGCAGCGGGCTGTCCGTGTACGCGTTGTCCTGGTGAAACGTCGCCGTCGGCGCGTCGAAGGTGATACCCGAGGTGCCGGGGCTGCGGTTGTCCTTGATCTTGAACCCGTCGAAATAGAGGAAGCTGACCATGTCCTTGCGCGTCGCCTGCCAGTTCACCTTCACGTTCGGGTTCTTGAGTTGCGTCCGATCGACGAGGTTGCCGGCGCGGCGGACGAGGCGCACGTCCTGGATCGAGTAGGAGCCGTAGAACCACGCCTTGTCGCGCATCAGCGGCCCGCCGACGTCGAAGCCGTAGTCCGAGATCTGCTTGTTGTGATCCGCGGTCGAGGGCGTGACGCCCAGAGCCTGCAACTCGGCGGGAACGTTCGACGCTTCCATTGACTCGTTGTCGAAGTACGCGCGCGCGCCGCCGTGGAACAGGTTCGTGCCGCGCTTGACGACGAAGTTGAGGCCGGCGCCGCCGGTCTGCTGCGTGATCGCCTGCCCGGCGGTCGCCACGTGGATCGCGTCGAAGTTGTCGTAGTTGAAGTACGTCGGCGCAGATCCCGTCAGCGCCATGTCGGTGATTGCGACGCCGTCCAGCGTCCACACCGCGTCCTGCGGCCGTGTGCCCTTGGTCACGAAGTTCGACTGCTGGCCGGTCTCGTTGCCGCCGACGTTCACGCGGTCGACGAGCACGCCGGGCACCGAGCGCATCAGCGAGAACGGGTCGCGCGAGGTCGGGATGTTCGAAAGCTCGTCGGCGGTGAACTTCGTCGCCGTTCCGGTCTGCATCGCATCGACCATCGGCGACGGGGCGGTCACGTTGATCGTCGTCTGCAGCGATCCGATGGTCAGCGTTGCCGGCAGCTCGACCGCCTGGCCGACGTCGACAATGACGCGCTCGCGCACGTGGGTCGTGAAGCCTTCGAGGGCCAGGGTTACTCTGTACGCTCCCGGCGCGAGGTCGAGAAAGCGGTAACGGCCCTGGCCGTCGGTGATGAACGTCTGGGTGATGTCGGCACCCTGCAGTGTGGCTGTCACGCCCGGGAGAGAGAGACCAGTGGCGTCGACGACGCGTCCGGCGATGGTTGCGCCCGGGGTCTGTGCGTGTGCCGGCGTCACGAAAAGGAGCAGCGCGGCAATGCCTGTCCAGACTGCTTTCTTGCGAATCATTTAGTGCATCCTTTACGACAATATATGACTTAAGGATACGTAGTGTATCCATAAACCGTTCAGATCGCAAGGAGGGTCTTTTGGGGGCTAAGCAGCGGCCGGACCGCGGTCGGACGAGGGTCGGATCACGATGGCGGGCGGGTCGGGTCGGAGTAGAGCGGGAGTGAGCTTCAGGGGCTGAGCTCGGACTGAACTCGAGTCAAGTCAGGCAGGGCGGAGTCGGGTCCAGCCCTCCGCCAGGGGCCATAAACCGGAGGCCCGCGGCTAATTGCCCTTGCGAAAAACCCGCCGAACGTCGAGGCCCAACTTCGGGTCGCCAGGGGTGCCGGCGATCTTGATGGGGAGGGCGCTGCCGGTACCGTCTTTCTGGGCGAAGATCGGGTCGGCGAACTTGAGCACCATGCGCTTCCACCCCTTCATCGTGTCCGAGACCTTGCCGTCGAGCAGGAGCTCGCCGTGGAAGTCGAGCGTCTCCGGTTTGAGCGCGTAGACGCCGGCGAGCCGCACTTTCGCTCCGGGTACCGCGAAGGTCAGGTCGGGGAGGTCGAGCCGGCCGTCGGCCAGCTTGAACCGTCCCTGGAAGTCCGACGCCACGCGCTCGCGGGCGACTTCGGCGGTTTTGCCCTGGCCGCGCTTGCTGAGCTCTTCGATCTTGCCCTGCACGTCGAAGCTGGCGAACTGCGCGCGCGCGATCGCGAAGCGGCCGTCGAGCCGCAGCCGCTCGGAAACGTCCGTCTCCCCGGGCGGCAGCAGGAACTTCGTCGTCAACTTCAGCGCGCCCGACATGGGCGGCGTCGGCGACTTCACTGCCATCTTCATGATGTCTTCGATGCGCGACTTGTCCATCTGGACGTCGAGCGACACCGTCCGACCGTGCTGACCCGCAGGGGGTCCGAGCACCGCGCCGGTCGCGTGGAGATAAGAGCTCAGGAACCACGCGTCGATCTGATTGAGCCGGGTGTCACCATTTGTGCCGTCGACCAGCGACTCATATTTCACGTGCAGCGGGAATGGGTGACCGCCGACCTGGATCGTGAAGTCCGGCGTGTCGGTCTCGCCCTTGACCTCGAGTTGCTCGAGCGTGCCGCCGAAGTAGCCCTGCGACGACAGCGTGCCCGAGATGCCTTTGAACACACTCAGGTCAGCCTTTGCGAAATCGAAGGTCCCGTCGAGCGGCGTGTCGCCTTCGTGATCGCGCTGCCATGGGCCGAACGATCCGTTCACCGCGATTTCACCCGGCGGGACGCCGTTGGTCAGCGTCGCCTCGAACGGCATCTTCTGCTCGACGCCGACGCTGTGCATCTGCAGCTGATGAATGGCCCAGATCTTCGGCTGCTTGTCTTTCTTGCGCGGGACGATGATCACCCGCGCATCGACTGCGTCGATCCTGTCGATGACGATGGTGTCTTCCGGATGCTCCTGGTGAGGCTCGAGCGTTGAGCGCTGAGAGTTGTCGGCGTCGGCCCTCTGTCCTTCAGCAGGAGTTCCCGTTGTGCCTCGAGCGTCGGGAGTTGAGCCCCGGGAATTCTCAGCCTTCAACCTTGAGCGCTCAGATCTCCCGTCTCTCTTCTCCTTGTCCTTGCCGCCCTTGTCGTCCGCAGCGTCCTTGTCATCGTCGTCGCCCAGCCCTTTGTCCTTGCCCGGCAGGATACTGATGTCCAGGCCGTCGAGCCTCACGTGGTCGGCATGCCTGGCCATCAGGCCGATGAGGTTGGCGTCGACGTGGAACGACTTGACCGAGATCATCGGAGGAAGATCGGTCGACACGCCGCGTTTTCGTATCCTCAGATCCTTGCCCTCGGCGCGGAGGATGGGAAAAAGGCGCAGGCTGAGGTCGCCCAACTCGACATCGGCGTCCAGCTTTTCCGACAGCGACCGCACGATGCGCTGGCGGAGGACATCGGACGACAGCGGCACCGCCGCCGTGAACATCGCGCCGAACGCGATGACGATGCCGACCAAACTCAGCAGTCCCCAAAACAGTGGTCGCTTGACAAGCGGACGGCGTGTGGTCTGGAGAGGTTCGCTGCGCGGCGGTATGTTCGTGCTCACGACCGCGGCAACGAAGCACGACGCATGCCAGAACGGAGTTGGTGAGTTGGTGAGTTGGTGAGTTGGTGAGTTGGTGAGTTGGTGAGTTGGTGAGTTGGTGAGTTGGTGAGTTGGTGGGGAGGTTCCTACGATCCAACAATCGCCCGCGTAGTGATTCCACACACCGCTGTCGCGAATGCGCCCCAGCACATGTCGACAAGAGTGACCGCGAGCGGATACTCCTTCAGCGTGGAGTAGTTCGTCAGGTCGTAGACGCCGTAAACGACGAGGCCGAAGAGCGCGCCGTAGGCGGCGGTCGACGCGACGCTCGTCGCGTTTGGCATGACGAAGGTCGCGATGCCGATGCCGAGCAGGACGTACACGAAGAACGCTGCCGGCCAGTTCGGCGCGATGCCGCCATCCGCCGACAGTCGGACGATCGGCGCGAGCTGGCTGCGATAGAACCCGCTCATCACGAGGCCGAGCCAGATCGCGTCGAGGATCGCGAACACCACTCCACACGCGGCAGCCACTTTCATCATCTGCACGGAGCACTCCCTTCGTGTCTTACCCATCCTGCCCCTCGAGCCCGTGCGGCTCTTCCTGCCTCTCCGGCCCTTCCCGCGCGCTCCCTCTCGGAAACCATGGAAAGAAGATGCTCGTTCTCCGCTGGTAGTCGCGGTACTCGTCCCCACGCGACCGGATCGCCTGCGCTTCCGCCGGCGGGATGCCGGTGACGCAGAACAGGAAATAGAGCATCGCGGCTGGGCAGGCCAGCGCGATCCATCCCCACGGCGAGGCCGACGCGAACACCGCGTAGGCGACCCACATCAACCACTCGAAGAAATAGTTCGGGTGCCGCGAGTAGCGCCACAGCCCGTTCTGGCAGGTGCGCCCGCGATTCGCGGGGTTTTTCTTGAACCGCATCAGCTGCCGATCCGCGGTTGTCTCGCCGGCAAAGCCGACGATCCAGAGCGCGCATGCGGCGAGTTCCAGTGGTGAGAGCAACGGATCCGGGTTCACCGACGCGAACAGCGCGGGCAGCGAGAAGAACACGGCGGCGGCCGCCTGTTCTTGAAAGAAGACGAAGAATCGCGAGCTCGCGCGGTCGCCCCACGCGCGGCGCATCTCCTGGTAGCGGCCGTCTTCCGGCCGGCCGAACACGCGGTCGTAGAGGATGTACACCGTCAGCCGCGCGCCCCACGAGCCCATCATCCACGCGATTGCCGATCGCCGCGTCCACGCGCCGGCGCCGACGTTTGCGTAAAGGACCGCCAGCCCGGCGACGAGTGCCGTCCACCCGGCGTCGACGATGCCGGCGTTTCGGAGGCGGAGGTGCCACGCCCATAGCGCGGTCATGACAATCGCCGCTAGAATCCACCCGGCCGCGGCGAGCGTAAGTATCACGGGCCGATCGTAGTGTCCCGTCCACGTGATTCGTCACATAATTCCCGGACGGGGCATCCCGGCTGGCCGCGTTGCTCCTCAGTCAAACACTCCCGGTATCCCCCGCTCGCCGCCGACTTGGGCTCCGGCGGGGGCCCCCGACGCGGCAGCCGCGTTGGGGATCTGGGCGGGGCCCCCGACGCGGCAGCCGCGTTGGGGAATCTGGGCGGGGCCCCCGACGCGGCAGCGTGTCGGGGATCCGGCGCCGCGCTCCCGGACTTATGCAACGACTCGAGGGGACAGGTACTGGATGAAACGCATTGCGATTGTGGGCGCCGGTATCTCCGGCCTGGCCGCCGCATATTTCCTCAGCCGCCGTCACCGGGTGTGGTTGTTCGAGAAGGAGACGCGTCTGGGCGGCCACACGCATACGGTCCTGTTGCCGCGAACGACGCACGACGGCCTTGCGCAGCGACCGAAGAACCACGAAAGGCAGGACGGGGCGGCGCCGCTCGCCCTCGATACCGGGTTTCTCGTACATAACGATCGAACCTATCCCAATCTTGTGCGGCTCTTTGCGGAGATCGGCCTGAAGACGCATGCGTCCGATATGTGCTTCGCCGTGTCATGCCGCCGCACCGGCCTCGAGTACAGCAGCCGCGGCGCGCGCGGGTTCTTCGCGCAGCGGCGCAATCTGTTCCGACCGTCGCACCTGCGTCTGCTGAAGGAAATCGTCCGCTTCAACCGCGAGGCGCCGTCGCTGCTCGACGCGCCGGACGCCGACCGCCTCACGCTCGGCGACTTCCTCGAGTCGCGACGCTTCGGCGACGAGTTCACGCACACATATCTCTTTCCAATCGCCTCGGCTGTCTGGTCCTCGTCGCTCGACTCGATCCGCAGTTTTCCGGCGCTTACCCTGGTCCGCTTCTTCGACAACCACGGGATGCTCGGGATCAACACGCACCCCAGGTGGAAGGTCGTCGCTGGCGGGAGCCACACGTACATTCCGAAGCTCACCGCACCGCTCGCCGATCGCATCGTCCGAGGCGCACCCATCCGCGGCATCTCGCGTGGCGAGAGCGGCGTGCATGTCAGCTTCTTCGATCGCCAGCCGATGGCGTTCGACGACATCCTCTTCGCCTGCCACGGCGATCAGGTGCTGCCGCTGCTGGCCGACGCGACCGATCGCGAGCGCGACGTCTTCGGGCGGTTCCAGACGACGACCAACGAGGCGTGGCTGCACAGCGACGACTCGGTGCTGCCGAGGCGCGCGGCCGCGCGAGCGTCATGGAACTACCTGATCGGCGAGGGCGACGCGCCGCCGACCGTGACGTATCACCTGAACCGGCTGCAGGGCCTGGACGCGCGCGATCAGTTCTGCGTGACGCTGAACCCGGCGCAGGCGATCGACGAGCGTCGCGTGCTGCGCAAGATCGTCTACGCGCATCCCCTCTATACGCGCGACGCCATCGCCGCGCAGGCCAGGTGGAACGAAGTGAGCGGCCCCAACCGCACGCACTACTGCGGCGCGTACTGGTTCTACGGCTTTCACGAGGATGGACTGCGGTCGGCGTTGCGCGTCGCGCGTGCGCTCGGGGTGGAGTGGTGACGCGCCTCCAGGCGAACGACGAACGACGAACGGAAGCCTCAGCCCGACGCACGTCGAGCGCCGAACCTGAACGACCCGCGGAGAACGCTGAACCTGAACGACCCGCGGAGAACGCTGAACCCGAACGACGCACGGCGAACGACGAACGTCGAACGCCGCGGCCTGGCGTGTATATCGGGACGCTCCGCCACCGCCGTTTTTCACCTCTCGCACACGAGTTCACGTATCCGATCTTCATGGTGCTGCTCGACGTCGATCGGATCGGCGATCTGATGGCCGCCTCGCGTTTCACGAGCTGGAACCGCTTCAACTGGGCGACGTTCGCCGACCGCGATCATCTCGGCGACCCGAAGCTCCCGCTGCGTGAGCGCCTGGCCGCCGACGCCGCGCGCAGTGGCGTCGAGCTGCCGGCGGGCCGGATCCTGCTGCTGACGCACCTGCGGTACCTCGGCTACTGCTTCAACCCGGTCTCGTTTTTCTATTGCTTCGACCGCGACGACCGCCTGCAGCTCATGCTTGCCGAAGTGAACAACACGTTCGGCGGCTCACACAACTACTGGCTCCGTCCGATCCCCCAGTCAATCAACCAATCCCCCGATTGCGCAATTACCCGATTCTCGTCATTCGCGTCGAAGTCCTTGTACGTGTCGCCGTTCATCGCGGCCGACGTCGACTACACCTTCGCATTCACCCGGCCCGGCGAGTCGCTCGTGGCCCACATGGAAGCATGGAAGGATGCTGAGACATTCTTCGACGCGACCCTGACGCTCGGTCGCCGTGAGTGGAGGGCAACCGAAATCCGCCGCGCCCTGGTCCTGCATCCTCTGATGACGGTGTCCGTCATCGTCGGCATCCATTGGGAGGCGCTGAAGCTCTGGTGGAAAGGCGTCCCCCTCGTCCCGCGCCAGACGCCCGACGGCGCACTCGACGAGCCAGGAACGACTGACCAACGAATACGGACTCGACCGACGTCGAGCGACTCCGTACTAACGACCAACGACTGACGACCATGTTGAACCGCCTCTCAAAACAGATCTTCGTGAAGGGCCTCGACAACGTGCGCGGCGGCACCCTGTCTCTGAACGGCGATCGCTTCGGCGATCCCGCCGGCGACCTCTTTGGCGCATTGGTCGTCGCCAACGATCGCTTCTTCACGCGCGCGCTGGCCTCGGGCGACATTGGCATCGGCGAGTCCTATGTGGACGGCGACTGGTCCTCGCCCGACCTCGTTCCGCTCATCCGCCTCATGCTGCGCAACCTCTCACGCGTCGAATCCAGCGGCGGGCTCGCGCGCGCGATCAACCGCCTGGTCGGGCTCATCGCGCGCCGGCTGCGTGACAACAGCGTCACCGGCAGCCGCGACCACGTCCATTGCCATTACGATCTCGGCAACGATTTCTTCCGCCTCTTCCTCGACGCGCGGCACCTGATGTACTCGTGCGGCTTCTACCAGTCGGCGACCGACACGCTGGAGATGGCGCAGGAGCAGAAGATCGAGCGCATCTGCCGCAAGCTCGATCTCGGAGAGGACGACCGCGTGCTCGAGATCGGCGCCGGGTGGGGCGGCTTCGCCGTGTGGGCGTCAACGCAGTACGGCTGCCGGGTGACGACGACGACCATCAGCGAGGCGCAGTATCGCCACGCGCGCGAATGGGTGCGGCGGATCGGCGACGCGGGGTCGCGCATCACCGTATTGCGCGAGGACTACCGGAATCTCCGCGGACGGTTCGACAAGATCGTCAGCATCGAGATGTTCGAGGCCGTCGGGCTGAAGCATTACGACGACTATTTCGGCGCGGTCGACCGACTGCTGGACGTGGACGGCGTGATGCTGCTGCAGACCATCACCGTCGACGAGCAGTGGTTCCCGCGCTACCGCGAGACGCCGGACTGGATCGAGAAGCACATTTTTCCTGGCGGCGAGCTGGCGTCGGTGGGGGAGATCCTCAAGAGCCTTGGCCGCGCGACCCACATGTCGATGCATCACGCGGAGAACATCGGCACGCACTACGCGCGCACGCTGCGCGCCTGGCGCGACCGATTCCACGCCAGGATCGACGAGGTCCGCGCGCTCGGCTTCGACGAGCGCTTCATCCGGATGTGGGATCTGTATCTCGCCTACTGCGAGGCCGCGTTTCTCGAGCGTCACGCCGGCGATTTCCAGCTCGTGCTGACCAAGAACAACAGCGCGCGAACATTGTTCAACGAGGTCCGCGCCGAGCGCGAAGCCGGCGCGTCGGCCGTCGCATGACTGGGGTCGTGAGACAAAGACTAAGAACTAGGCCTCGTACCGGATCTTCTGACCGAAGTACCCCATCCGGTCGCCGGCATCTTTCATCGCGTCGCCCGCGGTCTTCGCCGCATGCTTCACGCGTCCGTTTGCGTGGCTCGCGATCACGCCCAGGCCGATGCGTTCCATGATGTCCACAACGGTTTTCCGTTGGTCAAAATGGACCGTCTCCCCGGCCTTGCGCCGCCCGCGCGCGCGTTTGCCTGACATCCCGGGTCAAACTGTACAATCTCGCGCACGAGTCATCTGTCCCGTATTGCACACCTCGCTGGGCTGGCCCACGAATTGCCGTTGAACCGGTTGGAATACACTCCGCCAAGTGCGCAGTGCGCTCGAGTCCGGCCCGTTCTATTTGCGGAGCAGCACGTGCACAGCGCCGGAGCCGCCATCGGACGGCGGCGCGTCGGCGTAGGCGAGTACTGACCGATTCTGCCTGAGGCGCTCCCGCACACGTGCCTTCAGGACCGATGTCTGTCCTTCGGAATGCAGCCCGCGGCCGTGCACGATGCAGACGCATCGATGCCGGGCGTGCCGGCTGTTGTCGATGAACCGGTCCACGCTCGCGCAGGCTTCCGCAGCCGTCATGCCGTGCAGGTCGCGCCAGTCTCCGACGACGTACTCTCCACGCTTCAGCTTCTTGAGCTCTCGCCGGCCGGCGCCATGTGCGGCGAAATCGCCGTCTGGCTCAGCGACACTGTCGCCAGTCGCGGCCGCAGACGGCGGACTGACACGTGGAGCCTCGCGGATCCGCCCGCGAGGATCCGGCCGGAGACGGACGACATCCGCCATCGCCCGCTCGAACACATCGGCGTCCGACACGTCATCGCTGCGCGAGACGTCGCGAGATGAATTCTTCCCTCCGCCCTTACGCTTCACGGGCGACACCCATTCGCGGACAATTGGCCTGCCGTCGGTGATACAAAACGCTCTCGCACAGCCGCTGGTGGCCCGAGACGCTCGTGATCATCGCGGAAGACGATACGCAGGACGGGCGCGATCACGTCGACGCGCACCGATCGATGGAGACGAGCGCCTCAGTGAGTCATGCCGTACATCAGATAATTGACGCCGAGCTTGTAGGCCTCGTTCGTATCGTCCACCGGGCGCAGGCCGCGGCCGGACCACTCCCAGAACTGAGAGATGTCGGTGTTGTAATTGACGATCATCACGAGCCGCTTGGACGGATCGTTGTCCTCGTACACGCCGCGGAAGACCGGCTGGCCGCTGTTGTAGGCCTGCGGGAAGTTGTCGAGCGTGCCGGTGTTGATCTCGAAGAACGCGTGGAAAATCGGGTGCGACATCTCCATCGGAAAGAACTGGACGCCCGGCAGCACGCGGTTCATGTTCGCCGCGAACGGCTCCCAGCCGCCGGTGTCGTTGCCGCGCCAGCCGATCGTCTTGAAGTCGTCGACGATGACGAAGCCGCCCTTCTGGATGTAGGCGCGCAGCGCGGCGGCTTCGCGGTCGGTCAGCGTCCACCAGCCGACCTCGATGATGTACACCACGGGATATTTGAACAGCTCCGGATCGTCGAGCGTCAGCACGTTCACATCGTTGAAGCGCGGGTTGAGATAGCTGAGGTCGCTCATGATCCGCATCAGGTTCTGCTCGGCGATCGGAAAGCCGTGCACCCACGACGGCCGGCCGCCTGCCCAATAGCCGCCGGGCGCGGTCTCGTATTTGATGCGGACGAAGGTGAACTGCCCGTCGTAGGGCACATTGTGGATCTCGGGCGTGCGGCCGTACCCGAAGAACTCACGCCGCTGCGCCAGCGCGGCAGCGGTTACGCAGAGTACCAGCCCGGCGATCACCAGGACCGTGCGCCGCCGGCGTCTCCAGACGGTGCCAGTGGTGCGAGGCACACACCGAGAATACCATCCAAGCCGCCGTTAGAAGCTGCCGGGGACCGTCTTTATGGCTTTAGAAGAACCGGCGTTCTCAATCAGCCCTTGCCGCGCCGGATCTTTTCCACCTTGTTGTCCCGCTCCGAGGTCAGGCGCTCGCGCTCGCGGCGGTATTCCTGATCGAGCTTCTCGCGCTCGGCGGGGTCGAACACTCGGCGCGCGCTCGACTGATGCAGCACCTCCTGCTCGGCGATCTTCGAGTCGTAGAAGTTGCGCGCTTCGGCGATCGCCTCCTTCTGCGCGTCGGTGATCGGCACCGACTCGATGCCGGCGTCCGCGTCCTTCTTGCGGAGGCGCTCCATCGCGAGCTCGAGGGATGACTTGAGAGGTTTTTCGTCGGTCATGTTCAATGGCGCCCCTAAAGGCGGCGCCCTACATCACAAGCTTACCGCCGCGGACCCACGTCGTGGTGCCGACAGTCACGGTGAGGTCGGTGAAGAAGTTCCAGCGGACGTACGCCGCCTGTCCCGCCGGTGCCGCGACTCTGCCGCCGAGCTCTGTGTTGTCGCCGAGCGAAAGGCGCACGACGCCGGCGCCGTAGCCGTAGTAGGGAATCCACGGCGTGCGCTCGGGGACGGCGAGCAGCGGGTTGAAGCCCAATCCGATTTCGCGGAACGCGCGACCGGCATCTCCAGCTTTCTGCATCTCCGCCTCGACCGCGTCCTTGCCGCTCGTGGCCATCACCTCGACGACGCGCCCTCTCGAGAACCGCAGCTTCAGACCTTCGACCGGACGCCCGTCCCACTGCGACGCTGGAAAGGCGATGACCCCTTCGACGGTGTCCTCGAGCGGCGCGATGCGGACGACGCCGGCGGGCAGTTCGATCTCGTGATCGACGAGCACCCTGCCCTGCGCCGCGCGCGCAGCCGAGGCGTCGCCGTCCTGCAGGTTCGCGGGGCGATCGCCGGCGCGGAAATGAAGCTCGGTGCCGCTCGGCGACGTGATGTGCACGTCACCGGTCTTCAGCGCACCGGCGAACCGGCGCTCGAGGGCGGCGAGCGCCCTGTAATCGGTCTCGAGCAGTGCGCGCTGGTAGTTCGCGTCCATCGCCGGCCGCGAGGGCAGCGGCTGGCCCGCGATCGGATAGGCGCTGCCGTTCTCGATCCAGTGAAAGTGAATCGTCCGCCGGCCGCGATGCTCGGTGAGGTCGTCCTTCAGCCAGTCCTGCATCGCGAGGTACGCCGGATGCGACGTATTCGCGCCCGGCATCATGATCGCCGCGTCGACGTCGCGGAACATCGCCTTGTAATGGACGCGTGATTCACGCGCGCCCTTCAGCAGCACCGCCGCGTCGAACGACTCGGGCACCGGTTCGCGAAGCACTTCGACAACGCCGAGGTCGATGCCGCCGGCGCGCATCACTTCATAGCGGATGTGGGGCAGCAGATCGTCGAAGACGCCGGGGTGCGCGAGCGACATGACGCGCTCGCCCGGCTTCAGCGCGAGCTGCTGGACGAGGCGCTTCGCCATGGCGGGGTAGTCGAGGGTCAGCCGCGGCTGCGCGGCCACAGTCGCAGCGCAGCTCAGCGCGAGGAGGCTGATGAGACAACGTCGCATGCACCCTTTCCCGGTCCGGCTGAGGCCGGACACGACATACGGCTGGCGTCTGCGATCGTAGCCGAAGTCGGTTCTTTGGAGGTGATCCTCGGCACGCTAGAGCGATCGGATCCGCTCGCCGCTCCTTCGTCACAGAAAAATTGCAGCCGTGATCGCCGCTTCGGCAGCCGCGTAGTACCTTTAGGCAGTGCCCCTCGCGTCGCTCGATCGGATCTCCATCGCGTTCGGTCACCTCCCGCTGCTGGATGACGTGTCGCTCCAGATCGACTCGCGCGAGCGCGTGTCGATCATCGGCAGAAACGGGACCGGCAAGTCGACGCTCCTGGGCCTCATCGGCGGCGAGGTCGCGCCGGACGCCGGCACCGTGTGGCGGCAGCCGGCGCTGCGCGTCGCGCGCCTCGAGCAGGACGTCCCGCTCTCCGCCCACCGTTCGGTCTTCGACGTCGTCGCCGAGGGGCACACGCATCATCTGGAAGAAGACGACGAGTGGCTGCGCGAGCATCACGTGGACCTGGTCCTGTCGCGGCTCGAGCTGCCGGCGGACACGATCGTCGACACGCTGTCGGGCGGCTGGCGCCGCCGGGTGCTGCTGGCGCGCGCGCTGGTCGGGCAGCCGGACCTGCTGCTGCTCGACGAGCCGACCAATCATCTGGACATCGACGCGATCACGTGGCTCGAGGACTTCCTCGGCGAGTATCCGGGCGCGGTGGTCTTCGTCACGCACGATCGTGCGTTCCTGCAGCGGCTTGCGACGCGGATCGTCGAGATCGATCGGGGTCAGCTGACGTCGTGGCCAGGCGACTACGCCACCTATCTGCGGCGGAAGGAAGACGCGCTCGCGAACGAGACGCTGCTGCAGGAGAAGTTCGACAGGAAGCTCGCGGAGGAAGAGGTGTGGTTGCGGCAGGGGATCAAGGCGCGGCGGACGCGCAACGAAGGGCGCGTGCGCGCGCTGATGGCGATGCGCGAGGAGCGCGCGGCCAGGCGCGATCAGATGGGCAACGTGCGGCTGCAGGTCGAGCAGGCGGAACAGTCGGGGAAGATGGTGTTTGAAGCGAAGGACGTGTCGAAAGCGTTTGCGAGTCAGAATGGGGAATTTGGCATCAAGAAGTTTTCAGCGCGCGTCATGAGAGGCGATCGAATCGGGTTGATCGGTCCGAACGGCGCCGGCAAGACGACGCTGCTGCGGCTGCTGCTGGGCGAGCTGACACCGGATTCCGGCGAGGTGCGCCGCGGCGCGAACGTGCAGATCGCGTACTACGACCAGCAGCGCGAGCAGCTCGATCCGGAGCGCACGGTGTTCGACACGGTTGGCGAAGGGAACGATACGGTGACGGCGAACGGCCGCACGCGTCACGTGCACGCGTATCTGCGCGACTTCCTGTTCTCCAATGAGCGCGCGCGGTCGCCGGTGAGGGCGCTCTCGGGCGGCGAACGGAACCGTCTGCTGCTCGCGCGGCTGTTCACGCGGCCGGCGAACGTCCTCGTGCTCGACGAGCCGACCAACGACCTCGATCTCGAGACGCTGGAGCTGCTCGAGGAGCAGCTCGTCGAATGGCCGGGCACGCTGCTGCTCGTCAGCCACGATCGCGCGTTCCTCGACAACGTCGTCACCAGCACGCTGGTGTTCGAAGGGCATGGCAGCGTGCAGGAATATGTTGGCGGTTACGGGGACTGGCTCCGACAGAGACAGCCGGAAGCTCGCAGCGCGAAGTCTGAGCCGCGCGCTTCGAATCCCGAACCGCGAGTCGCGAGTGCCGTCCGCGTTCGCGGCCGCAAGCTTTCTTACAGGGAGCAGCGCGAGCTGGAAGCGCTGCCGGGGCGCATCGAGGCGCTCGAAGCGGAGCAGCGCGCGCTGAACGCGAGGATCGCGGGGCCGGAGTTCTACAAGGAAGCCGCCGACGCGATCAACGCGTCGCTCGCGCGCGTAGAGGCGCTACAGCGGGAGCTGGCCGACGCATACGGGCGCTGGGCCGCGCTCGAGTCGGTGTCAGACACCGTGTAAATATTCTACGGTGTCTGACACCTAATGAATCGCGCCGCTGTGCTGATCGGCGCACGCCTGGCACACCCCATCGTCGTGCATCCATTCGGGCGCCGTGCTGCGGCCGCAGTAGCGGCACATCTGGAACCGCGACTGTCGCGCCTCGCGGGCGCCTTTGATCAGCGCGGTCAGCGCGTTGAAGAGCGCGGTCTCCGGCAGGCGCCGCCATTTCAGGATGCCGACGCGCCGCGGCTTCGCGGTGAAGGTGAACGGCGATTCCCACACGCCTGAGAACTCGCACACGATCACGCTCGTGTCGGTGAGCGTCACCACGACCTCGGCCGGTTCGCCCGCGATGAACTGCGCGGAGCCGTCCGCGGCATCTTGGCGATCGACTGGCACCGGCAGATTCGAGTCCAGAAAGGCCATCAATTGTTCGTAGCGCTCCGGGGCATCCATGGGCTGTGACTATTATGATCGCGTTTCGTCCCGGATCCGAAACCCGACCGTCATCACCTTCCACTGCACTGCGCGCTCATGGTCGCACAC